>Ga0302325_10027739_pt1 | contig 11730 bp, 7 predicted proteins | sample Palsa_T0_2_FD_201948 | JGI IMG/M metagenome (GOLD analysis project Ga0302325, IMG submission 201948) | Peat permafrost microbial communities from Stordalen Mire near Abisko, Sweden - Palsa_T0_2 | ecosystem: Environmental > Terrestrial > Soil > Palsa > Peat permafrost | place: Sweden: Abisko... | reverse complement strand
CAGTGCGACGACCTTGCTGACCCGCGGGTTCATGCGCTCGGTGATGCGCTTGATCGCCCCTCCCTTGCCGGCCGCGTCCCGGCCCTCGAAGAGGACCACAATGCGCGCGCCCGTCGTCTGCACCCAGTGCTGGACCTTCGCCAGTTCGACCTGGAGCCGCTCCAGCTCGGTCTGGTACTCCTTGGAGTTCATGGCGCCAGTGTGGTCGTCGCCCCCGGGGACGGCAAGGGGGCCAGCACGAGGGGACCAGCACTCCCTAGGAGACGACGCGTCCGCCTTCGAGCGTGACGACGGCATCGCACCTCTCGGCCTCGCCGGCCCGGTGCGTGATGAGCAGCACGCTGCGCTCTCCCGCCGCCGCCAGGACGTCACCGATCAGCTGGTCGGCCAGCGGTGCATCGAGGCCGGCCGTGGGCTCGTCGAGCACCAGCACCGGACCGCCGGCGAGGAGGGCGCGGGCCACGGCCAACCGTCGTCGCTCGCCGCCCGAGACCGTCACCCCCTCATTGCCCACGGGCGTCTCGAGCCCGGCGGGAAGTGTCGCCACCCACCCGCTCAGCTGTGCCGCGTCGAGGGCGGCCTCCACCTCGAGCTCGGTGGCCTCGGGGCGCCCCAGCGTCACGTTGGAGCGCACGGTTCCCGCGAAGAGCTGGGCTCTCTGGTCGACCAGCGCGCACGCCCCCCGGACAGCGGACTGGGAGAGGCGGGGCACGGGGACGCCGCCCACGGTGAGCACCCCCTCTTCGAGGGGCCAAAATCGCAGGAGCGCGTTGACGAGGCTCGACTTGCCGGCGCCGCTCGAACCGGTGACCGCGATGCACACCCCCGGCTGCACCGCCAGCGTGACATCGTCGAGGGCGCGGGGCCGGTCGGGCGCGTAGCGCAGGGAGGCATGCGAGAAGGAGATGGCGGGTACCCCGCCGGGGAGGTGGTCCGCATCGACCGGATCGGTCACCGGGATGGGCACGGCCTCGAGGTCCATCAGCCTCCGTGCCGCCGCACTGACCGCCCGGGCGCGGGCGGCCGCCTGGGCCAGGCCGGGAATCGGTTCGAACGTGCCGAGCGCGGCCAGGGGCAGGACGGCCACCATGACCGGGTTCAGATGGTGGGCGTGCACCGCGCTGACCGCCACCGCCAGGACGGCCACGAGGGCGGCGCCCAGGCACGCCTGCGTGAGCAGCGTGGCCGAGGCGTTGGCCCGAGCGTGCCGGCGGTCGAGGGCATCGACCCGGGCGCCGAGCTTCTCGATGCGGTCCAGCGCGGCGGCGTCCGCGCCGAAGGCGAGCAGGTCCGGCGCCCCGTGGATGGCGTCCACAATCTGGGCCGAGAGGGCGCCACCCAAAGCGGCCGCCTCGTCGCTCGCGCCCCCCCTCCAAGCCAGGAAGGGGGGCACGGTGCAGGCGATGGCCAGGGGGACGCCGAGGGCGACGGCGCCCACCGGGAGGATCACCCCCGTCACCACGAGCCCGAGCACCGCCGACCCGAGGGCGATGGCCAGGGGCAGCAGCGTGCGCAGGTACAGGTCCGAGAGCGTGTCGACGTCGTCGATGGCCCGGGCCAGCAGGTCGCCGCTGCGCCAACCGGCCAGGGCCGCCGGGACGCGCGGGGTGAGGCAGTCGTAGAGCCACACCCTCCAGCGCGCCAGCGCCCGCAGGGTCGCATCGTGGCCGACCAGCCGTTCGGCGTAGCGCAGCGGCCCGCGCAGGAACGCCAGGAGCTCTATGACCACCAGTATCCCGACGAGGGCACCGTACCCGGGTCGGGACGCCGCCCGCCCCACCACGTAGCCCGAGCCGGCCAGCAGCCCGATGGTGGCCGCGGCCGAGGCGAGTCCGAGCAGGCCCGATCCGGCCAGCCGCCCGTAGGGCGTTCCCGGCTCCGCCAGCACGCGCCGGATCGGTCTCACGGGATCACCGCCGTCAGCGGCGAGGCCGCCACCTCGCACACGAGGTCGAAGTGGCGGAGCAGGAGTGGTTCGTGGGCCGCCACGATCACGGTGCGGCCGGTCAGCCAGGGCTCGATGGCGCCGGCGATCCGCGTGATGGCGGGCGGGTCGAGCGACGCCGTCGGCTCGTCGAGCAACAGGATCGGGGCCGGGCACAACAGGGCCCGCGCCAGCGCCACCCGTTGGCGCTCACCCGCGCTGAGCGTCAGCCCGTCCTGTCCCAGCGGCGTCTCCAGGCCGCGGGGGAGATGGGCCACGAGGCCGTCGAGGCCGACGACCTCGCAGACCGCGCCCAACGCGTCGTCGGTGGCGGCGCCCGCCCCGAGGCGCAGGTTCTCGGCCAGCGATGCGCTGAACAGATGCGGACGCTGGGGCACCCACGAGAAGTGGGCCCGCCACTCCGGCGTCGGGACCCCCGACGACTCCCGGCCGTCGATGGTCATGGTCCCGGCGGCGCGCGGTGCGAACCCGAGCAGGGCGTCGAACACGGTGGACTTGCCGGCTCCCGAGGGCCCGACCAGCGCGATCCGCGCCCCGGGCGGCGCGTGGAGGGTGAACGCGGCCAGCGCGGGGGCGGCGCGGTCGTCGTACTCGACGCGGAGTCCCTCTATGTGTAGATCGACGGGGTGTCGTGGCGGTAGGAGCGGCGGGGGTCCCGGCTCGGTCGGCGGGCGCGACGCGGCCGGCCCTTCGACGGCGAGGGCCAGGACCTCGAGCACCCGGGTCGCGGCCGCCTGGCCTTCGGTGCTGGCGTGGAACTCGGCCCCGGCGCGGCGGAGCGGGATGAAGATCTCCGGCGCCACCAGGAGCACGGCCAATGCGGTGTGGAGGCTGAGCTCCCCCCACAGCAGGCGCAGGCCCAGGACCATGGCCACCAAGCCGACCCCGAACCCCGCGATGAGGTCCATGGAGAGTGCGGAGAGGAACGCCACCCGGAGCGTACGCATGGTGGCGACGCGCACCCCTTCGGAGGATTCGATGACCTCACGGCGACCGTACCCGTCGCGCCCGAAGGCCCGCAGCGTGGGCAGTCCCTCAATGAGTTGGAGGAACCGCCCGGCCAGCGAGCCCAGGCGGCGCCACTGCCGCGCCGTGCGCCGGTTCGCCTCCCGTCCGAAGTAGATCATCGTCACCGGGACGGCGATCACCAGCGCCACGACGACGACGAGCGAGAGCCAGTCCTGCGTGGCGACCCAGATCAAGAGGACCAAGGGCACCACCGCAGCCATGGCCGCCTGGGGGAGATAGCGGGCGAAATAGGTGTGGAGCGATCGCAACCCGCGCGTGGCGGTGAGCGAGAGCTCACCGGGCCGCTCCCCGGCCAGCCAGGCCGGCCCGAGGGAGAGCACCTGGCGCAGGAGCTGTCCCCGCAGCACGGCGACGACCGACTCGGCGCTACGGCGCGCCAGGTGCTCGCCGAGCAGGATGAGGGCGGCCCGGGCCAGCACGGCCAGCGCGACGGTGACGAGCTCGGGACCGACCGCGGCCAGCGCACTGTGATGCAGGATGGACCGGTCGATGGCGGTGGCCAGGGCCACGGCCTGGACGACGATCGAGACGGCGATCAGCGCACCGATGCCCAGGGCTCCCACGGTGGCCGATCGGATCGTCGGCACGCGCCCCGCCAGTTCGGGCGGGACGAGATGCGGGCGGCCGGCTCGGAATCGGCTCACAGGGAGAACGAGGTGCGCGCAATGTGGACGGTCTGGCCGATGAGGCTCTCGGAGAGGGCGGAGTGGGCGATTGCTGCATCATCGCAGGTGGCGGCGGTCCGGGTCCCGTCGGGCAGGTCAGCCACAATCGCCGTCCGGGCCGGCCGCAGTGGATCGGCGGCGTCGTAGGTCACGGTGAACGAAGCCACGACGGCCGGGCCACCGGGACTGTCGGGCGGCGCCACGGGCCGGCTGGGGGTGTCGATCTCCGGCGATCCGGCCAGGTCCGCCACGAACGACGCCGTGTCGGGGGGTGAGGCGGACCACACCGCCAGGCCCGGCTTGGACAGCATGCCCGACACCGTGGTGATCAGACCCAGCTCGGACGGCTCGGCCCGGAGCAGCCCGGCCACGGTCGCCGTCGCGTTCAGCACGAAGTTGTTGAAGGGCCCTCCGGCGAACGACATGCCGCCGGTGACGGTCGGGGTCCCGTCGGGGTCCAGGCCCAGTTCCCGCTGCTGCACCCGGACGGCGGCCGGGAAACACGAGTACACCTCGGCGATCGACAGCGCGGCCAGGGGCCGGCCCAGGCGTGCCGCGGCGGCGCGACCCAGCGCCCCCATGGCGGGCCAGGCGTGGAGGTCCCGCCGGGCCGTCAACGTGACCGCCTCGGACACGTGCAGGGCCACGTGGGGGAAGATCCACCGGTCCGTGGGGACGCCGGCGGCCTGCGCCCGCTCGGCCGTGCAGATCAGGAGCGCGGCGGCCTGGTCGACGGTCCACTGGCTGACATGCCATTTGTTGTACGGGAAGGCCAACGGGCGGTTCTTGGGCCCGGGCGTGGCGATGTCGGCGACCGAGCGGGGGAGGGGGAATGCGGCGAGAGGGTTGTCCTGCGCCACCGAGTTGAAGCGGGCCCACAGCGCCGCCACGTCCTGGCGGTGTGCCGCGATTCCCTGCTGCTCGTGGTGGGCCAGCGCGTTCTCAATGAGCGCGTACTGCTGCACCGGCGGCCAGACGATGCCGGCCGAGACCTCTATCGGCGCCACGAAGTCTGGTGGGCGCGTCACCGTGGCGTCGGGCGGACGGGACTCCGAGTCGACCTCTGCGCCCCCGTTGCGCTCCCATACCCTGGCCTCGCCTCCGACCACCAGGATCACCTCGGCCTCGCCACGCCCGATGGCGAGGAGCGCCTCGTTGATCACCTCCTGTTGGGAGACGCCGAGCTCGTAGCGCAGGGTCCGAGCTCCTTCCGCCCCGATACGGGCGGCAATCGTCCGGGCCGGATCGGTCAGCGACCACGTTCCCTGGGGTAGCGCCACGCGGTCCACCTGGCGTAGCAGGGACGGCCGGCCGGAATCATCGGCGGCCGCCAGGACCGCCTCGAGCATCAGGTCGGTGACGGGCACGCTCGAATGTGCGGTGGCGACGCCGACCAGGACGGGTGTGCGTGGCGTGGGGTTGTGACGGGGGGGATTCACGACTGGCGATGCTACGGTCCGGAAATGGCGAAGAGCGATACGGCCCAGTGGGAGGCCGCTCTGGAGGGATTCACCAAGGAGTCCTTCGAGGCGGACGGGAAGCGGCGGGATGTCTACCGGGCCGGCCAGGGACCCGCCGTCGTCATCATCAGCGAAATGCCCGGCATCACCCCGCTGGTGGCCGAATTCGGGAGGAAGGTGGTGGCCGCCGGGTGCACGGCGGTGCTGCCCCATATCTTCGGCGATCCGGGTCGCCCGACCTCGGCGGTCTATGCCCTCGAGTCGTTGGGTCCGGCCTGCGTCTCCAAGGAGTTCGCCGCGTTCGCCTTGAAGAAGACCAGCCCGATCACGGTCTGGCTGCGCAAGCTGGCGGCCGCCGAGCACGAGCGTTGTGGTGGGCCCGGGGTAGGCGTCGTCGGCATGTGCTTCACCGGCGGCTTCGCGCTGGCCATGATGGTCGACGACATCGTGCTGGCACCGGTGCTCAGTCAACCGTCCCTCCCGCTCCCGCTGAACAAGAAGCACAAGGCGGACGTGGGCATTTCCGACGCCGACCTGGCCCGGGTCAAGGAACGGACGGCCCAGGGGGCCTGCCTCCTCGGCCTGCGCTTCAGCAACGACCCCTTCTGTTTCGAGGAGCGTTTCGCCACCTTGCGCCGGGAGCTCGGGGACGCCTTCATTGCGGTCGAGATCGACTCGTCACCAGGGAACCCGCACGGTCACCCCAAGAACGCGCACTCGGTGTTGACGGAACACCTGCAGGACCAAGAGGGGACGCCGACCCGGGTCGCGCTCGACCAGACGTTGACGTTCTTCCGGGAGAAGCTCGGGGTGGGCACGGGACCGGGGCCGCGCCCGGGCGAGTAGGGGCGAGTAGGGATCTATTCGCTGCGCAGCAGCTGTGCCGTGGGGGTGCGCGCCGCGATGCGACCCGGAACGGCCGCCACCAGATTGGCCACGATCATGGCCCCCACGCCTATCAGCACGACGGACGCCGTGGGGATGGTGGGGTCGGGCACGGCATTGATCTGGTGCACGAAGAGGTCCCACAGGATCCGACCCAGCGCGAGGCCCAGCGGTATGCCGATGACGCAGCCGATGCCGACGGCGATGCTGGCCTGCCAGGCGATGGCCGAGGCCAGTTGCCGTCTGGTGAAGCCGAGAGACTTGAGGAGCGCCAGGTCGGTGCGCCGCCGCCGCACCGAGCTGACGAGTGTCAGCCCCAGGGCGATCACCGCGCCGGCGGCCAGAGCGACGCCGAGGAGGGTCGGGGTGGTGCCCAGGGTGCGGTAGTTGAGGATCTCCGCCGGGCGTTCCACACCCTCCACGAATCCCCCATCGCCTTGGATCTGCGGGTTCTTGCGGACGATCGATTGCAACGAGGCGGTCGCGCGAGCCTGGTTCGCTCCCTTCTTGAAGCGGACCAGGACGGCGTTGGGTCCGGCTTGCTGTACGTCGAAGACGTTGCGGGCCTTCGGCGGGATCAACGTGTAGGACAGGAGCGCACCGGTCCCCATTTCGAGGTGGGAGGAACCGGCCACCCCGATGGAGGGCAGCGTTGCCGTCCCGACGATCCGGAGCGTCGTGGTCCCCTTGCCGGTCCCGCCGACCTTGACCGTCTCACCGACGCGCTTGTGCAGCTGGGCCAGCGTGCTGGCTCCGAGCACGACCTGGTTGACCCCGTCGAAGGCATGCCCCGACAAAAGGGGTGGTCCGACCGCGGCGTCCGGGCTCCCACCCAGGACGGGCACGTTCACGCCGTTGATCTGCAATGTGGAGAAGTAGACCCCGGTCCATCCGCCCACCAACGGGTCGGCGTCGAGCAGGCGCGCCACGTTGTGGGCGGGGATGTCGCCGAGCCCGCCGCCGCCGTTGATCTCGTCACTCCAGTTCCACCCGTAGAGGACCGGGTGGGATACCAGCGTGTTCATGCTCGAGCCGAAGGTGATGGTGCCGATCACCACCACGACTGCCAGCACGGCCCCGAGGATGGCCGACCGCACGGGCACCGCGTTGCGGCCCGCACCGGGCTCGAGCGCGAAGCGGATCCCGGTGACCGCGGCTGGTGGCAGGCCGGCCGATGTGGCAGCCCGGGCGACGCCCGATGCCCGCTCCCTCTCCACGCGGGTCACCATGCGATGGGGCGCTGCCCGGAATGCCACAACCACCGAGAGCGCTCCGAGGGCGACCGCCAGGAAGGCCATCCCGAGCCCAACGACGGTCCAGTCGACCCGCAACGCCAACGGCGTCAGCGGCCCTATCGGACCGAGAGGGCCGAGGGGAGAGAGCCCTACGGCGACCAGGCCGGCCAGCAAGGTGCCCATGAGGACCGCGCCCAGGGTGCCGATCAGGCCGTCGCCGATGGTCATCCTCGGGTCAGCGCCCAGGGCGCGCAGCACGTCGAGGTCGTCGGTGTTGAGCCGGATCCGCCGCCCGATCACCTGACCGGCAATCAGAAGAGCGGCCAGGCCGGCGATGCCACCGAAGACCCCGAGGGCGATCGACTCCGGCTTGAGCGTCCTTTCGGCCCGCGCAAGCAAATCGGTCGCCTGGACGTAGGTGAAGGGCACACCCTTGGGCAACACGGCGCGGAGCTCGGACTCGACCTTCGGGAAGTAGGGGCTCGAGAACCCACCCTGCAGAGTGATCGCGCTCAGCATGTCGTTCGAACAACACGCGCGGATTTTGCGGGTGAAGGCCGGAGTGAAGAGCGCGATCTGGCTGCTGTCGGCACTGTCCTGGTCCTGAAACAGGGAGTCCACGCTGACGGCACCGATACCGACCAGCTTCATCTTGATCTGCTGGCTCCGCGGCACCTTGAAGGTGAGCGAGTTGTCCCCCTGGGTGTTGCCGACCCACCCGATCGTCACCGTCTCGCCCAGGTGGAGCCCGAAGAGGCGTGCCGTCCCTGCGTCCAGGACGAACTCGTCGGCCGCCTTTGGGTTGGCCATCCGGCCCTGGGTCACGATGATCCGGTCCTCGTTGAAGCCCAGCCCGTCCACGCTGCCGTTGGAGCCCACGCCTTCGGAGGCGGGGAGCGGCTCGCCGTTCTTCGTGAGCGGTCCCGCGTTGATCCCCACCTCGGACTCGACCTTCTCCACGTGGGGGAGGTGGGCGATCGTGCGGAGCAGCTTCGGGTTGTAGCCGTCGAGCCCGGCGGCGGGGTTGTAGAAGCCGTCGATGACGAAGATCTCCGGAGCATGGACACTGGTGGCGAAGTCGAGGGGCGACGACTCGGTGGTTCGCGCCGCCTCGATCGCTCCCATGGAGAGCCCCCCGAGCAATCCGGTCAACAGGAGCACGGAAAGGAGGCCACCCCAACGGCGCCGGAAGGTGGCACGGAACCGGTACCAGGCGAACGCGAGCGCCTGGCCTTTCACAGCCCGGATCTCTCCGCGTGGCCTTTCCTGTCGTGCCCCCCCCAGCCGAGATCGCGCAGGGCGGCGCGGGCGGCCCCGTACCCGCACATGCCGTGGACGCCGCCACCCGGTGGAGTGGAGGCCGAGCAGAGGTACACGCCGTCGATCCCGGTGCGGTAGGGGTTCCACTGCACGGTGGGCCGGAAGACGGTCTGGCGCAGCGTGGCCGCACCGGCGCCGATGTCGCCGCCCACGTAGCTGGGGTTGTGCGCTTCGGTGCCGCGGGCGGTCGTGGTGACCTGCGCCAGGATGCGGTCCCGGAATCCCGGCGCGAAGCGCTCGATCTGCGCTTCGATCCGTTCCCTCATGTCGACGTCGGAGCCGTTGGGGACGTGGCAGTAGGCCCATAGCGTGTGCTTGCCCGCCGGGGCCCTGGTCGGATCGATCACGCACGGCTGCGTCACCAGGCAGAAGGGGGTCTGCGGGTGGTGACCGGCCGAGACGTCGGCTTCGGCCCGGGCCACCTCGGCAAAGGTGCCGCCCACGTGGACGGTCACCGCTTCGCGGCACTGGTCGGCCTGCCAGGGGACGGGGCCGTCGAGCGCCCAGTCGACCTTGCACACGCCGGGCCCGTACCTGAAGTGCTCGAGTCCACGGCGGTACCTGATCGACAGCCGGTCACCGGCCAGGCCGATCAGTTGGCGGGGTGTCACGTCGAGGAGCGTCACGCGGGCGGGTGGGAGGTCGTGCAGTTTGCGCACCCACTGCCCGGTGACGATGCGCCCGTCCAACGATTCCAACTCCGCTGCCAGGGCATCGACCACGCGCGCGCTGCCGCCTTCGACGACGGGCCACCCCAGGGCATGCCCCAGCATGGTGAAGAGCAGCCCGAAGGCGCCGGAGAGCGGTGCCGTGAACGGCAGCATGGAGTGGGCCGCTGCCCCGGCCACGATCGCCCGGGCCTCTTCGGTGTCGAAGCGGGAGGCCAGCCGCTGGGCTGACGACAGGCCCTTGATCCCGAACATCGCCGTGGCGACGGGGTCGCTGGGGATCGACCGCAATGGGGCCAAGAAGTTCGGGAGAATGCCATCGGCGTGGCGCACCAGGGGTGCGAAGGTGCGCACGTAGGCCGGCGCGTCCGGCCCGAGACCCGCTGCGGTCTCGGCGACGGTGCCCGCCACCGCGCCGGCGGCGCCTCCGTCGAGCGGGTGGGCAAAGGCAACGCGCGGGGTGAGCACCTTGACGCCACCCGCCGAGAGATCGACGCGCTCGAAGAACGGGGAGGCGGCGAGGAGGGGGTGCACGGTGGAGCAGACGTCGTGATGGAATCCGGGCAGGGTCAGCTCCTGGGTGCGGCATCCTCCTCCCGGTGTGTCGGAGCCCTCGATCACGTCGACGACGAGGCCGGCGCGGGCCAGCGTCACCGCCGCGGCGAGGCCATTGGGACCCGACCCGACCACAATGGCGTCGGCCCGTCTCACAGCACCAGCTCCAGGCCGTCGGCGGCTCCGCGCACCGGCACCGCATAGGCGGAGAACCGGGCCACGAGGCCGTCGAGCGCGTCGTCGTTGCGATCGGGCCGGTGATGGAAGAGGGCGACCTGGCGCGCCCCGGCCCGGCATCCGAGCCCGACGGCGTAGTCCGCGGCGGCGTGGCCGAAGGAGGCCTGGGTGGCCACCTCCTCGGGGAACAGGTGCGCATCGTGGATCAGCACATCGACGTCGCGCGCCAGTTCGAGTACCGACGGATGGTATTCGCCCCAGCCCTCGGGACCCGCTCCCATCTCCGTCGGGCAGTGGTCGGGGATGTAGGCGATGGTGGAGTGGCCGTCGCTCACCCGGTACCCGACCGTCCGCCCGCCCTTGTGAGGGACCTCGCGCGCCGTGACCACGAACGCGCCGACCGCCATGCCGCCGTCGCTGAAGGCATCGGGAGGCAGCACGTCGAACGTCCAGCTCCCGCGTAGGTTGCCGGGACGGATGGGGAAGAGCGGCGGCGCCATCATCCGGGCCAGCACACTTTCGGCGTCGGCCCCGTCTTCTTGGGGCGGAAGGAGCAGCGTGACCGAGGAGTCGGGACGGTCCCCGCTCTCGAAGAACGGCAGCCCCTGTATGTGGTCCCAGTGCAGGTGCGTCAGGAGGATGGTGCCGGCGAAAGGCCGCTGCCCCAGGAGGGCGGGGACCCGACGGATGCCGGTTCCGGCATCGAGCAGGAGGGTGGGCGGCGACGGGTCAGAGGCAGCCGCGCCGCCGTCGGCCGAGAGCGCCACGCACGACGTGTGTCCCCCGTAACGGACAAATTCGGATCCCGGAGCCGGAGTGGATCCGCGGGTACCGCAGAAATGGACCCGCACCCGATCAGTATCGCGCCTGGTCTTCGCGGCGGTGCCCCTCGGACAGCTCCTCGAGATCCGAGCGCTCGAGCTGATCGGCCTCGACGACCGCCACCCGGCACGGGGTCACCGCCTCGAGTGTCGACGTGCGCGCGCCCTCCTCGAGGTGGGCCCGCTCCCCGAGGAGGGCGCCCGGCCCGTACTCGGCCAGGCGCTCGCCGTCGTGCTCGACCCGGATGACCCCGTCGAGAACGAGGAAGACCGTGGTGCCCGGTTCCCCCTGCTTGGCCAGGATGCTGCCGGCCGGGAACCGTTCGACCGCTACCTTCTTCCCGCCCATGACCCGGGCCGAGAGGGACCGTTCCAGCGCCGTCTCCACTGCGGTCACCAGCGCCTCGGAGTCCTGGTCGCCCCACGGGGTGTGCCGGCCGAACGACTGGCGGTACCAATCCTTGAAATCGGTGAGGCCCGACTTGTGCGAGAGGGTCCCCGTCCCGTCGTAGACCCAGTGGCGGGGGAACCGGCTCGCTCCCGTCAGTGCCCGCTCGCAGGTGCCGTCGGCGTGCAGGGTGAGGGACAGCGTCGTCCAGACGAGCGGGGCCTGCCACTGGATGTAGGGCCGGCGTCGTACCCGCCGGGGGGCGGGAAGGCCGGTGCGGCCACCGGTGGTCTGGACGAAACGCACCCATCCGTCCCCGAACTCGGGATCACGCTGGATCTCGGGGAGCTGCACCGCCTCGAACTTGTGCCGGAGCCCGGCCACTTTGACGGTCGTCGAGCCGATTTTGCCGCCGCCGCTGTAGCCGCAGTCCGTGACCCGTCCCGCCCCGTCGACGTCGATCCAGGCCCGTAGCTCGTTGGCGAAGCGGAAGCGGTCGGCAATCCGGAGCTCTTCGAGGTCGATGCCCTCGGACGGCGGAGGGGCGTCGTAGTGCGTGATGCCGGAGTCAAAGGCCAGTCG
>Ga0302325_10027738_pt1 | contig 11731 bp, 12 predicted proteins | sample Palsa_T0_2_FD_201948 | JGI IMG/M metagenome (GOLD analysis project Ga0302325, IMG submission 201948) | Peat permafrost microbial communities from Stordalen Mire near Abisko, Sweden - Palsa_T0_2 | ecosystem: Environmental > Terrestrial > Soil > Palsa > Peat permafrost | place: Sweden: Abisko... | reverse complement strand
CAAGCTCAGCTTCACACTTGCTTGAAACGAAGGAGCACCCATTGCGCAAACACAAACAACACTTTTTCATTCTGCAACTTAGTTTTATGTCATGTTCTGAATATTGATTGCTTTCTCGCAGCTTTGCGTTTTGATTGTGATAGAAGAGTGGCATGTAGTAGTGAAGATTGAGGGAGTAGCTCAGGCCTGAGTCGGAGTTAAGGATGAGCTTTTTGTTGGATCGAGCCAGTCGAGGATAGACGACAATTTTCTATATTTAGAATTATTTTGCTGAATTTGAGGGGGTAGAGAGGAAATGGAAAGCGAGCTCAAAAGTCGGAAAGCGTCCTGAAAGTAAAGCAGTTAAGAGGCATGATAGGAAGATCAGTGCGAGGGCATGAATTCGATATTTGGAAAGATTTGGGCAAATAGGATTTACCCAAGTCTCAAACTTCGAGGGCTAATTATGCAGATACCCTCGACAATGTATTTATCCTTGAATGGGTATCATTCTCGTACAGTTTTATGTCAGGAGTGAAGATCATATCTGAGGTTGTTGAGCACTTGGAGGAGCAAAATTGAAGTACCATTAAGAAGCTTAAGGAAGAGATATGGATATCTCATTTCCATGGTAAAAATGGAGGAGCATTAGAATAAAAGTGTACACAATGATCTGTAATTCTGAGTAGCTTTAGGCGAGCTAACTAGAGACGCCCATGATGAATGAGGTACCTTCTCGTTATAACAATAATAAGGTAAAACCACTATCACGTGATCCATACCATTCTCGCTATATAAGCAAAGCAGTCACCAAGTTCAAACAGTAAAGCTTTTGGAAAAATTGAAGCGCCAAGAGAAGAGTGTGTAGGGTAATTTTCGAACCCTATAACAGCGAAGAGCTAAAACGACCGGCGGAGAACAAACATGAGCGGAGAGTAAGCTCTGCCTTGTAAAGCTGACAGACGCGGCCCTTGAACTCCTGTAAATCCCTGACTGTTTTTGTTGTCAATAAAAACCTTAGTGTCAGTTGTTCACTTTACGCTAAAGGTTGCATGGAAAAGAAACAACTTGTAGTACTAGGCCATTCAAGTTTGCCTGCAGCGATTTTACAGTCTACACTTTTGGGAGTCGAGACCTGTCACTCTGTACAAAATTGATGTAGTTTGCTTCTCTCAGAGCAAAGAGCATCTTTGTTCTACATGCAATCCCTGCATGACAACAGAAGATCTATAGACAACAAAGGCATGAATCAAACAGGTCATTGCGTGTTATTATATACAGGAGTTGAATTTTGAAACTTGCGCAGAACTTGGCTCTTTGGCTTGGACAACAAATAGTCTACAACTAAAATGTGTTGAGCCACTTTTCCTCAACTCCTTTCTAGGCCGGCCACTTCAATGTGTGATTGTTAAAATTGGTCCTTGAAAGGCGCTTATACATATCAGCGAAAAGCTAATGGGAGAGCGTCTTGTAATCCTCTCGCATCTTGTGTCATCTCGCATCTTGCAGTTAATGCGCGGAAAGTCAATATCAGTGGAATGAAAGAAAGGAAAGTGCTAACCACGCTGACTTAAGACATTCTGAATGTTTATAATTTGAGAGATCTCGAGAATTTGAAAATAAAATAGTGTAAAGAGCAAAATTCTGATCTAATCTGGGCTTGAATAGTGAGAGATAAATACCTCAGGACTGCGTAGACCGAACTACTTAATAGCTTGTGGTCAAGTGCTTTGGATACAGAGTGGGGGGGAGTAAGCATTGCCCTCTCCCCTCCCAGAAGTTACTGAATCTAATACAAATCATATTGTCATTTACGCTGTTGTTGTCATTTCAACCAAACGCTACCTTCTCGGTTCCGCCGCCCACCAAGATTCGACTCCACACTCAAGCTTCTGGTCAGCAATCAATGGTTTTGTGACTTGTTCTACCTGTTGATGTACTAGGAGACGCGCTGGTTCACTTCAACGCCCTTGTCTTCTTCTTCTTCTTCTTTCTTCTTCTTACTTTGGTGCATTTGCCAAGGTCCATGGAGTAAGGCGAGTGCCTTGAAATTTTTTTTTGGCCTAGCCCTCTCACAGACACTGGAGATCGCTTAGTGAAGGTATGCATAATACAAATAGGGCAGGAACTTTCGTAATTTGGGAAACCACGACTGCAAAAGTCAGGGGGAAAATTTCGCAAGCCGAGAAAAGGATAAACCGAGCTCTTGAAAACTTCCAATCGTAGAGCCATATATAAGGATCAATTCAATACTTGGAAATGTGGCAGTAGTTATTTCGGAAAATGAAGGTGAATGCAAATGGTGGAGCGGAAGCATTCATGCTTGTAGAGATTTACTTATACGAGAGAAGGAACTCACTTTGGCTCTCTGCACTTCAGGTCATTGGTGGATTTCCACTTACACGAGAGAAGTGGTCAAGCCTCCTACGCAATCTGATTATTGGTGTCATTCAATCTTACTCCCAATTCTATATGAGAGCTTGTTGTCACTTCCCCCTTCACTGTCACTTCCCATCCTCAACCCACTCAATCCTCTCTCTCTCCCCGCCCAGTCGAATTCCAGAATTGTGCTCGCGCAATTGTTCCCGTTTCCCCTCGCCATTAACCAAACCACATGGAACTCTATGTTATCCAGTCTTCATAATGTCAAGTCTATCCTTGAAGGTCCTTGCGCTTCTTTGTTGATCTTTTCTGTTCCTGTGGTGCTCTATTCAAGAGGTGGGGGTTCGTAAATACTTCGCGAAGCCTGTTACTACTCGCTTCTTAAGAGCTTGGTGGTTCCGAATGCTTTGATTCACTTCAAGCAGGAGATACCAAAGAGGCAGGAATGACTACTTCAGCTACTATTCTCAACGTCTCTAGTCTACAAGGGTCTGGAGTTGGGATATATATAACTCAACGGTATCAAAAAGTCGTACACAATCATGTTAGAGCCAATGCCACGATTGATTATAAGTGGGCGGACAAGCCTGTGAACCTTTTGTGGCATGGCGAAGTCTTGAGATCTCTCGCGAAGAGAATTGGTGAAGTCTAAACTGGAAGAAGACGGAGCCAACCGAGTACTGCAACAAGAAGCAGCTAATTAAAACCTCATCCAAACTCTCTGTTGTCAAACTTCTCTTCATTGTCATTCCACTCGGCCTCTCTCAACCAGAGTAAATCATTCTTTAACACAAACCCAGTACTTCCCTCTCCATAACCAGTGTGGTGTACCTTGCGCACCTCGACCTAAGCATAACAAGATCTCCCAAATTCTATCATCAAGAAGCCCACCTTCATCCGGCACCTGGGTTCGCTTTAACGGTTTTCAGCAATGTTTGAAGAGCCAAGGAACGAAGATAAGGGGGTTTAAATACTCCCTTATCTCGATCTCCCTCCCTGTTACCAAATCGCGTGACCCACTTTTCCAGTATACACAGCTTCCCTTCTCGAACCTGCAAACGAGTTTTATCTTTATAATTAGCACTCTCTTATCTCTAGATTCACTCTCGCCTTGCTCTTACTGCTGCCTCATGGAGTTCTATTTAATACCTCACCCTCCCTCCAAATAAGCTGTAGCTTGAGTACACTAAACCAAACCTCCAGGTCCCGGGAACAGGAGGAAACGCGCAACTAATCCCCAACCAAATAGATAGCCTGCCAAACATATATCTGTAAACATGGTAACAATCCTTGTATAAAAAGCTCCAAAGAATTTTTAGTCAGAGAGAAGCCTTTGGACATAATGGGGAAGATACAAAAGAGAGTTTTTGCTATCAGTTCTCCTTTATCGTCAGCTTTCTTTTATCGTCAATTTTCCTTTCATTGTCACTCACCCTCCTCGCCTAACGTTACCCACCTACCCTACCCTGCAATCTACATCATTCTGCCACCATCTCCCACCATCTCACTCTTCCCGCGCTCCACTGACTGCGTGTCACCGATATGTTCGCCTCTGTAGCACTAACGACCGTGGTCATGTCCCCCTCTGCCGAGATGCAACGCTTGTAGTGAATCTCGGATGCGATGGTTACTCACAGCTGTTCAGAGCGGGTATCCCACGTTAAATACGTACCCATTCTCTTCCCTCCTCCCCGCAGCACACCCTTAAACAAAGAGCATCAAGGCGTCTCCTCACACGGAGAAAACTTTCACCGAACAAGATCTGGCACTTGCTCAGGTAGAGGCAGGGAGATGCAAGACGTTATATCCTCATCCCCACTCCTCTCCCACCACACCACGTTAAAGTTTGAGCAAAGAGCATCAAGAGATGTCCAGGACTCACACGGAGAAAACTCCCCCTTTCTCCAAGGAACAAGATCCAGCCACTTCCATCTCCCTCCCTCTGTTCCCTCCCCAATCCCCATCTTTCATCCCCTTCCCCTTCCCCTCTCTACCCTCCCTTATCCCCGCGACATAGGCTCAAAGATCATTTCTGCCCGTACGTCGCAACGAACCACTCCCTAGTCCACAGTTCCCCTCTCCTACTCGCTTCTTCGTACCACGCACGCAACCCCAATCTCGCCTGCTAAACCAGGAACTACAACAACTCTGTTGACCTCCACATCCACCTCCACCTCCACCTTATAGCAGATCATGCCCCCTTCCCTTCCCCTAAGAAATCGTCCCCTTCTCCTTCCCCTTCCCTAAGTAAGATATCGTCTTCGCTCACATATCCTTTATCTCTGTCTTGCGTCCACTCACTCCGGGAACTTTCCCGTGTTCAGGTTCTCCGCCGCCGTGTTCTGTTCCTCAGCGCAGGCTTCTCGACTCGTAAATTCTTTTTTCGAACTTGTATGCTATGACGCCTTTCCTTTTTACCCCATCCCAGTAACTCTCGCCTTCCCGCAACTTTCCAACTCCACCTCCACCGCTCAACTTTGGAAGGAAAAAAAAAAAGGAAAGGTGTGGCTTCGCCAAGTCTTCTAGATTTAGATTTCTAGATTCAGATTGTAGTATGGAGGAGGAGGGGGCAAGAGGGGAGGGGGAATGAAATTCATGAGCTATTTAGGTGAAGAAAAAGAAAAAAAGAAAAAAAGATTCATGTATATGAGAAATGGGGAAGAAGAAGAGGGGTGGAGAGGAGGAAGGATATAGGGAGTAACCCCGTAAGAAAACACGTCTCGACATTTCATTTCCAATCCTACTTTCATAAAGTATATTCATCTGTCCTCCATCCCTGCAGAACAAACTCGACACAATCTTCCACCAACTTGTACCGTGCTATACGCGAGGGCGGGATAGCTTGTAGCTTGCATGAGCCCATTGACTCTCACATGTATCCAACAACACACTTCCACCCCACGTAAACGGGGTAGTGGAATTTCATATGAAAGAAAGAAAACAACAAGACACACCCCCCTCCATCTCCACCTTCATCCATTTGTACATATGCCGCATAACCGCAAAACAACCGAGCCCGCACCCCCCTTCGCTAATGTCGACACTCATGTAAGAAAGGGGCGGGGTACGCACCTGCGTATTCCCCTTCAATCAAGAACTTACGATCCTCTGCAAGTAATCGGTACAGTACACCACTACACGCAGTCCCTTAACATGAACGAGGATGCGAATGCGAGGCATACATCTGTTGAGAAGGTCTAGAACCCCTCCCTTGTTGAGATATAGAAGGGGATTTTGACAGGTAGAATTGATAGAATATAGACAACGTGGGGGAAAGCTGGTAGCGAGACGGGCACTAGCCTTCCCAGCAAGGGGAACAGAATTGATGGCCGTCTCATATCCACTCGAGACTCCAATATCGTCCGTCTCCAAACGATAGACTGACTGACAAACCTCCGCACACCGCTCCGTCAGCACAATGCATGTTGGAAATCTGACGGTACGGAAAAATCACGGCAAGCGCGTTTCACAAGCCGTGTGTCGCTCCCATTTCCCAATGAGGGCTGGTATTGAGCGGGCTTGGGGTATTTTACCGGCGCAGCTGGCTGGCGCTGATCTGATCTGATTCACCCGCACACACACGCACGCCCGCCCGCACGCACGTCAATTAAACAAGCTGTGCGGTATTGTGCTGTGTTGTGCTGTGCTTTTTGCCTCGATCGTCAAGCGCGCGGGCCGCTCCTCGCTCCTAAATGCCCGACAACGGGGCATGGGCACCAGGCAATTGCACGCAACCCGCACACACATATGAAAACGTACGCATCTTCTCACCATCACCAGGGATGGTTGAGTCACATTCTCGATGCGGCAACTTTGCCTGCAATTCAGAAGCTCGCATCTTGCGTCTTAAGAGCATGGTAAGAGAGTAAGAAAAATATCCGAAAAGGGGGGAAGAAATGCAGGAGGACCTGCGAAGGAGGATCTGACATGTGTCTAATGAGCTTAGCAGAAGCAAATATTGCTTTTTGCGCGCCGAGCCATCGACATCGGCGTGTACCGAACACGATCCACCCCTTCCGTTTGAAGGAAAGAAGGGCAAGAGACGCAGTGCATGCCAAATGGGACGCCATGCAGAACAATCGACTGAGGCGACGAATCAGCAATTTGTCATCTGATCAGAAAACGTACCGAGTGCTGCAATGCTGCGGTTTGAGATGCAATGCAGTGTTCTGTGGTGGTGATGTGTCCGTAGCTGAGACCACATTCATCCAAGCCTTCGCCGCAGGGCCTGGGGTCAGATAGATGGGGTGCATCGATATTGCACGCTTTCTTTTGCCAAATCAGCATCTGATTTTGACTGCAGAGCACGGTGCCGTGGCCGAGTATAAATCCTCGTCAATTGAAAGCACCGTCGCTACTCGGCAAAAAGGTTTGGTGCGTAAGAGAAATACTCGGTCGCAGATCCGAGTTGGGCGAGCCTTGCGATCCGGAGTTCAGTCAGGAGTTGTGCCCAGATTCTTGCCTCCACACTGTGCACAGAGAACGCTGCTGCATGCACGGAAGGGTGTCTCCGCAGCCTGCGCGCAACACCAGCCTTGCGCTAGGCAGGCTGTAATGGTGGTAAGCACTTTGAGCGATAGCTCTTTCGCCCTCGTGTTTCCCTAACATCGGGTCAACAGCCCGATCTGCTTGCATCGTCTCCATTCTTACTTTGGTGAGAAAGTCGATTCCTTCGGGTGAAGTGCTGCTTATTTCCTGGTTCCCGCTGCACGCTGAGTCAAGTTGTGTGGTGTGTGCGTAACAGCAGCTTGCGACCGTCATCGCGGGGTCGACTCGCATTCTCAACAACTTCAAGGAAATCTTGCAGCGGCGAACGATGCGATGCAGTGGCAAGGTATACAGACCAGCTCCATTCTTTCCTCGGCCAATGAGTAGGCATGCCAGTGCAGCAACCGGTTGAGTACTTCAAGTTAAGCAGCTGGGATCGCGTCGAACAAATTGCCTGTTTCCCGGTGTCGTGCTGATGAGAAATGAAGCGGTGTGCCCCTCCATTTGCGGAAAGAGCAGTGTCCTAGCGACAACGCAACGCGCCCGTCGGTCACAGTGCTGATGCCTCACGGTGTCTTGTGAGAAAGATTCGGTCTGGTCTGTTGCGCTGGCAAATACCCGGTCAGCAGAGGCACCGGTCGTGGTTAAATAACTGGTTCGGTGAGCCAATGTTGGGGTATTGTTCGATATCCACGGATGCTGGGCTGTAAACGACGACAGCAAGCAATGCTCGCTCGGCTGCTCGGACGCCCTTTACCCTCCACTGCCCAGGCTGTTACGCAGGATGGCCGCACACGGGAATGCTGGCGATTTCGCTGCTCGGCCCGCTGCAGGACGTTTGGCTTCCCTGCTCTGCAATCGCAACACCCCATCTCTCGTGCCGCACCTCCCACCTCCCACTTCCCACCTCCCTCGCCAGTCACCATTTTCATGTTTGTACAGATACCGTACTTTACTTGGGAAGGGCTAGGGCTCACGGCCCAATGAGCCACGGCCGTCGCCGTTGGGCGCCTCGGTCCTTGCTCGCCCTCACACTGCCTCAGCTGAAAAAGAACAGTGACGGGCAGGGTTCAGCAAGGTTTGTCGCTGGGATGGGCTGGGCAGCGGTGTCCAGCTGAATGGCTACTGGGAGAGCTAACGACAACGTTGGATTCGCTGGAGCGCTTTGGTTGGCTCTCGCCTGCTGGCCAGAGACATGTTTCTCCATTATTCTCGCCCTGGCGCGATGGGCGTGGAGCAGGGGGGCCGCAGGGCCCTAGCGCAGCGACCACTGGCCAGCGAGCGCACCCATGCCGACGTGCATGCGAATGCTTGCAGCGATGCCCTGGCTCTCTCGTTCCGCACCGCTCTTGCGTGTGCGGGCGGGAATGCAGCGATTGCTGCAGAAACACGGACCAGAGCGGCTACTCGCATGAGATTTCAGTCTTGTGACTTCTGAGAATGGTTAGGACTGGCTGGGCGGTGTGACGGCCAGCAACGGATAACGCGCCCATAAAGCAGCTCCCATCTTGACTCGGGCAGTAAGGGTCTTAGGAGGTGTGTTGGGCGCCCGGGGAAGGTGTGCCAATGTACTCAGATGCGAGATGTGTTGTCTTTATACCCCCATGCTTAAGGGTGGTCGCACCGCGGGCTTCAATGTTGGAAACTTAGAAAAGGGGGGCCGGTGGTTCGTCGAACCGAGTTGTTAACATCCCGCACGGGAAAATAAGAGAGGCTAGCTTGCGCCATAGGGTCCCGACAGTCTGTTCTTGGACTCCAAGCGCCAGATCAAGACGTTGGCCCAAAGACCATACATGGAAAACGAACATAACATGCAAGTCGCCCAAAAGATGTGGGTGAAGCAGTTGCTCATGTACTCCTGCCGCGTGTTGATCATCGACTGGTGTTTGTCTCCTTGCTGTTGATGCACATACGCAAGATCGGCCACTGTTGGTTTGGAATTTGAGTTTTGATCAGTCGCTTCTAATTTTGTCCCTTGTACGTCCTTACACCTGCTGCCCTGGTTCGAAGGTTCGGGTGAAACATAGACGAACTCGGTTCCCTTCACCCTGTGCAGGTGGTGTTGGCACCTCTAGCTCCTTATTTCGAGTATATGTCATATTTCACAAACCTCTGAGACCCTTGACATATTTCATGCAGAGAGACTTCTTCCCTGCAACAAATACGAGATTGAAGAACAGAGAAGAGATTTCCCAACATTCCACTTGGTGCTCGATGTTTCAAAGGTGCTTTTTGGGGCTGAATCTGATGGCGCTAGTACTCCCACGTCACTTGGACTGGGAGTCAGTCAGAGACATTTCCGAGAATATGGGGTCTGGGACGATGGATGTCTCAAAAACGAAGAGCGAACAATGTTGAACATGGCCAAAATGTTGCCCGGTTTCAGCCCCGGCTGGTCATTCCTGCTCGCCAAACGCGGATGTTTTTGACGTCGTTAGAGTGTACCGTATCACCAGCATCATCGGGACCCGTAAACCAGGGTCAAGGCGATCGTCTCTCGGGTCGTGCCTTTGCCTTCTTCCCGCCCGCTGTGGCACGGATGTTGGTTTTACATGTAACCATAAAATCCGCACAGGGCAACTTACCCCAAGTTAGTGTGGCATATTGGTGATGCTACCTAATATTCATCCTGGGAGCGCTGGTCGTATTTTGCTTCTGCTCGATCGCCTGACCAGCTCTGTAGACGGAGAAAAGCACGGCGGTGTCGACCCAAACTATGTGTTGTCTGCGTTTGCTCTTCAATCGTTGGTGTCTCGTGTGACAAGCCTGATTAGGTTTGGCTCTGAATCTTGGCTCTGCCCGGATCACCGTGGAAGGGAAGCTTTTGGGCCCATCTGCATCGCAACGGGATTACCGCCTCTTCCCGCCTGCGGTGAATCGGTGATCCTTTGTTTGCTTCCATACGAGCCTCGTTGGTACTGGAGTACTTGGAGTTCCAAGGGAGGTGCGCAGAAGGGCACACGGCGACCCAGCTGGACATGTAACTCCTTGAACCAGACAGAGAGTCTAGGCTGACTTGAGCAAGCTCATACAGATTAATTTTCTGTCATGAAGTCTCGGATGATGAACCAACCGGTCTGACACCAAGCTATTCGAGATAGTCCAAGGGAGTTTGCCGAGTAGTCAGTTTGGTGATGGAATCATCCCATAGAAATTAAACCCAGCTGGCCAAGTTCAATATACCTATTCTCCCACTAATGCACCTGTCAGTCGAATCTGGAAACATTTTGCTGGAGCACAAGGGGCCTTCCAATAGTGTCCATGCTCCTCCACGCCAGCCTAGACTCGGTGAACGTTTGTCTTTCATCATTTGAAGTTAGTCGAAGAAGCGCGCCCGCACTAGATCTCAGATCTGTGCGCGCGCCTGTGCTTTCCCCACTTGCCAGCGCCTTCTTGCACGAGGCGGAGCGGGCCTTCGGTCCAAAGATTGGCTTCTCGGGGACGGTGACCACTGGCCAAGTTAGCCAGGTGCCGCAGTAGTAGGGATGCAGAAAATAGCAATGCACTGAATGCAGGTTGATAAACGAGGCGGACCTGGTGTGATGCCTCCTGGAGGAACATATTGCGGAGACAACGCCGCACTTTGCAGCCCACCGCCCCATAGGCAGTTGAGAGAACTTCTATGACATCAGGCCAGATGGGGAAGAAGATGTGCATTGTGCATGTCCTTTCGTAATTCACGTTGTCGTGAAGCAGGCCTCCTCCCACTCGTCTGTGTGCTTGAGTATCTGATGCCTGCTCTCTAACAAGATTCCGTCCCGTCAGCGCCTGCATTCCCATTCCGTAGGGCAGCTAGCCTCCGCATGATGCATTCGTGCGTGCTGATGTCAACTTTATTAAAGCCCAAGCTCGCACCGGTGGACGTGGACGTGGACGTGGACGTGTTGCGCTTTTCTCAGCAATTGGCCCTTTGGATACGGGCAAAGCAGCCTCCTCCCGTCCGGCTGGCAATGTCACTGTGACTGTGACTGTCACCGTCACCGTCTTTCACGTAACCCCTCATCCGAGGTGGACTGCCGTATCCTGCCGAGAGGCCATATCACAGCTGGTATTGTCCTGTCCTGACGATAGTTTCGAGGTCCGGCGTGGCCGTGGACGACTAATTGAGACGAGTCCAGCTCTCCTTTTCTGAGATCTGGCGAGTGGAAGGGCTCCATCTGCTTGCCACCGATCGAGCCAGGGGCGAGAGTTCGTAACTCAGCGGGTGCAGAGCGGCATCCGCCAGGTCCCTGTACGCCGCGTGCTTGGAAAGACGCCTCGCCGGAGAGCCATTGGCCCAAGGAGCGGTATCGCCAGGGAGAGCTCCAGGTTCCCACAAGCCCGTCTCTATCCAGGTGGACCCAGGATCGCTGACCTGGGTCGCCGAAGTGTGGTGGAAGGGCGAGGAAGTGGAGAGTTGCAGCAGCGGCAGCAGGGAACAAGGGGAGGTGAGGCCAGGGAGGCAGGGAGGCCAGGAGGCCAAGGAGCGACGGAAAGAGACCAGGGCAAGGCTACGTGAGAGCGAAGTCAGCGAAAGCCAGACCAGAGAGTCAGAGAGTCTGCGAGTCTGCGAGTCTGCGAGAGCGCCCCAAGCAGCCGGCCCACCGCCAAAAAGGCTCATTGCTGTTCGTCGCCAATTACCAGCAGCAAAGCCTCCAACACCAACTTTCCCAGCACGCACTACACGCACTACACGCACTACACGCACTACACACAAAACCTAAACCAGCCTACTTTCACGCTTTTCAACTCGCACTTGCTCTCACACACATTTTTAATTTTTTGGCCGGCCTAAATACTCGAGCGGCCCCGCCTGCCCACCATCACGACACCAGCGCGTGGAATCTCCCCTCGCGGACACTGCTTCTGCTCTCTGATTGATCAGAACAAGATCGAGGCTACG
>Ga0302325_10027737_pt1 | contig 11731 bp, 9 predicted proteins | sample Palsa_T0_2_FD_201948 | JGI IMG/M metagenome (GOLD analysis project Ga0302325, IMG submission 201948) | Peat permafrost microbial communities from Stordalen Mire near Abisko, Sweden - Palsa_T0_2 | ecosystem: Environmental > Terrestrial > Soil > Palsa > Peat permafrost | place: Sweden: Abisko... | reverse complement strand
GTCGACTACGTCGTAGCGCTTCAGCGGTAGGTCCTTCTGTGCCAGGGCCTTTTTGCCGAGCGCCAGGAACCCCGTCGCCACGATCCCACGGTAGCCCGCGCCGGAGTTCGGGTCGGCCGCGAGGATGTCGCCGGCCAGTTGCTCGCGCACGAACTGGTCGTACGGCATGTCGTCGTTGAACGCCTGCACCACATAGTCGCGGTAGCGCCAGGCGTGGGGATAGCGGTGGTCTTCGTCGCTGCCGGTGGAATCGGCATAGCGCATCACGTCGAGCCAGTGCCGCCCCCAGCGCTCTCCATAACGAGGCGAAGCCAGCAGCCGGTCGACCACCTTCTCAAAAGCTTTGGGGGATTTATCCGCGAGAAAGTCCTGCAACTCCTTTTCCGTGGGCGGCAGCCCGGTCAGGTCGAGCGTGGCGCGGCGGAGCAGCGTTGTCTTATCGGCCTGCGGTGCGGGTTTCAAACCGTTCTTTTCGAGATTGGCGAGAATGAACCGGTCAATCGGGTTGATCGCCCAATCCTTTTGAGCCGGGATAGGCGGCGGAGCTTGCGAGATCGCCTTGAAAGCCCAGAAATTCTTGTCGGCGTCGGTAATCACCCCGCGTAGTGCGACCGGACGAACGCCGGTTCCCGCCAGGGAATCTCCAGCCGACGGGGTGACAGCGGGTATCGGCGCGCCCGCCGCTACCCATTCGCGGACGGCGGCAATAGTTTCCGCGGGCAGCTTGCCCTGAGGCGGCATCTTGATTTGGCCTTCATAGCGGAGAGCCTTGACGATGACGCTCTTTTCGGGCTCGGCCGGATTGCCGAAGATCCCCATGGCAGCAGCTTCTTTTATAGCGCCCGGTGAGCTGAGGTCGAAGCCGCCGCTCTTCAGGCTTGCGTTGTGACAGCCTTGGCACTTCTCGGCGAAGAGGGGCCGGGCGTTCTTCTCGAAGAGCTCCAGTTGGGCGGCAGTTTGTGCCAACCCAACGCCCGAACTCAGCGCGAACGCCGCCAGCGCGAGAGCGTATCGAACAGCCAAGGTATTACGAGCATATCAAAGTAGCGCTGGCCCACGGCCTGCGGAGAACGCCGCCAAATCGACTGACGAGGAAATCCTTCGCGAGCTTGGTCTTTGAAGCTTCATTTTGTCTAAGCTTCGCGCGCCGGGGCGCTAACCGATTTCGAGTCACAGCCTGTATCTCCATCAAAATACTACTCAAACCACTCAGACGTTTTTCCCCGTACTGTATACTGAAGTAGGGCTCTTTCCACCACTCGAATCCGCTTCTCGCTGCCGAACACCCTCGAATTTCCAACGAACCTAGTCCCATATTCGGACACTATTCTGCGCCAGCGGCCTCTTACATGTTCGCCGTTTTTGCCGCGCTTCGGATCTTTGAAACTTGAAAATCGACGTAGCCGACGCGGTCGAACCAACCACTGGTTCCGCGTCGGCCAGCTGGCGGCGGCTCGTAGCCGTCACGCTAAGTCCCTAATCCCACATATTTTTTAAAACGCAATCCGAGTTATTCAGGGAACAGATTCGTCGGCGAGGTCACTTCGCCGCAGTCATCATCTAAGGCAAGACGAACCCGGCAAACCCTGAATTACCATTCGAACCTAGTCCCAAAATCGGACAGTGCTTGGATCCGCCCGGGCCCGCGCTCCTACTGTAGCTGAACCAGCCCCTGCGATTGCCGATCCCCGAGTGCCTCCGGCTGCAGATCCTGTTTCCCGCGCCAGAAATCGATATACGAAATCTGATGCACGCACGCCACCGTGCACCGCGGAGCGCAGCCTTTCTCGGTGCGGTATTCGCGGCGGATATCGGCGACCGTATACTCGGCCAGCGGCTTGCCCGGATAGCCGCGCTGCTGCGAGCAATAATGCACCAGGCCGTTTTCGCAGATGTAGAGATATCTGGACCCGGCGCGGCAGCGCCAGTTGTTCACTTTGCCGTGGGCGATGTTGTCCTGAAAATAATTGACGCGCGCGTAACTGGCTTTTTCCATGGCGCGCATTTCCGAATAGACCGATCGCTCCAGGTCGGCAAGCGGGCGCAATTGCCCGTCGCCATCGTGAATAATGCCCACCGTGGAGGTGAAGCCCAACTGAATGGCGCGCCGCCCGATGGTCAAAGCGTCCTGCGGGCTGCGGATGCCGCCGCCCACCACCGAGTTGATGTTGACGTGAAATTCGGCGTGCTTGGCCAGCAACTCGAGTTTCTTATCCAGCACCTTCAGACTCTTCATCGAAACATCGTCGGGCATGAGGTTGTCAATGGAAATCTGCAAATGGTCCAGCCCCGCGTCGTTGAGGCGTTTGATACGGTCGGCCACCAGTAGATAGCCGTTTGTAATCATGCCGGCAAGCATTCCGCGCCGGCGCACGTGGGCCACAATCAGATCGAGTTCGGGGTGCAACAGCGGTTCGCCGCCGCTGATCGTAATGATGCTGGTTCCCAGATCGGCTAATTTGTCGAGCCTCTGGTACATGGTTTCCGTCGGGACCGGTTTCGAGGAATCGTCGTATTCGTTGCAGTAGCCGCAGGATAAATTGCACCGCCGCATAGGAATCACATGCGCCAGCACCGGATGATCGGTTGAGAGGAGTCCGTGCGCGATCATCCCCAACTCGCGCACCCGCCGGTGGGCGCGCTTCCAGGTTCGGCGAAGCTGTAGCTTAGGGACCTGCATAGGGGGCAAGATCTTTTATTACAACACAATCGGTCAGCTTTGCCGAGCCCGCCGCGTTAACCGGACTGTATCGGGGGTTAAACGGTAGGTGACGCGGGGCCATGGCCTGCGCTGCCTGCTCTACGCCGTCCGTCCGCCCAACAACGACACCGCCGAAGGAGCCGCGCCGCCGCCTAATCGCGGGCCACCGTTCGATTCCGGCGTGTGATCGCCTTCTCCAGGCGCCAGAAAAAGGTTGGCGTCAATGCCATGCTGGCGCGTGTAGAGATCGTAATACCGCCCGTGCAAGTCGTAGAGCGAGTGATGCGTGCCGCGCTCCACAATTCTTCCTTCTTCCACCACCAAAATCTCATCGGCGCGGCGAATCGTACTGAGGCGATGCGCGATCACGAAAGTGGTGCGGCCCTTCATCAGGTAAGCCAGCCCTTCTTGAATTGCGGCCTCGGATTCGGAATCCAGGCTGGAAGTGGCTTCATCCAGAATCAGAATGCGCGGATCGGCCAGGATGGCGCGCGCGATAGAGACGCGTTGGCGCTGTCCGCCGGAAAGCTTGACGCCGCGCTCACCCACAATCGTGTTGTATTTTTTGTCGAAGCGTTCGGCGAATTCGTCCACGCGCGCGATGCGGCAGGCTTCCAAAATTTGTTCGTCGGTTGCGTTGAGGCGCGCGAAGCCCACGTTCTCGCGGATGGTTCCGTCAAAGAGGAACGTGTCTTGCAAAACCACGCCGAGCTGCGTGCGGTACGAATCCAAACGCACCGTGGAAAGGTCGTAACCGTCCACGCGAATCCCGCCTTCGCCCGGTTCATGAAAGGCCGCAATCAGGCTGATGATGGTTGACTTGCCCGAGCCTGAAGGCCCCACCAGCGCGGTCACGGTTCCCGGTTGCGATTCGAAGCTGACGTCGTGCAGAACCGGCTTGCCCGGGTCGTAAGCGAAGTTGACGCGGTCGAAAGTAACGTGGCCTTGGATGGGTCCGATCGAGAATGTGCGGCGCTCGTCTTCATCCTCAGGGCGCTCCCTCAGCACTTCCACCGTGCGGTCCAGACCGGCCAGCGCCTCGGTGACCTGCGTGCCGATGGAGACCACCTGGAAAATGGGCGCCACCAGAAAGGCCATGTACATAACGAACATAATCAGGTCGCCGGTAGTAAGGTGTCCGGCTAGAATCTGCCGCGCGCCCACGTACCAAACCGTCGCGCCCACCAGCCCGGTGAGGACGGTAGCCGACAGGCTCATCAGCGACATGGCGGTGAGGCTTTTCAGCACATTATCGAGCAGGCGTTGCACGCCCTTAGCGAAGACATTGGCCTCCTCGGATTCGGCATGATACCCCTTGACAACACGGACGCCGGAGAGCGATTCGGTCAATCGCCCGGCAACCTCGGCATTGATCTTGCCGCGCTCGCGGAATATGGGCCGGATTTTCGTGAATGCCTTTTGCAGCCAGAAAGCGAACACTGCGATATAGAACAGCGCCAGGCCGGTAAGCAGGGGGCTGATCCATAGCAGCACAACCATACAGAAGACAGCGGTGATGATCCCGCCGGCGAAATCCACTAATCCGGTGCCGATCAGGTTGCGGATGCCTTCTACATCGTTCATGATGCGTGACACCAGCGCGCCGCTCTTCGTGGCGTCATAGTAGGCGACGGGAAGACGGCCGACGTGCTCTTGCACCTTGCGGCGCAACTCCGCGATGAGCCGCTGCCCCTCTTTGGAAAGCAATTGCGTGAGCGTGAATGAAGTCACGCCCTGAATGATGGTTGCCAGCAGGACGGCGAGCACCAGCGGCTCCAATAAGCCGACCTGATGCTTGGGGCCCAATATGTTGTCGAAGAGAATCTTGCTGGAGGCCGGCAGCACCATGCCGCAGACGCGATTGACAATCATCAGCAGAAAGCCGAGTCCCAGCAGTTTGCGGCGCGGACGCACCAACTCCTTCAGCAGTGGCCAGACGCTGCGGAGATGCTCGCTTGTCTTCTTCTTTTTGGGAGTGGGAGACACTGTTACTAGATTAACTGATGACGCTCCGAGGCATGCGGTCGCAAAAGGCGAAAACCAGAAAGCTAGCGTTACGGATCGCCGACCAGATCGGGCCTGAGGCGCGCAGTCTTCTGCAGCGCCGACTGCTTGCGGAATTTACGAATCTCTTCGTGGTTTCCGTTGAGGAGCACGTCCGGCGCTCTCCAGCCGCGAAAGTCGGCCGGGCGGGTCCAGTGCGGACAATCGAGTAGGCCTTCACCGTGGCCGGATTCCTGAAACGAATCGAATGCGGCGGAAGCATCATTGCCCAATACGCCCGGCAGCAGGCGCGCAACCGTGTCAATGACGACGGCCGCACCCAACTCGCCGCCGCTCAATACGTAATTGCCGATGGATATTTCGTCGTCGGCCAGATGCTCGGCGACGCGTTCGTCGACGCCCTCGTAGCGGCCGCAGATCAAGAGCAACTCGGATTCTTGCGCGAGCGCATTGGCCATCGCCTGGTCGAACATACGTCCCTGCGCGGAAAGCAGGATCGCTTTTTGGCGTGACGTGCGCTCCGGCCAGATGCTTTCGACGGCAAGAAAAAGCGGCTCCGGCTTCATTACCATGCCTTCGCCGCCGCCGAAGGGACGGTCATCGACCGATTTGTGCCGGTCAAAGGTCCAATCGCGCAGGTTATGAATGCGGATGTCTAAAATGCCGGCGTCTTGAGCGCGCTTGACCACTCCGTGCGCGAATGGCCCCTCGAAGAACTCGGGGAAAATCGTCAGCACATGGAAGATCACGATGGGTTGAGATCCTTTAGACCTGGAGGCAATTCTACCGCGATGCGCTGGGCTGCAGGATCGATTTCGACGCAGATCGCGCGCGCGAAGGGAATCATGAGATTGCCATCCACTACGAGGATGCCGGCGCCTCCGCCATCTTGCCAATCGGTGACGCGGCCGACGCGTTCTCCGGACTGATGGTCGAATACTTCGCAGCCGATCAATTCCGATTGGAAGAATTCGCCGGGATCAAGCGAAGCGCGCTCGGCCAGAGGGACGCGCACTTCGCATCCGGTCAAAGGTTCGGCGCTGGAAATGGTATCGATGCCGCGAAACTTAAAAATCAATGTGCCGTTGTGGAACCAGGTAGTTTCGACTTCGCGGCGCTCGCCTTGCCCGAACAGGTAGACTTCGGTCAAGGATTGAAATCGCTCGGGCTTGTCACTTAACGGGATAGCCGTGAGTTCGCCACGATTGCCCCGGGTCTTCCCCAATAAGGCAATCGTGACCCATGCGTCCTGCTCAAAAGGCCGAGACGGCGACTGCGAGGCGTTCACTCGAGGATTTCCAACGTAAACCGGCGATTTAACTTCATGCCTGCCGCGCCCAAAATAGTACGGATCGATCGGGCGGTACGGCCTTGCTTTCCAATCACTTTCCCCAGATCGCTGGGGGCAACTTTCAGTTCCAGAACGGTGACCTGTTCCCCTTCCACCGCGTGGACAGAAACTTCTTCGGGGATATCAACAAGAGCCTTGGCGATGTCTTCGATCAACTGTTTCATTTTCCCCGCCTCCCTCACCTTATCGTAGCGAACCGGGCATGAACAACCAACCGTAATGCAACGCCCAAGGCGCGTTACGGTTAGGTTTCGAACATTTATAGCGTGTGGAAAGGCGTCAGGCAGCGGGCAGCGGAGCGGCGGCAGGGTTTTTAGTCACCAATCGCTTCACAGTGTCGGACATCTGGGCCCCGTTCTTGATCCAGTGTTCGATGCGCTCATGTTTCAGGTTCACAGTGGCGGGGTTACCGGCGGGATTGTAATGGCCCACAACTTCGATGTTGCGGCTGTCGCGGGCGCGTTCCTTCTCGATTACCACTACGCGGAAAAAGGGCTTCTTTTTGGCGCCGAAACGCGCCAGACGGATCATCAGCATCTATACTCCAGAAAAGGTTGTTCGAACGTTTATTGTACTACGGGATTGGCGTGAGGTGGGCGCCAGATGGGGAGGGCGCGGGACGGTCAGGATGAAAACTCCACTCTCTCATAGGTATCGCGAAGTGTGAGGCGGCAGCCAATGGAGTCGAGCTCGATGATATCTTCGGGACTTCCCGCGGCCTTCAAGAGCCACAGGCCGTCTGGCTGGCGGGTGAACAGATCGGCGTGCATCCGCTCGGAAGCCACCAACAGATATTGCTGAAGAGAATCGATCGATTGATAATGCTCAAACTTGCGCCCGCGGTCATAGGCCTCGGTCGAAGGCGATAAAACCTCGACAATCAGCGTGGGATTCAAGAGCGTGTCGCGGCGCCCGTCGAGAAGCTGCGGAGCGCTACGGACCACCACGATGTCCGGGTAGGTGTAGAGCCCGGTCGCGGTTACGCGCACGCGCATATCGTTGGAGTAGTGGCTGCAGGCGCTCGACCGCAGTTGCACGTAGAACTGGCCGGAAATATTCGATGTTAGCCGGTTGTGAGGTTCGGCCGCGCCGGACATGGCAAACATTTCACCTTGCCAATATTCGCTCTTAATCTCGGCTTGACGCTCAATTTCGAGGTATTGTTCGGGCGTAATAAAGGTTTTCGCTTGCGTGGACATTACGGCTGCTCGTAACCACGTTACCATGCGTGGATTTGTATCCTCCTCTCCCGATTCAGCGCTGCGCTCGGTGTTCTTGAGCCCCTGATTCAGGCGTTATAGCGTCTTTCCCGCACGTTGGCGCCAGGATCGGAAGCAGTTTTTGCGGTTTTTGCTTGACATTTAAGGCAAATCAGGGATATGATCCCGCTAGCTCGTGTAATAGCGACAAGCCGCCCGCCACGTTTGCGAGCCCTGATTTTTTGGGAGGCTCACTCGTGGTCCTTCTGAATGGGTGACGCACGTCCCCCGGCGCTTCATCCAAACCTTAGAAACTTTTCCAGACAGGAGTGGTTGCACTCCAGGAGATTCAACTAAATGGCGCTTACGCCTCAACTTACCGAATCGTTAATCGAACGAGGTTTTTCCCGCCGGCAAATCGGCCGAATTGCCATGGGAGCCGCCGCGGCTATTCCGTTCTTCAATGAATTTGCCCAAGCGCAACAGGCCGAACAGCAGGCTGCCTCGGCAGTCGCCGGCCGCCGTGGCGGAAGAGGCGGAGGCGGCGGAGGCGCCGGACGCGGAGTTTACGATCCGGACGTGGTCCGAATCACTTCCAACGAGAACCCGATGGGTCCTTGCAAAGAAGGCCTGGAGGCTCTTTACAAGGTGGCGCCGATGGGCTGGCGCTACTCGCCGCAGGGTGACAACCTCGAGTTTAATTCCCTGCTTGCCAGCACCGAGAACGTTCCTCAGGACCATGTGATCGCGTTTCCGGGTTCGAGTATTCCTTTGGCGAACTCCGCGGCCGCATTCACGTCGCCCACGCGAAGCTGGGTGATGGGCGCACCGGGCTACGGCAGCGGCGCGGGCCGCTGGATCGGCGCCAAAACCATCAAGGTGCCGCTGCGGAAGGATTTTTCGCACGACGTCGAAGCGATGATCAAGGCCGACCCGAATGCGGGCGCCTTCTACATCTGCAACCCCAACAACCCGACCGGCACTCTGACTCCGCGGAAAGACCTGGAATACATTCTGGCTAACAAGCCGAAGGATGCCGTCCTGATCATCGACGAAGCGTATGTCCACTTCGCCGGCCCCGAGAACATGTCTACCGACCTGGTTAAAGCGGACAAGGATGTAGTTGTGCTCCGGACCTTTTCGAAGATCTATGGCATGGCGGGCCTCCGGGCCGGGGCCGCTTACGGACGGCCGGACCTGATTGCTAAAGTCCGCGAGTACGGCGGCGGCGGGTTTATGCCGGTCACGGCGACGGCTTGCGCCGCTGCGAGCATGAAGGTTGGTCCCAGCCTGATGAAAGAACGGCTGCTCATCAACAAGAAGAATCGCGATCTGGCTTTCGAGCACCTGGAAAAAGCGGGCGTGAAGTACATCCCGTCGGGCACGAACTTCTTCATGATGGAAGTCAAGGGCATGACCGGACAACAGGTCAACAGCGCCATGGCGAAACATAAGGTCATGATCGGCCGGATTTGGCAGGAGTGGCCGCAAATGGTTCGCGTGACCGTGGGCTCTTACGAAGAGATGGGGAAATTCAATGCCGCGCTCGACCTCGTGCTGAAGGAAGGGCCGCCGGCCGCAACAGGTGGCTAGGCTTGCTTGACGGGTAGCATTACCAGATAAGTAGCTATCGCAAACGTAATTCGCGCCCCCGGCAACCGGCCAAACCGAATGTCGGGGGCATTTTCATTCTGCCCATTCTTTTCTCATCAGCCTTTTCAAGTTCTTGGTCTCATCGTCTTGCGCGGCATTTAACCCCGCGAGGGTATATCATGACAATTGACCTGGAGTCGAAGAGACTGTGACTCGCTTCTGGCTTCCCATCGCGACGGCGTCCGCTGTTGTCCTGAGCATTGGGCTTCTGGTCTCTCGCGCTCAGAATGTAAATGTGGAGGTCAACCTCCGGGCCCCCTCCATAGGCCATCTGTCGCTTGTGTCAGGCTCCAGTCCTTATCCTTCCGGCTGCGAGGGTCAGCAAACTGGCACCGACTATCTTAATGCAGCCGTCGAGCCTTCAGTCGCCGTCGATCCTACCAATCGTCGGCACTTGATCGGAGTCTGGCAGCAGAATCGCTGGTCCAATGGCGCAGCAGATGGCCTGCTGACTGCCGTTTCTACCGATGAAGGAGTGACCTGGACGAATACTTTCGCCCCCTTTTCGCAGTGCACGGGAGGAACGTTCGCCCGCGCGAGCGATCCCTGGGTCACCATCTCGCCGGACGGAACAGCCTATCAGATCGCCGTAGTAAGCGACGCCTCGGTTGTTCCCCAAGGAATTCTAGTCAGTCGCTCGTCAGATGGAGGATTCTCCTGGAGCTTCCCGGTCACTGTGGTACAAGAGAACATGGGCGACGATAAAGAGACTATTACCGCGGACCCCAACGACGCGAATTATGTTTACGCTGTTTGGGATCGAACGAACCTCGCTGACGCAGTTCCGGCCATATTTTCGAAGACGAGCGATGGCGGCGCCGCTTGGTCGCCCCCGCAAACGATGTATTACGCAGCGGGGGGATCCGCCGGATCCAACCAGATCATCGTTTTACCAGACGGCACCCTGGTTGATGTCTTCACTTTGTATCCAGGGACGGGTAGCACATCTTTCATCGCGGTGCTCCGGTCGTCCAATCATGGCGATACGTGGTCCGGTCCCACCATCGTGTCCGCCGACGATTCGATTGGCGTCGTCGATGCTACGACACAAGCAGGCGTTCGCACCGGCGACGGCATTCCTAGCTCGGCTGTGGATCCGGGCTCCGGAGCGATCTATATCACTTGGGAGGATGCCCGGTTTAGTGGGGGTCAGCGCGAGGGCGCGGCGCTTTCGAAGTCAGTCGATGGAGGACTCACTTGGTCGACTCCAGTACAAGTGAACCAGATCCCGGCTGTCCAGGCTTTCAATCCTACGGTTGCAGTTGATGCAAGAGGCGCCATCGCAATCACCTACTATGATTTCCGCCAAGCCACCGGCGACGCCAGCATGCTACTTACGAATTACTGGCAGATCGTCTCGTCGGACGGGGGCGAAACCTGGCGGGAAACGCCAGTCGCCGGGCCATTCGATATGCTTCGCGCCGCGCTCTCCGTAAGGGCGTACTTCCTCGGAGATTACCAGGCTCTCGTTGCATCCGAAAACAACTTTATTCCCTTCTTCGTCGCCACCAATTCAGCCCCGTCCTTTATACCCAGCAGCGTCTTTGCATTGCCCACAGCGCGCAGAGGCAGTACCGCCTGGAACGGTCACGCCGAAATCAACCACCACCCTCGGCCCTCAAGCGTACGGTTGGGGTCTAAGGCGAACCGAAAGCAGTCGATGAGCCTCATTAAATAAAACGCATAGTCTGTTTTGCCGATGCTGTGGCGGTTCAATTTCAACCCCTCGCCAACGGCTCCTTACATCCCCGGCATCTGCCCAAACGGAAAGCCCGGCGGCAGCTTCATCTTGCCCATCATCTTCTTGCCCATCATTCCGCCCGACAAGGTCTTCATCATCTTGCGCGCCTGCGCATACTGCTTCAGCAAGTTATTAACTTCCTGTACGGAAGTCCCCGAGCCTTTGGCGATTCTGCGCCGGCGGCTGCCGTTGATGATCATGTGATTGTCGCGCTCTCTGGGCGTCATCGAATCGATGATGGCCACGGTGCGGCCAATCTCTTTTTCATCCACCTTGACGTCTTTCAACTCCTTCAAGATGCCCACCTTGGGCATCATGTCGAGCAGCGAGCTAATAGGGCCGAGCTTGCGGACTTGCTTGAGTTGATCGCGGAAGTCTTCCAGCGTGAAATCGTTGTCGAGCAGCTTGCGCTGCATCTCGACCGCCTTCTTCTGGTCGATCTGCTCAGAGGCCTTTTCGATGAACGAAAGAATATCGCCCATGCCAAGGATGCGCTGGGCGGCGCGGTCGGGATGGAACGGTTCCAGCGCGTCGAGCTTCTCGCCGATGCCGACAAACTTCAGCGGCTGGCCGGTGACCTGGCGGATAGAGAGGGCCGCGCCGCCGCGCGCGTCCCCATCCATCTTGGTGAGGATGACGCCGGTGATGCCGAGGCGCTTGTGGAATTCGTCGGCCGATTTGACGGCGTCCTGACCGGTCATGGCATCGGCGACGAAGAGAATTTCGACCGGGTTGAGCTGCTCCTTAAGCTGCTGCAACTCGGTCATCAAATCTTCGTCAATATGCAAGCGGCCGGCGGTATCGATCAGGAGGACATCGCGCCCAGTCTGGATGCTTTCACGGCGCGCGGAGCGGGCGAGGTCGAGCGGCTGCGTCTCGCCGGGGACGCCTTCATAGATGGGAAGATTGACATCGCGCGCGACTACCTTCAATTGCTCGCGCGCGGCCGGCCGGTCAATATCCACCGAGACCATCATGGGGCGGTGGGCGTTTTTCGACAGCCAGCGCGCAAGCTTGCCGGTGGAAGTGGTCTTACCGGAACCCTGCAGGCCCACGATCATGAAGACGCTGGGCGGTTCGTT
>Ga0302325_10027734_pt1 | contig 11731 bp, 10 predicted proteins | sample Palsa_T0_2_FD_201948 | JGI IMG/M metagenome (GOLD analysis project Ga0302325, IMG submission 201948) | Peat permafrost microbial communities from Stordalen Mire near Abisko, Sweden - Palsa_T0_2 | ecosystem: Environmental > Terrestrial > Soil > Palsa > Peat permafrost | place: Sweden: Abisko... | reverse complement strand
GACTTCTGGTAGCCGGCGCCGACACCGAGCACGAAACGCCCCGCCGACAACTTGTCGACGGTCGCGGCAGCCTTGGCGAGCAAGAATGGGTTCCGGTAAGGCACCACCGACAGATAAGTCAGCAGACACAAATTGCTGGTCACCGCGGCCGCGTAGCCCAAGGCCACAAAGGGGTCGAGGGTCTGGTGGCCGCCCGAGGCCAGCCACCTCGCGCCCGGTATCGGATGCTCGGTCAGCGCAAACCCGTCCCAGCCGGCCGCCTCGGCGGTCGCCGCGACCTCACCGATCGATCCAGAGTCGAGCAGGTCGGGCTCGGTGCCGTGAACGTCCGGGTAAACGAATATGTACTTCATCGTTGCGCCGCGCTCATGGTCACATTCTCAACCAGGCGACCGCCTTGGTCTCTAGATACTGCTCGAACCCCTCGATGCCATTTTGCCGGCCAATGCCACTCGACTTGTAGCCGCCGTACGGCGAGTCAGCTCCATACCACACGCCGCCGTTGATGCCGATCGATCCGGTCCGGATCCGCTTGGCCACCGCCGTGGCGCGTGACTCTGAAGCCGAGAAGACCCCTCCGGAGAGGCCGTAACTGCTGTCGTTGGCAATCCGCACGGCGTCGTCGTCATCCTCGTAAGCGATGACGCTCAGGACCGGGCCGAATATCTCCTCCTGGGCGATCGTCATGGAGTTGTCGACATCGACGAACAGCGTTGGTTCGACGAACCAGCCCTTCGGCAGGTGACTGGGTCGACCTCCGCCGACGACCAGTTTGGCCCCCTCCTCCTGGCCCTTCTGGATGTAACCAAGCACCCGGTCGCGCTGTTTGGCGCTGATCAGTGGTCCCTGGATGACACTGTCATCGTTCGGGTCCCCGTAGGCGACGCCAGCCATGCCTTGGGTGATCAGCTCGACGCCCTCGTCGTAACGGGATCGAGGCAGCAGCATCCGGGTTTGCAGCGCGCAGCCCTGGCCCCCGTGTACGCAGACCATCGAGCCGAACGGAACCACGCTCGCGAAGTCGGCGTCATCGAGCACGATCATCGCCGACTTGCCGCCCAGCTCGAGGAAGACTCGCTTGAGAGTTGCCGCTCCCTTCTCCATGATCCGCTTTCCGACCGCTGTCGATCCGGTAAACGAGATCATGTCGACCTGGGGCGACAGCGTCAGCTCCTCACCCACGAGGTGGTCGGAGGAGGTCACCACGTTGAAGACGCCGGCCGGGATATCCGTCCGCTCAGCCACCAGGCGTCCGAGCCGGGTGGCATTCCACGGCGTGTCGGGCGCCGGCTTGAGCACCGTGGTGTTGCCGGTCGCCAGGATCTGGCCGATCTTGTTGATCGTCACCTCGAATGGAAAGTTCCACGGCACGATCGCCCCCACCACGCCGAGCGGCTCCTTCCACACCGCTCGGGCGCTGTTGAGTCCAAAGACGTGCCCGTCCGGCAGCTCGCGTTCCCACGGAAACTCCTCGATCAGCTTGGCCGGGTACCTCAGGCCATCCTCGAGAGGGCCGTCGAGTTGGGCCGTGTAGGTCATCATCCTCGGGGTCCCTACCTCGGCGATGAGCTCCTCGCGAAGCTCCTCTCGCTCGGACTCCAGGGCCTCCTGGAGCTGTTCGAGGCCGCGCTTACGCAGCGCGTGGTTCGTCGACCAGTCCGTCTCATCGAAGGCTCGCCGCGCCGCCGCGATGGCCCGACCCATGTCGACGGGTGACGCGTCCGCGACCTCGCCGAGTACCTCCTCAGTGGCCGGATTTACGTTGTCGAAGCGCTCACCCGAGGCAGCCTCGACCAACTCGCCGCCGATCAGCATCCGGACTTCACCAGTCGATCCCTGCTTGCTGGACATTCGGTCCCCCTCTACTCTGTTGAGGCCGGCGGTGAGCCTACAAGACGCCGGTGACCACCCAGGGAGGGGACATGGCAGGTCGTCTGGAAGGCAAAGTGGCGTTTATCACGGGCGCGGCGCGCGGTCAGGGCCGAAGCCACGCGCTCCGGTTGGCGCAGGAAGGCGCCGACATCATCGCCATCGACATTTGCCGGCAGATCGAATCCAACCCGTATCCGCTCTCCTCCCCCGAGGACCTGGCTGAGACCGAGCGGGCCGTCAAGGAGCTGGGCCGCAACGTGGTCGCCCGCCAGGCGGACGTGAGGGAGCGCGACGAGCTTCGGGAGGCCGTGGAGGCCGGCGTCGCCGATCTGGGCCGGGTCGACATCGTCGTCGCCAACGCCGGGATCCTGCCGATGGCGATGGGAAACCCGGATCCGATGGACTTCGTAGACGCCGTCGACGTCGACCTGATCGGCGTGATGAACGCGGTTGCGGTGTCGATGCCCCACCTGCCGGATGGTGCCTCCATCGTCATCACCGGATCGACCGCAGGGATGATGGAAGGCACCACCGGCAACCCGACCATGGGCCCCGGCGGTGCCGGCTACAGCTGGTCCAAACGGATCCTGGTCAGCTATGTCGAGCAAATGGCGCTCCACCTGGCCCCGCGGTTTATCCGGGTCAACGCCATCCACCCCACCAACTGCAACACCCATCTCATCCACAACGACGGCCTGTACTCAGTGTTCCGGCCTGATCTGGAGCATCCGACCCGGGAGGATGTGGAGCCCGCGTTCACCTACTTCCAAGCCATGCCCATCCCCTACGTCGAGCCGATCGATATCTCCAACGCAGTGCTGTTCTTCGCGTCCGATGACTCGCGCTACGTGACGGGCCAGCAGCTCAGGGTCGACGCGGGCTCGCTGCTCAAGTGGCCCAACGGACCCCAGTAGGTCCTGGCCCGCCGGACCCGTGAGCCGGGACGAAACCTGACGCATCACCCCACCGGGTGGGCCTACGGTGTCCCCGATGACTGAAACCGCCCCCGCCCCCTGGATCGACGCCTTGCGGCATTCCCACGACACGCTACGGGCCGTGGTCGAACCGCTCGACGTCGGCGACCTGCAGGGACCTTCCTACGACTCGGACTGGTCGATCGCCCAGGTGCTCTCCCACCTGGGCTCCCAAGCGGAGATCTTTCGCCTCTTCCTCGACGCGGGACTCACCGGCGAGGACCCGCCGGGACGAGACTCGTTCCCACCGATCTGGGACGCCTGGAACGCCCGGAGCCCCGAGGCTCAGGCCGCGGATTCCCTGGAGGCGGACAGGGTTCTGGTCGAGCGGTTCGAATCCCTCGACGCCGACGAACGAGAGCGACTGCACCTGCATCTGTTTGGCATGGAGCTCAGCACGACGGGGGTGGCGCGGATCCGTCTCGGTGAGCACGCCATCCATACCTGGGACGTCGCCGTGGCCCTGGACCCGGCGGCGACCGTGGCCCCCGACGCCGTCAACCTGCTCGTGGACACCCTCGACCAGCTCGTGGCGAGGAGTGGCAAGCCGGACGGGAAGCCGCGCCGACTGCAAGTGTCCACGACCGGACCGGACCGGCATTTCACGCTCGAGATCGCCGAGTCGGTCACGCTCGAAACCTCGCCGGCAGACGCCGACGGCCCCGAGCTACGACTCCCTGCCGAGGCCTTCGTCCGTCTGGTGTATGGGCGCCTCGACTCCGCGCACACACCGCCGATCGAGGGCTCAGGCATCGACCTCGACGATCTGCGGCGGATCTTCCCGGGATTCTGACCGCCCGTGCAGCCAACTGGCGAGCCGGTGCGAGGGTAGGTCGCGCCGACGCCGCCCTGACAAAAATTGTGTCGCCCCGCCGCACGGGACATGCTTTGCCTGTGCCCCGTCACCTCAGGTCCTTTCGCTTCCGTCGCCCCACCCACTCGGCACTCGCCGGATTGCTCGTGGCCGGACTGGTAGCTACAGCCGGCTTGGCGACTGCAACCAGGTCGGCCGCAGCGGCATCTGCCACCTCGGCCGCCGCGACATCTGCCACCTCGACGGTGGTGGTCGGCGCTCCCGTGGCGTTCGGCACTGCTCCCACCTTGGGATCGATGGCGGGCCAAACTCTGGCGTCTCCTGTTGTCGCCATGGCGCCGACACCCGACGGCAACGGGTACTGGCTGGTCGCGGCCGACGGCGGAGTCTTCACCTTCGGCGACGCCCACTTCTTCGGCTCTTTGGGCGGGACCCACCTCAACCAGCCGATAGTGGGAATAGCGCCGACCCGGGACGGCAACGGGTACTGGCTGGTGGCAGCCGACGGCGGCATCTTCAGCTTCGGCGACGCCCACTTCTTCGGGTCTACCGGCGGTACCCACCTCAACCAGCCGGTGGTGGGAATGGCCCGGACCTCCGACGGCGATGGGTACTGGCTGGTGGCGTCCGACGGCGGCATCTTCAGCTTCGGCGACGCCCACTTCTTCGGGTCTACCGGCGGTATCCACCTCAACAAGCCGGTGGTAGGAATGGCCCGGACCTCCGACGGCAACGGGTACTGGCTGGTGGCGTCTGACGGCGGGATTTTCACGTTCGGCGACGCGCCGTTCCTGGGATCAACCGGCGGGGTCCACCTGGACGCACCCGTCGTCGGCATGGCGGCGAGCGGAGTCGGCCCCGGCTACTGGCTCACCGCGGCAGATGGTGGGGTCTTCACCTTTGGGAAGGCACCCTTCCTGGGCTCCCTTTCCGGATCGTTGTTCTCCGCCACAGGGGCGACTGTCGGCGGCATCGCGGCGGCCCCGGATGGAACCGGATACTGGTTGCTGCCGACGGCGCACCCGATGGTGTCGCTGCCGTCGCTCCCCGTCCTCGAACCCGGCGACACTGGGGCTGCCGTACTCGTCCTCCAGCAGCGGCTCTCGGCGCTCGGCTACTGGGTAGGGACCCCCGACGGCAGCTTCGGGGACAGCACCGAGCAGGCCGTGTGGGCTCTCCAAAAGGCGGCCGGTCTCAGCCCTGACGGCGTCGTCGGTCCCGCCACCTCGGCGGCTCTGGACGCGGGCGTCCTCCCGCACCCTCGGAGCACCTCGGGCTACGTCATCGAAGTCGATCTCACCGACGACCTCCTGATGTTTGTCACCAACGGAAAGATCGACTACGTGTTCAACACCTCCACCGGTGGTGGCTACACCTATACCGATGAGGGGGTCACCTCCGTGGCCGAGACGCCCGTCGGCCAGTTCCAGATCTACCGCCAGGTCGACGGCCTGGTGACCGACTCCCTCGGTCAGCTGTGGATGCCGAAATTCTTCTATGAGGGCTTCGCCATCCATGGCGACGGCGAGGTACCCCCGTTCCCGGTCTCCCACGGTTGCGTCCGGGTGAGCGACGAGGCGATCGACTTTATCTGGCAGGCCAACCTGGCGCCCATCGGTACGGAGGTGTGGGTCTACAACTAATGGGGCGACCGCTCCCGGGTCAGGTCAGTGGCCGGCCATTGACGTCGACCCGGCAGGCCTGCCGCCAGGCCCTCGGCAGCCGTCCCCGCCGGCCGAAGGCGCCGGCGCGGCGCAACGCCTCGCACACGGGACGAAAGGACTCGGCCTTCAGCTGGAGCCGTGACTCGCTCTTGCGGACCCGGTTCCATGTCTGCCATCCGGGTAAGCCGACCACCTTGTAGACGCCCGGGTGGATCAGGCTGTCGAATATGCCCACCATGGCGAATGGCGCGGCATGGCGCACGATGAAGCGCTCGATCGGCGACGCCTCCCGCCACAACTCCGGCAGCAGCGTCCGGGCGAAGGACAGGTGCCGGGCCTCTTCCATGCGGTGGTAGTGGTTGACCTCACGCACGAATGGGTCGGTGTCGGGATGCTCGCTCGATCGCCGCTGGATGAGGTCGGGCGCCTCCTCCCCGGTGAGCACCATGACACAGAACATGGCCTGGTGCCGGAGGGCCCGGGTCGTCATAGAGCGGTCGACGCGCGAGTAGATGCCTCTGGTAAAAGGGCTCACCGCTTTGGGTGACAGCTGCTCAATCACCCGGACGAACAGGCGCGAATGGCGAGTCTCCTCACCGATCTCGTGCAGCACGTAGGTCACCCTCGGATCGACCAGGTCGGTTCGCCACGCCAGCATCAGCCCGAACCCGGCCATGAGCACTGACTCGAAGCGCACGCCGGCGTCGAGGATCGAGGCCAACTCCTCCCGCGCCAGGCGCACCCACTGGTCTTCGGTCAAGTCCAGATTCAGGTCGGCGACGCTCAGGAGCTCGCGGGGCAGCACCATGCCGGGCCCGACCGATCCGGCCACCTCGGTGTCGGGCTCGATGATCCGGCGCAGCGAGGCCGCCGACAGCCGCTCGATGCGCTGGTCGTTGGCGAGGACGGTACCCATAGTTCGCCACTCTTATTGAAATGATGAAAACTGTCAACCCGTCATTTCCTGCTACCGTACGACTGTGACAAACGCCACTCTCGACCTGGCTCTCGGCAAAGGGGCCCGGACCCGCCAGGCCCTGCTCGACGAGGCGATCACCCAGTTCGCCACTGTCGGCCGGCGCGGCGCATCAGTGGCGAGCATCGCCCGCGAGGCCGGACTCACGCCTAGCGCGGCCTACGTCTACTTCTCGTCGAAGCAGGCGCTGTTTGAGGCGGCCGTCGATGCCGACGCGGCCGGGCTCATGGCCGACGCCCTGCCCGAGTTGATGGGCGGCACCTTTGACGGCAACTTCGGTCGCGTTTTTTCCCGGCTGCTTCGGGCCCTGCCTGCCCACCCTCTGGCCCGGCGGATCCTGGCCGGCGAGGAGGGCACCGGCACCGAACGCCTCAACCTGCTGCCCGCCGAAGCCCGGCTCCACGCCGGGCTCACCCGAGCGCTGCGCCGAGGCCAAGCCGAAGCAACGGTGCGCCGAGACATCGACCCCGAGACCTTCGCGGTCGGAGTGGAAGCCATCGTGATCGCCCTGATCATTGCCATTCTACAGACGGGCGGGGAGGCTGATCCCAGGTCGTCGGCCGGCGTCCTGGCCGTGCTCGAGGCCTCGATCCGCCCGGCACCCCTCGACCGCTGAAGAAAGGGGCACCAACCCCTCTAGGCGCTGTCACAAACTGTCACGGAGCGATTATGGTGCCATGCGCAGGCGAAGGCGATCTTTGAGCAGGAGCAATGGCGTCAGGAGCTCACACCAAGCAGGGTCGGCGGGTACCCGTGCGGCGTATAACGATCGCGGTCATCGCGGGGGGCGTGGTCGTCGCCGGGGCGGTCGCCGGCGCCAGCTATGCCACGGGTCACGGGAGCCACAGTGCGTCGCCTGACGCGGCCGCGTCGCCGACCACGGTCCCACCTCCACCCCTTCGGCTAACGACCTCCTCGCCTTCGGCCAACGCCACCAACGTGGCACCCAACTCGCCGATCACCCTGTCATTCTCGGCCCCTCTCGCGGCGTGGCCGACCGAGCCCACCATCACACCCTCGATCCCGGGGTCGTGGCTGGCCTCGGGCTCTACCCTGACCTTCACACCGGCCGGCGGTTGGGTGCCGTACAGCACCGTCAAGGTGACCGTCCCGGCCGGCCTGGCCGGCGCCACCGGGAGCCGCGTTGGCCCGCTCCGCTCGCCGGCCTCGGTTGCATTTAGCATCGCCCCCGGCTCCAACCTGCGCGTCCAGCAGCTGCTCGCCGAACTCGGCTACCTCCCGCTGTCGTTTACGCCCGCGGGCGCCCCGCCCAGCCAGCCGGCGATCGACTCCGAGCCCACCGTGGCATCAGCAGTGTCGTCCGTGCCTGAGGCCGGCACCTTCTCCTGGCGGTACGCCAACACCCCAGTCTCCCTCCAGAGCCAATGGGCCCAGGGCCAGCCCAACGTGATCGACCGCGGCGCCATCATGGCGTTCGAGTCCGCCGAGGAGCTGACCACCGATGGCGTAGCCGGGCCCCAAGTGTGGACCGACCTTCTCGCCGCGGTCGCGCAGCGCCAGGTGACCAGCCAGCCGTACAACTACCTGATGGTGAGCGAGTCCCTCCCCGAGACGCTGCAGGTCTGGTCCGACGGCGGCATTATCGCCTCGACGCTGGCCAACACGGGTATCCCCGAAGCCCCCACCGCCCAGGGCACCTTCCCCGTGTACGCCCGCTACGCCTCCACCACCATGTCGGGCCTGAACCCGAATGGCACCCCCTACCACGACCCCGGCGTGCTGTGGGTGGCGTACTTCAACGGAGGCGACGCCGTTCACGAGTTCCCTCGGCCCGGCTATGGCTATCCGCAGAGCCTCGGCTGTGTGGAACTGCCGGCGTGGACCGCCGAGGGCATCTGGGGCACCGACCCCATCGGCACCTTGGTAACCGTCGCCTGATCGCAGGCGGGCTGCGCCGGCCCCAGACTCGCAGGCCGCCATATCAAGATGTCCGCCCGTATCAACGAGGCGGACATCTTGATATGGCACCCCCGCTCTTGCACTGACCATGGCTGGGTGGCCCCCGAAACCGGGCCCGGGCGGTCCGCATCGAGCGGCTCCCCGCCGGCTTCTAGCAACACCCCACCCGCGGCCCGGTTGAAGGGGACCGGCATGGCGAGGCTTCCAATCACTCCCTGTACGGGACCGGCGTGGTGGCACTCTGGCGATCGAGTTCTTGGGGCCGGTTGTGGGATAGGGCTGCTGGCGCCGGGTCGGGGTCGGGGCCGGTTCTGACCTGGGGTGCGGGCCGCCGCCGATGTGGTGATTGAGCCCTCGGGGCGTGAGGCTCAATGCGTCCGGGGTGGCAGGGGGGCTGGTAAGCGAGGAGGGGGTTGGGCTGCTAGGTGGGTGCCGGCGAAAGGATCCCGGTGCCTGCCAGGGTGACGGGACGCTACCGGTTGGGAACGCTCGACCGGCTGGCGCACGGACCCGCGGTGATTGGCGCGCTACTGGGGGAGACCCCCAGCCCTCCCGCCCGGTGGTATTGAGCGACTGTGCGTCAGGTTCTTCAGGCCCTCAGATTGAGCGGGACTGGCGGTTCGATCCAGCGCCTCCACGCCGAGTTGTTCCAGCACGGGGCGAGCGTGCCCGAAGCTCGCATCGATTCCTCTCAAGTGGACAGACCTCCGTGGCAGACCCGCGCCCCGGGTAGAGGTCTGTCCGTCTGGATGTCGATTTCGGCATCGCTGTGGACAGACCTCTCTGGTTGAGCGGGCGCTGACGTCGAGGTCTGTCCGTTTCAATGCCGGCAACAAACGGCCACCCGCTAAGGAGTCCCGCTCTTCGGGTGGGCACGATCTAGGTCGGATACGTTCGTAATGTATCAGAGGTCTACGAAGTTAAGAATGGACTGGAATCCGTCGCCAATGACACCGTTGAAATTGCCAGAGGTATTTGGACCGTTCATCGAGCTTCTTGCAGGCGGCCTCGCCGATACGAACCATGTGCTCCTTCGCGACGAGTTGCAGGTCGTCGTCCTTCCGGGCATCGTGATGCTCGAGCGCGGGGGGTTCGCCATTTCGGAGGAGCGACCCGAAGTAGCCGAGCTCGTCCGGATGGCACGTGATGTCGCTCGTAGCATGCCTCAATAGAGCGGTACCGGCCGCCGCCATGAGATCCGATCCAACTGCCGAGCTCATTGACGAGGCCTGGACCGCGGTGGCATCAGACGCGTCGACCGCATCGCCGAAGTTGCCGGCGGACGTCGACGTCACTGGCGAAGGTGGGCACCTGCCTTCCAATCTGGCAGTCGAGGACACGGCGGTGGCCTGCGTTGCGTCCGCGCTTCTTGCCGCCGCGGCGCTGCGCCGGCAACGGGGTACTTCCGTCCGCGGTGTCATCCTCGACCGGGGCCACGTGACTGCCGCGGTGCGAAGCGAGCGCTACTTCCAACGAGGTGGGCAGTCAGCCGGCGCCGGCTTCGCGTCCCTGTCGCGGTTTTGGCGCAGCGCTGACGGGTGGGTCAGGACCCACGGCAATTACCCCTGGCACCGCGCCGCACTGGCGGCCGCCCTGAGTACCCCAGAAGACATCGACGCGGTCGGTGCCGCCATCGCCGTCCTGCCATCGGAACAGGTCGAGGAGCAGGTCTGCGCCTCCGGCGGTATCGCCGCCGCGGTCCGATCCCTCGAGGAGTGGCGGGCCCACCCCCAGGGGCGGGCCGTCGCGTCCGAGCCCCTGGTCGGGCACCAGGTGATCGGAGAGGCGCCACCCCGACGGCGGCCGCGAGCCGAACTTCCCGCAGGTGGCGTCCGGGTATTGGACCTGACTCGGGTCATCGCCGGCCCGGTGTGCACCCGCTTCCTCGCTGCCTGTGGCGCCGACGTGCTGCGGATCGACCCGCCCTTGCGCCCGGATATGCGGGCCGGCGCAACGGCCGACACCCTCCTCGGTAAGCGCAGCGCAGTCATGGACCTGGAGACGAAGGACGGCGCTGAGACGCTCCAGCGCCTTCTCGGCCAGGCCGATGTCGTCGTCTGCGGCTACCGGCCCGGCGCCCTCGATCGCTTCGGTCTCGACGCCCACGTCCTGGCCGAGCGCCACCCCGGCCTCGTGGTCGTGTACCTCGACGCGTGGGGCCACAGTGGCCCGTGGGCGGATCGGCGCGGCTTCGACAGCGTCGTACAGGCGCCCACCGGCATCGCCAGGGCCGAGTCCGCCGACGGCATCGAGCCCGGCGCGCTCCCCTGCCAGTTGCTCGACCACGGCACCGGCTACCTGGCCGCAGCCGCGGCCATGGACGGCCTCCGCCGCCAGGCCGACATCGGCGGCACCCACATCCGCGGGCTCTCCCTGGCCCGGACGGCCGGTTGGCTCACCGCCGGCTCTGCTACCGCTGCGCCCAGAGGGACGGCGGCACCCGCGCCACGCAACCCGGGCCCAGCACGTCGGGACCCCGCCACCGCCGAGGCCCTCGACCCCGACCCGACCCGCGATCGACCCGCCTGCTTGGTCGACCTCGACAGCGCCCAGGGAGCGGTCCGGGTCGTCGCTCCGCCCGGCTCCATCGACGGTGTGCCGCTGCGATGGCGCCGGCCGTTGACCGGCTACGGAGCCGACCCACCCACCTGGTCATAGCCGGATCCCCGGTTTGGCCGAATCCGTGGGTTATAGGGCATTGACGCCACAACCCCGATGAAGGACCCTGGTGGGGATGAAGCGACGCGACGTCACCATCGTGGTATTTCCCGGAGTGCAGTCGCTCGATGCCATAGGGCCGTTCGAGGTATTCGCCAGCGCGACCCGCGTCGTCCAAGGGCTGGGACGATCGGGCGGCTACCAGGTCACGCTGGCCTCGACGGACGGGCAACCTGTCTGGGCAACGAGCGGGGTAGGCCTGTGCACGGTGCAGTTGCCCGAAGCCAGGACGAGCCGCCCTGACACGCTGATCCTGCCCGGTGGCGAGGGCGCCCTACGAGCCCGTGGCGAGACCGCACTGATGGCGTGGATAGCAGCGGTGGCACCTCGTTGCCGGCGGGTGGCCACGGTCTGCTCGGGCGCGTTTCTGGCCGCAGAGGCCGGCCTTTTAGATGGACGCCGAGTTACGACCCACTGGGCTCGGGCGGACCAGTTGGCCGCGGAATATTCGGCGCTCGAGGTGGACTCGGACCCCATCTATATCCAGGACGGCAAGTTCTGGACTAGCGCCGGCGTCACCGCCGGCATCGATCTCGCCCTGGCTCTCGTGCTCGACGATCTCGGCGTGGAGGTGGCCCAGACGGTTGCTCGTTGGCTGGTGATGTTCCTGCACCGGCCGGGCGGACAAACCCAGTTCGCGTCGCCGGTTTGGGTACCGCGCGCCGATCGTTCCACGGTGCGGGCCGTGCAGACACTCGTGGAGGCGGCTCCCGGTGGTGACCATCGGCTGCCGGCGCTGGCGGCCGCGGCGGCCATGAGCGTGCGCCACTTCGCTCGGGTCTTCACCGAGGAG
>Ga0302325_10027728_pt1 | contig 11733 bp, 7 predicted proteins | sample Palsa_T0_2_FD_201948 | JGI IMG/M metagenome (GOLD analysis project Ga0302325, IMG submission 201948) | Peat permafrost microbial communities from Stordalen Mire near Abisko, Sweden - Palsa_T0_2 | ecosystem: Environmental > Terrestrial > Soil > Palsa > Peat permafrost | place: Sweden: Abisko... | reverse complement strand
CAAGGATATTTAGGGGGCTTCCTGCCTTCCTTCCTTCTCCTTCCTTCCTTAGCTTTGTATAGTCGTAATTGAGACCCTTCTACCTTTGCCTTCTCTTCTAGGCCCAGACGCTGGCGCTCGTGACAATTAGCAACTAAGCGAGCTTACCCTACTACCACGAGCGCTAGATTCATAGCCCAGAACAAGGGGCGTTGGTTGAATGGTCCCAATTACGACTATTCAAAGCTAAAGAAGGAAGAGGTTATTTACAAAGGATCGGTTCGTACAAATGCTCGGGTTCTGCCGCTCCACACCGCCTATGCTAGCCCACGCTAGTGCACGTGAACACGTGACATAGTCCAAAACGTCCAGAACCGTAACACCTACTTTACTTCTAAGAGCTAAAGGGGGTAAAGCCTCCTAAATGTATGCGATTCGTTAGCTGGCTCTTAGTAATAATAGCTAGTACTTTAAGCTTTTCCCCTTAAATCGTTAAGCTAAGGCTGGCTTTAACTAATTAAAGCTAAGAGCTCGATTAGCAAACACCTGCAATATAAGCTAGTTTATAGTATATTAATTTACAATACGTGAGACTCGGATGCAGTGAGATAAAAGGGGTGATAAATTTAGGGTGCGAATATGCTCTGTGTGCACAGACCCATGAGAGTGGGTTCGTTACTCGTATTGGCAAGGCAGCTTTTGTCTCCGGCCGATAATTCTATATTTGACAAGCTCAGATGAATGGCAGTGATCGTGCTCGGGGCATTCGGATTGCGTCCTCGGGAGTAAGGTTAGGATGAACCCTTCCTATATCCATTCATTATCTATCGCTAGCTCATTCATTTCTCAACAAGTCTAGGTCCAACGTGTGGAGTTTGTCAACCGGAATTGATCACAGTAGCAAGTGCCAGATCGAAACACCCAACTCCTCTTTAAATTTTTGCAGGTATTTCTAACTGTTTCTGACCCTCATATTTATTTCTACTGATCCTTTCACGCTGCTTCCCGTCAAATGGCGGTAAGAGTAAACTTTGTTAATGGAAATTGGTATCATGTGGTGCCGAAATCTCCACGGGCGAGCATAGACTGGAGCGTGAGGGTTGGCCTCTCGACATCCTCAAGCACATCAAGATAAGATAGTGAGAGTAGATTGGGAAGAGGTCATCATTTCAATATCACTTTTTATGCTGCCTGCGCACCATACCCATATTCATCGAGGGGAAATGCAGCCATCCAGTATGAAATCCAACTAACCAACAATTGAATGCTAAACGAGGCTTCGCTGAGCTCTTCATGCCCACCCAGCCTCCCTTAAGCAAACTAAATCATCATGTAAATTCCAATTCGCCAAACTCCCACGCTACGCTCTGTCAATGCCAGGTATATGTGTGCCATGCCAACTCTCGCACGTGAGGTGAGGTGATAGCACTGAGCTCTTCGTCTACTTATCCATGCATGTTTACTCGACCGCGCAATGCACACCATGCTCGCTCTTATGACCAGATATTATCCCCGTTCATTTACAGTCCATCTACGCTTCGGACCAATCTCACGGATCTTCTCTGCGTATCCTGGAGGTCTCGGGCTGCCCCAAAGGCCTAGAGGTGCTACCTCATCTTCTTCATCTTTCTCCTTATCTTCTACGGCTTCTTCGTTTTCTTTTTCTTCCTCGCGCCCGTTCTCATCTATGCTATTTCCGAAGTTAAGAATCATGTCGGCTTCTTGCTCTTCAATCTCTTCTTCTGCTTGAGGCGCGCTCCATAGGCCGATTGAGCTCTGGCGTGGTGAGGCGTAGCTTCGTGGGGTTGAGCCTGCTACACTGGCGGTGCGGCGGATGCTTCCGAAATTACTTGATGTGGATGTGGTGATAGGTCGAGCCTTGGATAATTGTGAAGTGTCAAAAGATCCACCGATACCATATCGATCACGAAACGCCGAAATTCCAGCCAGCGAAGAAGATCTGGATGCCGACGGTGTTGTAGATGTAGACCTTAAATGCTCTGTATTTGCGACAAGCTTGACTTCATACTCGTCGGAGATGGTAAGAGTCTTGGAAGACGCACGTGAGTGTGATTTGGGAGTTGCACCTGGTGTGGTGGTCGGGGTGTTCCAGGGTGTCGGCTTCTTGACAGCCATCGTGAGCGAAGCCATTCCGACATCCATCAAGACAGGTTGGTTTGTTAAAGCTCCAATCAACGCATTGCACCCCGCACCATGTGTAACCAGAATGATCACCAGATCAGTATCTTCATCCTCCGAATCACTTTCGTCATGAGCGGTCGAGTGGTCCGAGCTGTTGCAAGGTTTCGTCAAGAGCTTTCCAGGTTCGTCACTGTCGCGATACCAGCCTACTAAATGCTGTAATCCTTTTCGAAATCTCTTGTGCATCGAGCTCCATTCCTCGCCATACTCGCCGCCATTCCCCCAGTTCTGTGGCTCTCGCATGCTGTCCCATTGATAGTCTACATCGACGCAAGCATCTCTTGCATGCGCCACGTAGCCTGGTGGAATAGGGTTTGACGTGGAGATGGCATAGCTAGGGATAGGAGGTTGATATACCCCGTGGCCTTCATTAACGGGTGGAGATGCCTGGGCAGTTATCGACATATTGGTAGCACTTTTGTTACTATTGCGGGTGCTAGTGCTTCCAACGCTGCTGAGGCTGCTAGTACGGTCTCTTCGAGGAAGAGCCGCCCCAAGGCTCGACAGATTTGGCAGGGATCCTTCATCCTTGTCTTGCTCAGCAAGAACAACAGGGCTTTGCCATCCACCTGGAAATCCTTGATTTGAAGGGGCACTGTTGATGTCTCGAACATGTATCAGGTTGCTGTAGTCCTCTCTTCGCAATAGATCTGCCTTAGCTCCTGCTACCATCATTATTGAGCTGGGTGGAGGAGTGATCTGCTCGAAATAATCTGGTGACAGCCATTCCCCCAAGAAAGCATCCACACGTATTGTTGACTTCTTAATATTTTCTGGTTGTTCTTGAGGTTTGCCGTTCACTGTTGAGGTTGGAGGCTCACTGATGGGGGCTAGGCGTGGGGAACCTGTGGCAACCGCAGGTCGAATACGGGGAGATGAATGAAGTGGTCCTGTCTTGATTGCTGGAGTGGAAATAGATCGGTGGTGGATATGGCCAGGATTTTGAGCCAGCCCTGCACTGATCGCAACAGATGTTTGCACACAACGGAGGAAAGGTGAACTGTGAATGATTACTTTATGCCGACGCTTCCTCCCGTCTCTATCTTTCTCCTCCCCATCGTTTGCTGCAAGTATGTCATCGTCCGTCTCCCGGCTTCGCAGAATGCTGGCAATGCGCGCGCCCAGGGCTCTCGACTGGGTCCAACCACCATAAGTCAGAGGAGGATCATAGGGAGTCGGTGATGTGAGGTGCCATTGCTTATCAGCAGCATCAAGGCGTGCGCCGTGTCTATAATAGCGTTAGAGTTCTGTCTTGGCAAAGGTCAAATCGATCTTAAACTGTAGTTCAGCCGCGCCGAACCTTGTGAAAGGACTGAAACAAGCAAATAATCTGTGGAGAAGAGGAGATAGTGGCGCATAGAGGACCTACCTGACGACGATAATAACTGCCGGTGGCCAACCCATTAAATTGGCAGACAGCGACCTCTAGACATGGATTCTGAGGAGGTTTGGAAAATCTTTCGAGAGAATGCGATGGCGAAGTTGATATATCAATAATTAAGCGGGGGCAGCCCTCGCATGTGATCAGTGGCTCAGGTACAAGAAAAGGGCCTGCGGCCTCAGGCATGAACATTGGTTGGTAACACGAGCTTCAGGGGTGCAACATGAACGATCATCTCCGTTCCCGTTCGCCTCTTTACAATTTTCAACAAACAAATCAATCTCCAGTATGAAGTTATCCAGCTTACTTCAATTGCCCATAGCGCTCGCGCCCTTGCTGGTCCCAGTGGCAGCAGAGCATACCAGCAACTGGGCAGTCTTGGTATCAACATCACGATTCTGGTTCAACTACAGACATCTTGCAAATGTCCTCTCCCTTTACAGAACGGTCAAGAGGCTAGGGATTCCCGACTCGCAGATCATTCTTATGCTTCCGGACGACATGGCGTGCAATCCCCGTAATGCCTTCCCTGGAACAGTCTACAGTAACGCGGATAGAGCGGTAGATCTATACGGAGACAACATCGAGGTCGACTACAGAGGTTACGAAGTCACGGTGGAGAATTTCATACGACTTTTGACGGATAGAGTTGGGGAGGAAATGCCGAGAAGTAAAAGACTGTTAACGGACGACCGAAGCAACATTTTGGTATACATGACGGGCCACGGAGGAAACGAGTTCTTGAAGTTCCAAGACGCGGAGGAAATTAGTGCATTTGACCTGGCAGATGCGTTTGAACAGATGTGGGAGAAGAAGAGGTATGTTTGATTATGCTCAATGTTCTAAGCAATGCTGACAATTTCCAAGATACCACGAGGTTCTTTTTATGATCGATACCTGCCAGGCGAACACGATGTACAGCAAATTCTATTCCCCAAATATCATTGCCACTGGATCCTCTGAAATCGATCAATCCTCATACTCTCACCACGCAGACAGCGATGTCGGAGTGGCAGTCATTGATCGATACACATACTATAACCTTGATTTTCTCGAAACACAAGTCAGGGAACCAAATAGCAAGATGACTCTGGGAGACCTGTTCGACAGTTACGACGAGTCGAAGATCCACTCGGATCCAGGCGTAAGATGGGACTTATTCCCTGGCCAAGAGAAAGGGGGGCGTGAAAGACTCGTCATGGATTTCTTTGGCAATGTACAAAATGTGGAGGTTGATAGTGCTGGAAATGACACCGAATGGAAAGAAGACCTGCTTGCTCTTGGCAAGAAGATTACAGAATTACGGGAACGAAATGAAGCTGCGGAAGCTGCGGAAGCTGCGGCGAAAAATGCTAGCATTCCTGAGCCGATAATGGGCAGCCATGCATCAAGGAAGATTAGAGCTGCGAAGGTGCAGGTAGATGATAAATGGTGGGGAAAGAAGGCGGTTGGCGCCTGGGCTTTAGCAGGTTGCACGCTGGTGTGGGCCGTTGGGACGTATCTAGAGTCATCATAGAATCGATACCTTTTTCTTTACGCGAATTGGATTTCCAGCCACAAAGTTATCCACAGGAGTATCTTGAGTTTCCTGGGATCTTTCTGCATGGTGTTGAATACAGCGCTAGCTATATTAAGATTTCTTGTCTGAGTGGGCTCCGTCGTGCTATTTCCCTGCCTTTCGTCAAACTTTTGCTTCACGAGCAAACCTGACCTCTCTGATCTTGAACTTCGGCGCAGTCCAGGCATGAGGCAAGTTCATACCACCTAGTGGTTCCTTCCCAGCCCCAACAGCTCTGTTAAGCACAGCCTCAACATACTTCCCAACCGCATCCTCCATCATCTCCACAGCAAATAAATCCGCAAAAGCCCTCCAAGGCTGAAATACCTCCATCGTCAGCTGCATTAGCACAGGCGATCTAGGAACCTCCTTCGGCATCACGAACTCCATATCACTGCTCTTTAAAAGCTCATCGCCCCCTTCTCCAACAACAAGGACGATCTCTTCCAATTTCGGGAAGTTTTGCAGAGCAAGAATTATGGACTGTTCATCTCGTTCCTTAACTAACGTTTCCCAGCTTGCAAGTGGGACAGCAATCCGTCGTATCTTTCTCCACATCGCTTCATCTCCTTCCATCACTTTCAAGCTACACGCAAACTCGAAATTTTTCGAATCGATAAAGAAGGTGTAGTCGATCTCCGGATTGAGAATGGCTCTTAGGACGTTGGGTACTGGTTGGAAGTCAATGTGAGTTTTGAGGACGCACATACGTGATTCGTGGTTGATGTGATAGAGAGGATGTGGAGGGTTGATGGGCACAAGATAGAAAGGGGGGGTATGAGCGGAGCTGGATGAATATTATGCGGGGTCTCGAGAGCGCGAGATGCCAGATTTTGAGGCGAATTTTTAAGGCGAGGGCCGAGAACAAGGTGAATATTGTTTTGCTGTCCCTTGCGGCTTGGTGAGTGGATATAGTATCCATCAGCTGTCGTGTGTGAGGTCACTTCTAGTGAGGTGACGTCTTTGGCTGTCAACGGGTCGGAAGTTTGGCTACCAGATAGTACATACTAGTGCTTGAGACTTCCATAAGGTAGCGTTGTTTGCCTGATATAATAGATTCTTGAAACCGGTAGCAAACACTGTGATCAAGTGATTCAGTGCAGATAGTCGCATTCTGAGTGTTTGTTAGAATCACGTGGCGTCTCTGATTTCTAATAGGTATGCCTTGCGCCGCTGTCTATTCACTATTACACTCAATGGTCTCCCTTTTTTTAATCCCAAACTCCAAATATATATTGCCTGCCTGTCTTACACTGCATCCCTGACGTATATTGCCTATAAGTAAGTACTCCTTGATTCGGAATCTGATTCTCATCGACGCTCCAATCCCGTATTGAATTTGCGTCTCAAATCCTAAAGACTAGGATTGTCAAGTTTTCACAACCCACAACTTTCCAATCTCATTCTTTCCATAACCACTCTTCTTCTTTCAGACCTTTTGAACCTAGAGCTAAGTTAGTACTACTTCGTACACTAGCTTACCTAGTATGATTTTAGCTTGGGTTAATTAGGACGTACCATTAAGAAATTCTTGTCTTTTCTCCAAGTTTTGAGTCTTGGCTTATCAAAGGACCTCCTGAAGAGCTGCTTCCAATTCCTCCAGCTGTATTTCCGCCCTTCGGTGGGTTCCAGTCCTAGGACACTTCCCGAAATTACCAATGTGTAGAACTTTCCGTGGGTTAGTAAACACGATATCCCGCGAACCTAACTCGCCAATACCCCTTATAACAAGAACAATCTCCTCAAATCTTCCGCATCGGTGCAAATCCCCCCAAAGGTTATCCAACCCATTTTCGCGGTTGGAGTTCCCAATACGCCCAATACGCCCAAGACTGTTGGCCTATACATACCACGGTATTGCAATCTTTCGAAGCTTATTGATCTGTTTATCAGTCAAACACAGCCATAATAGTTCATGGAAGTCCTTATTCTCTCCAATGAGGTAAAACCATGTACAGTCGACTTTCTGATTGATTCAGATGGCGGGGATACGAGGGGCGAATTCGGTGAACCGCTTGTATAATTTAAGTGCTTCGGTTCGAGATTCTCTGTTGACCAAGAGTAAAGCCAAGTGTAGGTTGTGCACTGCAAGCCTACGCTTATGGGGAACTTCCCTAACGGTGATCACCTGTGTAATCTTACTTGAAAAAGCATGGTTCTAGATCATGATGCTGAGTTCAAACGGCAAATCTAGGAAAAGTGTAAACAAGGTCTATGCCTTGCTGCTATTAGATTCGATCAAGTTGCTTCTTAGACGTTATGTTTCAATCGACAGTTCTTCTATCTTTTTCCTAAGCAAAAAGACTTCGCGTCGAAGTTGCATATTTTCGTTGCGAAGGCTCTTCCCTTCATGATCGACTGATTTTGATGCCTGCTCAAGTGAAGTACCAATCTCTGTTAATTTTACTTGATAAGAGAATGAGTCTCTTCGTTTCCTAATATGAATGCATATTCTCGGCCATCATCGTTTCGAGTCTTCTGAGTGACAGTAAAATGTTATGAAAACAAATGGAGATTGGGGGAAATCTTGGGGTTTTATATCTTTCTCATCTGCTTTTATGAATGATTAGTCTGTTAGTCTTCATGCCAGGAATCGTGAACATTCTGATTAAGTGATTCGTTGAAGAGAGATCACATTACGTGAATATTGAGGTAGAGTCACCTGGCAAATTTCGATCTTCCCTGCATAAAACCAGGCTATTTAAGCTAGGAGTTACCGTATTATTTGTCGTACTGTTTCAGGGGCTTCTAACCTGTTCCTTCCATTTTCAATGTGCCAGGAAATGGTCTTATACAAAAGGATTGTCTTATATATCCTGTACAAAAAGGACAAAAATCGTAGATTTTGCACCGAATTTATAATTCTCTTAAAGTTACGGTTTCGGGTTAGCGGCGGGGCATTCCGTCATGGTTCTCGCTTTCTCCTCTATTGTTTGTTTACAATTTGTAGGAAGCAATCCATAAATTAATTAGAAGATATAGTAAAGCAACTGTCTCCTTTCTTCTAGCATGATAAGTAGATTACACTTGAACTAGCTGTGGCTAAACTTGCATTCTCCTGCTAAATTATAGTATGAAGTACTCGACATTTCCGCCCTAAAAGTACTTGCGTGATAATTAGAAAGCAGCGTTTCCAAGATTAGTATCGAAGTGAGCATCGATGAAAGGAACAGTTGCGCTTCCAAAATCAGTGTCATCCAGAGCCGTTTGTGCAGCAATTGGGAGTGACTCCCAAACAATCAATGGCTGCTGACCGCCAACAGTGCTTGTAAGTCTGCAAGAGTGGTCATGAGGCCAGGTGCTTTGATACTTGATCAATGGGCTGGTACCCGACAGTGAATAGCCATCAGTTGAGCAGTCCCAGTTACCCTTTGCTGAGGGGCAAACAGCTAAAATGTTGTCGGCTGTGGTTCTGGTGCTGCTGGTGAGCCAGACGATCACACCTTCCCAACCGTGTCGGTGACCAAGTCCATCCGAAGGCTCATCTTTAGGCATGTACCCTGCAAAAGTTGGATTGGCTGAGATCCTAATGTAATGTCAAGGCAGATGCTTACAAGAATACATCAGGGCATAGTAATTCCCATAAGTAGTACCTCTAACATAGATTTGGCCAGTGTTGCTGCTGCAATCACCGTCACTCGCACCCGTCGGATCCAATCCAGCACTAGAAATGTTAGAATTTGACAGTTTTCAGAGTTAACAGAGCATACTTGGTGTCTCCTTCAGCGTCAACAGCAGGAAACGGAACACAACCATTCACGACGTGTAGAAGTGGCTGATATGCCTCATAGACAACACACGTTTCCCCACCCGGCACCGTCTCGGGGAAACCAACAATTTCATTCGAGGGAACTGTTCCCCGACGATCAATTGAGAAAGGAATTGCATTGACCGCGACTGTGACCAGGAGGCTAAGAGAAAGCTGCAAAACTCTCGAGAGAACAGCCATATTAAATGTAGAACGGTGGTGCAGATAACAACGAAGAAGTCATTGTAGATCTAGAAGTGGAAAGCCACTGGCTTTATATACCTGTCTTGAGCAATAAATGATCCACAATTTAGCATAGCCTCACGTTGTTCCAGCGATCTCGGGCATGACCGGTAGAATCCAGAATAGTCCCCCCATCCTCGACGATTTCCAATCAGCAAATGTTTCTCTACTCGTTTAGAGGAAGCATAAGATTGGTCAAAGTTTCTTGTAAGGATCGAAACAGTTGCCGAACTCTATCTTAACTATTCAAGCATTGCGTGGCTAAGGCAAGCTACCGAATTAACGCCCGGGGAATACGTCTTGGGCCTCTTGGCTCAGCAGCTGAATCGAGTCGATGCTGGTTGACGCGCATCCTGCATAAACCTAGCAGGATGACGTGCGGGCCTCAGCAGCAAGTCTTGCTGGATGTGGACGAGTCTGGTGGGTTACATATAGAGTGACTATATATAATCAAGGGTAATTACCCAAATCAGAAATAGAGCCGAGGATTCAGGGGGGTCCGTGAGTCTTGTGGGGTTGACTTTGCTTAAGCGAGCTAGATGCAAAAAGTGAACCAGTCTATCTGCGGCACGGATCTTTTTATGATCTCCTCTCTTTGTTCCTCAGATCCCCTCTCTCTTTTTGCATTATCAGGTGGGGAAGCGAATCGAACGGGGTTAGCGGCTGAAAACGGGCTGGAACACTTGGAACACCCTTAGAAATATTATGCATGGTGAATTAAGTTCTTGTACATGGCAAATTGAACGAAAAGAAAATTAGTTTGGTAGGATAATTAGGTTCTGGAATACCAAATTTACTAGAATAAATGTGTAATGAATGTTTGGCTAATACTATAGCCATGTTCGGCCGTTCTGGACTTCACTCCCATGATGCAAGTCACAGTTGTAGTGTAGCTGCGGCACGTGATGTGAGTCATGTGACGAAGCTACGAAGCTACAAGAGGGTGCTTGGACCCTCTCCTCATGTATTTAAATCCCTTCCTACCTCCTGTAGATTAATACATCGCTTTTCGCAACTACAGTAGAATTGTAAGATTGCAAAAGTATCATGTATGGACATCAGGCTTTATTTGACTAAATCTCTCACGCCTCCATGGCTCCCAGCTTTGCTGTCTAGACTAATAACACCACGCATAAAGTCTCGCAGACTCTCGCTCAATCCCAACTGACATATCATTCCTTAAACTTTGTGAAGAATCACCCATTAGCGTCATGGCAACTGAACACTCATAGGTTAAATCGTGTCCAACCACCGCTTAACGGAAGCGCCTCCGATAGGGGTGGAAACGGTCATTAGCTCTCTCTGACATCCTCTCACGAGCAGGTCTTGTGTTGGCACAAACATCACAGATCTCTTCCAACTCTCCTAACTTATATGCTTCTAGATGTTCGTAAATGTTGAAGTTAGGATCTCCGCAATGTCTTTCGATCTGAACTCCATTGCCATGAGGTGCAATGCGCCCGGGGACACCAGGACAGGTGAGTGTGTAAAAGTTACACATTCTGAGATTGATGGTTTGGAAGCGATAGAAAAGCCGGGTTCGAAGTGTGAAGTAATAACTTGACGTTCTCAAGGTAAGAAGAAATGGTATGTGCTTGGCTTTAGTGGTGTGTAGTGCAGGATTAATTATGTCCGAGCCGGTTTGTTGGCAGTTATGGCGTTTAAAAAAGTTGGTGTTTTGAGAAATTTGATTTCTTTGGGATATTATCTTTATATAGACCAGAGCCAACTGTATTGAGTCGTTCCTAGCTCCGTTTTGAATCTGGAGCAGTGTGTTAAATGATTTGATTAACAGGTGTTATTCATAATCAAATTAACTGTCCAAGGTGCTAATTATAATCAAATCAATAATCATTGAATAACTAGTTAATTAAATTAAGTAAAAGGGTCACGCGAGTCTATAAAGGGTTTTTATGCACGCTAAGCCTTAAGTAAGATTATATTTTAAGCTTAATTATAGTAATTTATTATGTTTAAACTTAATATTGATAAAACACTATCCTTTAGCTTAAATAAAACTATTTTAGCAAAGGTTATTTATATATTATAAGTCACATGTTAAATGCCACGCGATTAGCTTAAAATTTTGTATTATTTTTAAAGTACTACTCTCTTTTTAATAAAAGGACAAGTATAAATACACACTAGTAAGAGATAATACTATATAATAAAGGAAGATATAATAATAAATAAAAGAGTTATAAGAAAGAATATAACACTTGATAATTTATTCAATTAATCAAAATAATTGAGCATATTTGTTATTTTTAATTAGTGATTAATCGAGGACTGTTATTCAAAATCAAATCATTATTCATTGAATAAGTAGTTAATTAAATCAATTAATTTGAGTATTCCTTTGACACACTGATCTGGAGAGAAGAATATTTGCATGTTAAAGATTGGCTGAATTGGTCATTTATCTAAAAGTTTATGCAGTTAACCTCATTCATAAAGAACTAGGTAGTCCATTTACTAAATACAAACTCAACTTATCAATTATGAATTTTATCTCGAAGGTCAAAGACTTTGAATATGCCAGTAAGTGAAGGTCATTTCCACGGTCTATGAATTGTGGCTAGTTAAGTCTTAGACCTCGCATTAACTTACATCCCCTGCACT
>Ga0302325_10027727_pt1 | contig 11733 bp, 10 predicted proteins | sample Palsa_T0_2_FD_201948 | JGI IMG/M metagenome (GOLD analysis project Ga0302325, IMG submission 201948) | Peat permafrost microbial communities from Stordalen Mire near Abisko, Sweden - Palsa_T0_2 | ecosystem: Environmental > Terrestrial > Soil > Palsa > Peat permafrost | place: Sweden: Abisko... | reverse complement strand
TTTCTCCTCAAGTTACAAAGACAACGTCATTCTGAGCGAAGCGCAGCGTAATCGAAGAACCTGCGGTTGCACTTTACTTGGTAGTTGCCTGGGGTGAACCCCTTGAGTGAGACGGTAGTCGGTTGGGACACTTGCCGTTTGCTGTATTTTGCTATTCAGCTTAGCTGATCTGGTTGCACACTGTTGTCGGTTGGTGAAGCGGAGGCGGGCTCTGGTGGAGACCAACCCGCCAAGGAATAACCGGCTGGAGTCTCGTCGAGACGATGGACCGGGGTATGGGTTGCGGCCTTTGCCCCGGTTTTGCTTTCGTCGCCATCGGATCCAAAGATCTCCCCATGCCTGAGAAAACTTATCTTCGGCGCGCCTGGGAAATCGTTCGCGGCTGTTGAGGACGAGTCGGCCGACTTTGCGGTGCGCGGGCGGTGATCGACGGCAATTCGCCACGCCACGCGGGCAAGGAAAACCCGCTCGTTCTCGATTGTTTTACCATCCTCGATTGCGATAGAGCTTCAAGAACGTCTCCTGGACCACATCTTCAGCGTCTACTGCGTTGAGCAGGACCGCGTAGGCGCCGCGGAAGACGAAGCGTGACTGGCGCTGCACCAGCGCCGTGAACTCCGCTTCTTCTCCGCTGGACAAGGCTCGTACGCCCCCTGACAACCCGACGCAAAGCAATGGATTCGGGACGCAGAGAGCGATGCTCCAGCATGTCCCGTCCGTACACACGCTAAGATGGCCTGTCGATGTGCGATGTTCGGATATTTTTGGGGGTTGCCGGGCGGCTGTGGCTTGATTCCACGCTTTCGCGTGGCTTCTCGAATCCCGAGACCAGCTCAACTCACGCACCCGGACCAAATTGGGACTACGTCAGCCGATTCGCCACCAGTCATAGCCGGAGCAAGGGGTGATGTGCGGTCCGCCGATGTATACTAGCGCCAGTCACAGTATATATTCGGATGCCTGCTGTTGAGTTGTTCAGGGGTCCACATCTGATGATGAAGAGGGATGCTATCCCCTCGCCCACTTCCGCAGGCTGGCTATCGGCCCCTGCGAAGCGATGCTTTTTTCTTGTTCGATTCCTGCCTCGGAACATTGTTCGAACGATCCCAGAATCAGTTGAGGTGTGTAATAACGATGCGATATCTTTCTCTCCTAGCCATGCTCCTCTTTGTGCTTCCGCCGTACGCGAAGCCCGCGACCACAAAGGCCGCTACCGCAACCGCCATGGTGCAGGATCTTACGGTAACACCATGTTCCGCCAACACCAGCACTTATGTAACATCGATCGGTTGCTCCCTGGGTAAGGTACCTGCCGGGGATACGATCCGCTGCACTTCCGAGTACGGAGATTCCGGCCCGGCCGCGCAATTTTCCGACAATGTCAATGGGGTTTATCTTGTCGCGTCCTATGGAGTTACAGGAAACGGCGGATACCATGAGTTTCTCGGCAAATGGTATTTTCCCAATTCGGCTGCCGGAACGATCACGGTAACGGAGAGTTTTACTTTCTCCGTGGACGCCAGCGGATTCAGTTGCGCGGCATTCAAAGGCGGCGCGACGACGAATGCCCTTGACCCGAAGTTTTTTGGCTGGAACGACAATGGCAACTCGGAGGGCACGGCGACGTTGCCGTCTTCGCCGACGCCTTTGGCCAACGGAGAGCTTATCGATTGCGCCCTGTCGACTGGCACGAACCCTCCCAATCATGCAGCCTCCGGTAGTTCCAGTTATCTTCTGATCGCTGCGAATGCTGTCGATTCTCTGTATCCCACCAATTGGGCGCAGAGCACGGCAACCGCTGCCAACTGCCCGTATAAGGTAGCTCCCGGAGATACCACCACGATCATGGGAAACGGATTCTTGCCTGCCGGAGCCACCGGAGGAATGACACCCTACCAGGCATTCATCGAAAGCTTTTCCGGATTGAGTAACAATGTCGCTCCCCAGGCCGAGCCGCTCATTGCCGGGGCATCCGGCGGGGTGCCCGGATGGTTTGGTGCGGAAGCCGACTGGTATTACGGCAGTGTGTTCAGTATCATCGATAGTCACTCGGACCTGGCCGGTTCTACCTCAGGTCCAACTAACTTATTCAGTTCGACTTTGTATCTTCCCATGGTGAATTCGGTTACCGACTGCTGCGTATTTACCCGCTACCAGACCTATGACGGAAATTCACCCATGAATCTGGAGTTGACAACCGGCAATTCTGGAGACGGTATTCTGGTCGATGTGCCCAAGCCACAGGAGTCCTTGTCCTGGGGCTACTACCTTCAGTGGGATATCCCAAACAGCGACTCGTCGAGCCATAGGTACGTACTCGGGGGAGCGAAAGCTTCGGGCGATCTACTCCTGACCGCGCTGATCCCCACCGGCAACACGATGACTGTGGCCATGGTAGGAGGTACTTCCCCCACGACCGTGACGCTGGGCAGCGCCAGCCCGAACACGGCGTATTGGGTGACCGGGCAGTTCATCAAAGGGGGCAAGCTTTCGATGGCTTTCTACAAAGGATGCCCCACAACTTCCAATCCGACGCAAGCATGCACGCTGGTGGGCTCGAATACGATCTCAGACACCGGAAGCAACCCGATCACAACATTCCTGATCGGCAGCAACAACGGAACGCAGGCAAGCGGCGACCATATTTGGTGGCGTAATGTGAAATGGTGCTCCAGCTACCCTTGCATGCCGTAAGCGACATCTCGAATCCGAGGGTGTGACCACCGCGGTGGCAGCGACAATGTCCATAGTGTCTATTCGATCGAATTAGACACTATGGACTGAGGCTCTCTAAGCGCTGTAATGCGCCACCGCGCGGGCTACTTTTCCCGAGACGGATAGCTCCATCCGCTCGGCTGTCTCGGTTCCCTTTTGGTTGGTGTAGTAGAGCACCAGGCTGTTCAAACCCCAAAGCACATCCTCCAGTTGGAAATGGAGTTCCGGATAAGCCTCCAGGCCGCGCTGGAAATAGGCTCGCACGGCTGATTTTCCGGCTACCTTGCCGTCCGGCGCGTCGAGCAGTTGCGCGGCTACCGGCGAGGTCAGCTCGACCGCATCGTCATAGTGGGCCATGATTGCGTCGAGATCGTGGCTGTTCCATGCTTCAGCCCAGTGGTTGGCGAGCTTCCAGGCTTCGTCTTTGGTAATTGCGGGTTCTCCGGTTGCGGGTGGTTCCTTATGGTAATCCGTGGGTGGGTACATCTTAACCCGCCATTCCCTCATCGAACCCTGTGTCTTACATGAGAGGAAGTTTGAATGTCTGAGCACCACGATGCACCGAAAGCGCATGAAGCGCATGCCGTCCACGAAGAACACGCGGCGAAAGGTCCTCACGATCCGAAAGAGATCAATCCCAAAATGGCTTCCGATATCGCTTACTGGTCCAAGGAGTTTGGCGTAACCGGCGACAAGCTGCACGAGGCGATCCGGTCGCACGGTACACACGTCGAGAAGGTCCGCACCGCGCTTCACGCTCATTAAGTTGCTTGAGCCTGATTGGCGGCTTTTCAAAGCCTCTTGTCTTAATTAGTCTTGGTGCCATGCAATGGCGCCGGGGAATTGTGTTTGCCGCCGTCCACCTGGCGGTGGTGTCTTGCCGATGGTCGTTTCGCTGAAGATGGATGAAGCACCTATGCTCCGGCGTCAGCAAGCTCAAAGCGAACGGCCTGCCCCAAGTCCGGCCGAAGTCGTGCCCGCCAGCAAAGCGTCCGATGACGATGTCACACTGGACATGTGCTCCCTGACCGACCAATATTCTCCGCGCGAGAAGATCGCTGGCATCGCCGACCCGGTCGCAATTTCAATCGCTGGATGGCGCGCCCTTTGTCCGCCGCGCTGGTCTGTCGCCGGAATATTGATTTCGACCATGTGGGTATCGCCGACGGCCGCCCAGTTCGCGAAAGAGCGAATCGTGGACGTGATTTTCCTACTGCTTATCGCGGTCCAGTGGCTGCTCGTCGGCGGCTTTCCTCTGCGGCCGCATCGTGGGCTTTGGGGCGACCCCGCGACGCATATTACGGCCTGCACGGTGGCAGCAGGGGCGTTGTCGCTCGTCCCCAACATCGAGTCGTTTTGTACGCTCCCGATGCTCTACGCTTTCACGGCGTGGTTTTGGTGGCTGAGCCTTCTGATCCGGAGCGGGGCGCGTTCGGGATTGAATTGGATAGCGGCTCGAAGACTGATCATCCGCTCCGGTTAACCGCGGCACTCCGCGCACTGGCAGTGGCGGCGGAGAAAGTCCCAGGAGTAGATGCCGCTGGAGTGGCCGTCCTGCCAGTTGAACTGGATGGCGTAGCGGCCTACGGCGTGGGCGCTGGCGGGGCGCGCGGGGGACTCGTACATTTGCAGGAGCTGTTTTGGTTTAGGCTTGGGGTCGCCCGGCTCGCGGTGCTGCTGCTCCCGCTCTTCGACGCAGGTGGCGCAGGGGCAGGCGTCGCGCAGCCAGGCGAAGTTCCAGTGGCTGCGGTGGCCGTCTTCCCAATCGATCTCCATGCCGGTGCCTTCGGTCTTGAGGACACGTACTTTGCTGGGCGTGAGAGCCTGTTTGCTGAGCGCGCCGGCGCGTGTACCCAAACCGCTTAGGCGCTGCTGGCGCTCTTGTTCTTCCTTCGATAAAAAGCGAATTCCCTCGTGACTCATAGTTCTATTTTGCCTGATGGCCGAGACTTGCAATACGGGCAGATCCTCATGCGTGGTTCTTCCAGAAGAAATAGGCTGCCATGCCCAGGCCGATGACGACGACCATGGCGCGCAGGAAGCGCGGGTTGAGCCGCTGCGAGACGCGCGCGGAGAGATAGCCTCCGATGGCGCAGGTGACCATGGCGAACAGGCAGTAGCGCCACTCCACCTTGCCGCTGAAGGCAAAGAGAACGCAGGCCATGCCGTTGGCCATGGTGGTGGAGACGACTTTCATGGCGTTCATCTCGTTCAGGTCTTGAAAGCCGAAGACGGAGAGCAGCGAGATGATCAGGAATCCCGCTCCGGCGCCGAAATAGCCGATGTAGAAGCAGATCAGCGTGGTGGCGAGAACCAGCGGCCAGTAGTTGCGCTTGCCTTGCTCCAATTCGTCTGAGGCCTCGGGCTTGCCTTGGGCACGGGCCCGGCGCTGCAGCCGCTTCATGACCGGCTCGCTGAGCGCGAATACCAATGCAGCGAACAGCAGCAGCCAGGGAACGAGCTGGATGAACGTGGTTGCCGGGGTGTTGAGCAGAATGATGGCGCCGATGGAGCCGCCGACCAGGCCGGCGAGAGCCATCTTCCACGCCAGAGAGAGGTGTTTGCGGACTTCATCGCGATAGCCGGCGATGGAGGTGAGTTGGCCTGGCCAGAGCGCGACCGTATTGGTGGCATTGGCCTGAATCGGCCCCAGCCCGATGGCCAGCATGGCCGGAAAGCTGAGAAACGAGCCCCCGCCCGCGACGGCGTTGAGTGCGCCGGCCAGAAAGGACGCGACGACGACCCAGGGCAATCGCCAATCGATTGCCTGAATTTGCGCCCAGCTTTCAGGTAGAAAAGTAAGAAATATTGTCCAATGCATCTAATAAACAATTCTAACGGCTGGGCAATTTAAGATTTTGGCGCGTATGCGTGCCAGAAGAAATAAGCAGCCGTTATAAATCCGATGCTGGCGACGATCCTTCGCATCAGCTTCTGGTTGATTTTTCTGCTGTAGCGCGCTCCCAGATAGCCGCCAAATGCCGCTAGAACAGCCATGATGGCGCAGAATCCCCAGACGACTTTGCCGTTCACGACGAACAAAACCACGGCCACGCCGATGGAGGCGGCTGCCGTGACGACCTTGAGCGCGTTGATTTCATGGATGTTGGTGACACCGCACAGGCCGAAGAGCGCCATTACGAGGAATCCGCCGCCGGCGCCGAAGTAGCCCACATAGACGCTGACCACAGCCATGCCGAAGATCAGCCAGAAGTCCGTACCGGGGCCGTCGCGGCGCGTGGCCAGCCATCGGCCCAGCGGCTCGCAGAGCACGAACATAGTGGCGGCGAAGACCAGCAGCCAGGGCAATAAGAATAGGAAGCGACTGCTGGGAGTCATCACCAGGAGCGACGCGCCCAGAATACTGCCGACGACCGACGCGATGGTCAGCGGGATGAGCCGCTTCTTGTGGTTATGCAGGTCTTGGCGATAGGCGAATACGGAAGTGACCTGGCCCGGCCACAGTGCGACGTTGTTGGTGGCCTGCGCCGAGACTGCTCCAGTGCCCGTGCCGCGCATGGCATTGAGCAGCGCGGGCAAGGATAAGAACGATCCGCCGCCGGCGATGGTGTTGAGCGCGCCGGCCAGATACGAGGCGACAGGGAGCCACAGCGCGTGGAGAATATGCAGGAAAGATGGCATACCTCAATGTAAAGGCTGATTCTCGGTTCCCGAAGGCATAATTTTGGCCTATTGGGCAATGCGCCGGCGCGGCGACCCGTAGCTGTGTTCATACGGAATGCGACCGGCAACTGATACACTCCCGTTGAATCCCTTTTCGGAGAAGTACACCTACGCTATGAGACGACTTGCCCTGCTGTTAGCCTGCGCTGCCACCATCACAGCAGCACAAACTCCAACCACGACGACGCCGAGCACGGCCACGCCTGCTCCGGCCAAGAAGCCGGCGACGCCCGCGGCCAAGACCGCCGCCAAGGCATCCACGGCGACGACGGCCAAGACAGGCACGGGGACGGCTGCCAAGTCTACCGTTGCCAGCGCGGTTAAGTTCCCCCCTGGGGTCAAGCCATCGCTCAAGGTGATGAGAACCGCCTTTGCGCTTCGCTACCAGGACATTGAAGTCGGAACCGGTCCGGTGGCCGAGCCGCTGAAGCTCTACAAGGTGAAATACACCGGCTGGCTGGCCGCGGACGGCAAGAAATTCGATTCTTCCGAAGATCATCCGGGCAAGGAGCCGATCCAGTTTCCGCAGGGGCGCGGCCGCGTGATTCCAGGCTGGGATCAGGGTTTTGAGGGCATGAAGATCGGCGGAAAACGGCGCATTTTCATCCCCTGGCAGTTGGCATACGGCGCTGCGGGGCGTGCGCCGGTGATTCCTGGGAAGTCCGATCTGGTTTTCGATGTGGAGCTGGTGGATGTGACCGATATGCCTGCGCAAGGAATGCCGGGCGGACCGGGGGGCCGGCCCATGCCGCAGCGTCCAGCAGCGCCGGGAGCGAATCCGGCGAATCCGTCTGCGACTCCGCAGCCGGGTGCGCCGCAATCCACACCGCCGCCTGCAACGCCAACGACTGCTCCGCAGGCCACGCCGCCTCCGAGCACGACGACGCCTCCGCCTGCGGATAAGCCAACTCAACCGCAGCAGTAAGCCGTTCGCATCACGCACCCGGCAGCTCTGGCGTCGCCGCCAGCAGTTGCCGGGTGTAGTTTTCTTTGGGGCTGGCGCAGAGCTGCTCTGCTTCGCCGGTTTCGACCAGCCTGCCGTGCTCCATGACAGCGATACGCGTGGCGAGATAGCGAACCAGCGGCATGGAATGGCTGATGAACAGGTAGGTCAGGCCATGCTCCCGCTGCAAGGTGCGCAGCAGATTGACGATCTGCGCGCCGACGCTCACGTCCAGCGCGGAAACCGGCTCGTCCAGGACGACAAACTGCGGCTTGAGTGCCAAGGCGCGAGCGATGTTGATGCGCTGCCGCTGGCCTCCGCTGAACTCATGCGGAAAGCGGCTGAGCGCGGACTCGTCGAGACCGACGGAGAGCATAGATTCGCGGGCTGCAGCCCGAAGCGCGGCTTTTCCCGACGGAACGCCCGCTTCGCGCCGATGGATGACCAGCGGCTCGGTGACAATGTCCAAAATCCTCATGCGCGGGTTGAGCGCGGCTGAGGGGTCCTGAAAGACGGGCTGCATCTGGCGGCGCAGTCCTTGGATCGTACCGGGGCCGACTTCCACGCCAGCCACGCGAATGGTGCCGGCGGTCGGCTCGACGAGGCCGAGAATCATCCGCGCCAATGTGCTCTTGCCGGAGCCGGATTCGCCGACCAGGCCGAGCGTTTCGCCGCGCGCGATGCTCAGGCTCACCTCGCGGACGGCGAAGTTGTCCTGCTGGCGCAAGCCTATGCGTCTTGGATAGTTTTTGCTGACCTGCTCGACTTCTACCAACGCCATTTTTCGATGCTACCGTACCGATGGCCTGCACTCTCTTGCTGGAGACTGGTCCGCTCTTTTGCGCTTCAATCGTGCCACGCCCATACTCAATGGAGAATTGCAGGTTGCCAGCTCAACGCCGCTTGCGCGAGTCGCCTTGGACTATTCTCAGATCATTACCATCGAGCCAGGAAAACGCAGCGGCAAGCCTTGCATTCGCGGTATGCGCATGACCGTTTACGACGTACTTGGTTACATGGCTGCGGGTATGTCTCATCGGGAGATCCTCGCCGACTTCCCTTCCCTGACCGAGACCGACATCCGGGCGTGTCTGGCGTTTGCGATCAGCGCCAACAATCAATCCTGAAAGCTCACAGGCAAGACGTTGACCCAGCCCTTTGGGCTGGGCTGGGATAACGGCGCACCTTCGGTGCTTGAGGATCGGGAACCTGGCTCAGTCCAGCTTGGGGTGCAGCTTGTGGAAGCCGGTGGCTTCCTGATAGGCGCGGGCGAAGGCGCAAAGCTTGGCGTCCTGGTAATGGCCGGCGAGGAAGGTGAGGCTGACTGGCGTGCCTGGGCCGCCGATGTCGTCGTTGTCGCCGTCGTCGACTTTGGGCGGTTGAGGTGCGTCGGCGCCGCGCAGGCCGTTGGGCAGGATGAGCGCTGGATGGCCGGTGAGGTTGGTAGCGACGAGCTGATCGCCGTTGGTGGGGGTCACGACCACATCCACCTGCTCGAAGACCTTGGAGAGTTCGCGGATGGCCAGGGTGCGGGCGCGGTTGGCCTGGATGTATTCGACAGCCGGGTAGAAGCGGGAGACGCGGAAGTCGTTGGGCCAGTCTCCTTCGCCCTGCATGGTGAGCAGCTTGTCGCGGCCGGTCATGGTCAGATCGTCGAATGCCGCGGCGGCTTCGGCGGTTAGCAGCGGAGTCATGGCGCCGTAGGGTAGTTTGGGCAGCTCGACGGGGATCAGGTTCACACCCAGAGCTTTGAGCTTGTCGATTGCCGCCAGATCGTAGTGCTGGTCGTAGACGCGGCGGGCGTAGGCGGCGGTGCGGGCGACATTGCGCTCTTCGCGGTGTTTTTTCTGCTCGGCGGTCTCGTTCGGCTTCGGGTCGGGAAGCTTCAACGCTGGAATGGGGTCGAACTCGCTCTTGAAGTAGCCGATGCGCAGGGCTTTCCAGTCGAGGTCGGCGTTCCAGTTGAAGGCCGCTTCGCGTACCGAGAGGTCCTGGCCATCGGGACCGTAGATGCTGTTGAGAACAATGGCGCAGTCTTCGACGACGCGGCAGATGGGGCCGAGCTTGTCCATGGTCCAACTGAGGGCCATCGCGCCAGTACGCGGGACGAAGCCGAAGGTGGGGCGCAGGCCGGTGTCTCCGCAGCGTGTTGAAGGGGACGAGATCGACCCAAGTGTCTCTGAGCCGATGGCGAAGGCAACGCATCCGGCGGCGACGGCGCTGGCCGGGCCGGCCGAGGAGCCGCTGGAGCCCTGGTGCGGATTCCACGGATTGCGCGTTTGGCCGCCGTACCAGTGGTCGCCCATGGCCAGCGCTCCCAGCGTCAGCTTGGCTACGAGGATGGCGCCGGCCGCGTCCAGGCGCTGCACTACGGTCGCGTCTTCGTCGATCATTTGCTTTTCAAAACCGCCCGCTCCCCAGGTTGTTGGATAGCCTTTTACGGCGAGCAGATCCTTCGCGCCCCAGGGGATTCCGTGCAACGGGCCGCGGTATTTTCCGGCGGCAATTTCGGCGTCCGCGGCCTTGGCCTGGGCGATGGCGCGGTCTTCGGTGAGCGTGACGTTGAAACGCAGTTTGGGGTCGTAGCGCTTGAGGCGGGCGAGATACATCTGCGTGAGCGCGAGCGCGGTGATTTTTTGCGTGCGCAGCAGTTCGGCCTGTTCGCGGACGGAGAGAAAGGCGATCTCTTCGGGATTCGCGCCAACGGTCACGGTCGGTGCAGCACTCCAGCGCGGTTCCGCTTTGGTGGTGTCGAGCTTTGCGCCTGGCGGTAGCGGATCGAAGACGAACGCAGGAGCGACGCTGTTGGGCATCTTCAGCTTGCGGATCTCGTCGTAGGATTCGCGCTGGCTCTCAAGAGCGCCAAGCATCATCTTTTTCTGGTCGGCGCTGAGCGGGACGCCGGCGAGGGCCGCAGCATGATCCAGCATCTCTTCGGTCACATGGAAGGGTTCACTGGGCATTTTGGTCTCCTGCGCCTGCGCGGCGAGTGTGTACAGCACGCCCGGCAACAGCGCCGAAGCAATCCCTGCCTGGCTGCAAGCGGCCAGAAATCCTCTGCGGTCCAATGTCATGGTGGAAGACCTTCCCCGAAGAATTAAAAATTTATCTCTCTTCGCAAACTAATGGGCGGGGGTGGGGCGAGGCAAGCTCTATTCGGAATCCGAGGCAATCGGATTGGATGGCGGCAAAATGCGACGGAAAAAGAGTCCAGCCGACGATCGCGACTGGACTCGGCTTGCGAACTTTACTGGAGCGCGATCTTGAGCACGTACGCGTAGGTGCAGGATGCTGACGCAGGCAGTTTCACGTTGAGCGCTTCCGGGGTTTGCAGCCAGGTGAGTTTTTCCCCCAAGCTGTCCTTCGCCCCGATCAGTTCGACGGATTGGAGCTTGAGGCCTTTCGCTTCCTTGTCTGAGCCGAGCGCGTGGATGGTTGCATAGCCTTCTGCGCCCGATGCGGGGCAGCCCATGCCGATTGCGTAGACTGTGTTCCCTTTGGCGGTGAAGCGGAAATCCTCCGTGGTGTAGGCCTTGGTGTCCTGGTCGTGGAATGCGCCGGCGGTGACCTTGGTCGGCCCTTCGCCGTAGATCTTCCAGGGCGTCGTGTCGTAGATGGCTTCGCCGTTGGCTTTGAGCCAGATTCCCATGGCGAGGAGCGTGGTTTGGATCTGATCGGGGATGGTTCCATCCGGCTTGGGACCGATGTTGAGGAGCAGATTGCCGTTCTTGCTGACGATGTCGATGAGTTGATGGATGAGGACGTCGGGCGGTTGGTACTGGTCGTGCTCGATGTAGCCCCAGGAAAGCTTGCTGATGGAGGTGTCGGTCTGCCAGTGGTCGGGCACGATTTCAGCAAGTTGGCCGCGCTCGAAGTCGCGCACGGCCGACTTCCACTCCATCGAGTAGTCCTTGAAATCAACCACGCCGGTGTAGCCGTGAGCTGCGGCGAAGTTGTAATAGAAGGCGTCGAACTCCTGCACACGGGAGCGGAAGTTGGGCTGGCCGATCCACCAGTCGTAGTAGACGATCTCCGGCTTGTATTTCTCGACCAATTCGGTGGCGCGGGCCAGCCAGTCGGCCGTCCAGGCGGGGCTGACGTAGGTCCAGTCGTTGACCAGGACGTGATTGTCGCCGCTGCCTTGCAGCCATGCGTGAGCGGGGCCATAGAGCGATGCGTATTTGGGATCGTTGACGTCGGAGCGGATGCCGCGGCCGCCGTCGAAGAAGAAGTTGTGCTCGGCGCGATGGGATGACAGGCCGAAGTGCAACCCTTCTTTACGCACCGCCGCGGCCAGGTCGCCGATCACGTCGCGCTTGGGACCCATCTTGACTGCTGTCCAGTCGGACAGGCCGGAGTCGTACATGGAGAATCCGTCATGATGCTCGGCG
>Ga0302325_10027726_pt1 | contig 11734 bp, 8 predicted proteins | sample Palsa_T0_2_FD_201948 | JGI IMG/M metagenome (GOLD analysis project Ga0302325, IMG submission 201948) | Peat permafrost microbial communities from Stordalen Mire near Abisko, Sweden - Palsa_T0_2 | ecosystem: Environmental > Terrestrial > Soil > Palsa > Peat permafrost | place: Sweden: Abisko... | reverse complement strand
GATTTTCGGCGTCAGAATTGTCGCTCGCAAGACTTAGAGGCGCTCATCATGTCTCTTCCAGAGGCGACTTGGTCGACGGCGTACAGTAGGTTCGGCTATGGCGCGCGGGGCCTTTTGGCCCCGCTCGCCGGCAATCCTCGCGAGGCGATCGAGGCGGAGCTCAAAGAGCCCGCGGCCGGCCAGATTCGCCACACCGAGCTTCCCTCAACGTCGCAAGCGCTAGTGACGCTATACGAGTACGCCGCAAGCCAAGCCGACGAGCGCGCGCGAGCTGACGCTCTACGTCCCGCCAACGTCGCCATGCCCACGCCGACAACGGCGGCCCTGATGCTGGCGCCGGCCGCGAGTGCTTCGATGGTGGACACCAAGAGCGAGGGGTCCCAAAAGCCCGCGCCGAATCCGGTTGCGCGCATTTTTCTCGCAGAGGCGAAAGCCCGTCTCGACGCGGCTTGCGAGGCGCCTGTCGGTTACGTCGAACGCCTCGTCGCTTTCTGGTCGAACCATTTCTGTGTTTCCGCGTCGAAGGGCCAGAACGTTCGCATCACTGCCGGCGCGTTTGAGCGAGAGGCTATTCGCCCATTCGTCCTCGGCCGTTTCGCCGATATGTTGCAAGCGGTCGAACGCCACCCCGCGATGCAGCACTATCTCGACAACGCCCAATCCGTGGGTCCCACCTCGCGGGTCGGGCAGAACGCGAAACGCGGCTTGAATGAAAATCTTGCCCGCGAAATCCTGGAATTGCACACGCTGGGCGTGAACGGGGGCTATACCCAAGCGGACGTGACTGAATTCGCTCAGGTTCTGACGGGTTGGACGGTGGTCGGGCGCGACGGCAAGCTCGGCGAGCCCGGTGCCTTCGTTTTCAACTTCAATGCGCACGAAGGTGGCCCGCGCGATCTGCTCGGCCGCCATTATCGCCAGGAGGGTCTGGCTCAGGGCGACGCCGTGCTCGCCGATCTCGCCGCCTCCCCCGCGACGGCTCGACATATCTCGGAAAAGCTCGCGCGAGCGTTCGTTGCCGACTCGCCGTCCTCGTCGCTCGTCGGCCGACTCGCCGAAGTGTTTCGAAAGACGGGTGGTGATCTCGGCGCGATGGCGCGCGCGCTCTTGGCGGACAAAGACGTCTGGAGCGCCCCGCCGACCAAGCTGCGCGATCCCTGGCAGATGCTCGTCGCGGCCAATCGCGCGTTGGGTCTCGAACACAGCGACCCGAACCGCGTCGTCCACGCTATAAGCCTGCTCGGCATGCCGCTTTGGACGCCAGGCGGACCCAACGGCTTTCCGGACGCCACCGAGGCTTGGCTTTCCCCCGAAGGGATCAAGACCCGGGTGGAGATTGCGAACATGCTTGGACGTCTCGCAAAGGAAGCCCCGCCACCGCGCGATTTGCTCGAACGGGTTTTGCCCGACGCCGCTGAATCGACGCGCGAAGCGGTCCTGCGGGCCGAATCGGGGCCGCAAGCTTATGCACTGATGATCCTATCGCCCGAATTCCAGAGGAGGTAAGCGTGATCATCTCCCGCCATCCCAGCCGCCGCGAATTGCTTGGACTGAGCGGGGCGGTCTTCGCCGCCGCGAATCTGCCGCGATGGGCGAGCGCCTCCGGCAGCCGCGATCCTCGGCTGGTCGTCATCGTTTTGCGCGGCGCGCTAGACGGTCTGTCTGCGGTCGGCCCACTCGGTGACCCCGACTACGCGGATTTGCATCGTGAACTTGCGCTGCAACGCGACGGCGCCCAATCGGCGCTGCCTCTCGACGGCTTCTTCGGACTCAACCCCGCGATGAAAGCCTTGGCTCGGCTCTATGCAGAGAAGCGAGCCCTTGTCGTCCACGCGACGGCGACAAATTACCGCGAGCGCTCGCATTTCGACGGGCAGGACGTGCTGGAAAGCGGCATGCCCACGCCGGGTCGGACGGAAAGCGGATGGCTAAACCGTGCCATTCGGGCTCTGCCTGTCGCCGAACGAGCCAGGGGCGGCGCGCTGGCGGTAGGCTATGTCCCACCGTTGGTCTTGCGCGGGCAGGCTCCGGTGCTGGGCTGGGCGCCGTCGGAGTTGGGTCCGCCTTCGGATGATTTTGTCGGCCGTCTGGCCTCGCTCTACGATCACGGCGACAAGGACCTCGCGCGGGCTTTACGCGCGGGCTTTGAAACCGACCGTATGATCAATCGTGACGGGATGAATGCGTTGAAAGCGGGCGGCGACGTCGTCGAGCAGATGAAAAAGTCCGCGACAGGCGCAGCGCGGCTCATGAGCGCGGACGACGGTCCGCGCATCGCCGCGCTCACCTTCGATGGCTGGGACACCCACGTTGCCGAGGGCGGCGCAACGGGCCGCCTGGCGCAATTGCTCGGCGGCCTCGACGAGGCAATTGCGGCGTTCGAGACAGGGCTCGGGCCGGCTTGGAATCAGACTGTCATCATAGCCATCACAGAATTTGGCCGCACCGCGCGGGTAAATGGCGACAGCGGCTGCGATCATGGCACGGCCTCGGTTGCATTCCTCGCCGGCGGCGCGGTCGGCGGCGGTCGCGTCATTGCGGACTGGCCCGGACTGAAAGCCGCGAATCTCTACGAAAATCGCGATTTGAAACCGACTTGTGACTTGCGTAGCGTTCTTAAAGGGGTGCTAGCCGAACACCTCGGTCTTTCGGCGTCTGTGCTAGCCAACGAAGTATTCCCCAATTCAATCGGCGTCGGTCCGTTGAAAAATCTAGTCGTCACATAGCGCACGCCTCGTTGGAGCAAAGCGTCCGGCGGCTGACTCCCAAATGACGGTCCGAAGGGCTTGGGTGTCGTCTGAGCTCTCCCCTGTCGTTTGCGCCGTTAACCTGGATTTTTCCTTTTGCCTTAACGGGGGATTAATTCCACTAGCGCGAAAGCGTGAAGAATGTTTATTTCTGCACTTCTCGATGGCCCTCTTGACGTGGAGCGGCGATAAGTGCGGACGGACAATGTATTTTCGAGTTTTTCGGACCGCATGTCCGAAGTGTTGGCGCGGGTTGAATATAGGCGCGCCGACACTGTGGAAGAGAAACATACCATCTATCGAATGCGGCACGAAGCTTATTCTAGAGCGGGTTCCATCACCCTGCAGCCGTTAGGACTATTTACGGACCCTGCGGACGAAGCGCCCAACACCTTTCTTTTTGCCGTATATATCGATGGCGAAATGGCGAGTTCCATTCGTGTGCATGTTGCTTCGCGGGTTGAACATTGTCTCCCAGCCGCGTCAGCTTACCCCGATATCATTGGGCCGCTCTTGCAGTCCGGGGCCTGTATTGTTGACGCGACGCGTCAAGTCAGCGATCTGAAATTTTCCCAACGCTACCCGCAATTGCCGTTCATTACTATGCGAACCGTGTGCGTCGCCGAAGACTATTTCCTAGCCGATTATATGGTCGCAGCCTGCAGGGTCGAGCACCAGGCAGCATTCAAGCGAATCTTCTCCGCCGTCGCTTGGTCGCCCGCGCGCACCTATCCGCTGCTCGCGAAGCCGCAAGCTCTGATGGCCTACGAAAGCAAGAGAATGCGGGAAACCGTGCGCAGTCGTTTTCCTTTCTTCAACTCCAGTGCTGAGGAGCGTCGGCGCATGTTCGAGCGATCCTCGACTTCGACGGAAAACCAATACGACGCGATTGTTGGTTGGCGCGCGCAGCAAGCACAGCAAAGCCAGCGCGAACCTGCGAGCGCGTTAGTGACGTCGACGGCTTGAGCGACGGACGAGGCAAATTTCGGCAATAAGGGCTGCATATCGATCGATCGAATTTGGGTTTCTGAAAAGTTTCAAAATTGCAACGGAGCGATCCCATTTCGAATAGATATCCTGAGCGATAGGGATGAAAAGCGTTCCCTCTTTTGAGTAACGCTCAGAGGAGGTAAGAGCGTCGCTAGAGACAAGCGCGCCGCGCACAGGCCAGTCCGGGTGAGTTCGGCGCACGCGCCACCTTGCTGCGAAGTCATCCAGGGCGGCAAGAGTACGTTCGCGACCCGTTAGGCGGGCCCAGCGATTAAACGCAGCTAAAGGGACGCGTTGCTGCGAAACCGCAGCCCCCGCGGAGCTGAGCGCCAGGAATTCGCCGTCTCGCTCGCAAAGAAAGTCTTCAAAATCGCTCCAGCGAAACAGGTCGGCGATAGTCCCGCGGGCGCGTTCGAAATCCGTGCGACTCAATAGGGCGATCACTTCGACATCGAAGAGTTCGTTGTCGCATACGGCGGCTGGCCAGAGGGAGTCCGGGGGTGACGGCAAGAGAGAAATCCGTAAAAAAATATCGCTGGAGATTAATAGGAACTAATTGTTGGTATTCGGTTACCATGGCTATTTGGCGGAAGTGCTGGAGCAGCACCGCTTATCCGTCGTTAATGAGTGCGCGCTAGTCTGTCCCACTGTCACCACCGGTTCTTGCAATAATGGGCAGAGTAGCGACAAGAGGTCCCTCGGTCACGGTCCCCGCTGACATCCAGAAGGGATTGAGCGACGCGTTGTTCGCTGACGCTCGTTCTATTGCGCCCGGCTCCTCGCTAACGGCCATTGCAGCTCTCTTGAGCTGGTGGTTGTCAAATGACTCTACTCCTCTCGCCATCGCCATCGCGACCGTTTTAGTTACCTTTATTCGACTGTGGATTGCGCACGCTCGCACGCTGCGATTGGAGGAGCAGTGCGACGCCGATCTGACATCGTTCGATCGAATCTTTATGCTGGGCGGTCTTGCCTACCTGCTTTGCAACGGCGCCCTTGTATTGTGGGCGTTCCTAGCTTCGGATGATCCCTTCATTTTGACTATCGCGCTTATGATGGCGCTAACCAATGCAGTGAGTATTGCGATTCGATCGTTTGCCGTCACCCAGGTCGCGCTTTACCAGATGGTTTGCATAATCGGGCCGACTGCGGGCGCATTCGCCATTCGCGGCGGTATGTTTTGGTTCGCCGCGGCAACCCAACTCGTACTCGCTTGGTTTATTCAGGCCTCTGCGGCCCGTCTGCGCAATATTCTTCTGTCGGAAATGAATTACCGCCGTCGGTCCGACATCGTCGCCGAGCAATTCAACTTTGCGATAAATAACATGTCCCACGGCATGTGCATGATCGATCGCGACATGCGGATCGTCGTCTCAAATGGAAAGCTGGCGGAGTACTTTCGGCTACCGACCGGCCGTTCGCTAGATAACGTTAAATTTACCGCACTCGTCAGACTGACGAAAGGGCGCGGAATTGTAACCGCAGAGGCGGCACAGCGTCTGCTCGCGAGCTTCAACGCGGCGCACGAGAAAGAAGAGGTTGTTTGCACGCAGATCAAAGACTCGCACGGGATCGTCTACGACCTTACTTTGAAGAGCCATGCCGCCGGCGGCTGGGTGCTCGTTATGCAAGACGTCACGGAGCAACGGCGGGCGCAGGAGGCGCTCGATTTCGCCGCCCGCTTCGATCCCGTGACAGGTCTGCCAAACCGACGGTCTTTCGAATTGAAGCTCGGCGAAGCGCTTGCGGCAGCGGAAAACTCGGAAGTGCGCACTGAAGTGCTGTTTCTCGATCTCGACGGATTCAAGCAGATCAACGACACGCTAGGGCACAAAATCGGCGATCGTGTGCTCAGCGAGGCGGGCGGCCGACTCAGCACCCTTGTGGGTCCCGGCGAATATGTGTCGCGCTGGGGAGGCGATGAGTTTGTGATCCTGCGTTCGGGCGTTGACGACGACTCGGTCCGACGTTTTGCGGAAGCCATTATTGGGGAACTTTCACGCCCGGCTTGGATCAACGGAACCCAGGTCGTTGTCGGCGCAAGCGTCGGGGTCGCCATTTGTGTTGGCGGGACCATCAACATGGACACGCTGTTACAGCAGGCGGACATGGCCCTGTATTCGGCCAAGCGGGAAAATCGCGGCGGTTGCCGGATCTACGAATTAGCAATGAGCGAGCTGGCGCACGAACGCCGACTGCTGGAGCTCGACCTCCAGGCCGCGCTGGCCAGCCACACGTTCGAACTGCATTACCAACCGATTGTCGACATCGAAACCGGTGACCTCGTCAGCTTCGAGGCCCTCGCCCGCTGGCGCCATCCCGTGCGCGGCCAGGTGTCGCCGGCGCTGTTCGTGCCCGTGCTCGAAGAACTCAACCTGATGAATGCGTTCGGCGCCTGGACGCTGCAAAAGGCCTGCGAGGACGCCGCAAGATGGCCGCTTCCGATTCGGGTCGGCGTAAACGTCTCCAGTCGCCAGCTCGACACGCTCGCTGACAGCGTTCGTCGAGCTTTGGCCGTCTCGGGACTTCAACCGGGCCGCCTGGAGCTCGAGATCACGGAAACAGCGGCGCTGGCGGCGGGTGATTCCGTCGGCGGGACGCTCGAGAGCTTACGCGCGCGCGGAGTCAGAATCGCGCTCGACGATTTCGGTACGGGCTATTCGAGCCTGAGTCACCTCATGCGCTTGCCCCTGGATAAGGTTAAGATCGATCGGAGTTTCACGCAGCAGCTCGGCAAGAGCCGGAAGGCGGATGTATTGGTCGCAAATATCTCCCGCCTCAGTTCGCAGCTCGGCATGCGCGTCACATTCGAGGGTATCGAGACGACCGATCAGCTCGAGCGCGTGCGCGCGCTTGGCTTCGCAGCCGAAGGGCAGGGTTGGTTGTTCGGCAAACCGGCGACGGCGTCGGAAACTTCGCGAATTTTTTTCGAGGTCTTAGACGCTTCGGAGGTTGCTTGAAAAACGCGCCATGGTGCGCGTTACGCAGCGCGGCTTCTGCGTTCTCATGCGGCGTAGGCGAACTCCGATTTTTTATCTAGCACGCTTGTCTCAAAAAAGGACGGCCGAGCGGCCGCCCCGGGTTTCTTCACTCCAGGCGTTCCACTCAGTAGGAATAGTACATATCGAATTCAACGGGATGTGGCGTCATCTCAAAGCGTTGAACGTCGGCCATTTTCAGATCGATGTAGCTGTCGATGAAATCGTCGCTGAATACGTCGCCAACCTTGAGGAAGGCCCGGTCCTTATCGAGATTGCTGAGCGCCTCACGTAGGGAACCGCAGACCGTCGGGATCTTTTTCAGCTCCTTCGGCGGCAGGTCGTAAAGATCCTTATCCATCGCCGGACCGGGATCGATTTTGCTGTGAATGCCATCGAGCCCGGCCATCAGCATAGCGGCGAAAGCAAGATAGGGATTGGCGGTGGGATCGGGGAAGCGCACCTCGACACGCTTGGCCTTCGGATTCGATGTCCAAGGGATGCGGCACGACGCCGAGCGGTTTCGCGCGCTGTAGGCCAGCAGCACCGGCGCCTCGAAGCCCGGGACCAATCGCTTGTAGCTGTTGGTCGAGGGGTTGGTGAAACCGTTGAGCGCCTTCGCGTGCTTGATGATGCCGCCGATGTACCACAGGCATTCCTGGCTCAGATCCGCGTATTTGTTGCCGGCCATCACCGGCTTGCCGCCCTTCCAGATCGACTGGTGGACGTGCATTCCCGAGCCGTTGTCGCCGTAGATCGGCTTCGGCATGAAGGTCGCGGTCTTTCCGTAGCTCTGCGCCACCTGATGGATGCAGTACTTGTAGATCTGCATATGGTCGGCCATCGTGACCAGCGGCCCGAACTTCAGCCCGAGCTCGTGCTGCGCCGACGCGACTTCGTGATGATGCTTCTCGACGACAGCGCCCATGTCGGCCATCGCCTTCAACATCTCGCCGCGCATGTCTTGACCCGAATCCTGCGGCGGGACCGGAAAATAGCCGCCCTTCGTGCGAATGCGGTGGCCGAGGTTGCCCCCTTCGTAGGGCGTATCGGAGTTTTCCGGCAGTTCGGTGGAGTCGATCTGGAACCCCGTATTGTAGGCGTCCGAGCGGAAGCGCACATCGTCGAACACGAAGAACTCGGCCTCGGGCCCGAAAAAAGCGGTGTCGCCGACCCCAGTGGATTTCAGATGCGCCTCGGCCTTCTTGGCTATGCTGCGCGGGTCGCGATTATACGGCTGGCCGCTCGCCGGATCGAGAATGTCGCAGGTCAGGACAAGCGTCGAGGCCGCGAAGAACGGATCGAGACACGCTGAGGTCGGATCAGGCATCAGCGTCATATCGGATTCATTGATCGCCTTCCAACCGGCGATCGAGGAGCCATCGAACATCAAGCCTTCGGAGAAAGCGTCCTCGTCGATCAATGTTTGGTCAAAAGTGACGTGCTGCCATTTGCCGCGTGGGTCGGTGAAGCGCAGGTCGACGTATTTTACGTCATTGTCCTTGATGTGCTTCAATACGTCATGAGGTGTCTTCATTTTGCCCTCCTAGTCCCTTTTTTGAGTTTTGTTTCGCGGTCGGCGCCCCCGCTCAGGAGCTAAACAGCGTCCGCTCCGGTCTCGCCGGTGCGAATGCGAATCGCCTCGTCGATCGTGTAGACAAAGATCTTCCCGTCGCCGATGCGTCCAGTTTGCGCGGCTTTGCGGATTGCCTCGACCGAACGCGCCAAGGCGTCATCGGCGACGACAACCTCGATCTTCACTTTCGGCAGAAAGTCGACGACATATTCGGCGCCGCGATAGAGTTCGGTATGGCCCTTCTGCCGACCGAAGCCTTTGGCCTCGAGCACTGTGATGCCCTGCACTCCGGCCTCCTGCAGCGCTTCCTTCACTTCATCGAGCTTGAACGGCTTGATGATCGCCTCGATCTTCTTCATGGCGCGGGTCATTCCCTTTAGTCAGCAAGGATGGCGCGCTGCCCCACCTCGCGGCGCTTTTTGCGAGGCCGGTCCTTAGCATTGGTTTTTGGGATGCGCCACGCCCTCCCGTAGGGAACGCGGCCATGTGCCGTATAAATAGGCGCCCGCTAGACTGTGGGGGCGAACTCACCGGAGGCATAAACACGCCAAGCCGAAAGGCCCGCCTTGGCGACGACGACGCGGCCGGATTTCGCCATCGCAACCAGATGAGCGAACACGCGAGGCTGTCGCCACGCCATTGCCCGGGAAGGCGCACAGACGGCGCGGTACTCGCCGAGTTCATAGTCTTCCATGAACAGGACGCCGATGCGGTCAGGCCGGAAGTGCGGCGGAAGGCGCCGGTCGGTCAGCCACTGGCACTCGAAATCGCGGCACACTTGCGGGCGTTCGGGATAGATGCGGCAGCCGGCTTCCGCGCAATGATTGCATTTCGGCCCCGCGGGTTTTTTGAGCTCCGTGATTTCCAATGCGGAGCAGCACATCGTGCAGGCGCCGCAAGACTTTCCGATCGCCGCGGGCAATAACGAATCTCCTCGGTTCCAGCGAAATACATAGCCCCGTCGTCGACGTGGCGCCACGCGCGCCTTTCGATCAGCGCGGGAAATCCCCGAAAATCGTCGGGCGCCGACGTCTCGGCGCTCGCGCGCCCACGTCTGGATAACTAAGGAAAGGCTGGATTGCGAGGCGTTCTCGGGGGCTCTATGCGCATATCGTCGTGGCCGCCCTGGTTCGTGGCGGCGCTGCTGCTTGGAGTTCCGCTCGCGCTCGCGCTCGTATTGCCCGCGCCGAGCAGCGATACGCGCGAATTGCTGTCCTGGGGTCTTCAACCCTCGCTCTCCACGCCCAAACAACCGCCGCTCATGCAGTGGATGGGTTATCTCGTCATGCGCTTCGCGTGGCCGACCACATTTTGGTGTGTGGCGTTGACGCAAGCGCTGAACGCGGCCGGTCTCGCCTACGTCTACGCGACGCTGCGGATTTGGTCGGCGCGAGATGAGGCCGCTTTGTCGACCGTGCTGCTCGCCGGCGCGGTCTATTTCACCGGCGCGCCGGTCGCCTTCGCGCTCAACGCTGACATTCTGCAATTTCCGTTCTGGGCGGCGTTGCTGTTCCACGGAATGCGGGCTTTTGAGACACGTCAGGCGAAACACTGGATTGGTTTGACTGTCGCATTCTCGCTGGCGTTCTACGCCAAATATACGGTCACGTTGCTGGTAATGGCGATGGCCGTCGCGAGCCTGGTTGTTCCGGCTTTTCGCACCGTCTGGCGCGACGTTCGGCTTTATCTATCTGCGGCCGCCGGCGCCCTGCTGATGGCTCCGCATCTGCTCGCCGCCGCGCATTCCGGGGCCATCGAACACGCCACGGGGACGCTGTTCCCGAGCGGAGGGTTGGAATGGCGGCTGAAAAATCTTTGGGAGGTCTTTTCCGGTTTCGCGGCGTATCTGGCGCCTGCTTGGATCTTCTACGCCATCGGCGCGGCGCGAGGTGATGCGCGATTCGGGCCTTCCTATGATGCCGGCGCGCAGTTCGTTCGTGCGACCGGCGCAACTGCGCTGGCGCTGCTGCTGGTTTTGGTCATCGGTTTCGGATTCAAATATCCGTCGCGGTACGACTCCCCGTTCTTATCGATTGCGTGGCTCTGTGTGGCTTCGTGCTTGCGATTCGAGCCAGCCCGCTGGCCGGCCACGCAGCGCTGGATGAAGACGGCGGCCGTCGGATTCGGCGCGCTGCTGGTCGTTGGCGGAACGCTCGCCTACGGCGTTTTCACGTTTCATCCGCGCCAGCAGGAGCCGCTTTTCGAGGCCGCCTCCGCGCTTCAGGCGGAGTGGCGTTCTCACTACGCCTGCGGGCCCGCATACGTCATGGGCGATTTCTGGAGCGCCTATGGGATCGGCATTTCCATGCAACCGCCGCGTCCAGGCGTGCACCTGATCGAGATGGACGGCGTTCCCGGCTATGATCCGGCATTGCGCGAACGCGAGGGAGCCATCGTGATTTACCGCGATACAATCGACGAAAGGCAGGCGAGGGGAGTGTTTCCCGAACTCGATCTCGCAAGACCTGAGCGCCTGACCCTGCGCTTTGCGCGCACGCTCGATCGCAAGCCCACGATTACCTACGAATATATCTTTGTGCCGCCGAAGGCCTGCTGAGCGGCGTCAAAGGTCAAACGCCGCGGAGGGCAGAGCCTGTTTGGTCTTGAAGAATTCGCTCCATGGGTCTTTCCGCGCCACGGCCGTCTTGATGTCAAACGCAGCGGCGCTTTTGATCTCGGCCAATTCCTCCCACGAAACAGGCATCGCCACCGGCGCCCCGGGGCGCGCGCGCAATGACCAGGGCAGGATGGCGGTCGCGGACTTTTTGTTGCGCAGCCAATCCACGAAGATGCGGCCCTTTCGGCGCTGTTTGCTCGCGGTGGCGACAAAACGCTTGGGTTCGCGCGAAGCGAGGGTCTGCGCGAGAGCTTTGGCGAAAGGATCGGTTTCCGCATAGTCCCCCGCCCCGTCGAGCGGTATGACGATATGCACGCCCTTCCCGCCGGAAAGTAGCGGCCAGGATTTGAGACCGACCTCCAGCAAATTCTTGGCGATGTCGGCTGCGGCGCGTTTGACCTCGGCGAATGCAAGGCCTTCGTCCGGGTCCAAGTCGAATATCATCCGGTCCGGCGCGTCGAGCGAAGCGATCCGGCTCATCCAACCATGCAGCTCGATGGCGCCGAACTGTGCGGCAATGTGCAATCCGATTGCTCCGTCGAGCGCCATGTAAGTTTCGGTGTCAACCTGAACGGGGATAATCCCTGTCTCCATGCCTTTCAGCGGGTGTCGCTGAAAAAAGGTTTCTTCGATTGATTCCGGGGCGCGCACGATCGACACTGGGCGATCCGCCAGATGAGGGGCCAGACGTTCAGCCACTGCATTATAATAGGCCGCGATTTCACCTTTGGTGATCTTGTCGGCGGGATACAGAACGCGCTCGGCGTGAGTTATCGCAACAGACTTGATCTGCCTCGCAGCGGCGGGTTTTTTCGTCAGCGGTCGA
>Ga0302325_10027723_pt1 | contig 11735 bp, 12 predicted proteins | sample Palsa_T0_2_FD_201948 | JGI IMG/M metagenome (GOLD analysis project Ga0302325, IMG submission 201948) | Peat permafrost microbial communities from Stordalen Mire near Abisko, Sweden - Palsa_T0_2 | ecosystem: Environmental > Terrestrial > Soil > Palsa > Peat permafrost | place: Sweden: Abisko... | reverse complement strand
CGTCTTCCAACAGGTCGACCGCATCGGAAAGCCGGGAATTAAGGAACTGTACCTTCCGTTCCCGATGCACGCCGGCTACAACGCGGCGTCGCCCGCGAACGACCCGACGGCCTACGGTCCCGCGATCGCATCGTTCGTTTCGGGCGCGCCGGCCGGCCGCAGCGCGGCGATCGCGACGTACGTCTCGGATATTCTGACGCCCGATGCCCTGATCGCGGACTTCAGCGACACGTCGGGCCGCGCAAGCTACCTCGGTTGGGAAACCAGCGGCCAACTCCGCGTCGACTGCACCGGGCTGCCCGGCACCGCCTTCGGCGGCCGCGCCCTCGGCGACGACGTCGTCAACGCGATGCTGGGCCTCGCCTTCGGAAGCTCCGCGACCTCAACGACACTAACCGCGGCCACCCCGAATCTCGCCGAAAACGCGCCGCCCGACGACGGCGCCGAGAAGAACGGCTCGGCCGGCACGCCGAACCTCACGAGCGACGAAGTCTCGTGCGCCGGCAAGTCGGCCCCGTCACAGGTCTTCCCGTACCTGGCGAACCCGGTTTAGCGCGAGAGGGTCCAGGAGTCGAAGAACGTATGTAGGCCGGTCGGCCCGGCGTTACGCCCGAGCCGCCGTGGGGATGTAGCTCAGCTGGTAGAGCACTTGCTTCGCATGTAAGGGGTCAGGAGTTCGAGTCTCCTCATCTCCACCACGATTTTCGACGAGGAACTTTCAGTCTGGATCGCGCGGCGCGAATCGTCGCAGCGCTTGAACCGACGGGATGAAGTAGTACGCGCCGGTGAGCGGCTCCGTGTATCGCGTCAGGGCGTCGCGCGGACCTCCGATGCCCGCCATCTGCCGGAGCATAGACTCCAGTCGAAATTGCTCGGCGCTAAAGCCGATGAAGAGCGTTCCGTTATCCGAGACGATTCCGTACGGGACGTTGCGGCGGAAAATCTTGAGCTCTTTGCCGTCGACCTCGAGCGTCGTGCGGGAAACGTGCGAGTCGGCCGGCATGCGCGCCTCGTCGAACTCGATGCTATCGGCCTTCGTCCGGCCGATCACCGCCTCTTGCGTCGCCAGCGGCAATTCGTCAAACGTATTCTTGGCGTGCTTCCAGACCTGAAACAACAATACGCTGCCGCCTGCACCGGGTCTTCCGCCAGGGATGAGTGCGATTTCCGGTGCCTCATCGAGCGGCGGATTTTCCGTACCGTCTTCGAATCCCGTGAGATCGCGATTGTGGCGATAAGACCAACCGCGATATTCGCGCTCGAGCGTCGCGTACGGGGCGAGCGTTTCGACCGCTTCTTTGCCCATGTCGAATACGACGTCGTAGCTTGCTGCGGAGAACCAGGCCCAAATATCCGCCTGCGTCGCGGGTATGCAATAACCGCCCGAGCCTTCGATCGGGACATCGAAATCGTGCGCGTCCTGCGGAGCGTCGTTCGGTTCCAATGTGAGCCAAAGGGACGGCCGAAAACCAAGCACACGATTTGCGCCACCGACCGTCGCACGCGGCTCGCGCACCGAGACGAGCGCGGTCAGGGCCGCCGACGCATCGGCGCCCGCGCGGAGCGAGAACTCGAAGAATCCATGCGCGGCATCGCCGAGCGCAAAGATTCCGGCTTGTGGCGTCTCCACGTCTTACGCGGCGCTCACGCCGAGCGTATCGAGCACGGCGTGACGCTTTGCGGCGAGGAGTCGCAATTCCCTTGAGGTACTCGCCGAGCAACGCTGCGCGCCGGACGCGTGCCGGCGTTCCAAATCTCAGAATGTATGGTTGAGCCTGGTGCATTCGATCGGGGCGACATTTGCATTGGCAGCGTCACTCAGCTTTCGCCAAAACTCTAACATCAGCCAAAGCCTCGTGACGATGTCCGGTGCGAGAGGTTGATTTCGTCTGCAGAGTTCAACCCAGGTAGTTCCACCGGCAGCAATAACCGCTTTTGCTGCTCGCGAATTATCGTCCGCCGGATTGAGATAGTGGTATGCCAGCGCAAGCTTTGCATCGAATTCGTCTAGGCCGTCAGTCATCGCAGCGTGGGAAAGAGGCGCGGCGGCCGGGTCCTTGCAGAGTTCGTACTTCTCAACTGTACGTTGATAGAGATCGATCGTACGCGCGTCATCGGTCGCCGAATCCGCGGCCCTTGCTCGCCGGTAAAGGTCGTGGGCGTCGCTGCATCGTTCCGGCCGCCCGGCCACTTCCGCGGCGCTAGCGGCGCTTTCGCTTGACGGGTCGACACTTGCATAGCGAGGACTCGCCGCGAGACTTGCCGCGACTAGGATAATGTTGAAACCGGCAACTCCAAGGCGACGACGCAACGGCGACATCGGCTCTCCCTTCGCGCCGTTAGCGGCCGGTTTCGAGCCCGCGCCCGCGCTCTTGCGTTTGCGTTTTCTGTTCTACGCGGCCGTCGTCGCGAACCCGAGTGGTCTGACCGGTCGAGCGGTCGTCGAGTTCCGCGACTTCGCCGCCGCGTGCATCGCGCCCGATCGCCATCTTGAACGAGTCGCCATGCTGCAAGTGTTCGGCGGCGTCGCTCAGCGGATTATGGCCGCCGGGGCCGGCTGCGTCGTCGATCTTGATCGCCATGTGGTGCCCGGCCACCGTGTAGTCAATCTCCGTTTTGCCGTCGGCGTGCGCCACGCCGTCGACTTTGCCCATCGCTGCAAAGCCGAGCCCTTTCTTCATCTCGTGACCTTGTTCGCCGGACTCCACGGTGAGGTGCTGACCGGGTTGCGCGTGGCCATTCGCGCCAGGCGTTATCGGGTCGTGAGCGGGAGTCGGTGCTCCGTGAACGGGCTGCGAGACTCCGTGCTGCGGCGTGTCGTGTTGCGGAGTGACATGCTTCGGTTCGTCGAGTTGCGGGCCGGCGGCTTTCTGAGCGACGGTTTTCGCCTCGCGATCCTTCGCCGGGTCCTCGACCTTCAGATCTAACATCGGCTTCTCGACCGGCTTCGACCGGAAGCGGTCCGGCAGGCTCGCGATCGCGTCGACCGCCTTCGAGCCATACGACCGGATGCTGTGCATGAGCCCTTTCTTCGGGGCGCTTTCAAGGTCGTTCTGCACGCCGTCGATTTGCTTGTCGACGCCCGAAAGCGACTCGATGAGTTTCGCCGCCTGCGCTTGTTTTTCGGCGGGATCGAGATTGCTCGCGTAAACGGTCTCCAACCGTTTGGGCACTTTGAGCAAGTCGTCGTACGTCTTTCCGAGCTCGCCGGCGTTATTTCTAGCAGTACCGCCGAGAACGACCGGGGACTTCTTATCGAGCGCTTTGCCGACGCCGTCCATCGTCTCGCGTGCACGTTCCGTCAGGTCGGCGTAGTCTTTGCTTTGCGCTTCGGTCATGAAAGGCAGTTTGCGCACGCCATCGTTCGAGATGCCGGCCGCTTGTTGGATCTCTGTGTACGTGCGATCGGCGTTCTTTATCATCTCGAAGAACTTTTGGCTTTGTCCCTTCTTCCACTCGGCATCCGCCAGCGGCGAGGGATGGTTCTCTATCTGGTTCAGCGTGTCGACAAAGCCCGGCAACATTCCGGAGACGTGTTTGGAAAATTCGGTATGGAAGTGCTGCTTGTGCGCCTCGGGCGTGTTGCGCTGGCCGCCGAGCTCCTGATTCTTTTCGGGAACCATTCGCAGGTACGCTTTTGACACCGGACCCGCGCGATCGCAGACGTCCTGATAGAGCTTGCTCTGATCCGGCGTCCAGCCGGGGCGGAGGACGACCGGCTCACCCTTCGCGCTAAGCAGAGGACCGCCGGTCCCGCCGGCCTTAGCGTCGTCGAAATCCTGGCTGCCCATCTAAATACCTAATAACCTCACTACCAATAGTTAGGCGAAGGAGACCAGAGGATTCCGCGCAGGCCGCCCGTCTTCATTCGCCGCGGGCGCCCGCGAGTTCGCGCCGCCGAGACCTCGGTATCGCTGCGAACGGCGGCGCCTGCATGTCGGCCACGGCCTTGGGGCAACGTCCGGCCGCAACCCCTCCGCCCGCAGCGGAAAAGTCTCGTCGCGTGACATGCGGAGGTGGCCAATATGGAGAAGGTGGCGTCGGTGAAACCCAGAGATTTGCCCAATCCGTCGGGTCAGATTGACCGGCTGATTGCTGAGATCACGGACTGGCGAGGCAAAACGTTCGCCCGCGTCCGCAAAATAATCCGCGAGGCCGATCCGCAGATTATCGAGGAATTCAAGTGGATGGGGACCCCGGTGTGGTCTCGCGACGGAATCATCGCTGTCGCCAACGCCTTCAAGGGGAGGGTGAACGTTACGTTCGCCTACGGCGCGAGCCTGGCGGATCCCGAGAAGCTCTTCAACGCGGGCTTCGAAGGCAACGCGAGACGAGCGATCAATTTTTTCGAGGACGATAAGATCAATGAACGTGCTTTGAAAAATCTCGTCCGCGCCGCGATTGAATACAATCAGAAAAATTTGAAGAAGAACCAGAAGAAAGCACCTGCGGCTCGCAAGAAAGCGCCTGCGGCTACTCGGAAGAAAGCGCCCGCTGCTACTCGCGCTCGGGTCACAAAAGAAGCTCCTAAAAAAGCGTGAACCGTTAGGGTTCCCTGCGCGGTGCCGCTCAGGAGCGTGCCGGAGCGCGCTCCCGAGGCTATGCCGTGCGAGTTTTCTAACCAGCGACTCAGGTTATTTGATCGCGAACTGCCGTTGTTCAAAGCAAGTCTCACTGGAGGGGAGTCGCACAACATGCCGTCGTTTCTCTTGCTGCTCGCCACGATCGCTACACTTGCAGCGAGCGGAGGGTCGCCCGGAACGGTGCCCACAACGCCGGAAATCCCGCTCGTCGCCGCGGGCCAGCTCGTGTTTCCAAGCGCGGGCGGATTTGTGGCCACGGCCCACTACACGCTCTCATCGGCGCCCGGCGGTGCCACGGCAGTGCTGACGTCGCAGGTGGGAGGGGCCGGCTTGCCGCGGCCCTACGGTAGCGGTCCCGTCGTGGCGGCTTTCACGATGACGGTTACCCAGCCGGTCCAGATGCCGCAACTTCCGACCTGGCAAATAACCGCACCGTCGCAAAAGATGGCAAATGAATTGGCGCTTGAGGTTTGCCCCGGTAGCTACTGCAAGTTTTGGGAGAATACTCGCGCAAACGGGGAGACGATCTCGGTTAGCGGAGTGGGTTACGGCGGACCGGCGCGAACGCTCTCGCTGTCGCCCGGCATCGTCTACGCCTTCGAACTCGTGCTGCCCCCGACTCCGCCCCGAGCTCACTGACTCGGGTTTTCTCTTATATATTCGCCTCCGAAGTTTTTACGACCAGCCGCCGTTAGTAATATCGCTCTCACTTACGAAGGCAGTGGGCCCGTCCCATCGCGCCGAAGGACGCGCCATGACCTCTTCGGCGGCGCTCGTTTCGAGCGCGGTGCGTCCTGCATGCGTCGCCCTGCACGCCTTCGACCGCGAACCGGACCGCCTCTCGTACCGGTTCTTGGTCGGCGCTTCACCCTTCTCGCTCTCGATCTGGTACGAGGGTGTCGACTTCTTAGCGCTGGAACGGCGATTCGGGCTCGACTTCATGCGCCGTATCTACTTCCACATCGGCGCTTTCAACGCAAACCAATTCGTCAGCATGGCCCCGGTTCGGATCGACTTCGGCGAGTTTGCGCAGTACGCCGACGCGCCGTTCGACGAGCTGTGGCGCGCCGTGTACGCCGGCGCATGGGCGCAGTGGCGATACGAGAATCAGCTGCCGCAGTATCGCGGGCCGGAGTTTCCGCTTGCAGCGACGACGGGCAGTCCGGTTACGTTCGCGGACCCGGGCAGGTCGCTGCTGTTTTCCGGTGGCGGCAAGGACAGCGTCGTCGCGCAGGCCGCCTTGGCAGCGGCAGGTGCGAGCTACGACAGCCTCACGTACTCGCACTCGGTCTACGGCACGGCGCGCTACCAGCACGAGCTCACCGAGAAGGTACTACGGTTCGGCGCCCAGATCGAGCGACGCCGCATCAGCGTCTTCGACGATTTCCTTGACTCGCCGATCCTCGAGCGCCAAGAATACGACGTCGCAACGATCTGCGCCGCGGAGACGCCCGCGTCGATCTTCATGTCGCTTCCGCTCGCACTAACGTTCGGATACCACACGTTCGTCGTCGGGCACGAGCGCAGCGCCGAGTTCGCTAACTTGGTGTGGGCCGCGACCGGCGAAGCCGTCAACCACCAGTGGGGCAAGTCGCTCGACGCCGAAACCCGTCTTTCGCGTTATACCGCCGACCGGCTGCTGCGCGGCTTCCACCTCTATAGCGTGCTCAAGCCGCTCGCCGATCCAGCGATCTTCGTGCTTGCGGCGGCGGAACTCGACGCGCTGCGGCATGCGCACTCCTGCAGCGTGCGCCAGCCGTGGTGCGAGCGCTGTACGAAATGCGCCTACATCTGGATCAGCTACCGCGCATATCTTCCGCCGGAGTTCGTGGCGGGAATTTTTCAGACCGATGTGCTCGCGCTGCCTGAGAACCGCCGCTGCTTCCGCGAGCTGCTCGGCCTCGGAACGCATCGCGTTTTCGACTGCGTCGGCATGCCGGAAGAAACGCGCTTGGCCTTCGAACTCTGCCGCCGCGCGGGCATACGCGGCGGCGCGATGGCCGATTTCGAGGCGGCGCAGTTCGATGAACCGTATCCACACCTTCTGACCCAGGGCCTCACGATCGACGATGCGCTGGCGGTCAACATCCCCGATCGCGTGTGGCGCAACGTTCGCCCGTGGGCGACGCAGCAGCTCGCGGCCGCCGCCCCGGCACTCGCCGGCGTTCTTCGCCGCTGACGCGATCGGCACCGGACGCGACGAAGGGTGCGGCGGTTACGCCCGGATAAACAAAAACGCATGAATATGCGGCATGCGATTTTTGCTTTCATCGGCATGGCCCCGTTCATCGCGCCGGCTTGCGTGGATGCTGCGGCTACGGATGCTCAGCCGGGAACGATGACCTACGCGATGTGGACGGCGCAGACGCCCGACCAGAAGACGTCGATCGTGGCGGGCGATATCGACGGCATCATCACGGGATATTTCGAACCGCTGCTCATAGTTACTCTCACTTCGGCGCTGACCGGAAATAAAGATGTCTCCACCATCGGAGATAATCTCAGCAAGACCGTCCCGGCGTTTTCAAAAAGACCGGCTGACTACGTACCGTTGATCGATGCGGTCTACGCGAAACCGGCGACCCGAAAGCTGAGCGTCGGTAATGTCTTGGCGTGCCTCGCGGACCAGCCCTACGGCACGCCGCACGCCACGATGGACGATTGCATCAAGACGTTCTTGTAACGACAGCGGTGGCCGGTAAGTAGCTGCGGGTACATGGCAAGCGCATCGAGGAGTTCTCGATATGAGCCAAACGGGACCTCCGGGTCACCTAGGATGGATCGGGCTTGGCGCCATGGGCTGCCCCATGGTGCTTCGCCTGTTAGCCGCGGGGCATCGCGTGACCGTCTGGGGACGTACTCGCGAACGCCTGTTGCCGGCGCTCGAAGCCGGCGCACAGGAAGCGCACTCTGCCGCGGACGTAGCGGCGGCAAGTGAAGCGACGTTCTTGTGCGTCTCGGACGGCGCCGCAGTCGAGGAACTGATATTCGGTCCTCGCGGCATTGCTGCGGGCGCCCGAGCGGGGAGCCTGCTGATCGACCACTCGACCATCGATCCGGCCGACACGCGCAGATTGGGCGAAGACCTCCGCTCACGTTTCGGGATGGACTGGGTCGATGCTCCAGTTTCGGGTGGTCCCGCAGGCGCTTCGGCCGGAACGCTTTCGGCGTTTCTCGGTGGTTTCGAGCAGAGCGTCAACCGCGTTGGGCCTTGGATCGCCGCATACGCGGCCAACGTCACGCACATGGGCGGACCGGGCGCGGGACAAACAACGAAGTGCTGCAATCAACTCGTCGTAACGACTGCGATTGCGATTTGGACCGAAACGTTGGCGTTCGCGCAACGCTGTGGGCTCGAGCCCGGCGTGGTTGTCGACGCACTCGCCGGAGGCTGGGCGGATTCCGCGGTTCGACGGGCATTAGCGCCCGGGATAGCGGCACGGGACCCCCGGGCACCGCAACTCGCGTACTTTCTCAAGGATATCGGCTATGCTTCGGACGCCGCTCGCGCGTGCGGGGCGTCCTTGCCCGTAGGCGACGCCGTCGCATCGTTGTTCCGCTTAGCAGCAGCGCAAAGCGGGAGCACCGGAAACTTGAATGACCTAATGGATCTTTACGTACCGCACCGTAATTCCGTCATGTGAGTAAGTATCTTGAACTACTAACCCTTAACTCGAACTCGGCCGGAAAGGAGCGCGCCCAAGCGACGCGAACCGACCGACCCTCGTTCTAGGCCAACCTCGCTTAGCGTTCTCGTGAGGTCTCAACGTGCGGCTATCATCGGTTTTGATGTGCGGATTGGTTGCCGTTCTCGTGCCCGGTGCGACGGAGTACGCAACCACGGCAGCGGCCGGCGCGCAACAGCCTAACTTCAGCGTCGCTATCACGTTCGACGTCGATCCGCCCGAAGACTACCGTCTTTGCCCGATCAAGGTGGCGTTCACCGCCACCGTATTGGAAAAAAGCTTGCCCGCGGGGAAGAACCAAACGATCACGTATCATTGGGAACGCGGTTCGAAACAATACAAAGAACGCACGATGGACGTCAACGCGACCTATGCGCGGCAGTCGAATTTTCTCCGCTTGCACTCGGAACGCAGCCTTCGCGGCTACGTCAAGTTTGTAATCACGAAACCATACCGGTACGTCCAGCAGTCGGGCGACCTCGACATCTTGTGTCACTGAAGCCAGGCTAATTGCCGCCGGATCTTTCTCTCCAAGCGGCCGGGTCGTCCCAGCCGTAGATGGCATCAGTGATCGGCGCGTCGTCGACGTAGACGGACGGGGCGAGTTCTACGAAGCGCGCACCGAGGCGTTCGTAGAAAGCGCGAGCGCCGGCGTTCTCGGCAAGCACGAGGACTGCCATCGAACGAAGACCGCGTTCACGCAAGTCACCTGCGACCGCCCGCGCGAGCATCTCGCCGAGGCCGCGCCGCTGTGCGCGCCGCAGCAAATAAATCGCATACAGTTGACCCTCGAATCCCGCGACGGGTTCGCGCGACGCGCCGCCCGACGCGAACCCGACCAGGTCGTCGTCGACGACAGCCACGTGCGCCGATATCGCGCCGTCCGCGAGCCAAACGCTCGTCTGTTCCCGGCGACGCTCGATCGTTCGCGCTTCGATGAGGTGCTGCGGAAGCAAGCCGGGATAGGTTTCGTGCCAGGCCTGCACGTGAACCGCCGCGATCGCGGCGGCGTCGTCCAAGCGCGCGCGCCGCACGATCACGCCTCGCCGACGCGCTCTGCGAGTTCGCCGGCCGTCAGCACGGGCACTTCCGCATCGAAACCCTCCAAAAACGCGACGAGAAAATAAATGAGATCGGTTGTGGCGCGAACGAAGTGCAGCGTCTCGTCATCGCATGCCTACTGGGATTTTAGAGTATATGAAGATTCCTTCGCTCCTTCGGATCGTTCTCGCTGCTGCGACGTGTGCGGCAGTTACCGGTGCGCCCGCGGGTGCGGCGCTCAAGCCGGGCGACACGGCGCCGCTCTTCGACACGCAGGCCTCGCTCGGCGGAAACGTTTTCGATTTCAATCTTGCCGACGCGCTCAAGAAGGGCCCCGTCGTTCTGTATTTCTACCCCGCCGCCTTCACGCAGGGGTGTACGCTCGAAGCGCACGACTTCGCCGAGCACATGGAGGACTACCGGAAGCTTGGCGCCACCGTGATCGGCGTCTCGGGCGATGGGATCGACAAGCTCCAGAAGTTCTCCGTCTCCGAGTGCCGCAGCAAGTTCCCGGTCGCGTCCGATAGCGATCATAAGATCTCGACCGAGTACGATGCGCTGCTCGCGGCAGGCAACGAGACCTATTCCAACCGCACTTCGTACGTGATCGCGCCCAACGCGAAGGTCGTGTATTCGTACACGTCGCTCGACTACAGCGAGCACGTCGCCAATACGCTCCAGGCCCTGCGGAAGCTCGTCCCGCCGCCTCCGGCCGCCGCCCCGCCCGTACCCTACTAGCAGCGGGCCTGCGGCTTTGCGGCTGCCCAGGTAGTTGACGGCAGGCCATTCAAATTGATATGAATGGTCAAATGGTCGTGAACACGGAGGTCCTAGCGGTCGCCCCGATCCGGGACCTCGAGACACTGCAGGCTCTCGTCGATAGCCAGCGGCACCGAATCGTGACGCTGCTGATGGACGAGCCGCTCACCGCAAAGGACCTAGCCGACCGGCTCGGGATTGCCAGAACGCGGCTCTACTACCACCTTGCGATCCTCGAACAGCACGAGATCATTCGGGTGGTCGACACGCGGATCGTTTCGGGCATCGCGGAGCGCACGTATCGCGCCGTCGCGCGCCTGTTCCGCGTCGATCGGGCACTGCTGGGTTCGCAGGCGAGCGAACTACAGATTTCCGATGCGCAAGCGTCCATCATCGAGGCTGTCGCGAGCGACTTACGCGCACGCGCCGCATCGGGTGAGCCGGCCTCGGACGAGGACGTATTCGTCACCCGTATGTTTCTGCGCTTAAGCGAGGAGCGCCGGCGAGAGTTGCGCGTGCGCCTGGGCGCGCTGATCGACGAATATCGCTCCGCCGATCCCGACGGCACCGAGACGGAATTCGCACTTGCGCTATTCACGCCGGAATAATCCGCAATCCGGCTGGAACAAAACGACGTTGCTCGCCGTACAGCCGAAGTCCGCGCTCGCCCCCATCACGTAAGAAACGATGTATTTCCAGAATTTCGTCACCCGTTCTTTCGCAGCGGCGTTCGCGCTCAGCGCCATGCTCGCAGGCGAAGCCATGGCCGCGGCGACCGGGGTCGCCGCAGTCCCCGTCCCGATCGTCGCTGCGGCGCCGGCCCTCAACGGTTCGATCGATGCATCGTGGGCAGGCGCGGCCCGCGTAACGCTCGATCGCGATTTCACCAATCGGCGCGCGGCCGACGAGCCGACGAGCGTGTCGGTCGCGCAGGATGCGTCGTCGCTCGACATCGCTTTCGAGGTAACGCAACGCGGAGGATTCGTCGAATCCACCGAAACCAACGGCTCGAGCGTAACGAGCGACGACTACGTCGGCGTGTATCTCTCGCCGAACGGCCCGCTCGGCTTCCAGTACGCGTTCTTCGCCAACCCGCGCGGGGCGCGCTTCCAGACCTCGAGCGAGAACTCCGCATATACGCCGCAATGGAGCGCCGTGGCCAAGCGCACGGAAAACGGTTACAGCGTCACCATGCGGATCCCGTTGAACGTGATCCGAGGCGGCGGCCTCACGAGTTGGCGGGCGCAATTCGTCCGCGCGACGGTTCACGCGAACGCGCTCGACGTATGGACGTACGACGAACACGCCTCGAGCGTCGGCGACGCAACCTATTTCGGCACGTTACAGAATATCGGTGCGGCCGCGACCGCGGCCACGTCGACGAGGCCCCGTCCGCGAGCGCAAATCTACGGGCTCGGCGAGGGGACGTCGCGCGTCTTCGGCGGCGACACCTCGCGCCTCGGGGTCGATCTCGCGGTGCCGGTGACGCCGACCGCGTCGCTCGTGGCGTCGCTCCATCCGGATTTCTCCAACGTCGAGACGGATCAGCAAACGATCGCGCCGACCGCTTTCGCGCACCAGTTTACCGAAGTCCGTCCGTTCTTTACCCAGGCGGGCTCATCGTTCAATTTCAACGTCGCGAGCCTCAACGCTCCGGTGCTGCTGT
>Ga0302325_10027720_pt1 | contig 11736 bp, 10 predicted proteins | sample Palsa_T0_2_FD_201948 | JGI IMG/M metagenome (GOLD analysis project Ga0302325, IMG submission 201948) | Peat permafrost microbial communities from Stordalen Mire near Abisko, Sweden - Palsa_T0_2 | ecosystem: Environmental > Terrestrial > Soil > Palsa > Peat permafrost | place: Sweden: Abisko... | reverse complement strand
CGGACTGCGCGGCGGGGGGTAACGGCCCCTGGGTGTCGAGCGTGGACATCGCGCAGGGCGACACGGCGTACTGGAAGGTCACCGTGACCAACACGGGCGACACGCCCCTGGCCAACGTCACCGTGGCCGACCCCTTGGTGCCCGCTTGTGACACCACGGGGGTCACGCTCGCCGTCGGGGCGTCGGCGAGCACCTACTGCACGCTGGGCAACATCAGCTCGACCGTGGTCAATGTGGCCACGGCCAGCTTCGCCGGCGCCCTGCCGCCGTTCCCTTCGTCGAGCGCCCAGGTCATGGACTCGCCCTCCCCGAGGACCTCGGCTTCGGTGGCGCCCGTTGTGCGTATCACCACCTCGGGCGTCATCGACTCTTTGGTCCCCGTCGCAGAGGCTCCCGTGGTGACGGGGTAGCGGAGCCATGGCGAAGACTCCGATAAAGAACGTGTACGTCAAGGTTGCGGGTGCGGTGTGCCTCGCGGGAGCTGTGGCGCTCGTTGTCACGATGCTGTTGACGGGCTCTCCCAAGAAGTCCGCCACACCAGGACATCAGCTGGCAACGAAGAGCGTCCCCGAGCCCGCACGGCCGACCACCAAGGCGGCCGACAAAGGAGGGGATCCTGCTTCACTCGTCGCCACGCTGACCGAGACGGCGCCAGACTTCGCCACACCGGGCGGCCCGCAAACCGGAACGGTGCCCGCAACGTGGTACGGGGCGCCTTCCGCTTTGCCCGTCCTCGCACAGGACGACGGATACCTCGAGATTCGCCTGGCCCAACGGCCGAATGGATCGACGGCTTGGATCGCTTCATCAGCGGCGACACTGAGCTCGACGCCGTACAAGATCGTGATCAACCTGGCGACCGAGCGTCTGATGCTCTACAAGGCAGGAGATCTCCTCATGAATGCGCCGGCCGGCGTCGGCACGACGACAGATCCCACCCCTACTGGGAACTTCTTCGTTGTTCTCTTTGCCAGCCCACCTTCGGCGGATTGGGGGCCATTTGTTCTGGTGACCTCGGGTCACTCCGACGCGATCAGCGATTACGAAGAGTCGGGGGATGCCATCGTGGCCATTCATGGTCCCCTAGGTGCAGACGCCGCTATCGGAACGACCGGAGCCCGTGTTTCTCACGGTTGCGTGCGACTGCATGACGTCGACCTGGCGCAACTGCGGACTGTCCCCGTGGGTTCACCAGTGCAAATCATCAACTGACCAAAGTGTCTATTTGAGTGGCTGCAAAACCTTTCTTAGTGAAAGTGCAAAATCAAGCCGCATTAAATGCAACCGCCATAGCTTGCAAGTGAATCGATCACGTTTTAGGTCACAGTCGCCATACAACTAATAGCAGAGCCATCACCTCAGGCCACGACCTCAGATCCAGCTCGGCACGGCCATTCTTTGAGAATGTCTCACAAAATGTCACCAAAACTTGCCCTAAATGCAGTAAGATGTGTGGCGTCTACCCTTCTATAGTGAGGGTCCCGTAGTGACTGCATACGCCGTCCATTACATTCAGGGAGCCCCATATAGTGTCTCGCTATTATGGACATCAGACTGCCGTTCGGGCACTTATCGTCCAGTCGGTGTCGGTTCACCACGCTGAATCTGTAGCCGGCTTCGTATGGCACTCAAAAGTGGCAAGTGGGAATTCCCATGCCCAGTGAGGCGTTGGTCTGCTCGACGCTCATAGAACTGGCGGACAGCCTGCTGGATGATTTCGATGCCGTGGACCTGTTGACCCTTCTCGCAACTCGATGCGTAGACCTTCTCGACGTCAGTACGGCCGGGGTCATGCTGGTCGCACCCGAAGGAGACCTTCGGTGTGTTGCCTCGTCGAGCGAATCTATGCGATCGATGGAGCTCTTCGAGTTGCAGACCAGGGAAGGCCCCTGCCTCGATAGCTTCCGCCTCAGGGAGCGCATCATCGCCGAGACCCCGGAGAACCTGAAACTCCGATGGCCCCGTTTCGGCCACCAAGCAGTCCGCGCTGGGTACAAGTCCGCCTATGCCTTCCCCATGCGATTGCGAGAGCAACACGTCGGTTCTCTGAATATCTTCCGGAGCGAGGATGGGTCGATGTCATCAGAGGATCTCCTTGCGGCACAGGCGTTCGCCGACATGGCATCAATCACGATTCTTCAGCAGCGCTTTACCTTCGAGGCTCAACTGCTGAATAGCCAGCTCACGAATGCGCTGACCAGTAGGGCGATCCTGGAGCAGGCCAAGGGAGTCCTGGTCGGGCGACGTGGACTGAAGGTTGAGGAGGCCTTTACCTGGATGCGCCATCATGCTCGCAATAACAACGTAAAACTGGCTGTCGTCGCCCAGGAGATCGTCGACGGCCATCTGAACTGATCAGTCGGTCCTTCGAACAGATATCGGTCGAATAGCCAGGTCCGCGCACGGTTGTCAACTCGCCGTTGCATTTTCTGGGCCGGAGGAGTACCGTGAATTTTGCTTGCCTTCGACAGTGAGGGAACCGAGGACAGCCTGCGCCGTCCACTACCCCCCGGGAGGCATGACACATGCCTCCATGCCGCATCCCGCATAGGTCTGACCTGCGTTTCTGGGCGACTCTCTACCGGGCGACGCGAGTGCTGAGATCTGGGGTCGACCGACGGTAGTGGTGGGCGGCGCAGGCTGTCTTGCCCGTCTGATCGCCGATGCACAAATCTCCGTTGGAGAAATGGCAGTAGCAACAGCGGCGGCCACAGTGTCTCGAAAATCCTGCTTAGGGGGCAACACCATGGAAAGCACCAGAGTTCCGGCCACCGATGACAGTTCGTTCTCCGAGTTCGCCATCAGCTTCGCCGAGACCGCGAGGGCCCTCTTCGCTGCCGGCGGTGTCACCGCCACCTTGGCCAGCGTGGTCGAACTGGCCGTGTTGACTATCGATGGCTGCGACTTCGCCGGTCTGTTTCTTATCGACGGCGACTCGGTGACCACCCCGGTGCACACGGACCCAATCGTCGTCGAGATCGATGCGCTCCAACACTCAACCGGCGAGGGGCCGTGCCTTGACGCCATCGCCTATCGCCTCATTTTCTACGCCGACGACTTGGAACGGGACCTGCGGTGGCTGCACTTCGCCCCGCAAGCGTCGCAAGCTGGGATACGTAGCGTTCTGGCACTTCCCCTGTCGGCTGACCCGCACGTCGGGGCCCTCAACCTGTACGCCCGCTACCCCCTTGCGTTCGGAGTCGTCGACCGAGCCAAAGCAGCCATTTTGGTGTCGATGGCCAGCGCTGCGCTCTCCGCTGCCTACTCCCACGAGGACGAGGAGCTTCGCGCGGAAAATCTCCACGTCGCGCTGGCGAGTAGGGAGACGATCGGCGAAGCCATCGGGATCCTCATGGAGAGAGAGCGCGTCACCGCGAACCAGGCATTCGACGTACTGCGCCGAGCGTCCCAACACCTCAACGTCAAGCTGCGCGAAGTAGCCGAGAACCTGGTCGAGACCGGTGTGGACCCTGATACGGGCCCACCTCGCCGCCATGTGTAGTCGTACTCCTAGAGCCCTTGACGTGGTGGGCGGGGCGTGGCGGCTGCTATGTGATAGCTCCCTGCTGGCGTCTGTCACGCCCGCCTCCGACGTGCCTATCAGTCATTAGCCTCTCCGACACATGGATTTTCCCAGGCCATCGTTGGTCCGGGCCTTCAATCAGTATCGCCCGGCAACCTTCGCAACATCGAAACGTTCACGAAGCCCCGTCTGGCGCACAGGGATGAGCACCGACTCCGCCGACGTATCCCGCTGCCTCCGATGTGAGGGTCGAGCGCCTTCAGAAGGCTTCATTTGTTGAACTCAAGCTGCGATAGTCCAGGGGGCCCTACCCGCGCCTGTAGTGTCGTCGATTATGTCTGCCGTCATTGGTCGCGAAAAGTAAAACCCTTGGCAGAGATCGCTTCGCAGCGCTGAAACGTGGTGGTACTGCTCCATCGTCTCGACCCCTTCGCAGACGACGACCAATTCGAGTAGGTGGGCCAACTCGATTGTCTTGGCGACGATCGCGTGACTGGAGGTGTCCTCCGAGAGGTCGGCGATAAAGCTCTGATCGATTTTGATAATGTCCACTGGGAACTCACGAAGGTAACTGAGCGATGAATAGCCGGTGCCGAAGTCGTCGAGTGCAACCCGCACCCCGAGCTGCTTGAGGTGCGTGAGGACCGCGAGGGCACGCTTCGAGTCCTCCACAAATGCACTCTCCGTGACTTCCAGGCAGAGATCCTTGGCCTGCGTATTCGTGGCGGCCAGTACGCCTTCCACCATCGCCACGAAGTCAGCCGACATCAGTTGATGTGCAGAAACATTCACAGCCATCACGAGTTCCCTGTCGACTGTCTTGTCGTTCCAGCGGTGCCGGTCGATACACGCCCGCTCGAGAACCCATTGCCCGATCCCAATGATGTCACCGGACTGCTCGGCGAGGGGGATCAAGACGGCCGGTGCTATGGGTCCGCGCTTAGGGTGGTCCCATCGGAGGAGCGCTTCGACGCTGATGACGCGCCCATCTTCAACGCGGACCATGGGCTGGTAATCGAGCCGCAGTTCACTTCGAAGTACAGCATGGCCTAGATCTTCTTGCAGAGAGTCGTTGTAGTCGGTGAGTGCTCGTTCGTGTACGTCGATGACATGATGCCGCGCCCCTCCCTTGCGCTTTACCTGGTACATCGCGATGTCAGACCGGTGAAGGAGCTGTTCGGGGTCGCTGCCCTGGGCAGCGAAGGCGATGCCGATACTTGCGGTCAGATTCACTGCCACCCGACCCAGTTCGAAAGGCGAGGATATGGCCTCGGCGAGTCGTGTCGCGATTCCCTCGACCTGATTTTCTTCATCGAGGTCCTCGCACACGATGATGAACTCATCCCCGGACAACCGCGCCAAGGTGTCTCCAGGACGCAACGTACTCGTAAGTCTCGCAGCGACAGCCACCAAGAGGTCGTCACCAACTTGATGCCCATAGGTGTCATTGACCCTTTTGAACCGGTCAAGATCGATGAAGAGCACCGCCACCACCGTCTTCGAGCGGCGGCTTCTGCGGAGAGCGTGTTCGATCCGTTCAAGAAGAAGGGGGCGATTGGGTAGACCGGTGAGCGCATCGTGCAATGCGACATCCTTGGCCCGAGCGGACGAGTCGAGAAGATCGGCCCGGACTTGGGCATTGACAAGGTACGCCGAAGCCACATCAGCCAGTGTTTGAGCGACAACCATGGCCCCGTCGCTTAAGGGGCCGGGGGTGTCTCGATACAGATCGAGCGCGCCGAGACGCACACCTCCTTGGCATAGAGGAAAAGTGAACACTGCGCAGAGGCCAGCCTTAAGCGCCTGTGGGCCGAACAATGGAAACCGGTCTTCATCTCGGAGATCCGGAATCGCAACCGCCTTGCCCGTCCGATACGCGACGACGCATGGGCCTTCCTCGAGTGCAGTCTGCAGCTTCACGTATGCCAACGCCGCTCCGTCGGAGGCCGCTACGTAGTGAGGACTGACTGTCTCGGAGATCAGCGTCACTCCGGCTCCGGTGATCGGCATGGTTTCGACGATGCGGCCAACTAGGTGGTCCAAGATTCCCTGGATCGGAAAGTCCGTAAGCAAGGTCCGAGCAAACTCGCTCAGTACGTCAGAGAGTTGACGTTCGGTTGGCGCCAAACCACGAGGCGCTTCCCTGGGAGGCGACGATTTTGCTCGTCTCGGAAATCGAGTGGTCGACATGAGGCCCTGGCCCTTATAGCGACGACCCTCTTTATTGAAGGGAGAAAACTAGTATAGGGCTTGGTTACGAGAAATGCGAGGATTCTGCAGGATCCACAAGCGATGCGCTTTAGGGCGCTCATTCACCACATGTGAAGATTTCGGTGCGTGGACTCCAACCATGCGACACGACGGACTCTCTTCGAGGACCGATGTGGGCCGAAGCGAACCGGCGACTCTGGCCGAGTGGTTCACCCCTGTGCTCGTTGCTTTCGTGATGGCTCTCGCGTCTCCGAGTGCTTCTTGGCGCATCACCTCCCACGAGATTCGGAGTAGCGCTGGGTGCGGGCCACCATGATCCGGGAAACGATCAACAGCACCAGCACGATGATCACGAGCAGCAGAGCGGCATCGTAGGCCAAGTTATGGGCCTGAGCGCCCGGCTGGTTGTAGAACGTGTACACCGCATACGTCAGGTAGGGGAAACCTTCGGTATGGATCAGCCGCAGGCTCGGGATGGCATCGGTGAAGTTGGCCGTGTAGATCAACGGCGCCGTCTCACCGATGGCAATGGCGAGGGCGATGAGAAGACCGGTGACGATGCCGGGGAGCGCAGTCTTCAGCACCACCTTGCGCATCGAATATCCCATGGACATGCCGAGCGCAGCCGCTCCCTCTCGATAATTGTCCGGCACCTGGCGCAAGGCTGACTCGGTGGACTTGGCGATGTAGGGAATGACCATGATGGACAGGATGATGAGCGCCGGCAACAGCGAGAAGCCCCAATGGAGCCCCACCACCAGGGCCACGTAGCCGCAGTAGCCGAGGACGATGGATGGAAAACCAGACAGTACGTCAGAACAGGTGCGGAGAAACCCTCCACTTTGCTTGCCGCTACGCCGCGGCTTTGCCAACTCGGCCAGATGGATTCCGGCCATGACGCCAATGGAGCCGGCAAGGATCAAGACTCCACCCATGAGAATCAACGTCCCGAGGATGGCGTTCTCCAAGCCACCGGTGGTGCCCTTGGTGGGGTTGGTGAGGACGCTCCATTGCCAATGGGGCACCGCGCGCACCACGACGCCAAGCAGAATCCACAGGGCCGGGCCCATGATGAGAGCAAGCGCAGCGTAGGTGCAGATTCGAAATGCAATTCCAGCCACCGTTCGTCGCCGGCTACCGGGCATTGACTGCGTATCTGCCATCTCTACCTTTTCCTAATTCGGGCCGACGGAGGGGCCGAGGGAGCCAGTGCGACGGATGATGGTGCGGGCGAGCAGGTTCACCAAGACGGAGATTGCGGCAAGCACGAGGCCAAGCTCGGCCAAGGTGGCCACGGCAAAACCGGTCCCGTCAGTCTGTGCACCGTCGAGCTGGGTCAGGATCGTGGCGGCGATGGTGGTCATCGACCCGAAGATGTTGGGGGCGAAATGGATAATGGAGCCTCCGATCAAGGCGACCGCCACCGTCTCGCCGAGGGCGCGACCGAGACCGAGCACCGTCGCTCCGATGATGCCCGAACGGACCCACGGCAAGGTGATCTTGTGCGCCACCTCCCAATCGGTCATGCCGAGCGCTGAGGCCCCTTCCTTCGGCAAAGGGGGAACCTGATCGAACAGGTCACGGGTGGTCGAGGCGATGATGGGGATGATCATCAATCCCAACACCAATCCGGCCGTCAGCAGGCCTTCACCCGTGCCGGTGGGATTGCGGAAGAAGCGCAATACCGGCACATCGGGCATGCGGTTTGCCACAATGGGGTAGACGTCGCGGGCCAAGATGGGACCGAGAGTCAGAAGGCCCCATAAGCCGATCACGACGCTGGGAATGCCCGCCAGTATCTCGATGAAGAATCCCAGGGGACGAGAGATCCAAGTGGGCATCCGCTCGGTAAGCGCGAATGCCGCGCCGATCGAAATGGGCACGGCGACGATGAGAGCGATCGCCGAAGACTGCAACGTTCCCACAATGATGGGAAGGGCACCGAAGGAGGAGCCCATTGGATGGGCCACCCCGTCGGTATGGACGGTGGCGCCGTAACTGCTCCCGTCTGTCCACTCAGTGCCGGTAAGAAAGTTGAAGCCGTTTACCCGGATCGCCGGGTACGCCTTGATGATCAACACCGTGAGAGCGAAGACAAGGGCAGCCAACGGCATGAGGACCCCCACGCGACCGCCGATCCGCCACAAAGTCTCCTCATGTGAACGGGCTCCATTGGTGAAGCGCCGTAAGCGCGACAGTCGGGGTTCCGTCGGCGACTTGACCGGCGCGACGGGACTCTCTCCCGCCGCGCCGCTCGTGACCGCCACTACTTGATTTTGCTGATCTGCTTCAGTGATTGCTTGACGACACTGGCTGGCAGAGGTTGGAAGTTCACCTGAGCCAGATAGCTCGCATTGTTGCCGTCGACGGGGTTGACGGCCCATTCGAGCACGGAGCGGACGTTCTTGGCCGTGCTCGAGCTCGATTGCTTGTCGTTCACGATGGCGTACTCGTAGTTGACGATCGGGTAGCCACCCGGAGCCTTGCCATATATGAGCGAGATCGTTCCATTGGCGGGTGTCTTCTTCGTGAAGGCCGCCGCCTCGGCGGCGACGCTTGCCGGAGCCGGGAGCACGAATTGCTTCTGGGCGTTCTGCAGTTGCGCGTACGCAAGGCCCGACTGGATGGCCTGGGTCAGGTAGCTGATGCCGACGTAGGCGATGCAGCCGGGGGTGGCTTTACATCCCGCCACCATGCCCGAGTTGCCCATCTCTCCCAATGCACCCGGCGCATTCGGGAAGGTGAGGGTGGTGTTGAATCCCACACTCTTGCCCCACCCGCCCGGGTCGGTAGCGGAAAGGAAGGAGCTGAATAAGAACGTGTCGCCGCTGCTGTCAGAGCGGTGAAGGGTGACAATCGGAAGATTGGGGAGGGTCACCGTCGGATTGAGCGCCTTGATGGCGGACGCGTTCCAGTTGGTGGTCTTGCCCTGATAGATGCTGGAGACAAGCTTGCCTGTCAACTTCAGGTGTGCCGTCACCCCGGGGATGTTGTAGGTGATGAGCTGGGCCGAGATCGCCAGAGGGATATTGAGGAGGCCTGGGGAAGCTTGCACCTCGGCGGGTGAGAGGTAGGCGTCGGAAGCGCCTATGTCGGCCGTCCCGTTTGTGGCGTCAGTAATGCCGGTGCCCGATCCCGTCCCGGCGGTCTGGATGGTGACCGATGGAAACGCGGTGCTGTAGCCCGACGACCAGAGGTTGAAGAGTGGATAGAGCAAGGTGCTGCCCGTCTCGCTCACCGTTCCCCCAGAAGGCTTCTCCACCGCTGGTTTCTTCGCTCCGGCCGTTCCGCTCAGGGCCACGACGGGCACCAGGGCGAGCGATGCAGCGATCAGGCACGCTGGAGCCAGACGCTTGATTCGGGACGTGCGCATTAAGGGTGTTCCTCCTGGTGGTTTGCTGGGAATCAATTCACTGAACTGCGGTGATGAAGAGCCGAGGCGTCAGCCGATTCGACCGGTGACGTAGCGCTCGGTGCTGGGGTTCTGCGGCTGTTCGAAAAGCTGATTCGTCTCGCCGTGCTCAATCAACTGGCCGTCGTAGAAGAACATCGTGTTATGTGAGACGCGACGTGCCTGGGCCAGGTTGTGGGTAACGATGATGAGGGTGAGCGCGGGCACGAGTGTTGCCAGCAGGGCTTCGATGTACTCGGTCGAAATGGGATCCAAGGCGGAGGTCGGCTCGTCGAGGAGCAGAACCTCGGGACCCACGGCGAGAGCCCGGGCCAGACACAACAGTTGCTGCTGACCTCCGGAGAGGCGGAACGGAGAATCGCCGAGTCGATCCTTGACCGCGTCCCACAACCCGACCTCGCGCAGTCTCTGTTCGGCGACCACATCAAGTTGTTTGCCTTTGGCAATCCGATGGGCCTTAACGCCGGCAACCACGTTGTCCCGGATCGACATGGGAAAGGGGTTCGGGCGCTGAAAGAGCATGCCGATGCGCCGACGAAGTGTCAATAGGTTGTGATGTGAGGACCAGATGCTCTGATCATCGAATGTGACGTCGCCTTCGTGGCGGAAACCGGCAACCTTGTCATTCATCCGATTGACGGTGCGGAGGAAGGTCGACTTGCCTGAGCCCGTCGGGCCGATCAGCGCCGTTATGGTGCCCCGCCGGAACGCGATGTCGACCCCCGATACGACCTTTTTTGAGCCGAAGCTCAGGGACAACTCGCGTGAGCAAACGACATCGTCGGGTCGACCACGATCCGGGTCGAGCGCCTCGAGCACTTGATCGATCGGATCGACAGCCTCCGAATCCGTGCGACTGGAGTTGATGGCTTGAGTTCCGTCCTGGTCAGCCATTGCTTCCCATTTGGCATTGAAGAGGCATTCACTATCCCGTCCGTGAAGGTGCAACCCGACCGTAACAATGGCAGGTGAACGGAGATTGAACGGAAGGTGACACAGACCGAAACGTTCGGTTAATTGATGCCGGATTCTGGCGCGGTCGGGCTCAGGAGCTTTCCGGCAAAATCCAACCGTGTACCCGTGTGGACTGGACTTTCAGCAAAGACCGTCCGATAGACACGCGTACCAGTCTGAACGCCCGCTTCACCGTGCGTCTCGGTGCTGAAAGCAGCACGGGGAGACGCGCCAAACTTCAGTGGGACGTCACTGCTTACGTGATCAGCGCCGATCACGCCCGGCGGAATCTGGGCGAATCGGCTTGCCATGCCCGCCCTCGGCAGAAGCATCCGGTCACGACCAAGAAAAAAGGTAGCCCTGGGGGAGGGCGGCCGCGAATCACTCTCGTCCCATTAGGATTTAAGACGTGGCGTCATTCCTGGAGCCCGGACACGTCGCACCGATCACCGGCCTTTCGCATGTGCAGCTCGTGGTCTCGGATGTGGGCGCAAGTGCTCGGTGGTATAGCACCGTCCTTGGACTTGGCCCCCTTGCCGAAGATCCCGACCTCGGCTACGTAGCGCTGAGACACCGCGACGCAAAAGTCGTGGTCGTGCTCACAAAGGGTCGAGGTCCGCGCGATCAGTCGCGCGGACCGGCCGACGAAGTTTTGGACCATTTGGCCTTTGCAGTTCCGGACGGCGATCTGCTGTCTTCCTGGGCCGAGCATCTCAGCCAGGTCGGGATTGTCCATGACGGAGTCATACAGGAGAACGGTCACCCATCACTTCAACTTCGCGATCCTGATGGCATCGCCATTGAATTGGTAGCGCCCTGATCCACTGACTCGACTGTCTGGGAGAGGTTGCTGCGGCGGGACAACTGTCCGAAAATTGGCTCGTGGACGACCAATCGAGCCGACAAGTGACGGCGTGAGGAATCGCTTCAAATCCCGCCGCAGCACGCTTGCTTTGGACATCGGCAGAGGAAGTGGCCGTGTCGGTCAGCTCATGGGCATCTCGGGATGAATGTGACTCTCTTCTCCCTGCTCCCGTGGGGCTTCTGGCGACTTCAAGACGTCTTTCCCCTCCTAAATCCCACCCCACCGAGAGGTGGTTTACCCTGGTGAGCGGGGACGAAAGCGAGGGTACCCATGAGCACGGCCAACGGTCTCGGGACGACGGACTCCACGCCTGCTTCAGAAGTACGCATCGTGGGCCCCACCTTCGAGGAGCGAGCAGCCCTTGGCCGGGCGGCTCGGAAAAGGGTGCCCCGCTCGATCCACGGGGCCTGGTCCCCGCCAGTGGGGCAAATGGGGCCGATCGCCGTGCTCGAAGAACAAGCAGCGACCCGTGTTCCCGAGCTCGTGCCCATCCGCCATGGACGCATGTTGGTCTCGCCATTCACGTTCTTCCGGGGCGCGGCAGCCATCATGGCGGCCGACCTCGCCGGCACGCCTGACTCCGGCATAACCGTTCAGCTTTGCGGCGATGCCCACCTGTCCAACTTCGGGGTATTCGGCACGCCGGAAAGGGAAATGATTTTTGACATCAATGATTTCGACGAGACGCTCCCGGGACCGTGGGAGTGGGACGTCAAACGTATGGCGGCCAGCTTCGAGATCTGCGGTCGACACCGGGGGTTCTCCGCTGCC
>Ga0302325_10027718_pt1 | contig 11737 bp, 11 predicted proteins | sample Palsa_T0_2_FD_201948 | JGI IMG/M metagenome (GOLD analysis project Ga0302325, IMG submission 201948) | Peat permafrost microbial communities from Stordalen Mire near Abisko, Sweden - Palsa_T0_2 | ecosystem: Environmental > Terrestrial > Soil > Palsa > Peat permafrost | place: Sweden: Abisko... | reverse complement strand
AGTCGCTCACCGATGACGCGCCGCTCTACCACCGCCCCGTTGGGAGCTGGAAGTCGCCGCTGCCGCTCGACCCTCCGGAAGCGGTGCTAACTGCGTTGAATGAGCCGCGCGACTACACAGCTGACCTCAAGAAGCTGTTGGCAAGCGCCAATATATGCAGCAAGAGTTGGGTGCACGAGCAGTACGACACCATGGTCCAGACCAACACGGTGCAGGGCCCCGGCGGCGAAGGCGGCGTGCTGCGCATCAAGGGCACGGGAACTCCCGGCCATGAGCGCGGACTTGCGATGGCGCTCGATGGCAACGGCCGCTGGTGCTACCTCGATCCGAAGCTCGGCGCAATGCACGCCGTAGCCGAGGCCTCCCGCAAGGTGGCTTGCACCGGTGCGACTCCCGTAGCAGCGACGAACTGCCTCAACTTCGGCAATCCCGAGAAACCGGAGATCATGGCGCAGCTTTCCGCAGCAATTGACGGCATCGGCGAGGCCTGCACCGCGCTCGGTACGCCGATCACTGGCGGCAATGTTTCGCTCTATAACGAAACGCGCGGCGAAGGTATTTATCCCACACCGGTGCTTGGTGTCGTCGGCATTCTCGATGACGTGACGAAGGCCGTTCCTGCGGATTTCCAGAAGGCCGGGGACGCAATTTTGCTGTTATGGCCTGTTCCACGTGGTGAGGAGCCCGAGCCGGATCTGCAGGTTCCGTTTGAGCCATTGCCTATCAGCCAGTATCCCTTTCCAGCCTTGGAGGCTCAGCCAAGTGCTCGCGAGACCGCCGAGGGAACAGAAGCGGAGATGAGCAAAAATCTGACTGCGTTCGGTTCTTCGGAGTACGCGAAGGTGATTCAGGGCAGCGTCTGGGGCTGTCCCCCGGCGCTTGATCTTGCCGCAGAAGCCAGACTCCAGGAACTTCTGGGCGTGTTGGCTCATAAGAAGCTGGTTTCATCGACGCGTGATCTAACAGATGGAGGACTTGCTGTGACTCTTGCTGAGGCATCGTTTGCCCACGGGATCGGCGCCTCGGTCGAGCAGGAGCCTTCGCTGATGGCCAACCCTCTCTTCGGAGTCTTTGCCGAGCCTGCTTCCACTGTGCTGATTTCGACCCGCCAGAATCATGTTTCTGAGATTGAGTCTTTGGCGTCTGAGTACAAATACATGACTGCTCGCATCGGAACAACGGGCGGCGACCGGCTTGAGATTTCGGTCTATGGCGACATGGTTATTTCCGCTTCGCTGGCGGAACTTCGTCAGCCCTGGGCGTCGGCCTTGGAAGCCGCTCTCCACGACGAGGTGACGGCATGAGCCGGTTGCTCTACCAGGGCGTCGAAGGCGTCGCCGATCTTTCTGAATCGCTTAAAGGAATGAAGGGTACGGGCTTCAGCCCGTATATGCAGAGTGCGCAAATAAACGGGGCTTCAGCCCCTGAGGGAATCGCCTCAACCCCCGACGAAGACCCCAAGCTTCGCGAAGAATGCGGCGTCATGGCGGTGTACGGACACCCGGAAGCAGCGCGTCAGGTCTATCTTGGCCTCTACGCCTTGCAGCATCGCGGGCAGGAATCCGCCGGCATCGCCACAGCCAACGGACATCACCTTTCGAATATCAAAGGCATGGGCCTGGTTTCCGAGATCTTCACCGAAGACGTTCTGCGCAAGCTCCCCGGCGACCTGAGCATCGGCCACACCCGCTACTCCACCACCGGCGACTCGGCGCTGCTCAACGCCCAGCCCATCCGAGTCGACTCGACCAAAGGCCTGATCGCGATCGCCCACAACGGCAATTTGGTCAACCTGGGAAATCTGCGCGAAAAGCTCGAGCGCGCCGGAGCATACTTCCAGACCACCTCCGACTCCGAAATCATCGTTCAGCTCATCGCGCATTCCAAGGCCGCGTCCCTGGTCGATGCAATTGCCGATTCGCTGGGCCAGGTCGAGGGCGCATTCTCCATCGTCATGATGACGCGGGACCGTATCTTTGCCGCCCGCGACCCGCGCGGCTTCCGGCCGCTCTCGATGGGCCGCATCCGCAACACCGACGGCCCCGACACCATCGTCTTCGCCTCCGAAACCTGCGCCTTCGACCTGCTGCGCGCCGAGTACGAGCGCGAAGTCCTTCCCGGCGAACTGGTGATGGTGACTGAGGACGGCGTGACCTCGCGGCAGTTCGCGAACGGCGTCGCGCAGACCAGTTGTATCTTCGAACACGTCTACTTCGCCCGCCCCGACAGCCGAATCTACGGCCGCTGGGTGCAGGAAAGCCGCGACCAGATGGGTCGCCAGCTCGCCCGCGAGTCTCACGTTCCTGCCGATGTCGTCGTCCCCGTCCCCGACTCTGGTGTCACCGCAGCTCTCGGTTACGCGGAAGAAGCCAGGATCCCCTTCCGCTTCGGCCTCATCCGCAATCATTATGTCGGCCGCACCTTCATCGAACCGGAGCAGCGTGTGCGCGATTTCGGCGTCAAGCTCAAACTCAACCCCGTGCGCAATCTGCTCGAAGGCAAGCGAGTCATCCTAATCGACGACTCCATCATTCGCGGGACGACGAGCCGCAAAATCGTCCGCATGGTGCGCGGCGCAGGCGCAAAGGAAGTGCATCTGCGCATCAGCTGCCCACCGACGATTTCGCCTTGTTTTTACGGAGTAGACACTCCTAGCAAACGCGATCTCATCGCGGCGAACAAATCCATTGAAGAGATTCGCCAGTACATCGAAGCCGACACCTTGGCCTATCTCTCGCTGGACGGCCTGCTCAAGTGCTGCGAACACATCGAGCCCAGCGGCCAGTCCACCGGCTACTGCACCGCCTGCTACACCGGCAACTATCCCACGCAATGGGTCGATGTGGATGAGATATTGCCCGCACGTGCGCCTCGCGTAGACGAAGTACAGATGAGCCTGCTGGAAAGCAAGTAGCGTCAGCCCCTTGTAGCCCCTAACTGCTTGAGGAACTCGGAGTCGTGCTGGAAGCGGCTGGCGCAACGACCGGAGTCGCCGTTGCTGAGGTTGCGCCACTGTCGCCCGAGCCAGCCTTGGACTCGGTCCTTGATTCCTTGCCGTTCGAGGCGTCGGAGGAGGATGCCCCAGCGGTTTCGGCGGATTTTGCTCCGCCTTTGCCGGCGTAGTCATTCACATACCAGCCCGCGCCCTCGAATCGAAGGGCCGGGGCAGTGACAGGGCGGATCAGGACTCCGTGGCATTTGGGGCATTCGCGCTCAGGTTCGGCGCTGAAATTCTGAATCTTTTCAAAGCTGTAGCCGCACGAGGTGCAGCGATATTCGTAAAGTGGCAAGCCAGTTCCTCCGCAAACGTTCTTCCTGATTCGATTCTAGCGTTTTCGAGGAAATTCGGATTCTCCGGCGGAATTTCAAAAAACTTCAAAAAAAATTATCTTGCGTGCTCACCACCCTCGTGTGTTACCGTCTGTAGCATTATGAAGAGTAACGTTACAGACGGTCACGACGAGGCGCGGCACGAGCTGTCCGTCAATGAATTGACGGGGCACGATCCGGCCGAACTGGGCGAACTGGAGCGAAGCGTGCTCCAGCTTATGTGGCAGCACGGCACGCTGTCGGCGGATCAGGTGCGCGAAGAGCTGGATAAGCAGGACCGCACACTCAAGGACTCGACGGTGCGGACTGTCCTCCGGCGACTCGAAGAAAAGGGCTACCTGACGCACGTTCTGGACAGCCGGACCTTTCTCTATTCCCCGGCCGAGCCTGCGCCAATGGTCGCAGGGCGCGCGGTTAAGCGAATTCTGGAGTGGTTCTGCGACGGCTCCGTCGAGCAGCTCCTCGTCGGCATGGTGGACTCGTCCGTGCTCGATCGCAAGGAACTCAAGCGGCTTGCGGAGCGTATCGCTGCTGCGCAGGATGCAAGCCAATCCGGGACCAGGACTCAAAAGGCTAATGGCAAAGGAGATATTTGATGCTCACGCTAATTCTCGAAGCCGCCTTTCGTTCGATGTTGATGGCGCTCGCCGTATGGGCCTGCATCCGTCTACTGCGTGTGCAGGCTGTGCTGGCGCAAAAGGTCGCCTGGGCGCTGGTGCTCGTGGCCGCGGGAACCATGCCCATGGTGATGCATCTGCCATGGTTAGCGCTGGACAGGATGGGTTTTCAGGCGCTGCGGATTCCCGTTCGCAGCTTGCCGGGACTTACGCCGGGACGCACGCCGCAAACCGCCCAGACGCCAGCTGCAACTGAGCCCGTGAGCACCACGCACTTTGCCCGGATCGCAAAGCCATCTCCCGAGCATCCCGCGCTCCAGTCGGATGGCCGGTTTTCCATTTCCTTTGTCCCGGTGGAACACGCTGCTCCCGCCGCGCGAGTTTCAGCGGACGCCGGATCTCAGCCCGTCTCTGCGCTATCCTTTGCCACGCCGTTGCCGGCTCCGGGCAGCGCAGCCATGCCGGGCGGTGCCGAGCTATGGAGTTGGCCTCGAATCAAGCTGATTTTGGGATTGGTGTATCTCGCAGTGGGAGGGGTTCTGCTGCTGCGGACGCTCGCCGGCCTCTGCATCGCCTGCTGGGTCTGGAGCGGCTCCAGACCGGTTGCGAATTTAGCCGATGGAGCGCTTTCCGCCTCTGGAACAGCGACGCTGCGTCCGCGCAGCATCCGGACCAGCGCTCGCCTGACAACGCCGGTCACGATTGGTTCGACCGTCGTCCTTCCGGCCGATTTTCGGCAGTGGGATACGGCCAAGCTGCGCATTGTGTTGGCCCATGAGCAATCGCACGTCCGCCAGGGCGACTTCTATCTGCAGTTGCTGGCGGCAATTCATGTCGCGGTCTTCTGGTTCAGCCCGCTGGGCTGGTGGTTGCAGCGCAAGCTCTCTGAGCTGGGAGAAGCTTTGAGCGACCGCGCCGGCCTGGAGCAGGCATCGGACGCCACATCCTACGCGCAGGTGCTTCTGGAATTCGCCGCCATGCCCCGCAAAACACCCATCGCCGGAGTCGCCATGGCGCGCAGCAGCAATGTATCCAGCCGCATTGAGCGCATCCTCAATGCCCGTCGCTTCCGCATGGCCTTTCTTGGCGGAGGCCGTCATGCGATTCTCGCCGCAGTCATCGTACCCGCCGCGTTGGCGGCAACAGTGGCGTGTATTCGCATCGTGCCTGCGGTGGAAGCCGCGCCAAAGCAGACCGCGTCTCCGGCTTCCCCGCAGGCAAGCGGGACAGCGGTACCGCCTCCGGCTTCAGGCCAGGCGACCGGCGTTGTTTCCGGTCAGGTATCGGGCCAAGTATCGGGAAGCGCCCCGGATCAGGTAGACCAGGTAACTTCGGTCGACTCCGATCAGGTAACACCGCCTGCAATCGTCGTGGCTCCTGTCGCTCCCGTCGCACCCAATCCGCCGTCGCCAGTCATTGCTCCCATGCCCACGCCAGTTCCCGTGCCTGAGCCAGCGCCCAGGCTCAGCCTGGACATGGCCCCCGGGCCGCCAACGCCTCCGCAGGCGCCTGAGAATTCGTCCATCGGATACTCAAACGGCGACGACGAAGGCTCGTTTGCGATCATCCGCGGAAACGGCAACGTAACCCTGTCCGGGCACGCGGGAAAGGAACTGGAGGAAGCAAAGCGCAAGTATCACAACAACTTCCTCTGGTTTGAGCACGATGGCAAGTCCTACGTGATCACCGACCCGGCCATCCTGGCGCAGGCGCAATCGCTGCTGAAAGGCAACCCCTCTCTGGAGGTTCGAAAAGCTCAACTTGATCGAATGCAGGCCCAGCTCAACGAGGAAATGGCCAAGATGCGGCCGGAGATCGACCGCGCCAGTCAGCAAGGCGCGGAAATGCAGACAAAGATGGCCGAATTGCAGCGCAAGCTCGCGCAACTCCAATTGGACAAGATCTCCGAAGCCGCAGCCAAAGCGTTCCCCCCGGAAGAGCAGGCCGAACTCAACAAGCAGATGGCCGAACTCGCACCCGAACTCGCCAAAATCAAGGTGCCCGGCCCAGAGTTCGACGCGCAGATGGCAAAGCTGCAAGCTCAGTTAGCCGAATTGCAGAGCGAGAAGTTCAAGAAGCTCACCGATGACATGAGCAAGCAGTTTTCCGAGGAAAAACTGGAGGAGTTGCAAGAGAAAATTGGAGATATGCAAGGAAGCATCGGCGAAATCCAGGGGGAAATCGGGGAACGACAGGGCAGACTCGGCGAAAGACAGGGCGAGCTAGGCGAGCGCATAGGCCGCATCGGCGAGGAAATGGGCCGTATCGGCGAGCAGCAGGGAAGAGATGCCGAGGCAGCGTCTCGCCGGATGAGATCGGTTTTGGATCAGGCCATGAGGAATGGTAAAGCCGTTCCGCTCAACTAGGTCGTTCGGTGGTGCAACCTTGCGGGAGCGATCAAGCGGGGAAATTTGCCGCTCTCGACGAAATCGGAAAGTAACTCCGGGCCGAAATTGGTGTCTAACCGACCAGGAGTTTTCTATGAAATTAATCGTGCGCGTCTTTCCCGCCGCTCTAGTCTTCTTGACTGTTCTTTTCGGCATCCATCTTTCCGCCCAGACTCCCACACCGGTAAATCCCGACATCCGGCAATTCGTCGGGAGCCTGGCGGACGAGCCCGCATCCCACACCGGCCTGGTCTTTGACCGCTCGATGCTCCAGGCTGCGCGCGCCCTGCTTCAGTCGGGTGGAATGTCTTCGGAGCGTGCGGCTGTCGCGCTCACCAGCATCTCCTACGACATGTATCGCTATCCGCATCCGGCAACCTATGCCCCCGACACGATGGCTTCCCTCGTCGCGGCGTATCACTCCGCTGGCTGGAAGCATCTCGTGAATGCGCACGAGCCTCCACCCGGTTCCACCGAGCACCGCGGCACAGCTACCGACCTCTGGCTGCACTTCACCGGCTCCGATATCGACGGCATTACCGTGCTCGCACGCGGCTCGCGCGACGTGAATGTGATCCAGGTCGCCGGCGACCTTCGTCCGCTTGACCTGATTCATCTCGGCGGCCACTTCGGCATACCGAAGGTAGATCAAAACGCGGTCATGGTCCCGGCTCCCGACGGTCATTGAACTCTCGGTGGCCGGGATTCTCCCCACTATCGCCTTTAGACTGCAAACCTCGGATCAAACTGAAATGCAACAGGTTTGCGAATCTTCAACTTTGGAAAATCAGGATGGAGGGGATTAAGAAGAAAATTTGACTCGTCTGGAACCAGCGCGCTTGGAACAGACAGAACCGCAGACTCGCTGCCTCTCACCCACGCGTCGCCGACCGCTTGCACCTCCACAGGCACAGGGTCGGCTTTCCAGTTCTTCGGCAACCTGGACGGATCTACGGGAGATATCAAAGCTTCGTCAACCTGAACCCCAAAGAGAAGATATTTCTTCAGGACTTCCGGTGAGTCGAGGTGCACTAGCATCTCCAGGATCGCCAGCGATTGCGACTGCGCGGTATAAACCATCGGCGTGCCTTGACTATTCCAGCGACCACCGTAAAGTCGAGCGCCATCGCCTGTGAAGGCCGTTTTCAAATGCTTTTGCTTCACAATTCGCCAGACCGTCAAGCTCAAGAAAACACACCATACTCAATGCGGCCAATCAGATTTTCCACTTCGCGAGCACCAATTTCCGTCCTCGAATACAGCAGCGGCGGCATTTTGTGGAGAGCTTTTTTCGGCGTTGTCAGCCAATTCACTGCTTCTCCAATATCCCCATCGAACAAATCCACGGTTTTTTCGAAGATGGTGGAAATTCGCAAAAGTCGCTCCGACTCCTCGGGCGTCAACTTGCCTGCGGTTTTCCTCCGCGCCAACGTCCGTTCTGGAATTCCGATGAGGGAGCCAAGCAAGGCAAGGCTCACGCCGGAGTGCGATTCAAGCTTCACCAAGGAATCGAACGACAAGCCCTTTTCGATCTGATCAATGAGACTGGAAGTGTCGCTTGCAACAAGGCCAAGACTCGCGCCACGCTTCTTAAAGCTGATGGCTTTGCGCTGCCTCATCTGCTTTGGAGGACTTATGAGAGCTTTTGTCGCCAGGACACTCATGGATCAACGATAGGCCGCTGTTGCCACAGTGTCAATAAAAGGACGCCACATGGCAGGCACCTGTTGATTGTCAATGGCCCATTCGCGCACAACAGCCCCGGTTTGCGCCGGGGCTGTTTGTAGTTCTCGTTTTGAGCATTGTTAGTACCGGTAATGATCCGGCTTGTATGGGCCTTCCACGGCCACGCCGAGATAGTCAGCCTGCTTCGGAGTCAGCGTGGTAAGTTTCACGCCGATCTTCTCCAGATGCAGCCGCGCAACCTCTTCGTCCAGCTTCTTCGGCAACACGTAAACACCGACCTTGTAAGTGTCCTTGTTGGCCCAGAGATCAAGCTGCGCCAGCGTCTGGTTGGCGAAGCTGTTGCTCATCACAAAGCTCGGATGCCCGGTAGCGCAGCCCAGATTCACCAGCCGTCCTTCGGCCAGCACGAAGATGCTATGCCCGTCGGGAAAGGTATATTGATCCACCTGCGGCTTGATGTTGAGCTTGGAGACGCCGGGCTCCTCGTTGAGCAGGTCCATCTGGATCTCGTTGTCGAAGTGGCCGATGTTGCAGACGATAGCCTGATCCTTCATGTGTTTCATGTGTTCCAGCGTGATGATGTCGAGGTTCCCCGTGCAGGTGACGTAGATATCTCCGCGTCCCAGAGTCTCTTCAATCGTTGTGACCTCGAATCCCTCCATCGCAGCCTGCAGCGCATTGATCGGGTCGACCTCAGTTACGATCACGCGAGCGCCCATGCCGCGCAATGAGTGCGAAGATCCCTTGCCCACATCGCCGTATCCGCAGATCACCGCGACCTTACCCGCAACCATCACATCCGTAGCCCGCTTGATGCCGTCCGCCAGCGACTCGCGGCAGCCGTATAGATTGTCGAACTTGGACTTGGTCACCGAATCATTCACATTGATCGCCGGCACCAGCAGCTTGCCCTGTTCGAGCATCTTGTAAAGCCGGTGAACGCCGGTCGTCGTTTCTTCAGAAACACCGCGCCACTCGCTGGCCACCTTATGCCAGTGCTGCGGATCGTTGGCATATACCTTCTTCAGCAGATCCTTGATCACCTGCTCTTCGTGGTTTGAAGCGAGGCCATTGACCCAGTCGTCGCCATCTTCCAACTCAACACCCTTGTGAATCAGCAGCGTCACATCGCCGCCATCGTCTACCACAAGCTGCGGACCCTTGCCGCCCTTATGATTCAGCGCCTGGTACGTGCACCACCAGTACTCTTCGAGCGACTCGCCCTTCCACGCAAACACCGGCACGCCCGAGGCGGCAATCGCTGCGGCAGCGTGATCCTGCGTCGAAAAAATGTTGCAGCTTGCCCAGCGAACATCCGCGCCGAGATGCACCAGCGTCTCGATCAGCACCGCCGTTTGAATCGTCATGTGCAGCGAACCGGTCACGCGCACGCCAGCCAGAGGCTTCTGCGCGGCATACTTGTTGCGAATCGAAACCAGCCCCGGCATCTCGTGCTCGGCGATGTTGATTTCCTTCCGTCCCCAGTCGGCCAGAGAGAGGTCTGCGACTTTGTAGTCTGTGGTCGCGGTCTCAAATATCGAAGTTGCCATGCAGAATCTCCTTATCACCTATGATGGTATCGTCACATCGTGATATCTTGATATGTATCAGAATAATCCGATGCCGTCAATTGTCAAAATCCTCAGAGTGGTAGCCGATCCAAACCGGCTGCGCATCCTCTTGCTCCTGCAGGGAGAAGAACTCTCCGTGGCCGAATTGCAGGAGATTCTCGTCATGGGCCAGAGCACCATTTCCACGCATCTTTCGCAGTTGAAGCAAGCCGGCCTCGTTGAGGATCGACGCACCGGCAAGAGCAGCCTTTACCGGCTCACGACAGACGGCTCCGACAGTGTTCTAACAGGACTGTTGACGCAGGCCCGGCAAGAGATACCCGAGTCCGACACAGATCACAGAACCGTGCGGCGCGTTGTGAAGAAGCGCCAGGACAAGATGCGCAGCTTCTTCGACAGCGTTGCGGGGCGTCTCGGCAAGGATTACGTTCCCGGCAAATCCTGGAAAGGTGTCGCCGAAGCGCTCCTGCGACTGATGCCACCCATGATCATCGCCGACCTGGGCGCAGGGGAAGGCGCGTTTGCCCTCTTGCTGGCTCAGCGGGCGACAAAAGTGATTGCCGTCGATACCTCGGCGAAGATGATCGAGGTCGGCCGCGAACAGGCGCTGCGCAATGGCGTAAAGAATGTGGAATACCGGCTCGGCGACATGGAGGAACTTCCAATCGAGGACGGCAGCGTAGATCTGGTCTTCTTCTCGCAATCCCTCCATCACGCCCTGCACCCCGACCGGGCAGTGCAGGAGGCCTGGCGAATCCTCAAGCCAGGAGGCCGAATCGTCATCCTCGACCTGGTAAAGCATCGCTTCGAAGAGGCGCGCGAGATGTACGCCGACGAGTGGCTGGGCTTTAGCGAGTCGGAACTTGAGGCGACGCTGGAAAAAGCAGACTTCCGCAGCGTGCAGACGTCAGTGGTGCACAAAGAGCCCGAGACGCCGCAGTTTCAAACCCTTCTGGCTATCGGCGACAAAGATGGTGCGGAAGAGGGGACTTGAACCCCTATGGGTTACCCCGCCAGATCCTAAGTCTGGTGCGTCTGCCAATTTCGCCACTTCCGCAAGTCGGTTGGATCGATCTAGCCTATCTGGATTGTACTTCGGTCTGCCACATCAATCACAGCAGGATCCCGGCCTGACTCTTTCTCCCGAATTGGGCAAGGTCGGAGTCCTCCAGCGGCTACTGGATCCCCATGACCGCCCTGCTCGTTCTCAAGCCCGGCCTGACCGACACTGTGAGCCGCGTCATCGCTCGCATGCTCGGTGTTATGTGCATCCCTCTCCCATCATGCTCGCCGCAGGCACTATCCTTTTCGCATGGCTTGCGCCTCCTCGTCATCTCTTACAGACGCCGTCATTGGCTCAGGGCCGCCGTGGTGGTCCGCCACGCGGTGTTTCCATATCGTTGATGAAAACGTCAATAAAAATCCGCTTAGGCCGTGGCGATCATTACAGCCAGCCGAAGCTCTTACGATGTAAACTCTGCGGGTAACACAATTCAAAACCTGGCAGGCTGGCTTCAGTCTGATGACTAAAGAATGCATGGAGGCGTGCGTGGAACGACGAGATCTGTTGAAGGGAATTGGAGCGGCTACGATGATCACGGCAATGCTTGAGGAAAGCGCTCAGGCGCAGGAACCCGAGACCGTGTATGAGTTGCGCATCTACCACCTGAATGAAGGCAAGCAGGATCTGATTCTCGACCGGTTTCGCACCAAGGAGACCAAAATATTTGCGCGGATGGGGATGCATGGAGTCGGGTACTGGGTGCCTACCGAGGAGCCCCTGGCGGGAAAGACGCTGATCTATCTACTGCGGCACAAGAGCCGGGAGGCGGCGAAGGAGAGCTGGGCCAAGTTCGCGGCCGATCCGGAGTGGGTGGCGCTGAAGGCGGAGACGGAGAAGGATGGCGCGTTCGTGAACCAGCACGAGTCGACGTTCATGAAGCTGACCGACTTTTCGCCGAAGGTGTGACGGGAGCGAGGGGCTGCGGCTGAGGAGTTGCCAGAGAGAACGAAATCTGAAGGATGTAGCAGAATGGAATGTCTCTTTAATCCAGAATGACTTCATCACGGGAGAAGGTGATTTCGCGCAATGATGATTTCAAGGCGTCATTTCAACCTGAATGCTCTGGCAATTGCGATGACGGGT
>Ga0302325_10027717_pt1 | contig 11737 bp, 8 predicted proteins | sample Palsa_T0_2_FD_201948 | JGI IMG/M metagenome (GOLD analysis project Ga0302325, IMG submission 201948) | Peat permafrost microbial communities from Stordalen Mire near Abisko, Sweden - Palsa_T0_2 | ecosystem: Environmental > Terrestrial > Soil > Palsa > Peat permafrost | place: Sweden: Abisko... | reverse complement strand
AACGAACTTCTTGTAGGTGGCCGACTAGGAGTGTCGAGAGTGAGAGACGGAATGCAAAATCGGAAGTTTAAAGTAGGGGACAAAATTATGAGAGCGTTTCTACCACGATAGCTTCTCAAAAAAAAAAAAACCACAACATATCTAGAAATCATCATTTCTATCACCTACTCTTTGATCGTGGGAGCTATCCCAAGTCCCCAACAACCACAAGCAAGAGGAACACCCAAATGTCGATTCTCCCCAAGCTATATCCAGGCACAAATTTTGAAGGATCCGAATCCTTTTATCTCAGAATCCCGCTGCAGCACCGGATATAGCTGTTCAAATCATGACGCTAAAACTGCAAACACACTTGCGGTTCAATGCGACGTACCCTGGGTTTGGAGGATTCTTTCTGTGGTATACTGGAGATTCGATGAATCTTAGTCAGACTTAGGATTGGGTCAATCGAGTGCCTGCACTTGAGAATGGGTACGTCTAACATTTCCCCAGCTGGCAGGATCAAAACTGATTTGACTCGATGACAGGGAACTTATTTGGGCTGTGTACAGCGCTATTCAAACCATGGCGACTAGTTCGAACCGCAATTACCGTAACTTGGCCCAGCAATGGCAAGCATGGCTCGACTACACAAATCTGACAGCTGCAAAGGTAGTCACTTTCCGAGACTGAACACCCAGTTGCTGTTTTGCAAAAGCAAAGGCTGATTAAATTAATTACAGATATTCTATACCGGAAACGGTGTCGTTTGCGCAGTTATAGATCTCATGACCCAATCGCTCCCAGTCCATGATCCTCAACAGACCTACAAATATGAGGGAAGTGGGACTCTAAATGACCCGTATGAAGGAGAACTTTTTATATGGTGGCTCTACTTCTTTGGTGGCCTCTCACAGAAGGATAAAAATCTCCTGTGGGTGGTCAAGCGACCGCAACTCGTAAGTGTCGAGTATAATATGGGAGGAGTTAGACCCATTACTGTTCAAAAAGGTAATTCAGAACCTTGAGAGTGCTGGATTCTGCTGAAATTGGAAAGGATGCTGGTTCTCTAGCCACGAGCAGTGAAAAGTGATGGAAATGCCGTACTACGACGTTGATTTGGTAAAGTAAGCTAGCTCTATTGTCGAGATCGCCCAACCCACCACATCAGACTTCTAACTGAAAATCAGGCGATTATTCTATAATGCCGAAAGAGTTCGCACCTGCAATTCAGTCGTCACGAAGGTCCCAGGGATGTTCGCCTCAGTCAACAACTCCGCAGATCCGACTACGGGGCAGATCGTCGGGTACATCTCAAATGCTGGTATCCCCTCCATCGTGAATCAAACGGTCCAAGAACTTGATGTTATCATATCTTACAGTGTGTTTACTGTGGTTCTCGTTGATAATGCAATTGGGATGGCTTGGTGGAAAAACATGGCTGAGGGAAAGCAAATGCTAAGTGATCAGCCGCAGAACTTCGCAACTTCAGTAAATTGACAAAGCTAGATCCCTACGGGAGCAACGAATCAACTCGTGTTGATGGCACGGCAATGTCGTCACTTGTATCCTGGGACAGCAAAATAACAACCGTCAATGCAATTCTTGATGGGGTCACAGACCTCGTTCGCAAGTGTTGAGTGTTTGCCGAAACAACTCGTTTCGCTAATTCTACAATAAGTTTTGAATTTTACACAGTTCAACCTCAAGTGTGTTCTTGCATTCCGGAAAGGGTTTGTCTGTCAAAGGAAGGATAGAAAGTCTGCAGATGGCGTGGAATGCGAGAAAAAAAGTGAGCAAACTCAGCACAAGATCAATTCTGGTAGAACTCATTGGTAGGCTGATTCCACGGGTTCATGTTCTCCCAGTGCTTTGGGTGAGCCCGCCATCAACAACTATTTCTGTGCCCGTGATGTATGAAGCCTCTTTACTGGCCAAGAATAATGCCGCGTGGGCTACGTCCCATGCTGTGCCCATCTTGCCTGTTGGAACTTGTTGATCTCGGACCTTGCAATAACCCTCGTAGTCTCCACCCGCATACTTGTCTGCCAGCATCTTAACCAACGGCGTATTGATCAACCCAGGCACGACAGTATTCAATCTCACACCTTTATTCGCGTATATGACAGCCGTTGTTCGAGTGAAGGACAGAATCGCGGCTTTCGTAGTCGAATAGGCAACTTGTGGCTTGCCAATGTATCGAAGGCCGGAGACTGAACTGATATTGACAACGTTCCCTCCAGTCTTCTGTGCCTCCATGATGGGAAGAACAAGATGACTAGTGAGGTACACGGATTTGAGGTTGACGTCCATTTGCTTGTCCCAGATTTCTTCCGACATCGATGCCGGGTCTCCAGGCTCGCTCCTCCCAACGTTGTTCACCAATATGTCTATTCGCCCATGCTTAGCCATGCATGCATCCACGAACTCCTTCATCGACGTCGAGGATGTCGCATCGCCATGCATGACGGTAATGTCGGTCTTCGGGTTCTCTACAAGGATTTGGGACTTCGAGGTTTCGGCGGCTTCAATGGAAAGGTCGCAGCCAAAGAGTATAGCTCCTTGACGCGCAAACAGTGTAGCAATGGCAATGCCATTTCCCCAGCCGGCCCCAATGCATCCGATTCCTGTGATGAGAACCACCTGGTCTGTGAGGTCGTGCATTTTGCGCGAGATTGGAGGGGCTTCGACGTTTGCCATTGAGACTGGTTCGGAGTGGACCTTGGAGAGTAGGAAAACACAGATTTGCAGGTTCTGGAAAGTAATGTTCGAATAGAAGGTCGTTATTATCTCAACCTTTTGGCCGATGACGGAATTTGAGAACGTGGGGTAGGCGGGGTAATTCATGCCGAGAACCCGCAAATAAACATCCAACACAAATCATCCCTTTGACCTACAAACGCCGACGCTATGCACAGATACAATAAAGAAGCAATTTCAAATGTTAAGGCATCCCGGCCATCAGCATTTCCAGCATACCACTTGTCTGGCATGCTTGTTGCGATCGATCCACCTCAGTCCTAACCCGTTGATGCAATGTCCTGATGCTCTTTTCCAGCTCCGGCGATCCGCTCAGGTGCTCCGAATAAATATCCAGGAGCAGGAGAGCAGCATCAACACAGATGCTGACGTATCTAGGGTCCGTAATGTGTTTTATGACCCATTTGAATATTGGCTGGACGGTATTTTCATCTCGACCCTGCAATGCCACTCTCATCGCACTCCTATGGCGCAGAGCAGTAAGAAGCGTAAGCACCGTCACAGAGGACAATTGCAACTCCAGTGCTGTGTCCAATGCTCGGGCATGTTTGCCTTGTCGGAGATCTCTTTCCCAGTCCGCTTCTCGTTTTCTCTTTCGACGATCGCTGCCCTCAATTATCACATCGACTCCTTCGCCCATAAAATCCATTCCCCTAAGCTTCTTCTCCAACCCTTTAGTTCGCTTCTTTTTCTTCTTGTCGTAATCTTCCAATGTCCCATCAATCAGAGCTTGCATTTCCTTTGCCCTCTCTCGCTCCTTCACTTTCTGCTGGCCGGAAAGCCTCGTTTTGATGGACAAGACTCCAGACTGCATACCAACTACCAAATGCTTATCCTCTCGATTGGCGCCTGCACTGATGACATTGACCGCGAGTACCGGTGAAGGATATTTGGACCCAGCGACGACGTTCCATCCCGAAGTTTCAAAGATTTTGACATGACCATCTAGACCTCCACTAACAAGCCTTGTCCCATTCGAGGCGAGGCAAAGTGACGTGACGGTTTTCTGGTGGTTCTTGAGGAGTTGTAGTGGCTTGCCAGCAACAAGATCGAGGATCGAGATTTGGTTGTCTGCGGCAGCCAAGACAGTTGTACCTGAAGGCATAGGTAGAACTGCTTCAACAGGCGCCGCATGCTTGAAGACCATTGCAGCTCTCCCTGGTATCCTCGGATCCCAAAGCCTGACCGTCTCGTCGTAGCTTCCAGTCAAGATCATATTTGACATTGTCCCTGGCATAAAGCTTCCACTTCTCACGTAATCTGTATGCCCTACGAATGTGGTCGTGCTCTCCTGGCTGGGCAGATCCCATAATCGCACTGTGCGATCGTCGCTTGCGCTCATCAGAGTTGTCAATTCGGTCGGCGAGAACTTCGTAGTCCATACTGGCTGCTTGTGCTCCTCCCATGTCTTCAAGATTGCTCTCGAGTTTACATCGAAAACCTGGATCTTCCCCGTCTCATCACCGGCCACCATAACACGTCCATCTCTTCGAATCTCTCCGCTGTGCGCAATGTCAGAAAATCGTGTAATCGTTTTCACAAGTTTGCGCGTTCTTATAGAGAAGACTTGAATTCGCGTGCCGGTAGTGACTGCGAAGTGGTCATTGTTGGAAGGAAGTAAAGGATTGCTCGGTGGAGGAGGAAATGATATATGGGTGACGGGCGATTGAGATGGGACGTTCTGAGATGACCTGAATCCTTTCCAGTATTGCTGTTCGGGAGTTACAGGAGAAGGCCCGCTCGGGAGCTTCACTTGCTGAAGCTTTACTATCGGCGTTGCCATCTTGTGCGGTGCATTGGCAGATATTTAAGATGTTGCGGAATGCGAAGACCGAGCTGTGAACCGTCAACAAGGAAAAGTTCGAAGATAACTTTTCGAATGGCTATTTTTCGCGACGCTTCTAATCCCGAAAAGGCTAGAATTCGGTGTAAACTTTCCCGATCCGGAGCAGCCTGGCACGTGACTACCATTTTAGAACTTCCTTTAATACGGTATTGAAAATCTCTCGGAATCCGTCTCTTCTCAAGTTCTCGAGACACAGGCTCGGCAACTTCATGAGCAGCCCCCTTTACTGTGTAACTTTATCTTTTAGTTACATGCTAGTGAGGAAACAATTGACTGGTGGCGGCAAGCGCAGGACCGAGAAAATTAATACGAACCTTTCCCTCTGTTCTCCAAGTTGGATTCGGGAGCAAATAGGGAGACTCATTGATTCCCGTACTATGTCAGCTTCAGAAATGTGGGTTATTCCCATGGGATAGATCATCAAGACGGCCTGGCAAGTTTTATTCACTTTAGCGCCTAAAACTTTGGTTGGATGTGCCGTATGGTCTTCCTTGCGCGGAATTACTCGAAATTTGGGTGTTGGCTTGCCTAGCTTGAAGTCAGTTTGTCTTCGGTGCAATATACGCTCGCCGGAAAGGCTCCGTTCATTGATTGTACTGTGCCGTAGCTTTCCTCGGTTTGATTACAAGCTTTGTCAGATTGTCAATACAGCCGCTGGTCCACTGTTATGACTTGGGTACCCAAAAATTCTGTCTAAACAATTCTTTTCATGCTATGATGGTCGCTTGCCGCTTTCATTCAAAGTATTTCAAGCCTAAGTCTCAATTATATGATTATTAGCGATGCGAGAGCGAAGTTTCTTGTTTCCTGGATTGTCTTGAGCCTCCTTTCGGACGTCATTTATGTCAGTTGGAAATCACTTGTATTTTACCTCTCAATGGGACTAGCCCCTTGCAAGGGGTACCACCCTATATATACTCTCTGTAGCTCCCTTCATAGCTCTGCAATCGAGTCTTCTTCAACCAACTGACAGCGAAAATATCCCATGACATAGAACGCCATACAAATTTCCACAGTTGTTCGCTCTCCGGAGCATTTTTTCTTGTTACTCCTTTTGTGCCAAACTGTGCCCATGGTACTGTAGGATTATGGGAGCGTCAGGGTAGAGAGAGTCCGTATACCGCTGTCTTGAAGGATGGCGACATTGAGATCTCAGTTTCTGGATGACGAACTAAGTAGAAAGGGCTGACGAATTTCTCAAACAATCCAAACATCTTCTCTTTGTAAGGCTCCATCTCTGAGCGTAAAGTTCGTTATCATCGGGCTTGGTAACAAGATTCTCTGCTAGGGCGGTTGTGACTCTGTGGGGTGTTTCAACGAATATTGTTGAAGTGGACGTGTCATTGCCGAATTTTTGGAAGCTTCGTAAGTTGGCGTTAGAATAGTTTAACGGACCGAATGTGTAGAAAGTGCGGAGAAATAAATTCAGCTCTGGTGAAGGACTTCAGTGAACTATGGAGTGATCAGACTGTTCATTGATGGGGTCGAGAACTTCTGTGGTGAGGTTCACCCTTGGATGTGATGGCCCAAGAGAGACAATTTCTAGCGAATCGGATAAAAATGGTCTTGAAATGTTCATCCAAAGGTCCGTGGGTGATTGGGGGATATTGAGAGATCTTTTATTTCTCTTCTAAGTGAGGTTAAGTTCCGTTGGCGTTGTGTTTGTTGGAAAAAAAGTCCCAATTAAAGCCGAAGTCCATGATATTACCATGCTCATCAGGAAGGTTATCAAAGGCTGGGAACCAAATCCAAGGTTCTGCCCAGGAGACAACATGGGTTGATTATCAAGAACCGGAAGTCGTGATATATCAGCATAAGCTCCTTGTACTGGTATGCTTGTTTGTTGTCGACGGCAGGGAGGGGGCTCGTCCTTGAAAGTACATGGCCTTAAAAATCTTCTACAGCTCTCGCACGGTAATGTGTCATTGTGTCTATTACCAGAAATCTTGACTTTCTCACCCTGCAAAAGTCTCAAGGTCAGTTGTCGCCGCGTCCTCGATGAGGTCTCGCATTGGTACCCCCACTGGAAGGCACCTGCACCTTGCATGCATTGATGCCTCCTTAAAAGTTGAGTGAGATTTATCACCGCCAGTTTGAAATCCAGCAGGTGTCTTCAGGAAGGCGCAGAGAGTCGTCGCGTGATAGAGACTTGGAGGTTCGCTGGAGATTCTGAGAAGTGTGGATCTTCTGAAAAGTGAGGATGTATTAGTTTCCCTGTTTTTCATAGGCCGGTAGAGGATACGTTTTCGATCATAAAAATGTGAAGATTCTAATTTTTTTTAGTCTCGTTTGTATGTTATGGGAAATATTATTCGAGTTACTGACTTGTGTAAGTAGTATAACTTCAAATTACGTGTTTTATACCTCTATTTGCTTACGCATTAAACTTGAAGCTCTTCTTTAGATGGTCAAATAGATTCCTATTTCACTCTTTAGATCTTACAGTACTGGAAAATATTCGAAGGCCTTTTCTAGATAGATAATTTGTGCTCTTCTAGAATATAAAAGATACCATGAACGGTTCTCAAAATAGCCTCGTGATCTCAAATATTGGCCAGAAAAGTCTTCCAATCCTCATTTTCGATATATATCCTCAAACTCGTCGCCTTGAAGTTAGGATCAAGCTTGACTGCATTAGCACACTTCCATCTTCACTCCTCTAACAACTAGAAAGAAGGATCTCAAACTCACCTGAGTTGGCAAAACCAGTTGCTCACCCCCACCCAAACTCAGCACTAGTCGCTGTGCTCTCAGCAGCCTCTCTTCCAATACCCCCAGGAGAAGCCTCATCCGCCTCCTGGACACTAATCTCCCTGACCTCACTTGGTACACCCGTCACCTCGCTCCAAATCTTCATGTATTCAATGTAATTCGCCATCTCACTTACACCCAACAAATTCTGTTTCGGAGGTGAGCGAACCAGAAGGCCAACGAAGAGACCTGTGTCTGCGGGGACAACGAAAGGGTGTAGTGCTTCGTTCTTGCCAGGTTTGCTTAATATATAGACCCCGCCTTCCATATTCTATATCACTCATCAGCTATCGATCCCAACGGGAAAACAGAAATCCGTACCTTTGCAGCACCCGTAATACTTCCATACTTAATCATGTTATCCGTATAAAACCCCATATTCAACAACGAACTCTTCTCCCACAACTCCTTTTCTTTCAAGTACTCCGTAATAACTGCCTTACTATCAAAATGATATGCGTACGTATACTTCCCCTTACTCTGCTCCTTAAACCCTGGCAAAGTACTAAACACAAATCTCTCTAAAACACTGCCTTCCTCCTTCGCCACTTCATCGGCAGCATCGATGATATTCTTCCCTGGACTTCGACACCAAAAGCATACTCTCCCGTCGCACGATCCGAAACCTTGGATTTTGCGGAGAAGGTAGAGAAATAGGGAGCCCAGAAATCGGTTACGGCGAAGATGACATGCGCGCCGCGGAAGGCGGGGAGAAGAGAGTGGAGGTTGTCGATATCCGCTTGGATTATTGAGATGCCTTTGGCTTTTAGAGCTTCTGCAGTGGAAGAAGTGGCTGAACGTGAGATTCCGCGGACGTGCCAGACAAGGGAGAGGAAATATGTTGCTACTGAGCCGCCCTGTTTCCATGTTAATTCAAGATTTTAAAATGTGTTATACTGTCGGAAAGGAGGGGTAGTCATGTGATCGTGAGGTAGATTCGTACCTGGTTTCCTGTCACGCCGAGGACTGCGATTGTTTTGGTCATGTTGGGAATTGGGTTGCAGATAATGAGCAAATATTAAACGAGAAAAAGGAAGCGTCAGGTTTTATAGAAACTGGGTGAGTGGCTCGGAAAAGGAGGTGGGATGTCATTTCTGCCGGATCCCGACCCTGACGTGAGGCAAAGGGGGTTAATGTGGGGCTCATGGAGCTTGCTTTGTAATGTCTGTTTCTGATCGTCTTTATCTCCACAAATAACTCTAGGGGGAAGATTATTAGATGGGATATGAACAGGATGTTGCGGGCGAGGCCGGTTCTGGTGTTTTGAGATTTGTTGATTTATAATCGATACGCTGATCGGTGCTAGTCCTCATCAAGGGTATGGAGACAGAAAGTTCTCTGCCGTCTGATCCGTCAGGCCGTGGCAGCTTCTTAATAGTTTGGATCAGTATTTACAATGGATTTTCTTTGAGAACGTGATATTGCTATTGGGGGGGCCGTCTTAAATGAGGAAATTTTACTAAAAATAAGCATCGACCTACGAAATCCCCTTTCGCATCTTAAAATCGGCATATAAAAAATCCAGACACTTATGCAGTCCCATTGTATTCCAACCACGTTTGTTCTACATTCATATTACTCTTGATCTCTGATGTTTGTTCGTTTCAGGAATATTTGAGTGTACCAAGAATTGCCAACAATGCCACAATCGCTATGCAGTGCTTGGTACTACCTTCTGCTATGAAGTACTGAAAAACCAATGTGAGAAAGCTTACCTCCAGCAGTAGTGACTACCGTATATAGGATGATATAGCCCACGCAGTGCTTACATCTCCATTTTTTATCATATCCCAACGCCATGGCGAGGCCGAACAATATAGGCGTAACTACCGCAACAGAGAGCCGCACGGCTAACCAACAGTAAATCAGCTCGAGCGAATATTCATTTTCGAATATGATGACTTTGTTGGTGTTTAATTCTCTCTGTACCCATTCCGTCCAAGTTTTGTAATATCGTTATTGGGATGATGGAGAGATGATTTATAGGTTGTTATGAAGTGTGAAAGAACGTTGCGTTCTGGAATTAAAAGGTTTATTTTGATACAGTGGATGGACACAAGTCTGTCCGATTCGCTTAAATAATCGCGTTCCGACGCGTCACCTCTTCCAACCTACATAATAATGCGGCCTCCAGGAACCCCACGCCAACCCCTAGGGGAAGTCTCTCCTAATACAAGATCTCGAGTCATAGGTGCTCGTGATTATAGTATTAAATTTGGAGCCATTTCACGCCTAGAAAACCTAGACGATTTTACTTGCTGGAAGATCTATAAAAACGCGTCTTACTAGACTTCTTGCATCAGCAACCCTCGCACCGGTGCACCCTTAGTGCTTACTCCTCTCGATTACCGCAATATACGACGTGCTATTGTGATAAATCCAAAGATTACTGCCATATAGCTTTGTGTTTCTTGTGCGCCGCACGCTTCCAAAAAGACAATTTACCAGTACCTCCTCAAATCGGGCATACAAAAGTGGAGGGCAAAGCAGAGGCCATTTTTAACTACAAAGCATGCGCTATTGCGTATAGAATGGGCTTTAAAGCATGATAAGAAGCTAGTAGAGTTCTAGAGAAGGTTATAGTAGTCTAATAAGTGCTTAATTAAGCGTGGGAAGGGGGGCGCTATCTAGTAAGTATATTGTCGGCGGGGTAATTTACCCCTCTTCTTATATACATTATGCCTTAGCTAATTGCGCGCTAACGCTATTAGGTAAAGCCCTTAAAATTTGGGCAATCTAGACTAAGGCACTAAAAGGCAAGACACAGATATTTTGGGCCGCATTTAGCTTTAGGTGTAAGAGTAATCTTGTAGTGATAAAGGGGGACAAGAATGCAAAGAAGGGGGGCGTTACTGCTAAAGTGTATATTAAAGTCTTGCGTAAATACCTTTCTACAATCCTCGAGCACGATAGCGTCTTTATGCAAGATAATGCGCCTATATACAAGGCTTATAAGGTTATAGAGTTCTTTAAAGAAATGGGGATAAAAGTCATAGCTTAGCTGCTATATTCTCTAGACTTAAACCCTATAAAAACCCTTTAAAAGATGCTAAAAGCAGAAATAGATAGAGCATATCCTAAGCTTAAGGGCATAGGCAATAATCAAGCTGTAATAGACTTTATAGTTAAGTGTATATAAGAGGCGTGGGAGACGCTAGCGCTAAAGCTCTTAAATAAGATAGCTAAGGGGATGCAAAAGCGTGTGGACGCAGTAAAGGCTGCAAATGGGTGGTATACAAAATATTAAATTAGCAGAATCGTCAATTAAACACTCAGCTATTTTATATGCTTTAGTCAAAACGTGAATAGCTTCAATTTTGCCTATTTAATGGGTTGAATGCGAAGGTGATGTGTGGTAGGGGAATTGCGCATTTTAGCGAATCGGACAGACTTGTGTCCACGCACTGTATGTGCTCCTAGAGGGATATCGCACTGCTGAATTTTAGATTGGAGGATTAAGATCTATTTATAATAACTCACCTTGTAAAGACTAAAACTGTGCAGAGACGTCTAAGACAAAACTCTTCGCCAACCTCTCACGGATCTTATCCCTTTCCTCATCTGTTTAAACAAGTCCGTCTCGCTTCTGAGTTTCGGTAGCTTTTCTCTTGGATCTAATGATCCTCGCTGAAACCAGCCGATGATGTATGTATCCGGATACGAATTTCGCCCGCATTTGGCCGAGGGACCGGAAAGCCAACAATTATTAGACAGTATCTTTGAGTTTCTGCTGATCCAACTTGTTGAGATCGAATGTCCTGCTTCGAGGCTACTTCGACGTATTAGATGTCGTAACCTCTCGAAAATTACCACCAGATGTTTACTCGACCAGATAATGATCCCCATCAGTCAGTTCCCCGAGACGAAGTCGTTTCCAGGGTTGGGCATTTGAGGCTGCTCTGTTGATGGCGTGTTTGTTGCTGAAGTGGGCCATATTCCATCAGAATTCTCGTCACTTCCTTCCTGCAATTCTATAGACTTTGCTTCCGTGAGGGTGAAACCGCATCGCTCGCGTACTGGTGTTCTGCCCATATTCAATCTCCGTACCCGCGTTTATGGACTGAGGGAATCTCTCCTATTCTCAGTCGCGCCTTGAAGCTGCCGTTGCCATTATCGTCGCCCTTCTTGCCCTCGCTGTCCGGTTCTATCTGTTGAAGTTAAGAGCTTTCCTTTGTTCCTTAGTCTATATAAAGAGAGCTTTGCTCCTCGCACCAGAATCAAAAAGACCTTCTTACTACTTAGTTTCAACACTATTAGAGGATCTAACTTAATTGTCACGCACTGATTCTCGACATTATGGACTTGGATGTCTTACTAGCCGCTGCCATAGCAATGCCGATGGATCAAAATCGTTGAAGTGGAGGAAAGAGATGAGAAAGAGAAAAAAAACTTTCAATGAGG
>Ga0302325_10027715_pt1 | contig 11738 bp, 8 predicted proteins | sample Palsa_T0_2_FD_201948 | JGI IMG/M metagenome (GOLD analysis project Ga0302325, IMG submission 201948) | Peat permafrost microbial communities from Stordalen Mire near Abisko, Sweden - Palsa_T0_2 | ecosystem: Environmental > Terrestrial > Soil > Palsa > Peat permafrost | place: Sweden: Abisko... | reverse complement strand
CGCGCTTGTGAGGAACGAGAGTGCCAGAGAAATTCCTGGTTCGCACCGAGAGATGGTGGTACGAGGGAAGAAGTCGAGATCGGCCGATCGAAGTAGCAAAGGTGATGGGAGTGTTACTCTTGTACGTTTCAATCTACTTGTCGTGAGCAGATGCGGCCTGCAATTTTAACCTCATACAGACCACGAACGATACTTATACTGTTAGCAAGCTTCCCGCCCTCCCAGATCGTCTCCGTGCAGATCTCACAGGTCAGCAAAGGCTTCATTTAGGAAATACGGCGCTAATCCAAACTGCAGGCCGTCAACATGGAGCCATCTATTCCGACAGCGGCTACGCTCTTGCACTCACTCATACTCATGCGATCGTCTGGCCTTATGCTGTCAATATTGCTTCACCAGAAACTTTCGCTTTTGAATTGCCACAACCTTCGAAACACACCTCTAGCCCTTTGCCAATTGGCACGCTGGTGTCGGCATCGGCGTCTTCCTCTGACCCGGGACTTGTTGTGATCATCCCTTCTTCAGGTAAGGTCACATATTGGGAATCAATTTCTAGCGCTGCTACTCTTGACCTCAGATTGCAACGGAATGGGGTGGAAACGACGATCCCAGGATTGCTTTCTGGGGAGACAGCCATACAGATTTTGAATGCCGAGTCCGCTGGTTTCGTACTTTCCTTCAGCAGTGGTAGAGTTGCATATATGAGCGTTAGAGATGGACAAGGAAGACCTGCAATATCCATCCAATTCCTTCGAGGCGGAACTGGGTCGGTCAGCGGCGGTATCTTTGGCAGTTTACGCAACGCCCTTTCCAGCTCTGCTGCGCGTGGAGACATCGCGGCTGTCAGAGCAGGTCCACAGGAGAAGGTCGGCGAGAGAAATGTGGTTGTAGCGACTGCGAAAGGAAAGATTCAATCATGGAATATGCATCGTGGCGGCCACACCTCGCTGAATGCAGAAGTAGAAGGCAGGGAAGCCATTGTCATGGCAATAAAGGGGGCAATCCCGGCAACGACCGACCTACACTTGGAGTCCTTCGAAATTCTTGACTTTGCCTACACGCCAAAATCCGTGGCAGACTCGCAAATTATTGACCAGGACAGCAGTGGAGCACATATCTTGCTTTTGGCCTCATTGAGTGAGCGACATAATTCTCACTATTACTTGGTCGAGATTGTGTTGAAGCGGGATGAGATGAGCATTGGGAATATCAGAGCCATCAAATCATACACCTCTCAAGTCAGTCGAACGGCCACATCAAGACCTCGCATCTATCTCCCAAATCCAGCCCTGGTTGCTTATGTCGTCTTCGATCGAGCTGTCGTAGTCCTTTCCATGGCCAAGCAACCCGACTCGCCTGACGTGCAGCTCCGAGCCGAGAGCCATATCCTTCCACAATCATTCGAAGACGTTATCGACTTTCGAGAAGATCTTAATGTCGAGATTGTTGGCTCTGGCATGGAAGAACCTCATGGACCATCGCAGGGCATTGAGGATGCTAAGTCGCGTCGCCACAAGGCAAAGCACCCCGCAGTTGTTTTGATCGTTCGCGGCGGAGGAGTGGTTCGTGTTGCAGCAACTGACATCACAAAATTAGCATCGACCAGGGCTCAACAAGTCACAGCAAAAAGCAAATTAGAGCAGGCAGTCTTCTTCGGTACCATGGATCAAAACCCGCTCAGTTTCGCAGTGCGACCGGAGCTACAGTTTTCACCCGAGGAAGTTGAAGATGCGGCACTGGAGCTTAGTCTGGACATATTGAAGTCCGAGACTCCTCATATTCCTTCCGTGCCGGGTTCAATTAATCAGAATCTCGAGAAGAGATCTGCAGCTCTCCAACATCTTGCTGAGCATCTGAAGGCCAGTGGCATAATTTTGAATCGCGCTACCAGATGGAGGCTGCTTTGGAATGCCGAAAAAATGAGAGCCGCAATACTGATATGGAAGCGTTATGATGCTTGTGTAAGGGAGAAGGCAGCTGGCCAAAAACGAGGACTCCTGGCAGAGGTTGTTGACTTCATCCACGAGGATTACAAGACCCAGCCAGTTGCCGAAGCTGGCGAGCTTGATCGCGTTCGCCACTGGTTCATCAAGGATGTTTGGAATTTGGAGATTGCCATTCCATGGGCATATCAAGTTATCAAGTATACCTACCAGGATGGGCAAAAGGACCACAATTATGTGATGAATATCATGAGCGAAGCTGATGACCTCGTTCTTGCTGCAATGCAAGGTGCCTTCGACTTCCGAACTGCCAATCTAGAGCTGTACGGTCTTGCAGATGAGCAGCTAGAGCATGGAATTCTGAAAGAAAATTATGAGGATCTTCCAGAATTCTGGACGTCCACTTTCTACGTCGCAGAGAACCTGAGGAAGCAGACTCAGCTGGCTGGTGCGCTAGTGAAGGAGTACTGGAAAAAGGAGCCGCAAGAAGGTCACCCGAACCCTGTTGTGGTCAACAAAGTTCGGCATGAATACTCCGCTCTCATCGATGTCGCGATCCGGTCCAACAAGGAACGCGTCAGGTGGGACTTCGCGACAGGTTCACATCAAGCCCAAATCGAAGGAGAGCAGATCGAAGCTTCGCAGGGCTCCGCGCAAGAAGAACTACTTGCGGAACTTGCCTCAGATCTTGAGTTGGCGGACGAAGCGATCGAACTGGCCGAGAAGCACGAAATTCTGCCTACCCTTGCAGAGATTCTCATGTATGAAATCGACGTAAGTCGTTCGAAAGCGTGCGAGCCTAGCTACAGCCAAGAGGAACGTAGGCGCTCCCAGGGACGAGAGCAAGACCTGCGAGATCGACTGAGTGCCTGCTTTACAAAATTTGGTACGAACTGGGCGACTGCTCTATTCCAGTATGAAATTAGCAGCGGTGCTATGACCGAGCTCTTGGATGGACTGTCCGAGGAACAAGAATATTTGACTGCCTTCTTACGTAGTAGGCCCGAGTACGCAAAGATTGCGTGGATTAACGAGGTGACTCGAGAGAAGAACTTTGTCCAGGCGTCGAAGACGCTCCTTGACCTTGGTCTGACCCGCGAGACCGATCTCTGGAGCAAGAAGATTGAATTGAGCATGGGGAAGTTGGCTCTCCTCGCGGGGAGGAACTATAGCCAGGCGAATGGCATCATCATTCCAGATGGAGGGGAGACCGAGCTCTCTTCAGTTCACGATCAGCTCGCATTGGTTAAAATCCAGGATCAGATTTACGACGTTGTGGTCCACTCTATTGTAAATGCGATCGATGAAAATGCAGAGCTTCAATTGGCACTGGAATCTCATGGTAACAGTGCTTTGCAGAGCCAGCCCACTTTCATATCGTTCCTCGGAGAAAGCATGGCGCGCCTCGTCAAGCATGAAGCTATGGAAGCCCCAACATTGATTGACCTGCTCACGCTCATGACGGCCGACGACGAAGAATTCTGCAGTGCGCAGTTCTTTCTGGCTCTCCAGGCAACTCGCTACGGACTTAGTAAGGATGATCAGCTTTTGACGCAACGGATCATCTGGCGACGATGTATGTTGAGAGATGATTGGGCCGAAATGAATAATACAGAGCAGAAGGACGACCAACAGGTATCAGAGCAATTGGCAAGAACAGCTTTGTACCGCACGTTTTTCCTCTGTTTCAAAAATCGTGAGTAGAAAAATCCTCCCAAGAAAATTGCAGCGAGCGCTAACCAAGATAGGCTTATTTGATGAAAAAACAACGGTGAAGCCAGTCAGCCCAGAAGATGTCCTAGGAGCCGGGACCGAGGAATTGGATCATCGATTCACTGGACTGGACATCAGCAGTAGAGAGAAGATTATGAAGGATATGCAGGCAGAAGATGTTGCCTTGACAACTCTCATCGAATCCTCCAGGCTTGATAAGTGGTACCAGACGGCGCTGGCGCAAGCCAAGCAAGACTACGCAGAAGGAGTGAACGAAGAGAATGATGACGGAAGAAAGATGAAGGAGGCAGAGGAGGCACTCGAGGAGGTGGAGCGAGGCATTAAGGAGAGCGAGAGAACGAAGGCTGAGAATCTTCTACAGTCCAGGTCGCGGAGTAAAACTAAGATGAATGGCAGTCTGGGAAGTTTCCGGAAATCGTTCAAGCAGTACTGAATGAGGGAAGATGCAACGATATCAATGGCGAACTGTAAATTTAAAATGTATAGCATTCTTGATACCCGGCCATCAGGGAAGCAAGACCAAAAAAGAACTTGTCTTCTCAAACCCAAGTCAGATCCATGCTGCTACCTACCAATAGACAAAAGTGAATCGAGTTGTCTTTGTGATCGAAGCAGGTTGCTGACTTTCAGTTGCAGGGCATAAGAACACTAAAAGTCGATCTGAATTGAACGAAGTGTAACCGAATAGAAACAAAGTACAACGAGCTATGAAGGATAGAAATGAGACGATCTGCCTAGAGTCAAATTCGATTATCCAAAAGGCTGTTGGTGAGCCTGGCTGACGAGAAGGCCAAAATGTTCAATAAGTCAAGATTAGGTTCAATATTTCGTAGCGAATCATAATGGGATGAAATCAAGCTCCGGGCAGCTGAGCTTCATCGTCATCCCCGTGCTTCAACAATAGCAGTTACTCATCAGGGGAGATATGCAAAAATGACACGTGCCAAGGCCAATCCACTGTCGCCAGGAAACAATGTAGGGAGACCGCTCCCAACGCTCCTAGACCTTATTACGGATAATTTTGCTACACGTCTGCGAGCTATGTCCCGACTTGTTGTTAGATCTCATCCTTACTGCGGTACACAACGGATTCCCAGGTTTCCTAACCGTATCGTGTCTGAAAGTGCAAACCATGCCGACCAAGGCCAAGGTCGCCCATCTCCGAGGATACTTATAAGTGGCTAGGCCTCTTTCCATGGTGGACCACTGGACCCAGAGCCAAATAATATCCGCGATGCCAAGTCATAATGCGAGAACGGTCAGCCCCTGAGAGATCCAATCACGGCAAACGCCTCTAGACAAGGGAGAGCGAACAATCTTTAAAGTAAACACTAATCCTAAAATTTGCTAGCGAATGAGGATGGAATCAACAAGCTTCAGCGCGCGATCTGGGGGCGGAGGCGGACGGCGTTTGAACGATGCTCTGCTTCCAGAAGGCCAGGGGACCTTGGTACAGGGTTGATGATATTTGACTGTTGGAATCATCTTGCACTTGTCTCCTTTGTCTGAAGTCACAAGAAACACATCTGGCTGCACACTCGCAGCCTGCATCGTAGAAACATTAAAGTTATGGCAGTCGGCTTTGCACACCGCAACTGCCTTGCATAACACACAGACTCGACACTCGACACCGCCATGTAATTGCAAGTCCGCAAACTTCTCCACTCCACTCACTCCACTTGTACGGCGCCCAAACTGTACGGTGATCGATAAGAACGCCCTGGCCTGGCCTGCTTTGCTGGTGCTCCTCGCGGATGGCTGCGTACTGCGCGCGCGCGCCCCTGGATCTTTCTCTCCGCAACCCAATTTCCGTCTCGATCCAAAGGCATCCTGTGCGCCACTCTCGGCCACAGTCCATTTTTTCCTACGAGCTCTGTCCAGCTGGCAGCGTAAGGAATTTGGGCGTCTGCATTGTGTCTTGATCCCGTCGACGTTCAAAGGCGGTCTTGCTGCGCCTTTTCGCTGCCTGCCGCCCTGCGTGGAGCTCTCGCTTCATCTTGTGAGTCCGCCCCCCCAGCAACCCTTCAACCTCACCTCGACATCAACATCCGCCATCTACGACCGTCAATCGTTGCGGGAGAGGGTCTCCGCCGTTGGGACTCGCATTTCGGAGGACCTCGAGCGCTGAATGCTGACTTCTTTATTGCCACAGTCGTCGCGTGCACTGTTGCTTGACTTTCGCGTTCCTCGGAGCAGGCTGCACATTCTGCACAAGACTCATTGAAGCTCAATCAGCCGTCTAGCTCCTTCGTGAGCTTCGATTCCGATCTGATGGCATCCTCATCGTCCAATGTCGTTGGTGTGCATTACCGAGTGGGCAAGAAAATTGGAGAGGGTTCATTTGGTGTGATTTTCGAGGGAACAAATCTATTGAACAACCAACAAGTGGCCATCAAATTCGTACGTCAATACCTCTGCACCACCCGTGAACTGGGTAACAGTTCGTCCTTACTCTGCATAAGGGTTCGCCATTGAGGTTTCCATGCTTGGCTAACATCTCGACCTTTTTTGCAGGAACCTCGAAAGAGTGATGCCCCACAATTACGAGATGAGTACCGAACATATAAAATCCTTGTTGGCTGCCGTGAGTATATCAAAGTCTGCCTTTCGTGCCCTCGAACTGATTCGAGATAGCTGGTATTCCTAATGTCTACTACTTCGGCCAAGAGGGTCTCCACAACATCCTGGTTATCGACCTGCTCGGCCCGTCTCTAGAAGACCTCTTTGATCACTGTAATAGAAGATTCTCTACGAAGACTGTGGTGATGGTGGCGAAGCAAATGGTATAGTTCCAAATCTGAGTTCAGGCTGATGGTTGCTGACCGTCCCAGCTTTCGCGAGTGCAAACAATCCACGAAAAGAACCTCATATATCGCGACATCAAACCCGATAATTTTCTCATTGGTCGACCTGGGTCGAAGTCTGCTAATGTCATTCACGTGGTGGATTTTGGTATGGCGAAACAATACCGGGATCCTAAGACGAAACAACACATTCCCTACCGTGAACGAAAATCATTGTCTGGAACTGCAAGATATATGAGTATCAACACACATTTGGGCCGAGAACAATCGAGAAGAGACGATCTTGAAGCATTAGGACATGTCTTCATGTATTTCTTGAGGGGCGGGCTACCTTGGCAAGGACTCAAGGCTGCTACGAATAAGCAAAAATATGAGAAGATTGGAGAAAAGAAACAGACAACTGCGATCAAGGATCTGTGTGATGGATTCCCCGAGGAGTTCAACAAGTATCTGAGCTATGTCCGAAATCTTGGATTTGAGGACACGCCAGATTACGATTATCTTCGAGATCTGTTCACCCAGGCATTGAAAAACACTGGCGAAGTAGAGGATGGCGAGTACGATTGGATGAAGCTCAACAATGGAAAGGGCTGGGAGGCCATGAAGCAGCACCCATCTCAACACATGCTGCATCAACCGAATGCAGTTCCAGGAGCGTCAGCGAGAGAACTTCACGGTACGACCAGAGGAAATAGCACGCCAGGCCACCTCACCGCCGCCCGTTTAAACGCCGCGCAACCCCCGCCACCGTCCCCAATCAAACCGGGGATGGGCAAGACGCGCGATCGACCAAACGCCCAAGGCGGCTTGGTCCCAAAACGCAGCAGCGGAGCGGCGGGGGGCCTCCAAGACGTCGCTACTCCAACCGGCTCAACCCAGGCACAATTCCAGAACAGCTCGAACAATCTGCCCCAGAGGATGGCGCCACAGGCCAATATGACCGCACAGCCCCAGAACGGGAGGAATCAGGAGCCACAGTTGTCGGGCTTCCAGAAGATGATGAAGGCTCTGTGTTGCGGTTAGTTTAATCTACCCATTGAGTTTAAACCAATCATTGACGTTTCTCATCAGGATGAATTCTTCTCCATGAATCGACGACTCGCAAAATCACCTCCTCAAAATCCGCTGTCACCTTTCGACCGGAGGGGTTCTCTGATGATCAAAATCACTTTCCACCCGTCCTCGTTATACGATGTAAACTTTTGCACGCGAGCAAATGCTTGCAATCTTCTCTTTCTCCTCTGCTAATAGCAGATACGACCCTCGCTCCTTGTCACATAAACGTCTCTTCCTTGGCTTTGCCAGGCTCCGCAACCAACCACATCCTCAAAACAACTCACGGCGCATGGCTCATGTCCAACAATTACTTCAAGATTAATATTTTGTTTTCCCGTTTCCTCATCAGCATCGCATTTTCTTTCAGGGCACCCTCAATACAAAGACGCGTAGTCTTGGCTGCACGGAAGAGACTTCACGATAGTATACCTTTCAGTTCGGAGCGTACCAACGGCGAATGGATGACATAGAGGCATCGGAATGAGATTTCTCGGACTCAGTTCTATGAATGAAAAAAAAGGTTTCGAAAATAGTCTGTGCCATGAAGCGAAATGCATTATGTGGTCTTTTTCAAAGTGTGCTGTAACTTTATCTACTCCATCCCATTCCTATCTCCATAAGTCGTACAAGTTTCTCATTTTCTACAAGGCAGCCAAGAAATAGTTGTCCTATGTCAACTTTTGCTTGATGAAGAATGAACGCAGGTGAGAAAGCTGCCAAGCGCAGGTGATTCCCAAAACTACTAATTGAACCAATGTCCATCTCACAACTCTTGCATTCGTAGACTCAGATTGATCTCTGAATTCAGCCTCGCGTTCCTTCTCGCGTGGTTAGCGTAAAATCAAAACAACAAGCACAATTGCCCCGGAAGGAGACAAATACAGGAGACCTACCCGTTGGAAAACCTGCTCTCGTCTGATGTCTTGTAGTCTTCCATTGAGATCCTTAACCCTCTTCACAATATCCTGAATCTTGCCCTTGTCCGTACTCTCAATAGCACTTGTCTCACCAATGGCTAAGTCGAGCGTCAATTTAATGCCGCCTTGTGGGTGGAGAGCTGAGAGCCAGTTTGAGCCGCCAGAATTGGAGGAGGGTGTGAAGCAGATCTTGTGGTCCCCTGATTCCGCGGCGCTGAAGGTGAAGCGGCCTGACGATGAGCCCTTCTGGGAAACGACACGGTGGTCGTTATCGAATACTTCCTGAAAGGAGAATTAGCAACTACCATTGCGTATCAAGCGGGAATAACATTGAGCAAGGGGGTATTTACATCAACAGAAATAAAGACATTCAATCCATCATGCTTGGACCACATCTTCCGATTATCATCGTACTCCTCTGCTGTGTAATGGCCCACCACAAGCGTATCTTTGGGAAGCTCCTCAAAGAAACATTTCGGTGATGTCCCGTCGATGTAGAAGTAGAGGGATTGCACGGGCACGAGCAGAGCGCTCAGCGACAGTATTGGGATTATCGACCGCATGGCTATACAATCTGTATTTCGTAGACTATTGTGGATCCGTAGGGCGTGGAAAGGAGGTCGAGGTAGTCGCGAGGTCCTCCTTTTTTTGGTTTGACACGTTCATGGATTTCAGGGATAAGGAATAGCACGTGATCGACCCGCTGAACCTCCAAGGCATTTATCGAGGAACCACTTCATCATCGCAACTTCGCGCATCAACGGAAATCAACATTTTACCCCGTCGGATTGAAGTGACATTACTGCAGGTCAATCGCGATGTCTTCTCACGATGTGCGTGATATGCTGGACCTCCCGGGCGATGCTCCACGACCTGCGAAGAAACAAAAGATCGCCGCTCCGCGACCGGTTCTGAAGGGTCTTGCGCGTGAGGTACAAAATCTGAGTGGAGATAATCCTATCGCCATTGTTCCAGAGATCACTGTGTTCAAGAAGAGGCGATTCGCAAGTCGGAAACCGGCTGCAAAGTGGGAGCTTAAGCCATTCAAGAACTCAGCAAGGAACGACGACCCGTTGATTTTGCGGCATTGGAGGAGGAAGACAGAGGCGCCTCCAGCACCTGTCGCAGAGGATGGAAATGGAGAGCCAGCTGCTGCCCAACCTCCCCAGGAGATTGACGACTCCACGTTTGCGAAGTACAATGTTAGGGTCCAAACGCCGAAATACAATGACGAGCAGTACAATACGAAGCTCCGCAGCGATGACTGGTCAAGGGAGGAGACAGATTACCTGATGGACCTGGTAGAAGAGTATGATTTAAGGTGGCCGGTGATCTGGGATCGATACGAGTATGAGCCTCCAACTCCGCAAATGGATGTCGATACTGCAGAGGGTGCTATCGTACCTGTCCAGAAGGTCAGGAGTATGGAAGAGATGAAGGCTAGATATTACTTCATCGCTGCGACGATGATGAAACTCAATAAGCCGCCTGAGCTCATGAATGCAGCGGAGTTTAGCTTGCTAGAGCTTATGCACCAATTCAACCCGGCACAAGAAGTAGCTCGCAAAAGGTTTGCGGAGGCTGCTTTCCATCGGACCAAGGAAGAGGCAAGGGAGGAAGAGAGCTTGCTTTTGGAACTCAAGCGAATACTGGCGCGGTCAGAGAGGCTGACGGAGGAGCGCCGAGAGCTCTATGCTCGTCTTGAGGCGCCACCCAGTCAAGGGGCCATTGGCGTATATAGTTCCAGTCAAGGCCTACAACAACTTCTCCAGCAACTCATGACAGCTGATAAGACCAAGAAAAGAAGATCATTAATGGGCTCCGATGGCATCAGTCCTGCAGGCCCTAGCGGTCAACATCAACAGGGCAATTTCGATCGCCGAGATAGCATCAATCGGGAATCAATTTCCGGACCAAGTGGAAGCAACAACAAGAAAGGGCCCTCCCAAGGTATCAGCGAGCGACGTCAACTCACCGCTGACGAAGAGAAAATGTATGGCGTTAAGCATCTCGATCGCATCACGAGTAGCGGGCCTGCATTCCGGCACGAGAAAATCAGCAAGCCAATCACCAGCAAATCTTCCATTCAGCAACAAAAGATTGCGAATGTTCTCACCGAACTCCGGATTTCTCAGAGGCTGCGAATGCCAACTGAAGAAGTAGGGAAGCAGTTTGAGATTTTATTGCAGAATATCAATGTGTTGCTTGATCAGAGGAAGCTGGCTGATAAGCTGGCTGGGGAAATCAACATTGCGAAGGCTGTGAAGGCGGAGAAGGAGAAAAAGGGACGAGTTGAGAGAGGAGAGCCGGAACCTGGCGATGAGGATGGTGAAGGTAGTGCTGGGGCTAGTCTTGGAGAAGGAGAGATCAAGATGGAGGACGGGGGGAGAGAGAAGAGTGCCGCACCAAGTATCAGAGCTGGCAGTGTGCATAAGAGAAGTGCCAGTGTTATGAGTGGCGTGAGTGACAAAAGCTCGAAAAGGCAGAAGAAATAAGGATCTTTGTAGAATTAGATGTGCAAGTATGATTACATTGTAATCTTGACCCTCCCAGCCAACTCCCATTTTGTTATTTCTACTGCATCAATGTTGTCTATGTTTTGCTACACGCTCACAATGATAATAAAGTTGTGTGGAAAAGGCCCCTTAGCATTCGTCCACAAATCAAATGTTCTTCTTGATTCTCCAAGACATATCTGAATCACACGTCCACAACATAGAAAAAAGTTCTTGCCTACTAACCCACTACAGGCATCTTCCTCCCTCATTCACTCAAAAACACAAAGTATTCCATATTCACAGCTGATAGTGATTGACAAATCTCTAATCCTAGCCTCCAAGGCGACAATCGATTCACACATATAGAAATTTCTCCTGATACCCACTTGAGTACTCAGCCGGTGAGAACAGTTAACAATCCCCAACCTATTGCGTGAAACAGGTCTAGATAAAATTCAAAATTGTAGCGGGGTGTAGACGCTTTTTCTATTGAATATTCCATAGCACTGGTCCAAAGAAAGAGGGTCTCGCTTGAGCACTCCTTGCTTATTCAATCTGAAATGGAGGTGGAGTATTTCTTTCAAGGGAGTGATACACAACAGAACCCTATGTATCTAGAAATGCCGTGTAGGAAATTGTGTTTCCTCGCTGCCTAAATATCTCTGGTATCCTCTGATGGAAGCCACTTCTCGTCTCAAAGAATCGTGGATATGTAACAAAAACTTTCCTTCAAATGGTTCACTTTCCGTTGATTTTATGAGATGAGAGCGACCTCTCGCATCAACA
>Ga0302325_10027713_pt1 | contig 11738 bp, 9 predicted proteins | sample Palsa_T0_2_FD_201948 | JGI IMG/M metagenome (GOLD analysis project Ga0302325, IMG submission 201948) | Peat permafrost microbial communities from Stordalen Mire near Abisko, Sweden - Palsa_T0_2 | ecosystem: Environmental > Terrestrial > Soil > Palsa > Peat permafrost | place: Sweden: Abisko... | reverse complement strand
GATCTCTATGCCTATGCGCGGCGCCTGGTGCGGGCGGCCCAGGAACGGGCCAAGCCCGATGGTCAGCGCCTTGCCGGCTATGGCGATGCGCGCCTGCCCGAACTGGAAAGACAGGTTCTCGATCCCGGGCCGGTATACCCGGCCCTGGAGCGAATTGAGCTCGAATTCTGGCTGGCCAAGATTCGCGAGACCCTCGGACCCGACGCGCCGCAGACCCAGGCCTTCCTGGGGAAGGTGTCGCCCGAGGACCTCGCCGCACGGCTCACGACCTCGACACTTGGTGATCCGGCCGTGCGCAGGGCCCTCTGGGAGGGGGGACTTCCCGCCGTCATGGCGTCGCGCGATCCCCTGATCCTCTACGTGTTGGCCACCGATCCTGTCGCCAGGGCGGTCCGGACCTCCTGGGAGGACAAGGTGGCCGGGCCTACCGCCGCCGCCGCCGAGAAGATCGCCGAGGCGCGGTTCGCGGTCTATGGCGCTAGCGCCTATCCTGACGCCACCTTCACGCCGAGGGTCTCGTTCGGCGAGGTCGAGGGTTGGACGTGGCGGGATCACACGACCTTGCCGTTCACCACCTTCGCCGGCTTATGGAATCGCGCCACCGGTAGTCCGCCATTCGCTCTGGCGCCATCCTGGCTGGCGGCCAGAGGCCGGCTCAAGGATGGAACGATCTTTGATTTCACGACCGACAACGATATTGCCGGAGGCAATTCGGGCTCTCCGGTGATCGACGCCAAGGGCGAGATCATTGGCGCGGCCTTCGACGGCAACATCCTGTCCCTGGGCGGCTCCTTCGCCTTCGACGACGACGTCAATCGTTCGGTGGCCGTGTCGACGGCGGCGGTGACCGAAGCCCTCGACATCGTCTACCATGACGAGCCCCTGTTAGCGGAGCTGCGAGCGCCGTGATCCACCCAAGTCACATCACTCTGGGTTCTGGGGAATGAAGCAGTTCTTCATCACCATCGCCGGCGTCTTCGCTGGCCTGATGCTGTTCTTCGTCATTGTGCCAATGGTGTTTCTGGCCGCCATCGTCGTATCGGCCCGGCCGCGGCCACTGGCTCCCAGGAGCATCCTCGTCCTGGATTTGCGTGCACCCTTGACGGATCAGACGCCGCGCAACCCCCTGGCGCTCTTCACTGGTCGATCGCTTTCGGTGCTGGGCATCGAAGAGACCCTGCGCGCCGCCGAGAAGGACTCCCGGGTCGGGGGCCTCCTCGTGCGCCTACCCGAGGGGGGGACGGAACCGGCGGCGGCCGACGAGCTCAGCCTCGCCTTCAAGGACTTTCGCGCTCATGGAAAGCCGATCCTGGTCCATAGCCAGGGTATCTACGCCGCGGGAATGGCGCCATCGACCTATGAACTGGCGGCCGCCAGCGGCGATATCTGGATGCAGCCCGGCTCGAGCTTCCAGGTCACGGGCCTGGCCCGGGAGGAAATCTTCTTCCACGACTTCTTCCGGCGCCACGCGGTCGTCCCCGACTTCCAGCAGCGCTACGAATACAAGACAGCAATCAATCCTTACCTCTACGACGACTTTACGTCCGCCCAGCGGCTCTCCGACCTCTCCTGGATGGGTTCAATTTACGACACCGCCACGGGCGAGGCCGCGGGCGATCGCGGGAGGGCTCCGCTCGCTCTCCGGTCGGTCCTCGAAGCTGGCCCCTACACGGCCGAGGAAGCGCGCGCCAAGGGCTTGGTGGACTCGGTAGGCGACCTCCGCGGGGCGGAACAGACTATTCTCGCCAAGGCCGGGCGCGGCGCCACGCTCGTCGAGTTCGGCGACTACGACGGTCGGACCCGATTCCAGGCGCGATCGGGGGGATTTGCTGGCGATCCCACGGTGGCCGTCATCACCGCCGAGGGTGTGATCATGACCGGCAAGGATGGGGTCGACAATCCCTTCGAAGGGGAGCGCGCGATCCGCTCCGATAAAGTATCCCGCGCCTTCTATCGCGCCATCGACGACAGCGCCGTGAAGGCGATCGTCTTCCGCGTCTCATCGCCTGGGGGATCGGACACCGCCTCCGAGCAGATCCTGGCCGCGGTCCGGGCCGCCAAGGCGGCGGGCAAGCCAGTGGTGGTGAGCATGGGAACCTATGGGGCCTCCGGCGGATACTGGATCGCCTGCCAGGCCTCGCGGATCATTGCCGAACCCTCGACGATCACCGGCTCGATCGGAGTCTTCGGCGGCAAGTTCGCGCTCGGCGAGGCGCTGGGAAAATTCGGCGTCAATATGCGGGGGCTAAAAGTGGGCGGCGACTTTTCGGACGCCTATTCGGCACGGGGGCCGATGACGCCCTCTCAGCGAGCGGCGTTCTCGGCCCTGGTCGATCGGATCTACGATGGATTCATCGGTCGCGTGGCGAGCGGCAGAAGGCTTCCGATCGAGCGCGTTCAACAGATCGCCAGGGGACGTGTGTGGACCGGCGTCCAGGCCAAGGAGTTGGGTCTCGTCGATGAGCTTGGCGGCTTCTACCTCGCTGTCGATCGCGCCAAGGCTTTGGCCGGGATCAAGGGCCCGGCGCGCCTGGAGGGGTTCGATGTCGAGACCTCGCCGTTCGAGACACTGCAGCACGCGCTCGGCGTCAGCGCCCAGACGGTGCGCGTGCTCTCGGCGGTCGCGTGGCTGGCGCAAGATCCGACCGCCCGATCGACGATCGAAGCGGCCCAGCAGGCGCGCCTGCGGAGCCAGGGCGCGACGGTGCTGGCCCCGATCGGATACTGAGGACCGTTTATTCCCCGGCCGTCTTTGGTCAGGCAACGATCATGGGTTACTGGGCGTCTGCGGATTTCCCGCCGGGGCGTAGTTCATCATGCCAAACAGGGTCCGCACGTTGGGCGTGCCGTTGCCGTCCATGTAGGTGAAGCCCTGCGCCCAGTTGGAGTTGTAGGCAGGGACGCCATCGAGGCCAGGTATCTTCTGGTGAAAGAACTCCGCCGGGGCGGCCGCCTGCGGGCCGCCGAGTATCTGCTGGACCGCCCCCTTCGTCCACAGGAAGGTGTTGACGTTGCCCAGTCGGCCGCGCGCCAACTCTTCATAAAGAGCCAAGGCGCCGAGGAATTCCGGCGAGGACACCGAGGTCCCGATCACGCCGTAGAAGCCACCGGCGAAGGCCGTTACCACGGAGCTGTCATCCACATGACAGGGTGTTTTGGCCAGGCCGAGAGGGCAGCCGCCCACTTGCATGCCGACATCGGGAACAATGCGGCCGCCGCCGTTGCTGACGAAGTTCTGATAGGCGGGCTGGGGAAAGATCACGCTTCGGCCGCCGCCGGCGCCCCAATAGCCATTCTTGACATCTTCCCCAACGCCGTACGGATCCTGCGGCACCTCCTCATCGCCGATCGCTTGCTCAAACTGATATTTCGAAGTGAGGATCGGCGGGTTGGGCTGAGGCGAGGGTGGTTTGGAAGTGGCCAGGTTGCCGCCGCCCACAGCCGTCACGTCGGGATCGTCCGCCGGCCATTCGACGCCAGCGATGAACTTGGCCCCGGGCGCGTCGTTGAAATAATTGAGATTGAGGCATCCTAGACCGTCGCTGTCGCCAGACGCGGCCACGAAAGTGATCCCCTGAGCGTTCCCTTGCTCGAACACCTGCTGGTAGACCCTCAGCACTCCGGTGGTGTCGATGCCGTCGTTGTACGGGGCGGTGTAGTAAAGTTCGCACAGACCGAAAGAGGAATTGACCAGATCCCATTTGTTCTGATCGACAATGGCGACATAGCCGTCGAGAACATGAGCGTCCGAGAGATCGGGAATGCTCACCAAAGTCACCGACGCGCCGGGTGCGCCGCCCAGGACCTGCTGAACGTCGAGCGAGGCTTCGAGCGAGCCGCCGCTGCTGGGATTGAAGGGCGCTCCACCGTCGACATTATAGGTCGCGAAGGTCGGCGGCGGCGATCCGGTGATGGCGGTGAAGTTCTCATGATTGAAGAAATTCGCAAGATCCGAATTCTGCGCATTGGTTTCCATCAGGATCGCGACAGTGACGCCGGTTCCGTCGAGTCTTTTGCCGTGGGGCGTGGTCGATTGATAGGAGGGGTAGTTGTAGGCTTGCTTGAGATCGTCGAACCAATACGGACCCACGAGGCTGTATCGATTGTTTGGATCGACGGGAGCGACTTTCTTTGAATTCACATGCATTGGAGGCCGTCCTCCGAACGCCGCGATGACGGCGCTCTCTTCTTGCAAGGCGACCGGCAATTTGATCGGCGTCGCCGCCACGACCTGAGTTATGCCTTCGACTCGAGTCACCGCGTTAAGGCTGGTTCCCAGCGCCTTGCCTACTTGGGCGGCGGTCCCGGTCACGTGCAGCGAACGGGTGTGGGTCGCCGTCACCTGAAGGCCTGCGGTGGTGAGCGCAGCGCTCACCTTCGAAAAGCTGGCCTCCGTGGGACCAAACTCCGCCTTGAATTGCGCCGGGGTCAGCCATCGGTGATAGCTCGGCGAACCGGCTGTCTGCTGAGCCTTGAGCAGGCTCTGGAGCCCGGTCTCATTGCGCAATGGCAGGAATACCTCGAAGTCGACGGGCGCCGAGGGGTTGACGGCGGCCACTTGGGCGTTGACGGGGGGCGCGGCCCAGCTGATCGACGCCATTGAGGCCGCCGCCAGCAACGGCGCGGTGAAGTATCCAAGCTTGGTCATGCAACCCCCTCTAAAAGCGAATCCTCGGCGCCGGTGGTTGGCGTCTCTCCCTCAAGATCAAATGGCTAGCGGAAATCCCTCATGGTCGCAAGCAACGCTCTTGGTTACCAGCCCTCCGACGGCCGCAAATGATGCTGAAGGCGTCGCCGACCTACCTCTCAGTTCAGAGTTTGAGAGGGCCATGGAGCCAGACGATCCAGATCGAAAGACACAAAGGAGGGCCGAAGGCCAACCTCGATTGTAGAAATCCTCGGCCGCGAAAGATTCCAACGATCGCGACCCATCCCAAGGCTGCGGCGCAAGCGACCAGCAATACCGAGGGTAAGGGGATCCAACCCAGCCATGCCCCGGCGCCCCCGAACAGCTTGGCGTCTCCGAGGCCTATTCCGTCGACGCCTCGCCATTTTTGATAGGCCCAGGCGATCAGGGACAGGATCGTATAGCCGGCGACGGCGCCGACAACATGATCGAGGATGGGCGCTCCCGGCAACAGGGAGGCAAGCGCCAAGCCCGCGATGACCAGGGGCAGCGTGAACAGGTCGGGCAGGCGCATCGAGACGACGTCAATGAGCGCCAGGCAAACCAGGATCCATGCCAGCCCAATGCTGACGCCGAGCAACCAACGCGGCGGCCCGACCAGGCCAGCCCAAGCAAAGAGCAGGCTTGTGAGCGTGATCGCCGGCCAAGTAAGTGCAGGTCGTGGTTTGGCGGCGTAGGCGGTCGCAACTCGCCCCGCGGCCCAGCCGGCCGGGGCGCCCGCGGCCAGAAGGCCAGCGATCGTCGCGCCGGACGTCGGAGTTAGGTGCAAGTCGTCCGCGGCCCTAGGTAGGCTCGGGGGCGCGGAAGCGAACCTCGCTCCTGGCGAAATCGAGACAGACGTACTGGAAGCGGCTGAGGACATCGACCCCCAGGAGGATGGCCGGCTTGTCGACCAGCTTCCACAGACGGAAGGTGTGCAGGTCGGCGAAGGCGACCGGCCAGCTGGGCAGCAGCAGGTTGGCCACTCGCAGGTGGGGAAGATCGGCGATCTGGGCCGAGATGGTCTGGCCCGTGGCGCTGAGAAGCGGGATGCGCGTCCACTGGCCCGCGGGACGCCGTCGCAACGCTAGCGACAGGAGCGCCAGATTGCCGATCGTGTTCTGCGCTCCGGAATCCAGGAAGGCGGTGATCGGGATGTCGTCCAGATCCGCGTCGACCAGGGTCAATTGTCCGTCACGGCGCCGCGCCTTGACCGTGACCTCGTTGGCGTTGCGGAAGATGCGCCCGGCATCTTCGATGCGCAGGCTCTGGCCGCGGAAATCCAGGGTGATCCGCTTCCCTTCGAGACCGTCAAGTCCCAGCATGCCGGCCGCGCCGATCCCCGCCGCCGGCAGAAGCGACATGGTAATGTCGGGGCGCACCGCGCCGCCTATTTCCAGGGTGGCAACGGTCGTTGAAGCTATCTGGACCCCGGCGATGCCGTTTAATGGACCCGATGGCCCCGCGGGAAGACCGAGTTGCTGGGCCAGTTCGGTGGAAATGACCGTCTGGTTGGCCCCGGTATCGACGATGAAGGCAAATGGTCCCTTGCCGTCGATCCGAACCGGCGTCGTCATCCGGTGATAGATGTCCGACACTTCCCGAAGACTCGTAGGAGGAACGTAATGCTGTTCCTCGAGCGGGGTCAGACGCGAGGCGGTAGTGAACTCGACGGCCGGTGCGCCACGCGCCTTGCCGGATAACAATACCCCCAGGCCAACGAGGGCTGTTGCCGTCCGGCGATCGAAGGTCCGTTGCACTTCCAAGGATGCTTTCGTTCCCTGGACGATCATACACCACTCGCCATGGCCATTTCAGAAATTCCCTTGCGCCGCGGACGGTGATAACGGCGATTCCTGGTATTCAAGCCACACTAGGGCCCGCGTGACGGTCCTGATTCTTGAGCGGACATCGGCGCGTGGACGTGGGTGATCAAAGCGGAGCGGCCAGTCTCGTCGGGCGAGCGCGCGAAGCCCTCGGTCGTCGCGATCCGACTGGGGCGCTTGTCCTGCTGCGCGAGGCCGAAGTCCTTGAACCCTCGGCGGAGTTGCTCCTGGACAAGGCGCTGGCGCTGCGAATGCTGGGCGAGCTTCCCGAAGCGATCGAGACTCTGGACGCTGCCCTCGTCCTTGACCCGCAAAACTTTCTCGCCCTGCTCTCCAAAGGCGCCCTTCTCGAACGCCTTGGGCGGAGCCGGCAGTCTGTGGTCGTCTACAAGGCGGCGATAGCCGTGGCGCCTCCGGTCAAAGGCCTCGCACCCGGTCTCGCCGCCGCTCTCGAAAAGGCGAGCAACACCGTGAAGGCGGCCTCGGAGGCTCTCGTCATGCACCTGGAATCGACGGTCGCCGGTCTGCGCGCGCAATTCGCTGGCGAGGATCTCGCGCGGTTCGACGAGAGCCTGGAGATCTACGCTGGACGAACACACGCCTTCGTCCAGCAGCCGCTCCTGCTGCACTATCCACGCCTGCCGGCGATCCCGTTCTTCGATCGGAGCTTGTTCCCGTGGCTCGCCGATCTCGAGGCGGCGACGCCGACGATACGGGAAGAAATGATTGCCGCCCGCGACCGACGCCTGGAAGGCTTCGTTCCCTACATCGCCTACCCGCCGGGCGTGCCGGTCAACCAGTGGGTCGAGCTGAATCACTCGCTGAAGTGGAGCACCTTCTTCCTCTGGCTCAACGGCGTGCGTCAGGATGACGCCTGCGCCCTTTGTCCGAACACCGCGGCCGTCCTCGCCTCCCTGCCCATGGCGCATCAGCCGAACTACGCGCCAACCGCCATGTTCTCCGTGCTCGATCCCCGCACGCGGATTCCCCCGCACACCGGTTCTACCAACACCCGGCTGGTCGTCCATCTGCCTCTCGTCCTACCGGGACTGGCCCGGTTCCGAGTGGGCAATGTGAGCCGGCCGTGGCGGATGGGTGAGGCCTGGGTGTTCGACGACACCATCGAGCACGAAGCCTGGAACGACGCGGACGAGTCTCGCGCCATCCTCATTTTCGATGTGTGGAATCCTCTGCTTTCGGAAGCGGAGAAAGCCTTGATCTCCGCCATGATGACGGCGCGCAAAGCCTACGAATCCGAACCGTAGCGCTAGTAGTGCCTGGTTCGCTTTCCGCCACTCCCAGCCTCTTTCCGCTCGACTTCGACGAAGCGGGCGACCGCCTTCTCTGTCTCGATTTAAGCGAGACCGATTTCCGCGCGGCGAGCTTTCTCGATGAGCGGTTGCTGGCGAAGGACCCGAGGCGCAGCTGGATAGCGAGCGCCGAGGCCGCCGGGTTGGCCGCGAACCTCGATCGCGAGAGCGACTTCATCTTCCACATTGGGCATGTGGGATCGACCCTCCTCTCGCGCCTGCTAGGAGCGAGCGAAAGGGTCTTCGCGCTGCGGGAACCGGCGATTCTGCGAACGCTGGCGCGCCGAGAGTCGATGCTCGCGACCCATCTCGACGCGACCCTCAGATTGCTCGCCCGCGTCTGGCGGTCGGATCAGCGAAGCCTCGTCAAGGCGACGAGCTTCGTCTCCGATATCGCTCCGGCAATCCTCACGGCGTCTCCCACTACCAAGGCGCTCCTGATGTTCGTCGCTCCGCAGGTCCACATGGCCACCCGCCTTGCCGGGCCGGCGACGCGAGCCGAACTGCCCGCCGTCGCCGCTGCGTGGCTGGAGCGACTGCATCGACGCATTGGAGGCTCCTATTGGCGCCTTGAGGCGCTTTCGGAAGGCGAGCGCGCGGCCCTCGGCTGGGTCTGTGAGATCTGCTCCCTGGCAAGCGCCAGCCAAGTTTTTCCCGCCCGCACCCGCTGGCTGGATTTCGAGGCCTTCCTGGGCGATCCCGTCGCGGGCCTGGGCGAGGCGCTCTCATTTCTGTACGGCGGTCCCGTCGATGGCGAGGTTGCCGCGATCCTCGCCGGCGGCGACCTTGGCCGCTACTCCAAGGCGCCGGAATTTGGCTATGACGCCGCAACCCGTCGTCAGACAATAGCCGAGGGCCTGCGGGAACATGGCGCCGAGATCGATCGGGGCATCGCCTGGATCAATGCCGCCGCCAACGCCCATCCGGCCATCGCCGCCGCCGTCCGTCTCCCGGCGGCCTCGAGGCGGCGCTGACGCGAAATCTTACTCGGACTCTCCCCAGATCCGGCGAAGGTTGTTGCGCACATATTGCAGCCGCGTCCGGTTTTCCCAGCTCATGTTGAAGCCTTCCAGGGCCGCGACCTCGTCGAGATGGTAGAGCATGTCGCGATTGGCCGGATCAGGGATCATGCTTTCGATGAAGGTGAGGCCCACCAGCCGCTCGCCCGCGCTCACCGGCTTGACTTCGTGGAGGGTGTTGGAGGGGTAGACCACCGCCGAACCGGCGGCGCCTTTGAACGCGACGTCGCGTGTGCCCAGTCGGATCGAAAGCTCGCCACCCTCGTAAGCCGCCGGATCGGAAATGAAGAGGGTGCAGGAGAGATCCGACCGCAGCGGTCGCTCGCCGACAGTCATGAAGGCGGCGTCGGAGTGGGCGCCGTAGTTCATTCCGGGAATGTACTTGGCGAGCATAGGCGGCGCCATGGTCCGCGGATAGGCGAAGTTGCGGAACGAATCGCTTCGATGGAGCGCCGCCGCCATCAGGTTGGCGGATTCTCCGTAGACGGGATCGGCGTGGTCTATCTGCAGGTTGTTCTTGACCGTCGAATGCGGACTCGAGAGCCGGCCGTCGGCGAAACGTCCGCCGCGCGCCCAGGCGCGCAGTCGCTGGACCTCGCCGTCTGTCAGAACCTCCGGCAGTTCCAGAAACATGATCGACCCTTCAAATCGGCGGCGAAACTAGCGATGGGGGTGGCGGCGCGCAACGCCCCGCCGGCCGAGTGACTGGGCTATCAGTCGTCGACGCGGTCTCTTACCCACTGCGAAAAGAGCCACTTTTCCCCCCGGGTGGGCGGCAGGCCGGCATGGAGCGTCCTGGGGTCGGGGACGCCGGCCGGATCGACATTGCCGAAGTAGAGCGCGTCGCCCGTTCCGCCCTTGTAGGCCAAGGCCAGCAACGGAAAATCGGTCTCGCCGCCCTCGAAATCCGAACTCAGATAGATAAGGAAGGTCACGATCCTTTGGCCTCGGCGGACGAAGTCGGCAGCCTGGCCGGAAACGCCTGGATCGAGATAGTCCCTGTGCGGAGCGAATTGTTCGCCGACCTCATAGTGCAGAACCTGGGGCGGCTCGAGGAAGCCAGTCGGAACGCCGATCGTGGCGGCGATGCGAGCTTTGACGAAAAGCACCACAAGGTCGAGATCCAGAACATTGATCTCGAAAGCTGAGTTGGTCCGGACATCCAGTCTCAGTGGGACGGCAGACTGTATTCCGTAGAGCAGGGCGGACTCGAGGCGGCCACGGCTGCGGCCGATGAGCCAAGCGCACGTTTTGTGTGAGAGAAAACCCTCGATGGAGACTATCCGGGGAGCTCTGGAGAGGACTCGTTTTTCGCTTGAAGCGATCCAGTCTTCCAGCCGGACGGATTGGCGGATTTGGAGCCAAAGTTTCGGGTCTGCGGCGTCTGGAGCGGCGGTTTCGGCGCCCGCGAGGACCCTAAGCTGTCCGCGGGCCGCCGATGAGCCCGCCAGCGCCGCGTTCAGCAGCAGGTCCAGCGCGCCCGTCCAGCTCTGACCAACACCGATTCCAGCGCCGGTCAGGGCAGCCATCAGGCAGGAGGCATCGGGCTCGCCGGCGGTGATGGCGGTTTGGATCGTCTCGATCCCTTGTCGCAAGTGATCCGGTGTGCCTCCGCGCAGGATTTCCAGAGCGGCCTTCAGCCTTGGCTGAGCGATTTTCACCGGTTCGGTCAAATCATCCCCCCCGAGAAGGTGGCGACGGCGCGGGACAGCACTGCGCTGAGGCGGACCTGATTGTCACGCTCGCACGCGATCTCTCACCCACTGGGAAAACAGCCATTTCTCGCCCCGGGTCGGCGGCAGGCCGGCATGAAGGGTCCTGGGGTCCGGCACACCCGCCGAATCGACGTTGCCGAAGTAGAGCGCATCGCCGGTTGCGCCCTTGTAGGCCAAGGCGAGCACCGGAAAGTCGGTCTCGCCACCCTCGAATTCCGAGTTCAGATAGATGAGGAACGTCACGATCCTCTGGCCTTGACGGGCGATGTCGGCGGCGTGACCCGGCAACTCCGGAGCGAGGAAGTCCCGGTGCGGAGCAAACTCTTCGCCTACCTCGTAGTGCATGATCTGGGGCGGCTCGAGCGCCCGGACCGGAACGCCGAGCGTGGCGGCTATGCGCGCGCGAACCATGAGGATCACCAAATCGAAGTCCAGTACATCGATCTCGAACGCGGAGTTCGTGCGGGCCGCGGATCGTTGAGGCGAAGTCGATTGACCGCCGTAAAGCAACGCGGGCCTGAGACGATCGGCGGCGCGGCCGACGAGCCAGGCGCATACCTCGTCGGAGAGAAAACCGCCGATGGCGACCACGACGGGAGCCTTGCAGAGCACCCGCTTGTCTGGCGGTGAGGTCCAACGTTCAAGGCTGATCGAGTCGCGCAACCGACACCAGATCCCGCTATCTCCTGCGTCGGCAAGCGACTGGGGATATCCGGCCCCCGCGAGCAGGGCCAACTGCCTTCTCGCGGAAGACGAGCCCGCCTGCGCGCCGCCCAACAGCAGATCGAGCGCCCGCGGCCAGCTCTGAGGAATCCCGATCCCAATGGCGGCGAAAACCGCCAGGAGACATGAGGCCTCCGGCTCTTTGGCTTCGACGGCGAACTCGAGGGCTTCGATTCCCCGACGCAGATGGCTGGGCGTGTCGCCCCGCAGGATCTCGAGCGCTTGCGACAGGTTGGGTTGATCGCCTTTCACCGCTTCGCTCATTTCGAACTCAGCCCGGAAGCAGATCGAAAGCGACACTGAGCCGGGGTTCGTCGCCACTGAATGGCGCCGTTCCGTGCCACATGTAGGAGGGGAAGAGGATGAGTTGGCCCGCCTCCGGCTTGACGAACCGTTCGGGACCAAGCGCCGGCATGGTCGGGATTCCTGGCTCGCCGAACTTGAGCCACCCTTCCTGGCCGCGCTCGACGGCGCCCGGC
>Ga0302325_10027711_pt1 | contig 11739 bp, 13 predicted proteins | sample Palsa_T0_2_FD_201948 | JGI IMG/M metagenome (GOLD analysis project Ga0302325, IMG submission 201948) | Peat permafrost microbial communities from Stordalen Mire near Abisko, Sweden - Palsa_T0_2 | ecosystem: Environmental > Terrestrial > Soil > Palsa > Peat permafrost | place: Sweden: Abisko... | reverse complement strand
GTTTGCGCTGCACGAGGACATCACCTACGACCGCCGCACCGGCGCCTACCGGCGCAGCTACCGCTTCAACGCCGGCGACCCCGCGGCCCGCGCCTACCTCGACAACTACGTCGGCCAATGCCGGGTGATGCCGTACACAGGCCTTGCGGCGCGCGCCGGCTGATCCGAATAGGGGACGCATCTCCAAGCCGGGTTTTCGCCGATGGCGCGCGTCCTCATCCTCTCCAGCTATGTCGCCGCCAGCCGGGTGGGCGGTGGGGCGCAGGCGCTGGCGCTGGCGCGGCTCGGGATCGAGCCGGTGCTGGTCCCGACCGTGGTGTTCGGCCGCCACCCGGGGCACGGGCCGCCCGGCGGCGCGGCGCTGGAGCCGGCGCTGTTCGAGGCGGTGCTGGGCGGGGTCGAGGCGGCAGGCGCCTTTACCTCTCTGGAGGCGGTGATCACCGGCCACTTCTCCAGCGCGGCGCAGGTCGCCGCGGCGGCCGCGGCGCTGGAGCGGGTGCGGGCCGCCTCGCCGGCGGTGACGGTCATCGTCGATCCGATCATGGGCGATGCGGACGAGGGCCTCTACATCCGCGAACCGGTGGCCGAGGCCATCGCCGCCGAGCTGGTCCCCACCGCCGACATCGTCGCCCCCAACGCCTGGGAGCTCGGCCGGCTCACCGAGCTTGACGTGACCGATCCCGCCAGCGCCGTCGCCGCCGCCCGGGCGCTCGGCAAGCCGACGCTGGTCTCGTCGGTGCGGGCGGGCGGCGACATCGGCGTGGTCTACGTCCTGGCGGCCGAGGCCTGGTTCGCCCGCCACGCCGAGGCCGCCGCGGCGCCGAAGGGAACCGGGGACCTGCTGACCGCCATCTTCGCGGCCGGCCTCGTCCAGGCCCTGGCGCCCGGCGAGGCGCTCGCCATTGCCGTCGGCGCCGTGGCCGACGCGGTCGCCCTCGCCGCCGGCCAGGACGAGCTGCCAATCGCCCGTTTCCCGACTGCGCTGGGCCGCTCCGCCGCCGTCACCCTGGAGGCGCTGTAGTGGCTGAGGCGCCGACCGGCGGCGTCTGTCCGCCCCGGTTCGAGGCGGTGCGCCGTGCCTTCGAGGCCAACTTCGCCGAGGGGCGCGAACTCGGCGCCCGCTTCGCCTTCGCCGTCGAGGGCGAGATCGTCGTCGACCTGATCGGTGGCTGGGCCGATCGCGACGCCGCGCGGCCGTTCGGCCCGGACACCCTGACGCCGATCTTCTCCACCACCAAGGCCATCGCCAGCTTCATGATCGCCCGGCTGATCGACACAGGACGGCTGGATTACCGCCAGCGGCTGACGGAGATCTGGCCCGAGTTCGGGCAGGCGGGGAAGGACGCCGTCACCGTCGAGCAGATGCTCTCGCACCAAGCCGGCCTCTGCGGGCTCGCCGGGCCGATGGATCCGGCCGACTGGTTCGACTGGGAGCTGATCTGCCAGCGCCTCGCCGCCATGGCGCCGCTGTGGCCGCCGGGCAGCGCCAGCGGCTACCATCCAGTGACCTTCGGCTATCTCGCCGGCGAGATCTTCCGCCGCCTCGACGGGCGCACGCTGGGAACGGCGCTGCGCCAGGACATCGCCGGCCCGCTCGGCCTCGACCTCTGGATCGGCCTGCCGGACGCCGAGCACCACCGGGTCGCCGACGTGCGCCGCCCGTCCGCCCTGCCGAAGCTGGGCCCGCTCACCGAGCCGCGGCGGCTGGCGTTCCTGACCAAGTGGGCCTCGCCGGGCGGGCGCTCCGTCGCCGACTGGCGGCGCGCCGAGATTCCCTCCGCCAACGGCCACGCCACCGCCCCGGCGCTGGCCCTGCTGATGGCGGCGCTGGCCACCGACGGCCACCTCGGCGCCTCACAGCTGCTGTCGCCCGGGATGGCGGCGCAGGCGGCGCGCCAGCGGATCTTCGGCGACGACCTGGTGCTGCCCTACCGGATGGGCTGGGGCGCGGGCTTCATCCGCAACGAGGGTCTATGGATCTATGGGCCGGGCGGCGAGACCATCGGCCACTCCGGCTGGGGCGGCTCCTGCGCTTTCGCCGACCCCGAGCGCGGCGTCTCCGGCGCCTATGTGATGAACCGCCAGTCCGCCGAACTGATCGCCGACAGCCGCGCCCGCCGGCTGATCGAGGCGGCGTACGAAAGCCTGTGATGGCGACGCACCCGCCCGCGGCGTCCGAAAATGCGGCCTTAACGCGGCGTTTTTCTGCGTCGCGGCGTTCGCACGGGTTCGGGTAGCCGAAGCCGACCGTCGCGAAAAATCGGCGCGTCAGGGCGGGTCGTTTGACGGGAAACAGGCCCGGACGGGCGCTTCCAGCTAAGCCGTTGCGGCGCGGGCCGCCCGCAGCCGACGGCCGGCCCGCCAGGCGCCGAGGGCGAAGAGGGCGGCGCCGATCCAGATCAGGACGAAGGAGACGGCGGTCAGCGGCGTCAGCCGCTCGCCGGTCTCCAGGCCGGTCACGAAGCCGATGGTGGGCGAGATGAACTGCAAGAAGCCCAGCACCGAGAACGGCAGGCGGCGCGCCGACCAGCTGAACAGCGCGAGCGGGGCCACGGTCATCGGGCCGGCTGCGGCCAGCAGCAGGGAGACGCCCGGCGAACGGCCGAAAACGCCGCCGTGGGCCGAGAGCCATGCGGCGCAGGCCAGGCCGGGGCCGAAAAGGAAGAGACACTCCACCAGCAGCCCCGCCTGGGCGCTCGCCGCTACCTGCCTGCGGATCAGGCCGTAGCCGCAGAAGGAGCCGGCGAGCGCCAGGGAGATCAGCGGCGGGCGACCGAAGGCCAGGGTCATCAGCCCAACGCCCAGCGCGGCCAGAGCGATCGCGACGGCGCCCGTCCTGTCGAGGCGCTCGCGAAACAGCACCGCGCCTGCAGCCATGTTCAGCAGGGGGTTGATGTAGTAGCCGAGACTGGCCTCCAGATTGTGGTGGTTGTTCACCGCCCAGATGAACACGCTCCAGTTGCCCGCGATCAGGAGGGTCGAAAGCGCCAGCCAGCCGAGCACCCGCGGCCGCCCGAAGATGGCGCGCACTTCCGGCAGCTGGCGGGCGAAAACGACCAGGACGGCCGCCAGCGGCGCCGACCAGACCGTGCGCTGCGCCAGGATCTCCCACGGACTCGCGCCGGCCCGCCCCATCGCGATGAACAGGGCCGGCATGAAGCCCCAGAGGAGGTAGCAGCCGATGCCCGCCAGCAGCGCGCGCCCAGGCGGAGTGGGAACTGCTCCGCCGCCCGGGGCGCGCGCCGATGTCAACGTTCAGCGCGCCCCCGGACGCAAAAGCAGTTCCCACTTTTGCTGGGGGCGCGCGGCGCCGGGCGGGATGAGCCGCCGGGCGCCGCAGGCGGGAGGCTCATGCGAGGATCTTGCGCCCGATCAGGCCGCGCTCATGGGCGAGCTCGGCGATCTGCACGGCGTTGAGGGCCGCGCCTTTGCGCAGGTTGTCGGCCACGATCCAGAGCGCCAGGCCGTGCTCGACGGTGGGGTCCTTGCGGATGCGGCTGACGAACACCGGGAACTCGCCCTGGCATTCCTTGGGGGTCATGTAGCCGGTGCGGTCGTGCTTATCGACCACCATGACCCCCGGCGCCTCGCGCAGGATCTCCCGCGCCTCGTCCTCGTCGATCGGATGCTCGAATTCCAGGTGCACGGCCTCGGAATGGCCCACGAACACCGGCACCCGCACGCAGGTCACCGTCAGCTTGATGTCCGGGTCGAGCATCTTGTGGGTCTCGTTCCACATCTTGTGCTCTTCGTCGGTGTAGCCGTCGTCCATCCAGTTGTTGGCGAAGGGGATGACGTTGAAGGCGATCTGCTTGGGGTAGAACTGCGGTTCGCTGGGACCCAGCACGAACACCTGCTTGGTCTGGTTCCACAGCTCGTCCATCGCCGCCTTGCCGCTGCCGGACACCGACTGGTAGGTGGCCACCACCGCCCGCTTGATCGTCGCCGCGTCGTGCAGCGGCTTCAGCGCCACCACCAGCTGGGCGGTGGAGCAGTTGGGATTGGCGATGATGTTCTTGCGGTGCGCCATCTCGATGGCGTCCGGGTTCACCTCCGGCACGATCAGCGGCACGTCGGGGTCCATCCGCCAGGCCGACGAGTTGTCGATGACCAGGGCGCCGGCGCGGCCGATCTTCGGCGACCATTCCTTGGAGAAGGCGCCCGAGACGCTCATCAGCACCAGGTCGACGCCGGAGAAGTCGAATTGCTCGACGTCCTTGCAGCGGATGACGCCGTCCTTCCAGCCCACGTCGACGCCGATGGATTTGCGCGAGGCGATGGCGTGAATCTCGTCCACGGGGAAGTTCACTTCCTCGAGGATGTTGAACATCTCGCGGCCCACGTTGCCCGTGGCGCCGACGACGGCGACCCGGTACCCCATCGGAATCTCCTTGAACTGGGAAGGACGCGCTCCCTACGCCTTGACGGGCGCAGAGGCAACTCGCGAGCCTGCCGAACGAACCGCCAAGAGAGGCTGAACCCATGGTCACCGCCGCGCCGCCGTCCCTGCCATTCGCCGAGCTGCTGGGAGTCGAGGTGACCGAGGCCACCAAGACCCGCGTCGTCGGGCGGCTGACGGTGCGCGAGGACATCTGCACCAGCGGCCACATCCTGCACGGCGGCGCCTACATGGCCTTCGCCGACACGCTGGGCGCGGTGGCCGGTTTCCTCAACCTGCCGCCGGGGGCGCGCACCACGACGCTGGAGAGCAAGACCAACTTCCTGGGCTCGGCGAGCGTGGGGGAGACCATCACCGGCGAGGCGACCCCGCTCCACGTCGGCCGCCGCTCCAGCGTCTGGCAGACGCGGGTCACCAATGCCGAGGGGCGGTTGCTGGCGATGGTGGTCCAGACCCAGATGACCATCGAGCCGTCGCACTAAACCGCTCGGGTCGCCTGTGAATTCAATCTGAATCAAGCTCTACCTTGCTGAATCGAAATCCCGATTCAGCGGTCAGCGGATCGCGCCCGGCACTTTCGTATTCCAGTCGCGTATTGCGACAGACAGCTTGGCAACTGCGCGGATAAGGCGCACGACTATCGCGGGGCTGGCAGATGGTGATTCTCAAACGGCGAGGTTGACCTCGCCGGCGTCCCCGTCCCGGCCCGCGAGGCATCGCCCATGGCCGAACCCTCCCCAACCGGCGGCCTTCGCGGCGCGACTCCATGAGCGCCGATGTGCGAGCGCCGATCCTGCGGGACGCCGACATCGTCGTGGCCCGCCAGCGCGGCCGCGAGCTGGCGATGTCCGCCGGCATCACGGGCAGCGACCTGACCCTGCTGGCCACCGCGATTTCTGAGGTGGCGCGCAACATCCTGGTCTACGCCGGCCGCGGCGAGATCCTGCTCTGCCTGGAGGAGCGCGCCGGCCGTCGCGGCCTCAGGGTCACCGCCCGGGACGAGGGCCCCGGCATCCACGACCTCGAGCTGGCCATGCGCGACGGCTACTCAACCGCCCGCAGTCTCGGCCTCGGCCTGCCAGGCGCGCGCCGGCTCATGGACGAGTTCGAGATCGTCTCGGCGCCGGGCCAGGGGACCAAGGTCTCGATGCTGAAGTGGGCCCGATGACGCTCCCGATGACCCTCCCGATGACCCAGTTCCCCGGCTCGATCGCGCGCCGCTACGCCGCCGCGCTCAACGGCTACCTCGCCGATGGCGACGAGGCGGCGCTGACCCAAGCCTACGAGCTGGGACGCGCGGCGCTGCGGGAGGGGTTCGGTCTCCTCGATCTGACCATCCTGCACCACCAGATCCTGGCGGGCCTGCTACTCGACCAGCCGAGCCGGCGGGCGCTGGAATGGCTGGATCCGGCCGCGGTGTTCCTGGCCGAATGCCTGGCCCCGTTCGAGATGATGCTGCGCGGCTACAGGGAGACCAACGAGAGCCTCTCGCTGGCCAACGAGGCCCTGACCCACGCCAAGGGCGAGACCGACGCGGCGCATGCGCGGCTGATGGCCGAAGCGGCCGAGCGCGAGCGGGCCGAGACGGCGCTGCGCCAGACCCAGCGGCTGCACGCCGTCGGCCAGCTCTCCGGCGGCATCGCCCACCACTTCAACAACCTGCTGACGGTGATCATGGGCAACGTGCACATGGCCCGGCGCCGCGTCGCCGGCGACGCCAGGCTGGAGCGCCTGCTGGACAGCGCCGCCCTCGGCGCCGAGCACGGCGCCACCGTGACCCGCCAGCTGCTGGCGTTCTCGCGCCGGCAGATGCTCAGGCCCGAGGCGATCGATCCCTCGAGCCGGCTGGCGGAGGCGGCGCGGCTGATGGCCGGGGCGCTGGGCGGCGCGATCGTGATCGAAACCGACATTCCCGACGACCTCTGGCCGATCGAGATCGACGCCACCGAGCTTGACCTGGCGCTGATCAACCTCGGGCTCAACGCCCGCGACGCCATGGGCGGCCACGGCGTGCTGCGGGTCGCCGCCAGCAACCGGCGGCTCGACGATCCGGCGGTCGAGCAGGCTGGCGACTATCTGGTGGTGGAGGTCTGCGACAACGGCAAGGGCATCGACCCTGAGAACCTGGCGCGCGTGTTCGATCCCTTCTTCACCACCAAGGGGGCCAGCGGCACGGGCCTGGGTCTCAGCCAGGTCTACGGGTTCGCCAATCAGTCGGGCGGCGCGGTGGCCATCGAGAGCGTGGTCGGCGAAGGCACCACGGTGCGGCTCTCGCTGCCGGCGTCGCGCGGCGTGATTGCGACGCCCGACGGCGCCCAGCCGGCGTGGCACACCGACGATGCGGCCGGCAAGGGCGTCGTGCTGGTGGTCGACGACGACGTCGCCGTCGCCGGCCTGGCCGCGGCGCTGCTGGAGGAATGCGGCTTCCAGGTGAAGCTCGCCTACCGGGCCGGCGCCGCCCTCGAGCTGCTGAGCCAGGAGTCCGGCGTCGACCTGCTGTTCTCCGACATCGTCATGCCCGGCGGGATGGACGGCATCGCCTTGGCCGAGGAGGTGCGCCGCCACTGGCCGGCGCTGCCGATCCTGCTGACCAGCGGTTACTCCGAGGCCATCGCCGACGGCCGCGCCGAGGCCCGCGGCTTTACGATCCTGGCCAAGCCCTACAAGCCGGCGGACCTGCAGCGCGGCGTCATGGGGCTGCTGAAGAAAGCCGCGTAGCGCTCAGGCCGCCGAGGTGCGCTGGTGGGTCACATGCAGCCAGCCGACCGTGGCCAGGCCGGCCAGCATCAGCCCGGCGCCCAGCCAGAGCGCCCCGTGCACGTTCGCGTCGCTCACAGCCATCGCCGCTAGCGCCGGGCCCATGGCGCCGCCGATCAGCTGGGCCGCGCCGCTCTGCACCGCGGCCCGCCGCGAGGGATCGGCCTCGATGGTCATCGGCACCAGGAACGGCGCGAGGAAGATGCTGGTGACGCCGCTCAGCGCATTGGCGCCGACGAACAGCCAGCCGGGAATCCGCTGCCCGAACAGCCACCAGACGACTAGGTTGGCCGCGGCGGCGAGCAGGAACACGTGGAACCAGCGCACGCGGCCGGCCAGCGCCGTCGCCGTCGCGCCGCCGATCACCTGGCCGGCCAGCGACACCCAGAGCGCGGTGCGCGCCACCCCGGCGTCCAGCCCCGCCTGCACCGCCAGCGGCTGCAGGTAGACCGCCACTGCGCCGCCGCCGCTGACGAAGATCAGGGTGCCGGCCAGCGCCACCCAGCCGCGCAGCGGCGGGGGGCCGGCGATCTCCTCGCCGGGATTGAGGTCGGCCATCCGGCTCGGCCCCACGAAGGCCGGGATCACGCCGGCGACGCCGCAGAGGGCTACGGCGAGGAAACCGCCGGTCGCGCCGAACGCCGGCATGATCCAGACCGCCAGCACCACGGCCAGGGCGAGCTGGGCGCCGGTCTGGGCGGTGAAGAAGACGCCGGCCCAGCGTTCCGGCGTCACCGTGCGGGCGATCATGGCCACGGTGATCCAGAGCAGCACGCCCTCGATGGCGCCCGCGACGCCGCGCAGCATGAAGATCCCGACCTCGCTGGCGCCGGCGCTGGCGAGGTCGACCGCCGCCAGCGCCAGCGACGCGGCGATGCCTATCAGCTTCAGCCGCTGCGGCTTCAGCAGGATGCCGGCCAGCGCCGTGGCGATCCCCATCGACAGCACCTCGATGGTGGCGGCCAGGCCAATTCCCTGGTCGGTCAGCCGGTGCTCGGCCGCCAGCGCGCCCAGCAGCACCGGCAGCACGCCCAGCACCAGCAGCGAGTTGACCCCGACCCCGATCGCCCCGGCAGCCTCCACGGCCGTCATCGGCGGCCCGACCGCCTCGTGGACGACGAGCGCTTCGGGCGCGTCGCTCAAGCGCTAGAGTCCAGCGAGGACGGCGTCGCCCATCTCGCGGGTGGAGAGCGCCCCGCCGATGTCCCGCGTCCGCGCCCCGCCTTCCAGCGCCGCCGCCACCGCCTTGCCGAGCCGATCGGCCAGGTCCGGCCGGGCCAGCGACCAGCGCAGCGCCATCTCGAACGACAGGATCGCCGCCAGCGGATTGGCCAGCCCCTTGCCGGCGATGTCGGGCGCCGAGCCGTGGATCGGCTCGTACAGTCCCGGCTTGCCCGGATCGCCCAGCGCCGCCGACGGCAGCATGCCCATGGAGCCGGTGAGCTGCGCGGCCTCGTCCGAGAGGATGTCGCCGAACAGGTTGTCGGTGACCAGCACGTCGAAGTGCTTCGGATTGCGCACCAGCATCATCGCCGCGCTGTCGGCCAGGATGTGCTCCAGCTCCACGTCGGCGTACTCCCGCGCGTGCAGGGCCGTCACCACCTCGCGCCAGAGGAACCCGCTCTCCATCACGTTGGACTTCTCCGCCGAGGTCACTTTGTTGCGGCGCCCCCGGGCCAGCTCGAAGGCGACCCGGCAGACCCGCTCGATCTCATGGGTGGTGTAGACCTGGGTGTCGAAGCCGCGCTGCTGGCCGTCGGGCAGGGTCTCGATCCCGCGCGGCTTGCCGAAATAGACCCCGCCGGTCAGCTCGCGCACGATCATCAGGTCGAGCCCCTCGACCACTTCGCGCTTCAGGCTTGAGGCGTCGGCCAGCGGGCCGAAGCAGATCGCGGGCCTGAGGTTGGCGAACACTTCCATGGCCGAGCGCAGCGCCAGCAGGCCGGCCTCGGGCCGCAGCGCCCGCGGCGCATCCTCGAACCCGATGCCGCTCACCGCCCCCATCAGCACCGCGTCCGACGCCTTGGCCTCAGCCAGGGTCTCGTCGGTGAGCGGGACGCCGTGGGCGCGGAAGCTCACCCCGCCGAACGGCCGCTCGTCCACGGCGAGTTCGTTGGTCAGCCGCTCGGCGACGCGCTTGACCTCATTGGTGACCTCGGGGCCGATCCCGTCGCCGGGCAGCAGCAGCAGCTTGGGCATGGGCGCCTCGGAGGGTCAGATCGCGCGTTCGGAGGCGACCTCGTAGGCGAATAGGCGCCGGTCGGAAACCCCGAAGCTCGGCCAGGCGGCGCGCCAGTCGGCCATGTGGGTCGACTGGAAGTGGGCGTCGAGGGCGCTTTGGCTGTCCCAGCGCTCGAGCACGTGGAGCAGCCCGGGCTCGGCCACGTCCTCGGCGTAGCTGTAGGCGAGGCAGCCGTCCTCGGCCCGGCTCGCCGCCACCATCGCGGCCATATGGGGGCGGAAGGCGTCGAGGTTGACGGGCGGCACCCGCACCGTGCCGGCCACGATCAGCATCATGCGCGCTCCAGCCAGGGCTGGGTCAGCGCCTGGCGGCGCTCGAAGACGTCGATGTCGCCGGCCCGCCGCAGGGTCTCGCCAATGGAATCGAGGCCCTCCAACAGCTTGGCCTTGCGCGAGGGATCGATCTCGAAGCGGAACCTGCGCCCGGACGGCGCGGTGACGGTCTGGCTGGCCAGGTCCACCGAGAACACGTGGTTGCCGCCCTTGGCCTCCTCCAGCAGCGCGCGCACCTCGTGCTCCGGCAGGGCGATCGGCAACAGGCCGTTCTGGAAGCAGTTGCCGTAGAAGATGTCGGCGAAGCTGGGCGCGATCACGCAGCGCAGGCCGAAATCCTCCAGCGCCCAGGCCGCGTGCTCGCGGCTCGACCCGCAGCCGAAGTTGTCCCCCGCGATAAGCACCCCGGCGCCGGCGTAGCGGGGATCGTTGAGCACAAAGCCGGGCTTCGGCCGGCCCTCGGCGTCGAAGCGCAGGTCGTAGAACAGCCCCTTGCCCAGCCCCTCGCGCTCCACGGTCTTGAGGAACTGCTTGGGGATGATCTGGTCGGTGTCGACATTGGCCAGGTCCAGCGGGACGGCCTTGGCGTGGAGTTCGGTGAAGGGGCGCATGGCTCAGATCTTTAGCAGCTCAAGGCCTTCGTAGGCGGAGAAGGTGCGGTCTCGAGTGATGAGAACCATACCCTCAACCAGCGCCTGAGCGATGATGAGACGGTCAAACGGGTCGCGATGGCGCAGCGGCAGCCGGGCCAGCAGGCCTATATGGGCGAGTTCGACACCTATCACCTTCGCTCCGAGGTTTCGCGCGACCTCATTGAACGCGCTAACGAAGTCGATCTCGAACGGCGCTGGAAGCCGGAGCTTTCCGATGCTGTGCTTGATCGCGATCTCGATGGCCGAAACGTGGCTGATGAAGCGACCGCCGTCAGAAAAGGTTTGTCGCACCTCCGCCGCCACCGTGGGGGAATCGAGCATCAGCAGCAGCAGGGCGTTGGTATCAAGCAGGTAGTCGGTCAAACCGTGCCGTCGCCGTAGAACATCTCCTCGATTTCCGGGTCGGGATCGTCAAAGTCGTCAGGCAGCTTCCAGCCAAGGTGGTCCCAGGCGCCAAACCGTGGTTTCGGCCGATCGTCCTTGGCCGCAATCGCCACGAGCTTCGCCCGCGGCTTGCCGTTCTTGGCGATGATGATCTCCTCGCCCGCGGCGGCTTGCTCCACCAGCGCGGACAGGTCGGTCTTCGCCTCGTACAGATTGACCTGTTTCATCGTTCCAAGATGGGCGGCTTGACCAACTTGGTCAAGCGGGCCTCACGCCTCCTGCTGGCCCGCCTCAGCGCTCAGCATCAGCGTCGGCGCGCCGGGGACGCCGGCGCGGACGGTGAACACCTTGGTGCCGGGCTTGCGGCCGGCGCGAACCTCGGAGACATCGAAACCGGCCGCCGCGATCCGGGCCCGCGCCGCGTCGGGATCGATCACCCGCCAGGCAAGGCCGGAGAGGCGGTCGGGCGCGTCGGAGGTCTCGCTGCCCAGGCGCGCGCCGATCTCCACCACCGCGCCGCCGCAGCGGAAGAACATCAGCCGCGAGCCCCACTGCGGGTTCGACCGGTCGAGGCGGAAGTCGAGTCCGAGCCGGGCGCCGTAAAGGGCGACGGCGCGGTCGGGGTTGGCGGTGTTGATCACCACGTGATCCAGCGCCTGCACCCCGTCGGCCGCCGCCGGCCGGCGCTCGAACGGCCGCGTCCGCTCGGCCAGCGCGATGGAAACGCCGTGGGTGGCGGCCGGATCGACGAACGCCAGCCGCCAGGCGTCGGTGGAGAGCAGCGCCGCGGCCTCGCCGGTGGGGGCCCCGCGGCGGGCCAGCACGCGCCGGGTCTCCTCCAGGTCGGAGACCGCGAAGGCGAGGCCCCAGAGGCCCTCGCCGTGCGCGGCGATCTGGGCCCGCACCCGATCGCCGGTCTCCCCGGGGCCGTCCGGCTGCACCAGGTCGAGGGCCATGTTGGAGAGCTGGAACCAGGCGTGCCGCGCACCGGCCGCCTCCTCGCGCCAGTCCGCCCGCTTGCCGAACAGGGCC
>Ga0302325_10027710_pt1 | contig 11739 bp, 10 predicted proteins | sample Palsa_T0_2_FD_201948 | JGI IMG/M metagenome (GOLD analysis project Ga0302325, IMG submission 201948) | Peat permafrost microbial communities from Stordalen Mire near Abisko, Sweden - Palsa_T0_2 | ecosystem: Environmental > Terrestrial > Soil > Palsa > Peat permafrost | place: Sweden: Abisko... | reverse complement strand
GGCTCGGCGAACTCCTCCATCGTCAGCGCCTCGTGCCAGCCGGCGTCGGCGGCGGCACGCAACAACGGCTTGGTCATCGCGACGGCGTGCGCCGGCATCGCCGCAACACGCGCGCACCACTCGTCGGCGGCGGCGAGAAGTTCGTCGTGGGCGACGACCTGCTGCACGAGTCCCAGACGTTGCGCGGCGTGCGCGTCGATGTGCTCGCCGCGTAGGTAGTAGGCAAGCGCGCCCTGGTAGCCCAGGCGGCGGGTTAGCGCCCAGCTCGTGCCGACCTCGGGGATCAGGCCGAGCCGGCCGAACGCGGGCACGATCACCGCGCGCTCGCTCGCGATAGCGAGGTCGCAGCTCAGCGCCCAGGCCAGTCCGACTCCGGCAGCCGGGCCGTTGATCGCGGCGACGAAGATGGTGTCCGACCCGGCGATGAGCCGGGCGATACCGCCAAACTCGCGGCGGATCCAGCGCCACACGTCGGCGACGCCCTCTGGTTGACTCAGCTGTTCGGTGGCCGTCCGCATCATCGTCAAGTCGCCGCCCGCGCTGAACCCCGGATCACTGCCGGTGAGCACCACGCTGCGAACGTCGGTGTCCACCACGAGGGCCTCCAGCGCGCAACGCAACTGGCGCACCAACGGCGCGGAAAGCACGTTGAGCCGGTCCGGTTCGTCGAGGGTCACTACCGCCCGGTCGCCTCGGTGCTCGACGCGGACCCGGCGCGGCGCCTCGGGGTCATCGCCGTCGGCGACCATGCCGTGGTACAGCGATTCTTCTGCGCTCATTTACCCGTCCTCCTCGATAGCGTTGGCCCGCAACACTATCCACGCGGCATCGGCGATGCCTTTGATCACCCCGCGTGGCATTCTCAGTTCGTCACCGGCAATCCAATACCGGCTGAATTCCTGCGCCGGACCGATCCACAACGCGGCCGTGACGCCCGCCTGCATCGGGCGCAACGCTCCGTAGGTGTGGTGCGGCCGCCACCAGTCCCGCACGGCAATGAAGAACGCCCGGTTGCAGTCCCGCAGCTCTGCGCTGTCCAGCCGGTCTCCCAGCAGCAACACCGCCTCGCCGCGGTTGGCGGCCACCCAGCGCAGATGGTGGGCTACGCCGCCGCGAATCCCGTCTTCCGCGGTGTCCTGCCGGCGCAGCATCGCCACAAAACTCCCCTGGTACTCGCTCATTAGCTGGGCATAGACGGCGGCTGCCAACGCGGATTTGTCCGGGAAGTGGTGGTAGAGCGCCCCGACGCTGACGTCGGCGTCGCGACGGATGTCCTCCAGCGTCGCGGCGATGGCGCCTTCGGCCGCGAACCGGCGGCGGGCCCTCTGCATCAATCGGCCTCGCACATCGCCCGTCGCTGATCTCGGCACGAGGATTACTCTACTGCTACCGAGGAATCCTCTGTCAACGAGCGATACTGGTCAGGCGAACGCGCTCTGCCCGGTGATGTGCCGGCCGACGATGAGGGACTGGATTTCAGCAGTTCCTTCGTAGGTGACGAGGGCTTCCATATCGCACAGGTGGCGCATGACATGGAAGTCGAGCAGAACGCCGTTGCCGCCTAATACGTCGCGGGCCAGTCGACACACGTTGCGGCCCTTGACTGTGCAGTAATACTTGGCGAGCGCGGCCATCGTTTCTTCGACCTTGCCCTCGTCGATGAGCCGGGCCATTCGGATGGCGTACAGCTGCATTGAGGTGAGATCGCCCAGCATCTCCACCAGCATCGACTGGATGACCTGGGTCCTGGCGATTGGCCTGCCGAACTGCTTTCGCCGCAGGGCGTAGTTCAGCGCGATGTCATAGGCCGCGACTGCGTGCCCGGCCGACCCCCACGCGACGGAATTGCGGGTGCCCGCGAGCACCTTGCCCACATCTTTAAAGCTGTTGCAGTTCTGCAGTCTGGCGTCTTCGGACACGCGGCAGCCGGTGAGGGTGATGTCCGCGTTCTGCACCATCCGCAGCGACATCTTGCCGCCGATCTTGGTCGCCGCGTATCCAGGGTTGTCCTTCTCCACGACGAACGCCTTGACTTGGTTGTCCGCGGTGTCGCGCGCGTATACGACGATGTAGTCGCACCACACGGCGTTGCCCGGCCAGCGCTTGCGGCCGTTGAGCACCCATTCGTCGCCTTGCCGCTCCGCGGTGGCCTCGAGGATGACGGCGTCCGAACCGTGCTCGGGCTCGGTCAGGGCGAACGCACCGATTTTTTCCAGGCACGCCATCGACGGCAGGTAGCGTTGCCGCTGTTCCTCGGAGCCCAGGATGTTGATCGATTGCATCGCCAAACCGACGTGTACGGCAAAGAACGTGGCGATGCTCCCGTCGATGCGAGACAGCTCGTAGGTGACGAGGCCGGCGGCGACCGCGCTCATTGGTGTGCACCCGTGGTCGCCCAGGTTGCAGTCGCCGACAATGTTCAGCGTGGCAAGTTTCGGTATCAGGTCGAATGGGAATTCGCCGCGTTCCCAGTACTCGTTGACCATCGGCAGGATCTCGGCCTCGCCGAACGCCCGGACCTTGGCGAAAATCTCCTTTTCCGGGACGGTCAGCTGATCGGCCATCAGGAAGTAGTCGGTCTCCCGGGCGAGGCCGATGTCCTCGACGAGCGAGGCGGTGGCCGGATCGGCGTCCGCAGCGCCTCGTGTCTTGAAGGCGCTGAGCGGTTTTGGCGTCGTTGTCATGGTCGTTCTCCGGGTTCGTGCAGGAACTTCTCGATGACGGGCGCGAGTTCAACGGCGTTGTGCACGAGGTCGATGTGGCCGCCGTCATGTACGTGCAGCCGCGCATGCGGCAGCAGTGCGTTCATGATGTGCGCGTTGACCATCGGGATGATCGGATCATCGGTACCCGCCACGATCAACGTCTGCTGCCGTACCGCAGGCAGCGCGAACAGGCTGGTCCACACCGAACCCGCCAGGAGCTGGTGCAGGTAGCCCATCTTCGATCCGGCGTGCAACTGCTGAAGAAATAGTCGCGCCACATCCTCCCCGTGAGCCCGGACAGTGCCGCCGTATAGCTCACCGGCAATGGATGCGGCGTAGTCCGGATCCGAAAACCTGCGGGGGGTAGCCATTTTCGCCAGCACCCGTGGATGAGCAGGCACCATCAGCGCACCGGTACCAGTCGCCACCAGAACCAAGCGGCGGCACCGACGCGGGTTCTGAAAGGCGAACTGCTGCGCAAGCGCCCCGCCCCAGGACAGCCCGAGCACGTCCACCACGCCGATTCCCAGCTCGGATAGCACCCGGCCGAGCACCCAGGCAAGGTACGGAAACCCATAGGGCACAAGGGATGTAGGCGATCCGCCCGCTCCAGGCACGTCGAATCTGACCACTGTGGTATCCGGATCCAGCTGCTCCACCAGTGGGTCCAGCACTTCCAGACTCGCCCCGATGCCATTGCACAACACCAGCGGCACACCGGTTCCCCATCGCACGTTCACCCGAATCCGTTGCCCGCCGGTGGCGACGTAGCACTCCTCGCCGAACAGACTCACCGGTAGCGCACGAAGACGTCGCCGATCCCGGGCCGATTGACGCTTGCCGCCGGTTTGTGATTTGTATGGGGTCATTTTTCCATCACGTAACTACCCGGAGCGGGGCCCAGAGGCGGAAGTTCCTCCCCGCCAAGTGCTTTCGGAGCGTCAACCTCCGGGCCGCTGCGCTCAGCGAGCCAGGCCGTATAGTCCGGCCACCAGGAGTCCGAGTGCTTCTCAGCAGAGTCCAGCCACTGGTCGGGATCCTCGACGTCGACTGAACCGGTGCGGAACGATGCCTTGGGGTTGCCTGGCGGGTTTACCAGCGCCGCGATGTGACCGTTGGTGGACAAGACGTAGCGGTTGTCCTTGCTGCCCAGCAGTCGCGCACTGCGATAGGTGGCTTGCCATGGCGAGATGTGGTCGGCGATGCCGCCGACGATGTAGGCGTCCGCGGTGATCTTGTACAGGTCGACCGGGCTGCCCAGCATGCTGACCCCGCCGGGGGTGACCAGCGCATTCCGCAGACCCATCAGCACCAGGTCGCGGTGCAGTGCGGCAGCCATCCGGGTGGTGTCGGCGTTCCAGAACAACACGTCGAACGCCGCCGGCTTCCGGCCCTGCACGTAGTTGTTCACCACGTAGCGCCACACCAGGTCGGTGGGACGAAGCCAGGCGAACATCTCCGCCATGTCGCGCCCGTCCAGGAAACCCTTCCTGGCCGAGACTCGAATCGCCGCCTGCGCCGCGCGGTCGCTCATCGCCGCGGCCGCGAACCCCGCGCGGGTCTCATCCAGCACGGTGACCGCCAGGTTGAGGCCCGCGACCCGATCGCCCTCGCCGATCTCGGCGAGGTGGGCCGCCGTCATCGCCGCCAGGATGCCGCCCGAGCAGGTGGCCAACAGGTGTGTGCTGTCGGCCCCGGTGATTTTCTCCGCCGCGTCCATTGCCTCCACGATCGCTTTGCCGTAGGCGTCGAAGCCCCAGTCCCGATGGCGGGCTTGCGGGTTCCGCCACGAGATTGTGAAGACCTGCTGCCCCTGCTGGACGAAGTACTCGACCATGCTGCGCCCCGGCGCGATATCCATCACGTAGTACTTGTTGATCACCGGCGGCACCATGAGCAATGGAATCGCGCGCACCTTGGGTGTCTGCGGGGCGTACTGGATCAATTCGAACACCGAGGTTTGCAGTACGACGGCCCCTTTGGTGACAGCCAGGTTCTCCCCCACCGCATAGGCGTCGGGCTCGATCATCGCCGGCACCCGCGGCTTCGAAAGCATGTCTCGGGCAAAGGCCCTCGCGCCTCGTACCGCGCTCAGGCCGCCGGTGTCGATCAGCGCCTTCCAGCCGAGCGGACTGATCAGCGGGTTGTTGCTGGGCGCTAGACCTTCGACAAAATTGTCGACGACGAACTGCATCTTCTCTTTGTCGCGCCAGTCCAACTGCGCGTCCGCGAGCAGATCCTCAGCGGTCTCGGAGCCGGCCAGATAGGCCTGCATGATTCTGTGCAGCAACGGATTCTCCTGCCACGCAGGGTCACTGAAGCGCTTGTCGGCGCGCCCCGGTGCGCGGTGCGACTTGCCCACGGCGATATTGCCGAGCTCACGGGTCAGCGCGCCCACTCGGTCGGCCACCGCGCCGGGGTGCTGAGCGAGGTTGCCAGCGAAACGGGCCCAGGTGGCGTTCGGCATCATCCGGCTGGCGAAGGGCTTCGTGGCGCTGGTGAGAAGCAGGTCGAGCGGCGCAGCCAGCTCATCGACTTTGGTCGCGGTTTCCTTGATAGTTGCCATGGTTATCGTTTACTTTCCGTTGTCGGAACGGTGATTTCGCGTTTGAGGACCTTGCCGGTGGGACCCTTCGGCAGGGCGTCGACCAGCCAGACCTTTCGCGGATATTTGTAGGCAGCCACCCGCTCCTTGACGTAGTCGCGCAGCTCTTCCGCGCGCACATTTGCGTCCTTCTTGAGCGCCACGCACGCGCCGACCTCTTCACCCAGCGAGTCGTGCGGGATGCCGATGACCGCAGCTTCGGCCACGTCGGGGTGCTCGTAGAGCACCTCCTCGATCTCGCGGGGGTACACGTTGTAGCCGCCGCGGATGATCAGATCCTTGGTCCGGTCCACGATGTAGAAGTAGCTGTCCTCGTCGACACGTCCGACGTCGCCGGTAGCCAACCAGCCGTCTGACGTGATGGTGGCTTTGGTTGCATCGGGAAGATTCCAGTAGCCCTTCATCACGTTGTGGCCGCGGATCTGAATCTCGCCGGTCTGCCCCTGCGGGACCTCAGCGCCGTCCAGGTCGACCACCCGCATCTGCACGCCTTCGATCGGAGTACCGATCGAGCCAACTTTGCGCGCCCGATTCGGGTGATTGAACGCGGCGGCCGGCGAGCTCTCGGAAAGCCCGTATCCCTCGAGAACGGTGCAGCCGAAGGCTTTCTCGAAGTCGGTGAGCACCTGCACGGGCATCGCCGCACCACCCGAGACACAGACCCGCAACGTGCGTGTCGCCTCCGGTGCAGCCTGGTCGGCCACGCCCAGCAGCGCCGAATACATCGTCGGCACACCTTCGAACACCGTGACGCCGTCCCGCTCAATTACCTCGAGCGCCTTCCGCGGGTCGAATCGAGGGATCAGCGTCAACGTCGCACCGGCCAGCACCGCCCCGTTGAGGCCACAGGTGAGGCCGAAGACGTGAAAGAGCGGCAGGCAGCCCATCACGACGTCGTCCGGCCCGGTTTCGACCAGGGTGCGGACACTCACGTCGGCGTTGCGGCCCAGGTTGCCGTGGGTGAGCATGGCGCCCTTGGGTTTTCCGGTGGTTCCGGAGGTGTGCAAGATGACCGCGACGTCGTCCGCGCCGCGTTCTACCGGTGACTCCTGCGCGGGCAGATCGGCGATCAGGTCCATCAGGCCGGCGTCGTCGACAATCCAGCACTGCGAGCCGGTTTCGTCGGCGCCGGCACTGGCCTCATCGGCGAAGCCGGGCGTGGCGAACAACGCCTTCGCTCCGCTGTTGGATAGGTAGAACGCCACTTCACGAGCCTTGAGCAAGGGATTCATCGGGACCGCGACGGCGCCGCGGTAGATGATCCCGTAGAACGCGATGGCGAACGCGGGCGTATTGGGCAGCATCACGCCGACCCGGTCCCCGGGTTCGATTCCGGCTTGCTCGAGCAGCGTCGCCACCCGGGCGGCCGCCGCGTCGAACTCAGCGAAGGTGAATTGCAGGTCGTCGCAACGCAGCGCAATGCGATTGGGGTAGCGCTCTGCGGATGCGAAGAGATTGGTGCTCAGGCTGGTCATGGTGTACCTCTGCGGATCGAGTCGGCTGCCCGGTTTTAGGGCTTGTCCCGAGGATCCAATCCTGCTCTCGGCGAACTCACGCGACAATGTCGGCGGGCACAACAACCTGACCGCCTCGGTGTGACGGCGCACAGCTGATTTGTCGACTTCGCCGTCGAAGTGCGGCTGGGTGTCCGCGGCCACAACGTGACGAAGCGCTGTTAGAACCTGTCGGAAGCCGCCGCAGATGCCGTTGTCAGCAAATGGTTTTCGACGGGCGATATCGGCCGAGTCGACGAGGGGAGCTACTTCTACGTCGTTGCCGGCAAGGAGATTTGACCTCCGAGAAATCAGGCGGTTGTTTCCCGCGACATCAGCCGGGGTTCAACGTTGTTGCCGGGCACATAGACAGCCATCGGCGGCTGGAGTGAGGTGTTTAGTAGCAGCGCGCGATCCGAAACGCGCTGACGTGACTCACTAGTAGAGGTCGGGTAGGCGCAATGACTGATAAGAAATCCGTTCACGAGGTGACCTATGACCTGTTGCGGACCTTGGGTCTGACCACCGTGTTCGGCAATCCAGGTTCCACCGAGCAGACGTTTCTGAAGAACTTTCCCGACGACTTCACCTATATCCTGGGGTTGCAGGAGGCCTCGGTGATGACCATGGCCGACGGGTTCGCCCAGTCCACCGGCAAGCCCGCCCTGGTCAATGTGCACACCGCCGCGGGGACCGGAAACGCAATGGGCGCCGTGGTGGCGGCGTATAAGGGCAATACCCCGCTGATCATCACGGCGGGTCAGCAGACCCGCGAAATGGTCTTGTGCGAGCCGTATCTGAGCAATCCCGACGAGACGGTGTTTCCGCAGCCATGGGTGAAGTGGGCCTACGAGCCCAAGCGCGCCGAGGATGTGCCGGCGGCGTTCATGCGGGCTTACACGGTCGCGTTGCAGCCACCGGCCGGGCCGGTGTTTTTGTCTATACCGCTTGACGACTGGGAGAAACCCGCGCTGGGGCCGGCGGTGATCCGCACGGTCAGTCATCGCGTCGCCCCGGACGCTGACCGGTTGAGCAGCTTCGCCGAGCGAATCAACGCCGCGAAACGGCCCGCGCTGGTGTTCGGGCCCGAGGTCGATCGCAGCGGTGCCTGGGATGTCGGTGTGGCGTTCGCGGAAAAGGTCGGCGCAGCTGTGTACAGCAGCGCGTTGCCCGACCGGGCGTCGTTCCCGGAGGACCATCGACTGTTCCAGGGATGGCTGCCGATGACCGTCGACGGTGTCAGCAAGGTGCTGCGAGGTTACGACCTGGTGGTGGTGATCGGGGCGCAGGTCTTCCGGTACTACCCGTATGTGGCGGGCGAGTATCTGCCGGAGCGCACCGAACTGCTGCAGATCACCGCCGATCCGCGACTGGCCGCTACCGCGCCGGTCGGTGACAGCATTCTCGGGGACTCGCTGCTGGTGCTAGAGCAGCTGGTCGGCGTCGTCGACGATCATCGCGACCGGTCGGTCCCGGCTAGGCAGACGAACACCGCAGCCGTGGACGTGACCGGGTCGGCGCCGCTGACGGCCGACGCGGTGTGGCAGACATTGAGCACCGTCAAGCCCGCCGATTCGCCGCTGGTCACCGAATCGACATCGACCCAGGCCCAACAAACTCGGTTCCTGCCCAGCACCCGTCCGGCTTCGTTCTTCGCCACTCCAAGCGGCGGTATCGGTTGGGGCGTGCCCGCGGCGGTCGGCATCGCCCTGGGCGACCGAGCCCGCGGGGTCAAGCGCACCGTGGTCGCCACCATCGGCGACGGATCGTTCCAATACTCGGTGCAGGCGATATACACGGCAGCCCAACACAAGCTGCCCATCGTGTTCGTTGTGATGCGCAACGGCGAATACTCGATCCTGAAGTCGTTTGCGGTATTGGAACAAACACCCGGCGTACCCGGACTCGACCTGCCAGGCCTCGACATCGCCTCCATTGCAACAGGTTTCGGTTGCCATGCGGTCAACGTTGACACCACCGAAAAACTGGCCCATGAATTCACCGCCGCGCTAAAGGCCGACGGGCCCACCGTCATCGTGGTGCCGACTATTCCGCAAGCCACGCACCTGGGCTGACGCCGCCGCTCATCGTCGATTTCGAGGAGTGACCATGCCGGTCTATACCTGCACGACGACAACATCGACGCTGACAGCCGACGTCAAGAGTGCGTTGGCTCAAGCGATTAGCCGCATCCACGCCGAGATCAACCATGTGCCCAGCACCTATGTCAACGTCGTTTTCCACGAGCTACCCGCCGGCGGCATTTACACCGACGGAGTACCCGCGAATCCGGTGCTGGTTAACGGCTGGGTGCGATCCGGTCATCCGGCAGATAAAACCACCCGTCTCGCAACGGAAATCGCAGCCGCCGTGTCCCGGATCGCCAACGTCGACCCGGACCGGGTTCTGATGGTGATCCAGAACAGTCCGGCGAGTGGCGCGGTCGAAGGCGGCCGCATCCTGCCCGAGCCGGGCCAAGAGCAGGCGTGGATCGCCGGAGCATGACAAGCCCGTTGGGTTCGTGGCAGCCCAGCTGACTCTGACTGCCGCAGATTGGGCGCCCCCTTAGGGCGTCGGAGATAGCTACCGACCCGAAGGCCGGTTCAGCGTGACCGCTCACATCCGCTGGCGGCCGGGCATAGGGTTTCGGAGTATGAGCGCGGTATCGCACGCCGGCGGAGTCCGGCACGGCGCCGAACCCGATCCGCACATCGTCGAGCTCAGCAAGCTCATGCTGTCTCGCGCCCCGGAACTGGGCCAGCAGCTGGCTGATCGGCTGTTCCGGGAGATCGACGCGTACCGCGACGGCACCGCCGTCACCAAAGAAGAAGTAGCTGCAAGTTGCGAGGCGAACCTGACGTTTGTCTTCCACTCTCTTTCAGGGCACGGCGACGTCGATGTATCGCCTGCCGAGAATGTCGGAACTGCACGCGCGCTCACCGGCTTGCCGTTACCGGCGGTGATGACGGCCTACCGGATCGGGTTCCGCTTCATGTGGGAGCAGACCCTCGCCGGCGGGCGGGCCGCGGGAATACCCACCGAGTCGATTCTGGACGCCACCGCACGCGTCTTTCTTGCCCAGGACACCTTCACCCAAGCGATGGCCAGCGCCTACCGCCAGCAGCTGACCCAGCAGATCCTGGAGCAGGAGGAAGAACGGTCGGCGTTGGTCGAGGCGTTGCTGTCTCGGCGGATAACCGACAGCCAGAGCCTTTGGGAGGCAGCCGATTTGCTCCGGCTGCCCACCACGGGGCCATACGTCGTCGTCGCCGCCGAGTTGCCGGCGATCGGAAAACTTGGCTTGCCCGCGATCGAAAACAAGCTCGCCGCCCGCGATATCCGGTCAGCGTGGCGGCTGCTGCCCGACTTACACGTCGGCATCGTCCACGTACGGATACGCGACACAATCAGCACGTTGACCTCAGTGCTCCGCCAGGTCGCGACCGTCCGGGTCGGCATCAGCCCGCCGTTCGACGACTTGGCCGAAACCAGCGATGCGCTGCGATTCGCCCGGTTGGCGGTCACCGGGAAGCCGTCAGCCGACTCGCTGATCACGGCGTTCCACGACACCCCTCTTGCCGTCGCAGCGGTGAGCGCCCCGGAAGTCATGGCGAAGATTAGGTCGCAGGTGCTACGCCGACTGAAAGAACTGCCGACCGCGGAGAGCACGATCCTGCTCGACACGTTCCAGGCGTGGTTGCAGGAGGGCGGCTCCGCTAATGACACCGCGACGAAGATCTTCTGTCATCCCAACACCGTGCGGCACCGGCTGCGCCGCATCGAGGAATTGACCGACCGCTCGCTGTCCCGGCCCCTGGACATCGCCGAGCTCTGCCTGGCCTTCGAAGTCGAGCAGCGCCTGCCCTGAGCGGCTAAGTCACGCCTTCAGCCGGTGGCGAACCTGAAACGCGCTGATCACATCGACGAAGCCGATGACGATTAGCCACCAGCCGGCGACCAGGGTAAGGACCGCGATCGAATCGAGCGGGGAGATGATCAGCACCCCGCCGCCGATCACGATGATCACCCCGGAGAGCACCTGCCAGCCGCGTGCGGGAATGTGGTCCAACGACAATGCCGCGGCCAGCAAGGTCACCCCGCGGAACAGCCAGCCGATGCCGATCCACAGAGCTAAAAGCAGGATCGACTCGAGTTTGTCGCGGAAGCAGAAGAACCCCAGCACCAGCGACACCACGCCGGTGAGGAACGACAGCACTCTCATTGCGGCGCCGGCGTGCGAGCCGAAAGCGGCGAACACGTAACCGACTCCGGATACCACCAAGTAGATACCGAACAGGACACCCGCTACCAAGAGTGTCTTGCCCGGCCAGGCCAGCACGATGACGCCGAGGCTCACGCCCAGGACGCCGATCAGGAGTAGTAACTGCCAGGTGTTACGAGCGAGTTGGTGCAGTGGACCTTCGAAAACGGTCTTTTCGCTGGTTGTCATCCCAAAAAAATAGCTCGCGGCTGACGCGAGGAGATTGTTCCTGGCGACAGAGTTGAGCGCCTCGCAAAGGGGTCACGAACAATGCCGGGCCGAGGCCACGGCTGTAGATAGCTGGTCCGCAGGCGCTTTGTCGCCGGAAGACAACGATGCGCCGGAAGTTGGTTGGTTTACGACGTCGCTGCGCCGCATTGGTCTGGCTACATTTCATCACGAACGCAACGCAGCGTCGTTGGACAACTAAATGATCTCGAATCAGTAAGTGTCACAACACATCCAACCGAACCCCTCGCAGAGAAATGTAGGTAAAAGCCATGTTGGTGCCATTCTTGATCTTCCTGATGATCCTGTCCCCCGTGCTCATCCCGGCTGCCGTCACCATCGTGAACGCTTTGCAGGAGAACCACCGGTCCGGCCACCCGCGGAGCTTGGCGGCTCGCCGCTTCGCCGTCCCGGCCGCCGCCTGACGTCCGTCCATCCCAGTCGGGG
>Ga0302325_10027709_pt1 | contig 11740 bp, 8 predicted proteins | sample Palsa_T0_2_FD_201948 | JGI IMG/M metagenome (GOLD analysis project Ga0302325, IMG submission 201948) | Peat permafrost microbial communities from Stordalen Mire near Abisko, Sweden - Palsa_T0_2 | ecosystem: Environmental > Terrestrial > Soil > Palsa > Peat permafrost | place: Sweden: Abisko... | reverse complement strand
CGCTGAGCGCTGCGCCTTGCACGATCCGTCGCGCGGCTGTCCGCACGATGGGCTCGCCGCGATGCTTCACTTCGGGCGTGCCATCGCCGATGCTCCGGGAGCGCGCTATCCCGTGCAGCGTCTGGCCGCCGTCGCGCTCGAGATCGCAGGGGCACCGTGGCCGCAATCGAATCTGACGTTTGCGGCGATGAGGGCGCTCGAAGGCGCGGCGGCTGAGGCGTCCAAACCGTTCGAGCTCGTGGAGGCTCTGGGCGCTCTTCTCATGCGACTCGGCAGGGCCGAAGAGGCCGAGCAGCGAATGAACGCTGCAATTGCGGCCGCCCCTGAGCGAGCGCGCCCCTACGCCATTCTGTCTCAAGCGCTGCGCGCCCAAGGCAAGCTCGAGGGCGCGCTGGCGGCTCTCGACCAGGGTCTCGCGACCGCGCAAGGCGACGTGGCCCTTCACGTGGAGCGTGGTGCCGTACTCGCAGCGAGCGGTAACGCGGACGGCGCGCTGACCGCATGGCGGCAAGCATTGGCCCTCGATCCCCTGAACCCGGCGGCGTTCGGTCCAGTCGCCGAGGTCGCGATTCGGCGTCTCGACATCGCTCTCGCTCAATCGCTGATCGACAGCGCGCTCGCAGCTTCGGAGGCGCATCCGGAGGTCCTCCGTGGCGCCATCCGCCTCATCCTCGGTTCAGAGGCCGATGGCTTGGCGCGTGCGGCTCGCCTCTCCACGTTGTGCAGGCGCGTGCTCGAGCGGAACGCTAACGACGCGTGGGTGCTCCTCGTCTCGGCCAGAGCCATGCTCGTACTCGACCATCGCGCCGAGGCGCGGTTACGCCTCGAGCGGGTAGAGCGACTCGTTCCGGAGTCGGCGGCGGCCGCCGACGCTCAGGCAACCCGTCTTGCCCGAGACAACCCGGCCGCCGAACGCGAGCTCGAGAGCCTCATGCGCGCCGCGAACACGGCCCCGCTTCAGAACTTGCCTGAGATAATCGCTCGGGCGCGCAGGTTGGCAACCGAGCACGTTGCGTGGCGCGGCTGGTTGGCGGCGGCAATTGCCGAAAGGCGGCTGGGCCGCTGGGCCGACGCGAGAGCGATTCTCGAGATCGCGCTCGAGATCGCTCCTGGCGCCGCGGCCGTGCGCTTGGAAATGGCGGGCGCTCTCGTTGCATTGGGCGATGGCGCTGCCGCTCGACCCCACATCGAGCACGCGATTGCTTCCGAGGGCCCTTCTCCTCGTGCGCTCGGTCTGCTGTCGTCTGTCGTGGCTGCCGCGTCGAAGTCGCCCAAAAAGGAAAACTGGGCCACTCGGCTCAACCGCATGTGGGCCCGGCGCTGGAGGGTGGGGCAGTCAGCGATACGTGAACAGTAGCTCGTGGTCGCAGATGTGAAAGACGTCGCCGTCGCCAATCGGTTTGCGGGCGACGCGCTGGCCCCTATAGGTCACGCCGTTCGTAGAGCCCATATCGACGATGAAATAGGCACCGTCTTGAAATTCGATGAGAGCGTGCTGCCGAGACACATTCGGATCCCGCAGCGTCAGGTCGCTCGATTGCTTACCCCGACCAATCACGAATCGCCCTTTGGTGATCGGGTGCTGCTCGCCCTGGTAAACGAGCGTGAGCGTGGCCCCATCGGGGGGAACGCGCGGTAAGCCGTTAGGACCTCCCGGGGTCGGCGCTGCGCGAAAGGCTTGGGGAAGCGGGGGGGGAGGGACCATGCGGGACGCAGGCGCGCCCGGGCCCGCCCCACGCCCCGCCATGGGCGGCGCGGGGAGCCCGGCGCGAGCGGGAGGCGCCGGCATCGCTGTAGGGCGGCCGGAGGGCGCGGTCACAGCCCGCGACGCCGCTTCTGGCGGACTAGCGATTGGGCGCGCGGCAGGCGACCTCATGGGGCTCCCCGGCCCCGGTGTCCCCGCAGGTTGCGGAGCCGCGGGGACGACGGATTCGGGTAGCCGCCCGCTCGGGTAGGGCGTTCGCTGAGCGCCATGCCCGCGTTGGCGGGCGTACTGCTTCATTGCCTCGTTGATGAGGTAGTCGACGCTGCATTCGAGCTCACGGCTCATCTGCTCGAACGTCTCCCAAAGGACGTCGCGGCACTGAAACGTACGAGGACTTTTCTTGTTGGGGTCCGAGCTCATCGCGTACCGTCGTCGCGAACGTGGGGCCGTGACCGCTTCGTTCGAGGCAGTCCTAGGTTACAGCACGGTTCTGTCAACGTCTTGCCCCGTGTGTGTCAGGAGGGATCACTCCAAGGAAGGTTCGATGCACCATCGGACGAACTCGCCTACCGTCGCGACGGTCTTCGTCTCTTTTTCCGCGGACCCCGGGCTTTTTGGAACGTCACACTGCCAGCCGCATTGATCCGCTGGCTCACACTTGGACACTGGGGTCTTGTCATCGCTGAGCCCCTTCAACGCGGCGGCCTCGGCCTTTTTTGCGCCGTAATAAGACCCGGCGGCCGTCAGCTTCGCGCCCACGTCGGGCGACGCGAGGAACGAATTGAGAAGCTCTCTTGGTTTCTGCCCAGACGGTGCGTCCATCGCCAGGATCAGCGTCCCGTAAGTGATCGGTTCGCTCAGACCCATTTTCGTCTTGTCGTTGGCCGGTAGCCGCCGCAAGAACTCTGGCACGTCTTTGGTGGTCACCGTCTTCAGAATCAAGCGGCCCGCGTCGAGCCGGACCTGCCACTTTTTATCGAAAAGGGCATAGAGCTTGGGCAGGATCATGTCCTTGGGTAGCTCGCCCAAGCGGGCCATCGCCACGCCGCGCACGGCGTCTGGGTTCGAATCGTCGCTGACGATTTCGTAGATGCCGTTGACGTCGCTCGCGCTGTTCTTGTCGATCCGGTTTTCCAAGGCGGCGAGCGCGTCCTTACGAATCTTCTCGCTCTTGCTCTTGTCGTGGGCGTACGCGAGACAGAACTCGACTGCCGGGCGCCCACCGACGCGCTTGATGTTCGCGAAGACGCGCTCGAGCTCTTGCTCCTGATAAGCCTCTAGCTGATCTTGCACCTGTTTGTCGGTTGCCTTGAATTTCTGCTTTTCGTTGGCTTCGAGCACGAGCGCTCGCTGCTTGTTCACCCAGGTCGGCGAGTCGATCCCGCGGCCGAGCGCTACGAGCGCGTCGGACGCCCGCTTTTTGGTGTCGTCGTCGCCGATGTCCGCAATCAAGCTGCACGCGCGGTCGATCTTCGTAGAACCCTCGGTGAGCACGGTCGGTAGGTGCTTTACGCTCGGCGCCCCGATGAAGCGCATGATTTGTTCGACGCCAAACTGTTGCGCGCCGTTGTCGATTCGAGCCTCGAAGTCGGCCTGCACCCACTGTGTGAGGGCGGCCATCAGGTCGCTTTTGGTCTTTTCGTCGCCTGCCAGAGGGGGTTCGTGTGACAAGAGGCCAAATGCCGCGTCCTTGTAGGGGACGCTTGGGTCAGGCGGAACCGCCGTGCCTTCGGGAGCTCTGGGGGGCGTGATGGCCATTGCTTGGATCAGCGCGGGAGCCAAGGCGCTCACGATGCGACGCCGAGCATCTTCGCCCAGCACCGACAGCGCACCCTGGACGCGCCCGCTGGGGGTATCAAAGCCGGTGATCAAAAACTCGAGGCCTACGCGCTTGCCGTTGCGTGGGCTCATGCGAATCAGCGACAGCGCGGCCTCCGTCCGGAGGGGAAAGCTGTACTTGTCGTGCGTTACGATGGCATAGAGCTTTTCTGGGCCGGCCGCGGTCGTCTCCCAGCGATGGACATCGGAGTCGCTGACCGCGCAGCCTGTGCCCCCCACGCCAACAGCGACCACCGCGGCCGCGATTGCCACCGCCCCCGTCCACCTCGCTGCTACGAGCCCCTCTCGCATCGTGATTCTCTCTCCTCCGTTGCGCTTGTGCGCTGCGCGCGCCTTGCGGAGGCGATGTTACGCCGGCAAGAGAGCGATCGGAATTGTTTCGGGAACTTGCCCCGCCGGCCCGCGGTCGCTTAGCGTGCTGTGTGGGACAACGTAGGGAATGTCTCTCTCCGGCCCGATTCTTGGCGACCGCGCTTCCGCGCCCGCTCGCCCTGGTGGTACCCCACCGGGAGCGCTGCCGAACACGCGCGTGCCGACGGTCCTCGGACGAGGAGCGGGGGCCTATGGCCCGCTCAGGGAAGCAGCGGCGCTCGTGCTCTGGGCCTTGGCCTTATTCCTGGGGCTTGCGCTTGCGTCCTATAGGGGAGACCCAGCGGGTCTGAGCCCGGTGGCGCCCACGGCGCCCGGCTCCGACTGGGTCGGTCCGGTCGGCGCGACGTGCGCAAGGGCTCTCGTCTCACTCGTGGGCATCACCGCCTGGGGTCTCCCCCTCGAGCTTGTCGTCCTCGGAGTCCCTCTCGTGCGCGGAAAGCAAAGCGCGGCCACGGCCGGGCGCGTGGCGGGTGATCTTCTAATCGCCGTCTTGACTGCGGCCCTCATCCAGGTCGGCAGCCCCGGTCGGCTCGCGTTCGGCACTCATTCGGCCGCCGGTCTCGTGGGAGAGCTATTCGGGGAGCTTGCGCGATCTCTTTTCTCGACCGCCGGGTCCTTTCTGGTTGGTTTCGCGTGTCTCGGTCTAATTCTCATCGGGCGAGCCGCGTTCTCATTCATCGCGTTCACGCGCATGCTCGGGCAAGTCGGGACGGACGCCGCGAGTCGGACGACCGCGGCGACGCACGCCGTTGCCGACGCGTGGTCTCAGGCCCGAGCGCTCGAGAAAGAACGCGACGAGCGTGCTCGGGCGGCGGGTCAGCCTCGAATCGACACTTCTCCGAAAGACGAGGCGATCATCGCGGCCCTTCCACTCGACATGGACGAGACCGTGATCGGAGTCCTGGTCGAGCCGCCGGTCACCAAGCGACGGGCGCGAAAGACGCCCGCGGAGGGCTCCTCGCCTCCAATCCCTGCAGGGGAGCCGAGCGCGGTGCCGGATCCGTCTCCGCTACCACCGCTCGCACCCTCGCCGGTCGACTCCGCGGCTTCCGTTCCCGATCAGCCGCAGGGGTCAGACGCGACTCTGCGCAAGCAGAAGCGCTCGCCCAAGGCTCCAACCATCGTGGACACGTCGGCGGCACTCGAGAAGGAGGTCACAGGGTCTGCCGCTCGAAAGTCCGGGCCGTCATCGTTCAATCTCCCAAGCATCGAACTTCTGGTGGCGGAAAAGGTCGAACCGAGTCTCGCCATCGATCGCGACAAGCTCCTAGCGAATGCCCAGACGCTCACCCAGACGCTCGCCCATTATGGAGTGCAGGGCAAAGTCGAGGACATCCTTCCGGGACCTACCGTGACGACCTACGAGGTTTCGCCCGCTGCCGGGACGAAGGTTTCTAAGGTCGCAGGCCTCACCGACGATCTTGCCTTGGCCCTTGCCCGCAAGGTTCGAATCGTCGCTCCGATTCCGGGCAAGAACCGCATCGGATTCGAGCTCCCCAACGATCGGCGCGTGAAAGTCGTGCTGCGCGATCTCATCGAGGACCGCCGATTTCAAACGCTCGACGTTCCCCTCCCGATCGTGCTCGGACGCGACATCTTGGGCAACCCAGTCTACGCGGATCTCGCGAGTATGCCCCACGTGATTGTCGCCGGCGCCACTGGGGCGGGCAAGAGCGTGGGGCTAAACGTGATGCTTCTTTCTCTTTTGTATAGGCGCTCGCCCGAAGAGCTCAGGCTACTCATGATCGATCCGAAGGTGGTGGAGCTCGCCCCATTCGATCGTATTCCGCACATGCTGCTGCCGGTCGTCACCGATATGAAGCAAGCAGCCAACGCACTTAAATGGGCCGTCGACGAAATGGAGCGGCGGTACCAGCTGTTCGCCGATGCGGGGACGAAAAACGTCGCAACCTACAATGGTTGGGTAGCTCGGGTCGGCCGTGGCGAGGCCAAGAACCCCAACGCGCGCGTTGTAGTCGGCAAGGACCACAATGGCCTACCGGACGAGGTCCTCGCAGAGCCGGGAAGCAACGAGGGGCATGTCCCGCTTCCCGAAAAGCTCCCCTGGATCGTCGTCGTCGTCGACGAGTTTGCCGATCTGATGATGCAGCAGGGCAAAGAGGTCGAGACGGCCGTTGCCCGTCTTGCCCAGAAGGCGCGAGCCGCCGGTATGCACGTGATTCTCGCGACGCAAAGGCCGAGCACGGACGTCATTACCGGCACCATCAAGGCGAACTTTCCGACCCGAATCGCGTATCGCGTCGCTCAGAGAGTCGACTCGAGAACCATTTTGGACGAACAAGGGGCTGAGCACTTGCTCGGGATGGGCGACATGCTCATCAAGCTCAATGGAACCGGTGAGACCAAGCGTGTCCAGTGCCCATGGGTGAGCGAAGAAGAGGTCCAGCGTGTGGTGGACTTCTTGCGGTCGCAAGGCGAGCCCGTCTACGACGAAAACATACTGAAGCCCCGTGACGATGACGAGGGAGGCGACGCGGAGGCGGACGCCGAGCAAGATCCGCTTTACGACGATGCCGTCCGGGTGGTTGCTGACACGCACCGGTGTTCGACGTCGTGGCTTCAGCGAAAGCTGGGGCTTGGATACAATCGCGCCGCGCGGATCGTCGAAATGATGGAGCGGCGCGGTCTGGTCGGACCGGCCAACGGGGCCAAGGACCGCGAGGTCTTGATCGGCTCCATCTAGCGGCCGACCCAAGGGTCCCTCTAAATTGGAAAATTCGACGAACTCTCTCCAAAGGCTATGCTTGGCGCGCACGTGTCCCGGACGGAGCAAAGACGGGTCGTGGCCTTAGAGGCCGAGCCAAACGCCGCCGCTCATGACGGCGACGACGACGATCCTTTTTTCGCCATTTCAGCAGTCCGCGTGCTCGGTCTGCGGGCGAATTTTACCGTTCCAGAAGCCGGCTGCCCGCGCGTGGCCGAGCCCGAGCGTCGCCGACTAATGTGCGAGATCACGAGGCTCATGGCGAATTCCCCGATCCCGGAGGCCACGCGGTTGGCCGGCCTGACTCTCATCGGGTGGCTCGCCCGACGCCGAATCGATGAAGCTCCGCACGCGATCGGTATTCCCGAAGCACGCGAGTCCGAGCGGCGCATCAGGGCGAAGGCGCGTTAGCGGTCGCCCGAAAGAGCGCCCCGCGACTGCCTCGGGCTCCCTCGTGAGGGCTGCGTAGGCGCGCGTCGAGTGATACGAATACGCGCGCATGGTTGCTATCCCGCCAGCGCTCGACGAAGACAACGAGGACGTGGCGTGGGCGCTGCAGACCGCCGATGCCTTATGGAAGCGCAACGAGAGAGTCGACGCAATCGTCTGGCTTCGGCGCGCCGCCCAGGCGGCCGGGGACGCCCAAAACGACGATCGCGCGCTAGCGCTCGCTCGCGAAGCCGCGGAGCTCGCCGAATGGCTTGCTCACAATCCGGCCCGCCTTTCCATGCAACCGCCGCCTTCCCGTGCCGAGCCGCCATCTCAGGCCAATGTGGTGGACGAGCTTCTTCGCCGCGTGCAGTCCGACGACGAAGTCACCCAGCCCGATCTATCAATCGAGCCTCCCCCTGAACGGAGCCGGCCTTCTCTCGGCGAAGCCCTTCGAAAGCTCGCCGACAGCACCGCCGACGTGCCCACCGCCGCCGAAGCTCACGCGGGAATGCTCGATCCTTGGGCCCAAGCCGAGCGCTCGACCTCCGAGCGTGGGGAAATCGTGGAGCTCGACAGCTCAGAGGCCGAAGAGTTCGAGGACGAGGAGATCGTCACGAGCGCGCCGACCCTCGAGGGGCCTGACGCCCCTGATCTCTCCGGGATCGAGGCGCTGAGCGATCTTCCAGACGATGTCCGCGATGCTCTTGCCCAGCGCGGCAAGGTGCACGAGCTCGAGCGCGGCGATGAAGTGTCGGGATTTGCGCTGGCGGTGGTGCTTCAGGGTCGAGTGGACGTGGCTGCGGCCAACGTTGACGCGCCCGCTCTGAGGCTCGGCACCGGTGCCGTTCTTCGCGATCGCGGCACGATCGAACGCGTAGCCCGTTTGCGGCTCGTTGCGGCGGGCGAGAGCGTACGCGTGGTGACATGGGACGAGCTGGAAGTGGCAACCGCTTTCGGAGCCTGTCCGTGGGTCGAGGACGAGCTACGCACGGCCGCGGATATGACACACGCGTTGGTCGGCGTGACTCTGGGCCGCTTGGGTGAGCGGCTCGACGCAACCTTACGCGCCGAGATCACAGGCAAGCTCCACTTGCGTACCCTCGCAAGCCACGAAATCTTCGTCAAAGCAGGCGCTCCAATTCCTGGATTTCTGATTGTAGGCGCAGGAGAGCTCGAGCTTCTCACGCCGGGCGGGGAGGTTCGCGATACGGCGCTCCGCGCAGGCGACTTTCTTTTCGCGAGTGAAGTGTTGCGAGCGGCCGTCGCCCCTAGCACCGTTCGTGCGGCGGACACCGGAGCACTGGTCCTGATGTGCGATCGACGTGTGGCCCAGGAGCTGCTCGTGACGTGCCCGCCGCTCCTGGAAATTTTCGCAGAGAGCTCCTAACGCGAAATCTCTTCGGCCCGTGACCTCTGCGTTGCTCGCAGGCTCGATCGCGGCAGCCGGGCTCACCCCCCCTTCGAAACGCGCCAGATGAGCTCTTCGTTGCCTTCTGAGCCGGCAAAGAGCAGGCCGAACCAGGCTGCACCCTGCGCAATCGTGGGCCGACCGTCGCCTGCATAGCGTGGGAACCGAACCCGAAAGACGTGTCTCCAAACGCTTGTATAGGGAAAGTACTGTTGCTCGAGGGGCCCCGGCTTGACGATCGACTCGATCTTCGAGGGCGCCGTTTCGTTGCCCTGGTCGTCGATGAGACGAACGATCCACGCACTGGTTGGGCGGCTCAGGTCCGTCCATCGCCAATTGCTTCCCGAAACGGCGATGTAAAACTCGTGGTCGGTCTTGGTGTCGCCGAGCGTACGGTCAAGAAGCTCGCGGCGCTGCGCGACCGTGAGGCGGTAGTCGGCGGCGTACCGAACGACGTACGCCCAACGAAAGTCCCACGATTCGAACGTGGCCGTGACGCTCAACTTGCCGTCCAGCTCCGATAGCTCGACGAGATTCTTCTCGCGGGTCCACGTATTGAGCACTTGCGGATAGTCGCTTGGAACGTATTCCCGCGGCCCCGCTACCAGCGACACTTTGGGCTCGGCGCACGCCAGCGTCATCGTGACCAAAGCCGCTGCCACGACGCGGAGCAAACCGGCCCCGCCAAACGCCCCGATTGCCATGCTTGCCGTGCGCGCAGCCGTTTGCAGCATGAAAGGGCGCGCGAGGGATGCGAGTGCGCCCGGGCGGCCCATGCCGATAGGGTAGCGCAAGAGGCGGCTGCTCTGGCATAGTTCCCGGCCCTCATGCCCATTGAAATCCAAGTTCTGACCGAGTCTCCCGTCGTCGTCACCGCCGACGTGGTCGTGGTCGGGGTGCTTCAAATCGCGGAGAAGAGTGGTGCGCTGCCGCCCGCTCTGAAGCTCCTCGAAGCAGCCCTGGGCGGCGCGCTTTCGAAGCTCATCGCGAAAGAGGAGTTTACCGGCAAGCGCGATCAGGCACTTTCGATAGCCACTCTCGGGAAGATCTCGGCGAGCAAGCTCGTCTTGCTCGGCCTCGGCGAGCGAAGGAAGCTGGGCGCTCCGGAGATACGCGCCTTCGCGGCAAGAGCCGCTCGGGCAGGAAATGGCGAGAAGGCGACGTCGATCGCAGTCGTGATTCCGGCCGGACTGGAGAACGAGCTACGCTCGGTAGCCGAGGGGCTCGAGCTCGGCGCGTATCGTTTTACGAAGTATTTCACGGGGGAGCGGAAACCGAAAGCGGAGCTCGTTCGAGTCTCTGTCCTGACCGCAGGCCGAGTCACCGCGAAGGCGAAGGCTGCGGTCGCCCTGGGTCAGCGGATCGGTGTGGCCGTCAACTTGTCGCGCGACTTGAGCAACGAGCCTGGCAACGTCCTCTACCCGCAGACCCTCGCCGCGGCGGCGGAGAAGGTCGCCAAGGACCACGGGCTGAAGATTCGTGTCCTCGACTTCCCCGAGATTCGGCGTCGGGGCATGAAGCTCATCGACGCCGTGGGTCGCGGGAGCGTGCACGAGCCCCGAGTCGTCCACATTTCCTGGACCCCCAAGGCGGCTCGCAAAAAGCTTGCGTTCGTCGGAAAGGGGATCACTTTCGACAGCGGAGGAATCAGCATCAAGCCCGCCGCGGGAATGGGGGAGATGAAGCACGACATGAGCGGCGCCGCGAACGTCATTGCGCTCATGGCAGCGGTTGCGGCCCTCAAGCCTAAGGTCGAAGTTCACGCGATAGCGGCTTGCGCCGAGAACATGCCGGATGGCAACGCGTACCGCCCGGGTGACATCTGGGGGTCGCTGGACGGGAAAACGGTCGAGATCATCAACACGGATGCGGAGGGCCGCCTCGTGTTGGCGGACGCGCTCACGTACACCCGCGCGCTGGCGCCCGATATTATCGTAGACAACGCGACCCTGACCGGTGCTTGTGTCGTGGCGCTCGGGAGCACGTGCTCGGGTTGGTACGCGAATCATGAGGATGCTGCGGTCGAGTTCGCGGCAGCTCTCAAGCAATCGGGTGAAACGATGTGGCGCCTGCCCCTCCTCGAAGACTTGCGCGAGCAGATTAAGAGCGAGGTGGCCGATGTTAAGCAGACCGGCGACCGGCACGGCGGGTCGATCACGGCGGCGTTGTTTTTGCGCGAGTTCGTCGGCGACTCGCGCTGGATTCATTGCGACATCGCCGGACCGGCATCGATCGACCGACCGAGCGGTTGGGCGCAGGCCAAAGGCGCCACCGGGCACGGCATTCTGACTTTTCTCGCCATGATCGAGCGGGCTTCGCGCGCTTAGCGGACCTTCCTCGTGCTAGGCCAGTGAACCGTATGCTCAGCGACGCCGAGGGGCTCGAAAAAAAGCTTGGCGGTGACATGGCGCGAGCCATCACCCGATTTGGGATGATCGCAGATGGCGACCGGATCCTCGTCGCAGTGAGCGGCGGCAAGGACAGCTACACGATGCTGCATCTTTTGCGCTCGCTGCAGAGACGAGCGCCGGTTCACTTCGACCTTCTCCCGGTCAACGTCGACCAGGGACATCCCGGCTATCCGGCCCATCTCCTCCACGAATACATGGCGCGCGAGGGCTACGACTTCCGAATGGTCGCGGAAGACACGTACACCATCGTCACCTCGAAGATCCCGGCGGGCAAAACCTTTTGTTCCCTGTGCTCGAGACTTCGGCGCGGCATTTTGTATCGGGTTGCCAAGGAGCTCGGCTGCAACAAAATCGCGCTCGGCCATCATCGTGACGACGTACTGCAGACGCTGTTTCTGAACTTGATGTTCGCCGGCCAGCTGGGCGCGATGCCTGCGCTCCTACTTGCTGACGGCGGCAGGCTAGTCGTCGTGCGTCCCCTCGTGTATTGCGCGGAGGAAGATATTCGCGCATTCGCCGCCTTAGCGGAGTTTCCGACGCTCCCGTGCGATCTTTGTGGTTCGCAACCGCAACTCCAGCGCAAGGCGGTGGGTCGCATGCTCGACGAGCTGGAGCGAGAGCGTCCCGGGACGAAGCGAAGTATGCTCGCCGCGCTTCACAACGTGCGCCCGACCCATCTCCTGGATCGAGGTCTCTGGGGCGCGCTTGGTCTGAGCGGTGCCGCTGAGGAGGACGAAGAGAGCGAATCCGAGCGCACGAACCCCTTGCGGCCGCAGAGTCTTCTGCGCCAATAGACACCAGAGAGGAGGGCACGTGCGCTCTGCGCGGATACTAGGCCGGCTTGCGAT
>Ga0302325_10027708_pt1 | contig 11740 bp, 13 predicted proteins | sample Palsa_T0_2_FD_201948 | JGI IMG/M metagenome (GOLD analysis project Ga0302325, IMG submission 201948) | Peat permafrost microbial communities from Stordalen Mire near Abisko, Sweden - Palsa_T0_2 | ecosystem: Environmental > Terrestrial > Soil > Palsa > Peat permafrost | place: Sweden: Abisko... | reverse complement strand
TGACCTGTGCCTGGAGCGATGACACGGCAAAGACGCTGACAAGCGCCACGATGCCCGGCAGGAAAAGCCTCAGGGCGAAGACGGTTCTGCGAGTGCTGGAGCAGTGCATAGGAATATGACCTTCCGTGGACGCAAGCAAGTCTATATCAAAGCGGCCTTGTGCCGGGGATGAGGCGAAGCACAGCAGTGTCCGCAGGTCAGTGGATGTTGTATTGGAAGCGGAAGCGCAACTGCAGATACGGCCCGTGGAACTCACGCGGCAGTGGCGGAAAATCGGCGCCTTCGATCGCTCCCCAGGCAGCGCGGTCGAGCGCCACATCGCCGGAGCGGCCGGTCAGGATCATGGCGTGGGGCTGCAGGCGTCCGTTGGGCAGGATGGTGAAGACAATCTCGCACTCGCCGCGCTTGAGAATCGGCGGATTCACCTCTTCGGGAATCAGCGGGTCCCAGGTGCGATAGGTCTCGCGAATGACTTTCTGCATGTAGGGGCCAAAGTCCACGCCCTGAGTATCGGAAAGAATCTGCGCGCCGCCATTGGCGCCTGAGTGCTGCGGAAGCCCAGGGCCGCTGATGCTGCCGCCGCCCTGGCCGCGGGCAGAGTCGCGCAAGGCCTGGCGCAGCTGATCTTCCGGATTTTGCGATCCCAGGGAGAAGTTGGGCTTTGCCGGCACGGGCGAAGGCCGAGGCGTTTCCTGGGGAATCTGAGCCGTCGGGACTTGAGGCGCGACCGAGGGCGGCGCAACTGCCGGCTGCTGCTGTTGAGGCTGCTGCACCGGCGGCGGTGGCGGAGTGGATTTGGCCTGTTCCGGCTCCGGCGCTGGCGGGGCAGGCTTGGGTTTTTCTTTTTGCAGGGCCTTCAACGCGTCCAGCGTCTTCTTATCGAGCTGGGATTCGTTGGGCTTGAGCACTGTTTTGGGTTTGATTTTCTGGATCTGCTTCAGCGCATCGGGCAACTCGTCCAGGTAGGTCAGGTCCTTGCGATCCCGGATAGCCTGAATCGGGTCGATCAGCTGGGTCTGGTGAAAAACGTAGCGGGGAACGAAATAAAGCGCTGCGAAAAAGAGAATATGGGCAATGATCGAGATCCATATGCCCTCGCGGATGCGCTGCCAGCGGCGCTCATCCTCGTATTGCGTGATCTTTTCCAGCAGTTCGTGGGTGTCGTAATCGATGTAGCGCGAGGTGGAGTAGCCCTGGCTGGGCGACCTGCTGCCATTGCCAGAGGAGCCGGAGGCTTCACGGCTTCGCTCGTCCTCGGAATAGCCTTCCTGAACGGCGGTCGAGACCGATTTCGGCTCATCCGCCTCGGGCGTCGGGATAGGCGGGTTGGTGGGCGTTTCGCTGGCAGGCATCAGGCAGTCAATTGGCGGCGAAGCTTTACACGCCTTCCGTACTCACGTTGCAGAACTCGGTCTTCCCCCGAATCTCTACTTATTCTCTCATTCTCTTGGAACCGCGGCCATCCGGAAAGCCGGCTTGCGTTCAAGACAAGACACAAGCAGCCCTGGTTCGACGGAATAAAATGGATTCTGTCGATACTGACGAGCAATCTGGTCTGACGAGCAATCTGGCAAGCCGCGCCTGCCTTGAAAACGCAATGCGATGTCGGCAATACGATGGCACAGTGCGATATCTGGGTTAGACGGCTCCGGTAGCGTGAAGTTACCGGCATTCCGGCGGCAGGCCGTCATCGGATGACGATGGCGCAACCTGTGCAGTTTTCCTTGAACAATCCTCTTCCGAAAGTCCGAGAGATGGCCGATTGAAACAATTTTTCCTCCACCTGGTCTCCAAATGGAATCTGCTGGTGGTTCCAGCCCTGGCCAAGCTGGGCTTCTGGGGCGTGGGGCTCATCGCGCTGGTGGATTCCAGCACCCTGCCCGTGCCCATGGACGCGCTGCTGGCGGTCATGGTCTGGGAGAACAAATCGCATTTCTGGATCTACTGCCTCGCCGGAGCCGCCGGATCGGCTATTGGAGGCCTGCTTCCCTACGGACTGGGGCGCGCCGGGGGCGAGCTTTTTCTGTTGAAACGGGTCAATCGCCAGCGCTTCGAGCAGATGCGCACCCGTTTTGAAAAACAGGAGTTCCTCGCTGTGCTGGTTCCCAGCATGCTGCCGCCTCCCACGCCGTGGAAGGCTTTTGTCTTCGCCGCCGGGGTCTTTGAGATGCGCATCATGCCGTTTATGCTGGCCGTCTTCGCGGGCCGCCTGGTGCGCTGGCTGGTGCTGTCGCTGCTGGTGCTCAAGCTGGGCCCAAGCGCCGTTTCGCTCATGGGCGATGTCATCAAGGACCATCTGGCGCTCTTCCTTAGCGCACTGGTGCTGATCTTTGCGGCCATCGGCGTCTGGGTCGTTCTCAAGCAGCGGAAGAAAGGCGAAACTGCCGGCTTGTCAGAGTCCGCACTTCCATCAACTTCATCCGAAGAAGACCTTCCGCCCTCAAAGCCATAGCCGGAAATCGCGGGAGGCTGTCAGGCGAGCATGACCTGGACGATGCTGCCCGCGGCGATCTGCTCGGCCTCGGCTGGCACCACAAGGAAGCAGTTAGACCGCGCAAACGCAGCAATGTCGCCCGAGCCCTGCCATGGGCTCAGGCGTACCTGCGGCGCCAGTCCAAAGTCGCACCGGGCCGGCAAGAAGCGCGTCAGCCCGGGCTTGCCTTGCCATTCGCCTGCCAGTTCCGCCAGCGCAAAACGCGGCAACGGGCTGGAATCGCCGCCCAGCGCAGCCAGCAGCGGCGCAGCGAAGAGGTGAAAGGTCGCCGCGCTTGAGATCGGGTTTCCTGGCAGCGCGAAAAACGGCAATTGCCGCTGCCCCGGTCGCGGCAATTGGCCGAAGGCGACAGGTTTTCCGGGTTGGATAGCCACGCCGCCAAAGAAAAATTGCGCTCCGGCGCGTGTCAGCGCGTTTTCGACCAGGTCGAATCGCCCCATCGAGATGCCGCCGCTCACCAGCAGCAGGTCCGCCGTCAAAGCCTGCTGAATTGCCGCGTCGAGAGGGTCATTCCGGTCGGGAACTGCAGGCAGGACCATAGCTTCTCCGCCAGCTGCGTTAACCAGAGCGGCCAGCATCGGCCCATTGGAGTTGCGAATCTGGCTTGCCCCCGGCACAACTTCCACAGGAACCAATTCGTCGCCGGTCGCAAGGATCGCGACTCTGGGCCGTCGAGCAACTTGGAGCCGGGCATAACCGCATTGCGCGGCCAAGGCGATCTGGGCGGCTCCGATGCGAACGCCGGGAGACACCAGCAGGTCTCCCGCCCGCGCCTCGGAGCCGCGAGCAACGATGTTTTCACCCGGAGTCACGGTTCGCGGAGCGGCCAGCCGGACGGAACTCGAAGAGCGCTCGGCACTGGAAGAGCCCTCAACAGCAAAAGAGTGCTCGGCATGCTCGACCATGAAGACCGCGTCGGCTCCTTCCGGAACCGGCGCGCCGGTCATGATCTCCCAAACCTCACCGGCTGCCAGCTTGCCGCTTCCGGCAACGCCAGCAGGAGTCTCTCCCGCCCGCACCTGACCGGTGAGCGGCAGCAATTGATGCGTATTCGCCTCGGCGGCCCGGCAGGCAAAGCCATCCCTGGTGGAGCGATCGAAAGGAGGCTGATCGCGGTCGGCGCGAATACCCTCGGCCAGCACGCGCCCGGCAGCGGTAGCCAGTGCAACGGCTGCCGCGCCAAGTCCATCTTGCCCCTGCGCTTGGTCCTGTACTGAACGGTCCTCAACAAGGGCGAGAATAAACCGCTGAACCCGTTCGGCGGCCTCGGCATAGCTCAGCAGCGGCATAGCTCCGATTGTAGCCGTCGCCCTTAGCGACGACGCCAGCCGCCAGGCACGAAAAAAGGGCTGCCCTGGATTGCCTGCCGGTTCAAGATTCAAACCGGCATTCAGCAAAGGCAGCCCTGATTTCCTTTGAGGCCAGTAGATTACTTCTTGGCCTTGTACTTGTTCTCGATCTTTTCATTGCTCTGGGCAAGAATGCCCTTCACGTCATTGGCATACGGGCCATCCGGCGCCAGGTCGAGGTACTTCTCATAGGCCGCGGCGCAGCCCGGCGGGAGCACGATCATCTGTGTCTTGGGGTCGACCGACGCTTTGGAGATTAGCGCCTGTCCCTTGAGGTAGTAGGCGAGCGCATTTTTCGGATCGGCGGCAATCGCTTTGTCCGCAGCGGCACTCTGAGCGTCGTTGTTGTTTACATTCTGGAAGACTACGGCTTCGTTCGAGTAGTAGAAGCCCGCCTTGGCTGGATTGGATTTGGCGGCGAGATCGTACTGGGCCGCCGCATCGTCCGGCTTGTTGTTGCGGGCATCCGCTTCGCCGATACCGGCCTGCGCTCCGCCGATCAGCTCAGGGCTGGGCTTCTTCGCCGCTGCGCCAAAGTCGGCAGCCTTCTTGAAGCTGGCCGCGGCATCGTCCCACTTTTTGAGGCCGAGTTGGGCGGCGCCAAGCTCGTACCATAGCAGCTCGCCATCCGGCTTCGCGGCAGTGTCCTTGAGCATCAGCGTCTCGGCCACATCGTATTTCTTGTCGTGGTTAGCGGTACGGGCGTCGTTGAGATCCGCGTTCAGATTCTTGATCACCGCGTTGGACTTCATGATGTCCGCGTTCTTCTTCTTGAACTCCTCGACCTGCTTCTTCTGGTCGGGGGTCATCTTGTCGATATACGCCTGGCGAGACATATCGTCGTCCTGGTGCAAATCTTCTCCGGCAGCGATCTTCACGTTCTCGATCAGGTCGACGAATTTGCCTTCGGGAGTATCGGGCAGCTTCAGGACCAACGAGTACGTTCCCGGCGCAATGCCGTCCCCGGTAAAGTCGCCCGTTGCTGAAACCGGGAAGGAGTACTTGGAGGTTTTGCCTCCATCGGTCGACAGACCAACCGTGCCGGCGCCCTTAGGCACACCGGTAGGATCGGTGATCCGGCCGTGAATCTTGCCGGTGGCGTTGGTCTGTGCCATTCCTGCATGCGCCATTCCGGCAATGGATGCGGAAAGCAGCAGCGCGGAGGCCAGTGAAAAATACGATCTGAGCTTCATAGTCTTCTCCTTAGAAATCGAGGTGCGGAAGCGGGTTGGCTGAAAGACCCCGGGTTTCCATGAGTCACTTCTCCGTAGCGTGGGCGGTGGCGCGGTAAGCAATGGGATCGGGTACTCCGGCCGCCGCAAAAGCCCGCAGGCGCAAAACGCAACTTTCACACGCGCCGCAGGCTTCCTGCTCTTCCCTGTAGCAGGACCACGTTAAATCCAAAGGCGCTTTGCATTCAAGGCCAAGGTGCACAATCTGTGCTTTACTGTACGCGATCAGCGGCGTCACGATCTCGATATTGCCCTCGCGCGTGCCTGTCCGGACAAGCTGCTGGAAGGCCTAGTAGTACGCAGGACGGCAGTCCGGATAGCCGGAACTATCCTGCTCGACCGCGCCGATATAGACCCGAGTCGCGCCCAGCACCTCGGCCCAGCTCACCGCCGCCGAGAGAAAATGCGCATTGCGAAAGGGCACATAGGTCACCGGCACATGTTGCTCGATCAGGCCATGGTCGCGAAACTCCGGGCTGGCGTCGGGCACGGCCATTGTCGAATCCGTCAGCGCCGAGCCGCCGATCTGGCGGAAGATATCGATACGCAGGGGCAAAAACCGGCGCAGTCCCAGCCGCTCGGCAACCCCACGGGCAGCGGCCAGTTCGCGAGCCTCGGTGCGCTGCCCGTAACTGAAATGCAGCCCATAGGCCTCGCTGTTGCGCGCGGCCAGCGCTGCCGTGACGCAGCTATCCATGCCGCCGGAGAGGCAGACGACAGAGCGGGGATGGGGTAAAACGGTCACATTCGACTCCATGGAGAAATTTTACGGTAGATGGCGTCGGAGACTCGAAGGACAGCGACGTCGCTGCTTGCTCCCGTGCTGCTTACACCTCGAGAATGCTTCTATGGAGCCGACCCCGATGCCGACGCTAAGCCTTGACGAAGTTCTCGCCGAGCTCTCGCGCCGGGAGCCGATCTTTCATCGTCCTGAATTCGGGACCACGCGCGCCGATTTCGAGCGGATGACAGATGAGAGCTTTTGGGAAGTTGGCGCCTCCGGTAAAAGGTATTCGCGAGCCTTTGTGCTGGACGAACTGGAAAGGCGGCATGCCGCGCCGCACGAGGACGTGTGGGAGACAAGCGATTTTCAGTGTCAGAAGTTAGCCGAGGATTTATTCCTGCTGACGTACACGCTCTTGCAGGACAAAAGTCGCCTCACACGCCGAGCGACAATCTGGCGGCGAACTTCCGAGGGTTGGAAGATCGTCTACCATCAAGGGACGATTGTTACTGAGACTCACTCGACTTGACGATGATTTCGATTTGCTGGCCATCATCAACGTCAGCAATCTGACGGGCGAAATCTGCGAGGAATCGTCTTCGTTCGAGATTTGGGATTGGGCGCAACGATGCGCCGCCTTCTTTCGCTACGAAGGGCGGATAAACCGAAAGCAGTTCTCCAGGCAGTAAAATTCCGCCCTCCGCCGAAAAACGGGTAAGGGGTTGTAAATCGAGAAACTCGACTGGCTGTTCGTCAACTCGATTCAAGAATGCAGGCCAGGAAATGCCTAATTCTTCCAACTCTCCGGTTTCGCTAAATAAGCGCAGAACCAGCCCGTCGCGAATCAAGAATTGATCTCCGAAACAATCTTCAGCTATTGGTATGTCGTTCTCCGATACTGTCGGAAACAGGCGATATAGCGCGTTCTCGCCTTCCCACGCCGCCCGGAGCGAATGCCATTCGGGATCAAGGCATGCGCCGCGCACATGCAATCCCCCTGAATATGCGATCCATCCATTCTGTGCAACAAGCATCGCGGCAAGGTATTCGGGAAGCTTTCCAATGATGTATTGGTCGTCAATAGGTGGACCGGCGTAGGAACTTTGCATCGCGTCATTCTAGCTCTTCCCGATACATTTGTTGGTGCGCGGCATGTTCTGGACTTTACGCTCGTCCGCCTACAATAAAAGCAATGGCGACGACAATACGCAAAGCTGTTCCCGGCGATGTGCCGCTGATTTTGGAGTTCATTCGCTCTCTCGCTGTCTACGAGCGCGAGCCGGATGCGGTGACGGCGACCGAGGCCGACCTGCTGCGCGATGGCTTCGGGTCGAACCCCTACTACCACTGCCTGATCGCAGAGCATGACGCCGGAAACGGAAACCGGCCGGCCGGGTTCGCTTTCTACTTTTACAACTACTCCACCTGGACCGGCCGCCCAGGGCTCTATCTTGAAGACCTCTTCGTCAATCCAGAGTTTCGCGGCATGGGCATCGGCAAAGCGCTGCTAGCGCGTGTCGCCGCCATCGCCGTCGAGAAGGGTTGCCCGCGCCTGCAATGGGAGGTTCTCGACTGGAATACTCCAGCCGTCGATTTTTACGCGTCCCTGGGCGCCAGCTTTCTCGATGAATGGCGCAACGTGCGCATGACCGGGGAAGCGCTTGTGAAGCTGGCGGCACAAGACACGGTCTAACATTGTGTAGGGAGCGATAATGGCGATGACGATGTACAACCCCGCCCATCCGGGCGAGATTCTCCGCGAATATCTCGGTTCGGTGCAGGTTGGCGAGGCCGCCAGAAGGCTGCGTGTGGCGCGATCTACACTTTCGCGGCTGCTCAATGGGCGGGCATCGTTCACCGCTCCGATGGCGCTCCGCTTGGCCGCCGCTTTCGGCACCGAGCCGGGAATGTGGCTCGACTTGCAGCAGCAGTACGATCTGTGGCACGCCTCGCGGCGCAAACAGCCCAAAGTTGAGAAGTTTGAGCGCGCGGCATGATCTTTTCAATTGAAGGGCCCTCCTCCGAATTTAGGTTAGGAATCGATCATTTTGAGTAGTTCATACAAGAAGATACGCGTCATCGGCGGCGGCCTGGCCGGCCCGGAAGCAGCGCTCACAGCCGCCAGCCTCGGCTGCGAAGTCGAGCTCTACGAGATGCGCCGCGAAAGCCCGAAAGCCGGCGGCAAGCCCATCCTTACGCCGGCGCATCAGACCACTGAGTTCGGTGAGCTGGTCTGCTCCAACTCGCTTAAGAGCGAGTCGCCCAACACCGCTCCCTGGCTGCTCAAGCAAGAGATGCGCCGGGCAGGTTCGCGCCTGATCGCGCTCGCCGACGAGACCGCAGTTCCCGCCGGCCACGCGTTGGCTGTTGACCGCGTCGAGTTCTCCCGCAAGATCGCTGACGCCATCGCCGCCGAGCCGCGCATCACCGTGATCCGCGACGAGGTGAAGACCCTGGATTTCGGTGACGATGGGCTAACGATTGTCGCCTCCGGCCCGCTGACCTCCGACGCGCTCAGCGCCGAGATCGCCCGCCTAACCGGCGCGCAGCATCTGGCCTTTTACGACTCCATCTCGCCCATCGTCGATGCCGAAACCATCGACATGGATCGCGTCTACTTCGCCGCCCGTTGGGACAAGGGCACCGCCGATTACATCAACTGTCCTATGACCCGCGAGGAGTACGAGGTCTTTCTCAACGCGCTGACTACCGCCGAAGAAGCCGAATCGAAAGAATGGGAGAAAGCAGAGTACTTCGAGGGTTGCCTGCCTATCGAAATTCTCGCGCGGCGCGGCCCCGATACGCTGCGCTTCGGCCCCATGAAGCCGGTCGGCCTGCGCGATCCACGCACCGGCAAGACTCCGTGGGCCGTTGTCCAGTTGCGCAAGGAAAATCTGCGCGCCGACAGCTACAACCTGGTCGGCTTCCAAAATCACCTCAAATATGGCGAACAGGCCAAGGTTCTGCGCCTCATTCCGGGCCTCGAAAACGCTAAATTCCTGCGCTACGGCCAGATTCACCGCAACACCTACATCTGCTCGCCCAAAGTCCTCGACGAAACCCTGCGCATGAAGGAGCATCCTTCGATCTTCTTCGCCGGGCAGATCTCCGGTGTCGAGGGCTACACGGAATCCATCGCCTCGGGCCTGCTGGCCGGTCTCTACGCAGCGTCGATCGCCCAGGGAGACGAGCCCGCACCAGTCCCGAGGCAGACAGCGCTCGGCTCGCTGGTCAACTACATCACCCAGGCCGACGCGAAGCACTTCCAGCCGGCCAACATCACCTTCGACCTGCTCGTCCCGCTCGAAGAAGAGACGCGCCGCAAGGTGCGAGACAAAAAGGAACGGCATAGGATGGTCTGTGAAAAGGCGCTTGCTGCCTTCGACGAGTGGTGGCAGGCGAGAAAGACAGCAGGAAACTTTTTGAGCGCCGGTGTCTAAAAACCTAAGGAGGCATTTTGTCGATGGGGACGATGGATTCCGCGCTATCCAACCCCATCGTGGCCTTTGCCCTCAGGGCGGCGCTTGGTTCCTACATCGTCTACATGGCGCGCGGCTTCTATGCCGACCCCTTCGGCTACTTCCGCAAATGGATGCCACGGATGACCGAATCGCCCATCGTCCGCAAGCTCATTCGCGCTTTGGCCTGCTTCTGCGTGTGGGGCGGCTGCTTCATTGTCGCGGCGGCGATCGCCACGCAGATCTTCGGCCTGCACGGCACCGCACTCGCCTATGAACTGGTGACCCTGGCAGCCATCGCCGCCTGGCTACTGCTGCCCAAAACTGCGCCGCCCATCACCGAAGAAGACTCCGGTAACGACAATCTGCGACGAATGAAGTAGATGGCGGCGCTGCGCCCGACTTTGCCGCTGTCTTTCGCTAGACATCACAACGAATGAGGTGGCCGACCGATGCCGATCCCGTTTCCTCTCGATCCCGCCCGCACCGCAGTGCTCAGCATGGACCTGCAGACCTTCATCGTCTCTGTGTATGTCAAGGATCAGGACGGGTTTCTCGCCCGCGCTGCGGGCGTATTGCAAGCATCCAGAACGCGTGGGCTCGCCGTCCTCCACGTCCAGGTTGGCTTTCGCCCCGGCCTGCCCGAGGTCAGCCCACGCAACCAGTTGTTCGGCGCCATCAAGAACTCACCTCAACACCAGAAGATATTTGAGGGGAGCGCGGGCTCCATCCATCCGGCAGTTGCGCCGCAGGGCGACGACATCGTTGTACTCAAGCACCGGGTCAGCGCCTTCGCCGGCACAGACCTGGATATGATTTTGCGGGCGCAAGAGATCGACACGCTTGTCCTCTTCGGCATCGCCACCAGCGGCGTCGTTCTCTCCACGCTGCTGCACGCCAGCGACGCCGACTATCGCCTGATCGTCATTCAGGATTGCTGCGCCGACCAGGATGGAGAGCTCCATGCCTGCCTCATCGACAAATTCTTTCCGCGCCGCGCCACAGTCGTAAGCGCCGCCGAATTCCGCGACGCGCTCTCCACACCCTGACGCGAAGCGAAACTCGCGTCCCAAATCTCCTTTTGCGGCACAAAAGATTAAGAGATTGCGGGCGTTGTGTTAGCCTTTCCGCCATAAGTCATGATTACTTTATCTGCAGCCCAAGCAATCAGCCCGGCCATTGAAAGAACCAAGCAATTCCTCTTCCGGCCCTTTCGCCTGGGCACGTTTCTCAAGCTGACGCTGGTGGCTATGCTCACCGAGGGCGGCTTGGCCAGTTGCAACTTCGGCAGAAACATTCCGTCCGGCAATACCCCAGGATTGAATCATCCCATTCCGCCCATGCACTGGCCGCAGATCCACTGGCCGGTAGTGGCGATCGTGCTTGCGGTGGCCGCTGTTGTCGCGCTGGTTGTGATTCCGATTATGATTGCGATCAGCTACCTTCTGATCCGGCTGCGCTTCAGCTATTTCGATTGCGTGCTACACCAGCAGAGGCTCATCGCTCCGGCATGGCGGCGCTATCATCGCCAGTCCATGCGCTATCTAGGCCTGACTCTGTGCGTCAGCGTGGCCTTCTGGATCGTCCTTGCCGCAATCGCCTATGGACTCTATCAGCGTTTCAAACCGCTCTTCCAAGCCATCGGCTCCGATCATGCGCCAGGGTTTGCCGACTTCCTCCCGCTGATCGGAATTGTGCTTCTGATCGCTCTGGCGCTCGGGCTGATTGCGTACTTCATTCACACAGCGCTCAGCTACTTCGTGCTTCCTCACATGGCGCTGGAAGACGCATCCATTAGCGATGCCCTTGGCGACGTCTGGGGCGACATTCTCGCCGAGCCGTGGCAGTATCTCTTCTTCGTGCTCTTGCGAGGCCTGCTGACGATCGCCGTCAGCATCGTCACCGTGATTGCGCTCATGATTGCTACCCTCATTCTCGGAGGAATCGGCCTGGTTGTCGTTCTGCTGCTCAAAGCCGTTTCCACCACGCTCGCTATATCCCTGGGCGTGCCTGCGGCGATTCTGGGAGCCGCATTGTTTCTTGTCGCCATCGTCGCCATCGGTGGAACCATCGGAACTTTCCGGCGCAACTACGCGCTGCTCTTCTACGGAGGCCGCTATCCGCCGCTGGGCGTCATTCTCGCGCCGCGATTGCCGCCACCTCCGCCGGCATGGGAGCCGCCTCAGCAACCCGGCACGTCCGGCACGCCCGGTATTGCGGAAGGCATCTGAACGTGGCTTCCCTACGGCGGAGCGCGGCCGTCTCGATCCTCTTCGTGGTGTTCGGCGGTCCGGGGTGGGTGCTGGTTTACTTGCCCTATTGGATCACCCGCTTTCGCATCCCCGCCGGGCTGCCCGTCTGGCAAATCTCCGCTGCCAGCGTGCTCATCTTCGCCGGGCTGATCCCGCTCTTCGACTCCGTCGTACGCTTTGTCCGTCAGGGGCGCGGCACGCTTATGCCCTCCGTGCCAACAGAGCACCTCG
>Ga0302325_10027707_pt1 | contig 11740 bp, 4 predicted proteins | sample Palsa_T0_2_FD_201948 | JGI IMG/M metagenome (GOLD analysis project Ga0302325, IMG submission 201948) | Peat permafrost microbial communities from Stordalen Mire near Abisko, Sweden - Palsa_T0_2 | ecosystem: Environmental > Terrestrial > Soil > Palsa > Peat permafrost | place: Sweden: Abisko... | reverse complement strand
GCGCGACCGGGCCCTGCGCCTGGTCCTTGGAGACCAGGTTATTGCCCGAGCCGGACCCGATGATGGCCAGTGAAAAGTGCTGCACTTTGGCATCGTAGGCGCTGGCAAGCCTCTGACCTGTCCTTGGGCAGAAAGAGACCGGGTCACCGGCAGATCCGGTGCGTCACTTCTGCCTATGTTTCTGCGTGTTCAGCGCGCGACGGCGCTGCTTGGCTAGGCCTATCACCTAAATGGAACTAGCCAAAAGGGATAACGATCATGCAAATGCTTGCAAACACCACCACCACCATCAGCCCGCTCGTCTCGTCGCTCGGTGAAGGAAGTCCCGGCGCCGGATCGTGCCGCTGCGCTGCCACCGCGATTGCGGCCGCAATTCTCGTCGCGGGCCGATGATCGTGACCGAGGTTATTGACCGGGCGTACGGTCCGGGCCGCGTCGCCGGGCCCGGGCCGTACGCCCCGTTCGCTGAGCTGGTGGGACGGGACCAGGACGTTGCCGTCATCGGAGAGTTTGTCGCCCGGATCGCGGCCCGAGGCGGGACCCTGCTGCTCGCCGGGGAGCCCGGCGCCGGCAAGTCGGCGCTGCTTGGCAACGCGGAAGAGATGGCCGCGACGGCGGGCCTGCGGGTGCTGCGGGCGGCCGGGGCGCAGTCCGAGTACGAGAGCTTCTGCACGCTCAACCAGCTCCTGCTGCCGCTGCGGGGCGAGCTTGACCGGCTCGATGGGCTGCACCGGAGCGCACTGACGGTTGCGTTGGGTTTCGGCGATGGTCCGGCGCGTGACCGGATCGTGGTCTCCAACGCGGTGCTGGCGCTGCTTCAGGACGTGGCCGCCGATTCCCCGTTGCTGCTGATGGTCGACAATTTGCAATGGGCGGACCGGGCCAGCGCCCTGGTGCTCGGGTTCGTGGCCCGGCGGCTGGTCGGCAGCCGAGTCGGGCTGCTGGCCGCGCAGCGGTCCGGGAGCCCGGGCCCGTTCGATCTCGACGTGCCCGGGCATGAGGTGCCGCCGCTTGCCGAAGACTCGGCAGCGCGACTGGTCGGCGCCCGCTTCCCCGACCTGGCGGCCGGCGTCCGGCGGCGGATCGTGGCCGAGGCGCAGGGGAACGCGCTGGCGCTGCTTGAACTGCCGATCGCGCTGAGCGACTCGCAGCGCGCGGGACTGGCACCGCTGCCTGCGCTCCTGCCGTTGAGCCCGCGCCTGCGCTCCCGTTGGTCGCCGTTGGTCGCTGCGCTGCCCTCGTCGGTCGGCTTCCTGCTGCTGCTGGCCGCGCTTGAGGGCACCGGAAGCCTTAGCCTGCTCCGTGCGGCGGCGGGCGCCGACTGCGACATCGATGATCTCGCCGCCGCCGAGCAGGCGGGTCTGGTGCGCGTGGACGAGGGCACCGGCCGGGTGAATTTCGCACATCCCCTGGTCCGGTCGGCGGTGCTTGACCTGGTGCCAAGCGGCGACGTGCGCCGCGCGCATCGGGCGCTGGCCGCGCAGTTGCGCGATCAGCCAGAACGGCGGGCATGGCATCTGGCCGGAGCGGCGATCGAACCGGATGAGGCGGTAGCCGGCCAGCTTGAGCGGTCGGCGCGCCAGGTGCGCAGCCGAGGCGACGCCAGCGGGGCGGTGACGGTGCTGGTGCGGGCGGCTCAGCTGAGCCCGGGCGGCCGAGACCCAGGCCGCCTGCTGGCGGAGGCGGCTTACCTGAGCGCGACCGTGACCGGAGAACTGCCACTCGCCACCCGGCTGCTGGCCGACGCGCGCCGCGCGGCGTCCGGTCCGGCCGGGGCGCTGGGACCCGAGGGGGCGCTGCATGCCGCCGTCGTCGACGCCTGCCTGCTGCTCAACGGCGATGCGGACATCGACGCCGTGCACCGCCTGCTGGCGAGCGCGGTCGAGGGGTGGTCGGCGGCGGGACCGCAGGACGGCGGCACCGCGCTCGACGCCACGCTGCACACGCTGCTGCTGGTGTGCGCGGTCGGCGGGCGGGCCGAGCTCTGGGCGTCCTTTGACACGGCGCTTGCTCGCCTCGATCCGGGCGACCGCGCCGAGCTCGACCTGCTCGTCGGCGCCTACGCCGACCCGGCGCGCAACGCCATCGGCGTGCTTGGCCGGCTGGACGCCGGCATCGCGGAGCTGTCCGGCAACACCGACCACCGGCGCACCCTGATCCTGGCGGCGGCGGCCGCCGGAACCGACCGGCTGGCCGGCTGCCGCGAGGCCCTATGGCGGGTGGCCCGCGATGGCCGCGATGGCGGGGCCGTGCTGCCCGCGATCAGCGCGCTGACGCTGCTGTGCCAGGACGGATTTCTGGCCGGCGCATGGGACGAGGCCGCGCAGCTGGGCGAGGAGTCACTGCGGGCGTGCCATTCCCATGGTCACCCGGCGCGGGCGTGGCTGGCGCGCGAGCAGCTGGCGATGATCGCGGCCGCTCGCGGTGACGACGAGCGGGCAGCCGAACTGACCACGCAGATGCTTCGCTGGGCGCTGCCGAGGGGGGCGGCCGCGGCGCGGATGGCGGTCCACCGCGTCGGCTCGCTGGCCGCCTGCGGCCGTGGCGACTTCGCGGAGGCCTACCGGGAGGCGACCGCGATCAGCCCGCCGGGGGTTCTGGCCGCCCATGTCCCGCACGCGCTGTGGGCGGGGCTCGACCTGGTGGAGGCGGCGGTCCGCACCGGCTGCCAGCAGCAGGCCGAGGCGCACGTTGCGGCCATCCGGGCGGCGCGCATCGCCGAGATCTCGCCCCGGCTTAAGCTGCTGGTTACCGCGTCAGCCGCGCTGGCCGCCCCGGCCGACCTGGCTGGCCGGCTCTTCGAGCAGGCGCTCGCGATCGGCGGCGCGAACCGGTGGCCATTCGAGTTCGCCCGGGTGCAGCTCTGCTACGGCGAGCACCTGCGCCGGGTCCGGGCCACCAGCGAGGCGCGGGTTCCGCTCGGTGCCGCGCTCGCCACCTTCCGCGCGCTCGGCGCCCGCCCCTGGGCCGATCGCGCCGCCAACGAGCTGCGAGCCGGGCGGCTAACCGTGGTCAATAGCGAAGACACCCGACGACCTGCGCTGACCGGCCAGGAACACCAGATCGCCTCGCTGGCCGCGGCCGGCCTGACCAACAAGCAAATCGGCCAGCGCCTGTATCTATCTCCGCGCACGGTCAGCAACCACCTCTATAAGGTCTTCCCTAAGCTGGGCATTTCCAGCCGGGCCGGCCTCCGGGACGCGCTGCTCGCGCTCGGGTCCGATGACAGCGTGCTGGCCGCCTCGGCGTTACAGCGGCCGACGGCGGGCGCGTGCGTGCTGGGCACCGCCGGAGCGTAACCGGTGGCGGTGCTCGCGCGGCATCAGGGAGAATTCTCTCGTCAGCCAACTGACGGGAGGAACGGACGTGGCTCAGGCACCGGCTACCTTTGCCGGCGTGCTGCGCAGACTGCGCACGGAGGCCCAGCTAACCCAGGAGGAGCTGGCCGGGACCGCCAACCTGAGCATCCGGGCGGTGAGCGATCTGGAGCGCGGGGTCGTGACCACCCCGCAGCGCGAAACGGTGCGGTTGCTGGCCGACGCGCTGCGGCTGATCGGCCCGGTCAGAGCCGAATTCGAGGCGGCTGCGCGCGGCCCCGCCGCCGCGGACCAGATCGTGGCCGGGTCAGTGGCGGCGGCGACCCGGACGCTTCCGCGCGATGTCGCCTCGTTTACCGGACGGGCGCCGGAGCTGCGGGCACTGGTCGATGCCGCGGCCAGTGCCGACGCCGACAGCGCGGGCCGGGTGCTGGGCATCTACGCGATCGGCGGGATGGCCGGGGTCGGCAAGACCGCGTTCGCGGTGCACGCGGCGCACCGGCTGGCGGAGCGGTTCCCTGGCGGGCAGATCTTCCTGTCGCTGCACGGGCACACGCCCGGGCAGCGGCCAGTCGACCCGGGCGACGCGCTGGCCAGCCTGCTGCTGACCATCGGGGTGCCCGCCGGGCAGATCCCGGCCGGGCTGGAGGCCCGGGTGGCGCTGTGGCGGGACCAGCTGGCCAGCCAGCGGCTGCTGCTTGTCCTTGACGACGCGGTCAGCAGCGAGCAGGTGCTGCCGCTGCTGCCGGGGGCGGGCGGCAGCCTGATCCTGGTCAACAGCCGACGGCACCTGACCGCACTCGAGGACGCGACCGCGATCAGCCTGGACACCCTCGGGCCGGGCGAGGCGGCCGCGCTGTTGGTCCGGCTGGCGGCCCGGCCCGGGCTCAGCCCCGACGACGCCGCGGTCAGCGAGATCGTCAAGCTGTGCGGCTACCTGCCGCTGGCCATCGGCATGCTGGCCAGGCAGTTGCACCACCACCCGACCTGGTCGCTGGCCGGGCGGGCGGCCGAGCTGGCGGCGGAACGAGACCGGCTGGAGCTGATGGCGACCGAGAACGTGTCGGTCGCGGCCGCGTTCGACCTGTCCTACGAGGATCTGGCGGCCGACCAGCAACTGCTGTTCCGGCGGCTGGCGCTGCACCCGGGCACCGAGTTCGATGCCCATGCGGCCGCCGCCCTGGATGGTGCGGTGGACGGCGCGGTGGACGGCGCGGTAGCCGGCCCCGCCCAGGCGGCCGCCCGCCGCGGGCTTGAGGCCCTCTATGACCAGTACCTGCTGACCGAGATCGCGCAGGGCCGGTACCGGATGCACGACCTCATCCGCCAGCATGCCCGGGCCCTGGCCGACCGCCTCGACCCCGCCCAGGACCGCGAGCGTGCGGTCGCCCGGCTGCTCGACTACTACCAGCAGGCCGCCGCCGTGGCCGAGTCGCTGATCGCGCGTCGCACCGTGCCGGGCATCGCGGCGCCGGCGGCGGCGTCGGCCCCCGTTCTTGACGGCCGCGACCAGGCGCTGGCCTGGGCCCGGGCCGAGCGCGCGAGTCTGCTGGCCTGTCTGGACCACGTCGTTATAACCGGTCAGCATGCCCGGGTCATCGCGCTGACCACCGGCATGTCCGGGCTGCTGCGCCAGGACGGCCCCTGGGTGGATGCGCTCGCCCGTCTTGCCACCGCCCTGCACGCCGCCGAGCAGCTCGGCGACCGGCTCGGCCAGGCCAACGTGCACACCGACCTGGGGCGGTTCCGGCTGCTGACGGACGACTTCACCGGGGTGGCCAGGGACCTGGCGGCGGCGCTCGACATCTACCACGAGCTCGGCAGTCGACTCGGCCAGGCCAACGCGCTCAACTGCCTGGGAGACATGCGGCGGCTAGTCGGGGATTACCCCGCCGCGGCGGTCGACCTGGAGGCGGCGCTTGGCATCTACCGCGAGCTCGGCGAACGGCTCGGCCAGGCCAACGTGCTCACCAACCTGGGGATCATGCGGCGGCTGACCGGTGATTACCCGGCTGCGGCCCGGAACCTGGAGGAGGCGCTTGGCATCTACCGCGACCTTGATGATCACCCCGGCCAGACCATGGCACTGAACAACCTGGGGCTGATCCGGCGCGGGACCGGTGATTTGGCAGGCGCCGCCCGGGATCTGGAGGAGGCGCTGACCATCTCCCGCGGCACCAGCGACCGTCTCGACCTCGCCAATGCCCTGGCGTACCTCGGGACGGTGCGGCGAATGACCGGGGACCTGACCGGCGCCGCCCGCGACCTGGCGGAAGGGCTTGCCATCTACCGGGAGATCGGCAACCGCAGCGCCGAGGCGGAGGCGCTCAACGAGGCGGGAACGCTCTACCGGATCCGTGGCGATCTCGGCCGGGCCGGGTCCTGCCATCAGCAGGCTCTCAGCCTTTCCCGCGAGATTGGCATCGCCTGGGACGAGGCGCACGCACTGGCCGGGCTGGGACGCTGCGCCCTCGCCGTCGGCGATGCGACACGGGGCGGCGTCCTGCTGCGGGAGGCGCTGGGGATCTTCCGGCGGATCGGGGCGGCGGAAGCGGCCGAGGTGTCGGCCGAGCTGGCGGCGTTGGGCGGCACACCGCTTTAGGGCGATCCCGTAATGACCTGGAAGAATCCTCCCTAGATTAGTTAGCTGGCTGGCTGCTCGGGGAGGGCCGTGGCGGAGTCATCGGGCGCGTTCGGGGGTTTGCTGCGGCAGTCGCGTGCGAGTGCACGGCTGACGCAGGAGGAACTGGCGGCGGCAGCGGGGCTGAGTCTGCGAGCGGTCAGTGATCTTGAGCGGGGCGCTGCGACGACCCCGCAGCGCGAGACGGTGCGGCTGCTGGCCGATGCGCTGCACCTGATCGGCCACGCCCGGCGCCGGTTTGAGGAGGTCGCCCGGGGGCGGCCGGTGGACAGTGACGCGGTCGCGCTGCGGACGCTGCCCCGTGACATCGCGTCGTTCGCCGGCCGTCAGGAGGAGCTTGCGCTGCTGGCGGAGGCGGCGGCGGGCGCGGGCACAGTGGTGGGCGCGGGCACAGTGGTGGGGATTCATGCGATCGGCGGGATGGCGGGGGTAGGCAAGACCGCGTTCGCGGTGCACGCCGCGCACCGGCTGGCGGCGCGGTTCCCTGGCGGGCAGATCTTCCTGCCGCTGCACGGGCACACGCCCGGCCGCCGGCCGGTGGACCCGGCTGATGCGCTGGCGAGCCTGCTGCTGACCATCGGGGTTCCGGCGGCGCAGATCCCGCCGGCGCTTGAGGCGCGGATGGCGCTGTGGCGCGACCGGGTGGCTGGCAGGCAGTTGCTGCTGGTGCTGGATGACGCAGCCAGCAGCGAGCAGGTCCGGCCGTTGCTGCCGGGGTCCGGTACCAGCCTAGTGCTGGTGACCAGCCGTCGGCACCTGTCGGCGCTTGACGATGCGGTGGCGATCAGCCTGGATACGCTGCCGCCGGAGGAGGCGGCCGGGCTGCTGGTCCGGCTGGCCGGGCGGCCCGGGCTGAGCCAATCCGATTCGGGTGTTCGGGAGATCGTCCGGCTGTGCGGGTTCCTGCCGCTGGCGATCGGGATGGTGGCCCGCCAGCTACGGCACCACCCGGCCTGGTCGGCGGCGAGACGGGCGGCGGAGTTGGCGGGGGCGGTGGACCGGCTCGAGCTGATGGCGACCGAGGACCTGTCGGTGACGGCGGCGTTCAACCTCTCGTACGCCGATCTCGCCCGGGATCAGCAACGGCTGTTCCGCCGTCTCGGGCTGCACCCCGGCGCCGACATCGACCGCTACAGCGCCGCCGCCCTGAGCGGAATCGACCTGGCGGCGGCCCGCCGTGGCCTGGAGGATCTCTATGACCAGTACCTGCTGACCGAGCTCGCCCAGGGCCGGTACCGGATGCACGACCTGATCAAGGAGCACGCTCGCGCCTTGGCCGACCGCGACGACGCGGGCGAGGACAGGGGCCGGGCCGTCGGCCGGCTGCTCGACTATTACCAGCACACCGCCGCCGAGGCCAACGCCTTCATTGCCCGCCAGACCCGCCCCGCCCCAGGCGGGCCGGGACCGGCTGCGGCGCCCGCCCTGGTCGATCTGGGACAGGCGCTGGCCTGGGTCCGGGCCGAGCGGGCGGGCCTGCTTGCCTGCCTTGACCACGCCTCCGACGCGGGCCAGCACGCCCGGGTGGTCGCGCTGACGGCCAGCCTCAGCGGGCTGCTGCAGAGCGACGGCCCGTGGGCGGACGCCATCGCCAGGCACACCGCCGCCGCCGAGGCCGCACGGCAGGTCGACGACCGGCCCGGCGAGGCCGGCGCACTCAACGACCGGGGGGCCGTTCGACAGCTGACCGGTGATTTCAAGGCCGCTACCCAGGACCTAGCGCAGGCACTCGGCGTCTACCGCGACCTTGATGACCGGCTCGGCCAGGCCGGCGCACTCAACCTGCTCGGCGCCATCCGGCAACACCTGGGCGAGTACCCGGCTGCGGGCCGCGAGCTGGCGGAGGCACTGGGCATCTGCCGCGACCTCGGTGACCGGCTCGGCCAGGCCAACGCTCTCAAAAGCCTCGGCGGCCTGCAGCAGCTGTTGGGCGATTACCCGGCTGCGGTCAGGTACCTGGAGGAGGGGCTTGGTATCTGCCGTGACCTTGGTGACCGGCTCGGCCAGGCCGACGCTCTCAACCGACTCGGGAACGTGCGGCGGCTGATGGGCGATTTCCCGGCTGCGGTCAGGGACTTGGAGGAGGGGCTTGGCATCTGTCATGACCTCGATGACAGCCTGGGCGAGGCCCGTGCCCTCATCCGCCTGGGGGCCGCGCGGCGGTCGATGGGTGATTACCCGGCTGCGGTCAGGGACTTTGCGGAGGCACTCGGCATCTACCGCGAGATCGGCCACCGGTCAGGCGAGGCAGACACTCTGCGTTTCCTCGGGTACACGCGCCAGGTGACCGGTGATTTCCCGGCTGCGGTCCGGGACTTGACGCAGGCGCTTGGCATCTGCCGTGACCTTGGTGACCGGTTGGGCGAGGCCGATGCCCTCATCATTCTCGGTGGTCTGCGACAGCTCATGGGTGATTTCCCGGCTGCGGCCGAGGCCCTGACGGAGTCACTCGGCATCAACCGCGACATCGGCAGCCGGCTGGGCCAGGCCAACGCCCTGTGGCTGCTCGGGGTCGTGCGGCGGCGGACCGGCGATTACCCGGCGGCGGCCCGGGATTTCCAGGAGGCGCTTGGCATCAGCCGCGACATCGGCAGTCGGCTGGGCGAGGCCAACGCCCTCACCGAACTGGCGGCTGTGCGGCGGCTGACGGGTGATTTCCCGGCCGCCGCCCGAGACCTGGCACAGGCCCTTGACATCTGCCGCGACCTCGGCGAACGAGCCGGCGAGGCCGGGGTCCTCAATGAGCGCGGGACGCTGCACCGGGTCAGCGGTGAACTCGCCCAGGCGCAGGAGTGCTATCAGCTGGCTCTTGGGCTGGCCCGGGAGGTCGGCATCCCCGCGGATGAGGCGCATGCGCTGGCTGGCCTCGGCCGCTGCGCGCTGGCCGCCGATGACACGGCCGGGGCCGTCGTCCTGCTGCAGGAGGCGCTGGAGGTCTACCGGCGAATCGGCGCGGCCGAAGCCGCCGAGGTCGCGGCCGAGCTAGCGCAATTGCCTTGATTGGGCGTACGCGTCCGCTCTCTGGTGGCGGCGGCTGAGTGCCGATCTCCAACTGGGAGAATCCTCGTGGGTTAGCTCGTTGGTCGGGGGAGGGTTGTGGCGCAGTCACCGGGTACGTTCGCTGGTCTGCTGCGGGAGTCGCGGTTGGGTGCGGGGCTGACGCAGGAGGAATTGGCGGCGGCGGCCGGGCTGAGCCTGCGGGCGGTCAGCGATCTGGAGCGGGGTGTCGCCGCGTCGCCGCAGCGGGGCACGGTGCGGTCGCTGGCTGATGCGCTGCGGCTGGACGGCCCGGCGCGGGCACGGTTCGAGTCGGTCGCGCGGGGCCGTCCGGTGGACAGCGGTGCGTCCGCTACCAGGACGCTGCCCCGCGACATCGCCTCGTTCATCGGCCGCCAGCGGGAGCTCCAGCTCCTGATGGACGCCGCTGCGGAGGCCAGCGGTGCAGTGGGCATCCATGCGATCGGCGGGATGGCCGGGGTGGGCAAGACGGCATTCGCGGTGCACGCGGCGCACCGGCTGGCGGGGCGGTTCCCCGGCGGGCAGGTCTTCCTGTCGCTGCACGGGCACACGCCCGGGCGGCGTCCGGTCGACTCTGGCGACGCGCTGGCCAGCTTGCTGCTGACCATCGGGGTGCCCGCCGCGCAGGTCCCGCCGGAACTTGAGGCGCGGTCAGCGTTGTGGCGGGACCGGCTGGCGGACACGCGGTTGCTGCTGGTGCTGGATGACGCGGCCAGTAGTGAGCAGGTTCGGCCGTTGCTGCCGGGTGCCGGCCGGAGTCTGGTGCTGGTGACTAGCCGCCGTCACCTGTCGGCGCTTGACGATGCCATGGCGATCAGCCTGGATACGCTGCCGCCGGATGAGGCGGCCGGAATGCTGGTTCGGCTGGCGGGGCGCCCCGGGCTCGGCCAGTCCGATCCTGGAGTGCGGGACCTCGTCCGGCTATGCGGGTTCCTGCCCTTGGCGATCGGGCTGATTGGCCGTCAGCTGCACCATCATGCTGCCTGGTCGGCGGTCGGCCGAGCGGGCGCGCTGGCGGCGGCGCGGGACCGGCTGGACCTGTTGTCAGCCGAGAACGTGTCGGTCGCCGCCGCATTCGACTTGTCCTACGCCAACCTCACCGGGGGCTGGCAACGGTTGTTCCGTCGGCTCGGGCTGCATCCGGGCACGGAGTTCGACGACTACGCCGCCGCCGCCCTGGACGGCATTGACCTGGCGGCCGCCCGCCGTGGGCTGGAAGCGCTGTACGACCACTACCTGCTGACCGAGCCCGCTCCGGGCCGCTACCGGATGCACGACCTCATCCGGGAGCACGCCCGCGCCCTGGCGGACCGCGACGATGACAGGGACCGCGCCACTGGCCAGCTGCTTGACTACTATCAGCACGCCGCCGCTGGTGCCAACGCGCTTATCGCCCGCCAAGACGGTCCTGCCCCGAGCAGGGCGGTGGCGGCCGCCGTTCCCGCCGTCCCCGCCCTGGCCGATCAGGGCCAGGCATTGGCCTGGGCCCGGGGCGAGCGGGCCAACCTGCTGGCCTGCCTCGACCAGACGGTCGTCGCCGACCAGCACGCTCGGGTCGTCGCGCTGACGGTCGGCCTGAGCGGGCTGCTGCTAAGCGACGGGCCTTGGGCGGACGCCATCGCCTTGCACGGCGCCGCACTTAAGGCCGCACGTCAGCTCGGCGACCGGCCCGGCCAGGCCACCGCCCTCAACAACCGGGGGACCATCAGGCAGCGGACCGGTGATCACCCGGGCGCGGCCAGGGACCTGGCGGAGGCGCTCGGCATCTGCCGCGACCTTGGTGACCGGCGCGGCCAGGCCAGTGCCCTCACTATCCTCGGGACGGTTTGGCGGCGAACGGGTGATTACCCGGCGGCGGCCAGGGACCTGGCGGAGGCGCTTGGCATCTGCCGTGCGCTTGGTGACCGGCCACGCCAGGCCAACGCCCTCGTCAACCTGGGGGCTGTGCGGCGGCTGACGGGTGACTACCCGGCGGCGATCAGGGACTTTGCGGAGGCGCTTGGCATCTTCCGCGAAATGGGCGACCGGTCCAGCCAGGCCAACGTCCTCGTCAACCTCGGCGCCGCGTCGCGGATGACCGGTGATTTTCCGGCCGCCGTGCAGCCTCTCCAGGAGGCGCTTGGCATCTTCCGCGAGATCGGCAGTCGGCTGGGCGAGGCCAACGCGCTGTATTACCTCGGCGTCGTGCGGCGGCTGACGAGCGATTACCCGGCGGCGGCGCGGGACCTGACGGCGGCGCTTGGCATCTTCCGTGAAATGGGCGACCGCCTCGGCCAGGCCGGCACCCTCATCCACCTCGGGGCGGCGTGGCGGATGACCGGTGATTTTCCGGCCGCCGTGCAGGCTCTCCAGGAGGCGCTTGGCATCTACCGCGACATCGGCGACCGGGGAGGCGAGGTCGAAGCGCTCAACGAGAGAGGGACGCTGCACCGGGTCAGCGGCGAGCTCGCCCAGGCGCAGGACTGTCACCGGCGGTCCCTGGAGCTGGCCCGCGGCATTGAAGCCGCCTGGGACGAGGCGCACGCGCTGGCTGGTCTGGGCCGCTGCGCCCTGGCCGCCGGTGACGCGGCGCGGGCCGAGAGCCTGCTGCGGCAGGCGCTTGAGGTCTTCCAGCGGATCGGCGCGGGCGAAGCAGTCGAGGTGGCGGCCGAACTGGAAACGCTGGCCGTGACCCGTGACCCGTGACCCGTGACCCGTGACCCGTGGGCCACCGGAGCGCGCCGGACCCCTAGTCGCCGATCAGCGCGTCCGTCAGCTGATCAAT
>Ga0302325_10027706_pt1 | contig 11740 bp, 12 predicted proteins | sample Palsa_T0_2_FD_201948 | JGI IMG/M metagenome (GOLD analysis project Ga0302325, IMG submission 201948) | Peat permafrost microbial communities from Stordalen Mire near Abisko, Sweden - Palsa_T0_2 | ecosystem: Environmental > Terrestrial > Soil > Palsa > Peat permafrost | place: Sweden: Abisko... | reverse complement strand
ACACGAGTAATCGATAGACACCCTTTTCTTCAGCAAATGTTCTCCCCAAATTATCAATCAAAGTCTGTTGATGTCTAACACAGTAAACACAAAGCAAACAACCCCCCGTCTGACAATGACCCCGAAACAGTGACAAATCCATATGCATTGATGAGTGGAAGGGACACAGGGGCGGGGAGTCGGACTCGCTATTCAAGGCTTTGCCCACAAGGATATTTTCCAGCGCCTGTTTTCCATCGACTTCGAAACGTGTGGCAATACTTTCAATTCGTTCGGGGCGGAAAGTTCCTTGAATAAGATTACTCCATGGTAATTGGGAGAGGTGGATGTGCCTTCTGTGTCGATGTATGCGACCTCGTGGTTAATAAACCACAAAGCGCGGGAAACGCGGGGAAGGGATGCAAGGGAAGGGATTCAGGGGAAGGGATGCGCGCAGGGGACAGGGGACAGGAGGGGGGATACTTTCCCTTCGGCACCGCCTTGGGCACGGGGGAGTTGTGCGGTCACACACATAGTATGGCATAATTGTGTTTTACCACAGCGGAATTCGCCGTAAACTTCTGTGATACTCATACTCCTGATTCCTCCTACTATTAACCATCCATCCACGCCCTGAGCTGCACTCTTTGTGTGTGCACAAATGGGGGATTGGGGACGAACCTCCTAGGACGGCATCAAGAGTTTTACTCCCTGTACTCACGCTGAAGACACCCTGTCTCTGCACCGCGCATTCCGCCCCAGTAAGAAACGATGCGGGCTACCCGTCCGTCAGTATCTCACAACAAAACCCGAACTGATAGTGGGAGAGGAAATGGCCCCGGGGGGGAGAGGGAGGGGGCATAGCACGATGACACGAGGACACCGGGGAGGGAGGGAGGGGGACGAATAATTTCGACGCTGCTTCCTTAATTTTCTCGACTTTAGTCTCACTTAGACCTTTAATTTTAGATAAATTTCGTTTTGTAGTTGCTTGGACTGCCTATGGGTCGTCAGATCCCTCGTAACTCACAGTACAAACAAAGACGGGCATGTGAGATCTGACGCGGGGGCATGAGATTCCGGAGAAGGGGGTGGAAATCCTGAAGTGCGGCGGGGGGAGGTTGTGTGTTGTGGGAGAGGAGAGGGGATACGTAGACGGTACAGATTCCTGCGGATTTGAGTTTTTGGATGTCTGCTGCGCCGATACCTGCACAACCCCCTGTGAGTTCTGTGCTGTGTGGGGATTTAATAATGGGAACGGGAAAAGGGGAACGGGGAACAGGGGAAAGGGGAACGGGGAAAGGGGAAAGGGGTACCAAAGTTCTGAAGCTCTTCCACATCGTCAAATCCCTAGTATCACTTCCAAGCCCAAGTATAAAGTCCATACATCACATTCTTCATCTCCTTTCGGCATTGTCCTCAGATCGACAGAAATACTGAATGTATACCCCCCGTACGTAGACTGTGAGAGTTGTGTCGTTGCGGCCGCGTGTTGTTGTGATGTCAGGGATGCGGATGGATGCGTGGACTACACACTTTTCGGGCGGCAGCCACCACTACGACGCGCGCCGATCCTAATTTGAGCTTAAATTTAGTGAGTCGTTGGTCGCAAAGACTTTCCTGTTTCATCCACCAACGAGGAAGGAAGGGTCCATCTAATTTCCCCTTACAAATACATATTCCCCGTCATTTACAAAGCGGATAGCAACGACTACGGTATTCTGTTTGTAATTCGAAACACGCAGCACGCCGTATACGTCCACACACTTTCGTGGATGGACACATACGGTAATTTCCGCCACATGCAATTCAACGGGGGTCCCATTCCATGTACGCAAAATGCATGTCTGGCGCCTGCGCCGCGCCGGCGGCTCGGCGTGCGGAATTGGGAGATCAAAGGGCGATCACTATTTACGCGTGTACCAGTTCGGTTCTCCGACACGAGACGGGATCTTTGTGGATTGGGATTCTGGGAAAAGGGTATGGGCGTGAAAAAGTGGTGGGGGCCCCGGGGCGAGGTATTAGTGTGTTGTTGCAGTAAATGAGTTCGGGGACTCGGGATTGTTGTTCCGGAGGGGAAGGGGGGGGCTTTTGATGGTATCGGGTTTTGCATATGACTATGGAAAGTTGCATGCAGGAGGGATCCGCTCCGGTCTACGGACAGACGGAAGCTACACAAGGTACACAAGGTATGCATGATTAATTAGAGCCTTTGGACAACATCTCAGTTTCGATGATTTGAAAAACGGGCTTCTTTGTCAGTACTGGCTTAGGATTACTAGATACAGCTTGTCACGAGGCGGGGCCCGTGCTTCAAGTAGTATATCAGGCAGCCAGGCTAGTTTAACAGATATACGCACGGACTACCGGAAGTTTCGGTCCGTATTGGTGGCATACTCGTGGTGCCCCTGTTCGCTCCCCACTTACCCCATCGGATCGCTAGCAAACTCTTTTGGAGGCGCGGGAGGGAATGCCACATCAGATGGAGCGCTATGTGTCTATAGCAGCTAGTACTACTTAAATACAAGGTGTGCACATACTAGGTGGGCGGCCGCGTGCTGGTTTTGAGGCACTTTTGAGGCATCTCTCGTTTGTCGGGAGAGTGGTCAGATGTGCCGGATTTGGCCTTGGAGGGGCGGAGATGATGCGTTGGAGGCGTTCCGTTCAGATGGCCGTCAAGATATATTACATGGACACCTTTCCGTATATGTATTCATGCAAGACTTCCAACGCTCGGGATCGCTTGATCCATTGAGAGCTTCTAACACCCGTCCCCCGCGGCGCGGTCCATCAGTTAAGCTTCTCCATCACACAATCCATCATCATTGCGGCTAGTTTTACATTTACATATGTACTACTTAATGTACCTCATTAACTAACCTCGCAGATTGCCGACAACTTGGGCTGCGCCGCAGTTTAATATAACTTGATTCACTCATTTAACGCAAAAGTTGGCAAGGCAACACGGCGGATACCATTGGTTGCAGAGAAAAGGGTAAAGGCTGCTGGCTGGCTGCACTTTCGCGTGGACCCGAACGTCAAATTGTGTGGCGTCCACGCCACCGGTTGTGCTTTTGCATTGCGCTTGCCGATCACGGCTCTCTGGCAACCTAATTTACTGGGCACCCCCTGATCTGTGTGTGTTCTGTGCTGGGCATGGCTGGACTTGGCACTTCGGCCCCATGACCTGGCCTCATTGCTTCCACAGGGCTTTTCGTGTCGGATGGATGGATGGGCTCGAGGGACGATCTTCTGGCGCATGCTATTCATGGTCAGGAGTTGGGGGTTGGTTGCCTCTGTATAACTCCCGAGATGAAAGGGGGTGTTCCCACTCCGGCACCAATATGCAGTGATTTCCGGCAACGCCATCAGAGTCTTATAGTCTTATTCTGCTGCCTTCGGCCCCCGAATCCTCGAGAGCGCGGGGACGTCATTGGTACAAGCGCTCAGCCAAGTCAAAGGGGAAGATTAATTAGAGTGAATACCACGTGTAAGCCGCTGCGAACGATTCGACGGCAACAGAGCTACCCGTGTCGATCATCCCCATCTGCCAAGAGATTCGGCCTTGACGACAGCGTGTGAATGAGGTTTTCGCAGGGGATTGGCCTGAAATTGAGGACTCCTGGCTTCGCACACGCTGTATCAGCCTCCCTGTGGCGACAAGGGCAGATAGGGATTGGTCTGGCAGCGCCGCTGGGAAGAGAGCGATTGGATGACCGGCGGCCGTCGGCAGAAAGCTTATTGGGAAGCTGTACGTTATGGCAATTGAGCCATCGTACGTAGACAAATAGATACAGTAGATGCATGGTAACCCCCCGTATGCGTGTAAGTAAATGATGATGTACAAGTAGTATCCCGATTTCTTACCGGCCTACGTCTACCTACCCCTGCTGCTGCGAGAGAGTTTGTTTTGCGAAAAAGAAATACAGGATCGCTCCCACGACGTGAACTTCCCCCATCCATCCATCCATCCATCCAGCTCCAAGAAAAGCGACATTGCTGCGCAACTAAAACAGTGAAAAGCAGAAAAATACTCGAAATCCCAAATTGCGCCCCGAATTTCCACGCTAGAAAAACATGAGAGAATTTAATGATGATTAAACTGGCGACAATTTTGTATAGGCCATTTTGAGATGACGCGACGGGATATACTAAACCAGCTGAACAACGGCGAGAGATGCGCATAGAGATATTGGCTATGACTCGACGATGGGCTGCGGTACGCTGGATGCTGCGTCCGTTGGGCCTTGAGCGGCATAGGGACAATCTCGAGACTAAATGTTAGATGATATATAGGATAGGGAATTTACGATATGTCCTTCAAATTTCCCGCAAGCATAGCACTTGACACTCTTGGCGTGACAGTCTCTAGCGAAATGATTGGGTCCACCACATTTGTAACAAGTCTGCAGTCTCCCATCTTCCTCGCCATTACCGAACCCTCGACCCATTCCAGGACCGCCAAAGCCGCCTCGAGCAGGACCTCCACGACCAAATCCGCCGCGTCCGGCAACGTAGACCTTGTGCTGCTATATATCAACTGCGGCAAAAAGTCAGGATACCTGTCGTGCTATGCGTAGGGAGGGACAGTCTGACTGGACGTGTCCGATCCCTTGACAGTGGTAACATTGTTTCGCTTCTGAAAAAAGTTAGCCAAGGTGATGGGGACGAGATACCCGAAGTACGTGGCTGGGGACAAGCGTTCGACTCGTGGCCAGGTTGTTTGCAGTTATAGCACAGTCTAGTGATTAGAAGGGGGGTATAAGACAAAGTACCTTTCATCCGAGGTGCATGTTTCAGCAAAGTGGCCTAGGTTACCGCACCTGCAGCGTCAGAACGAGGATCAAAATTGGGAGATACTTGTAGCAAGCTCGTTTTCCAAGAGACATTTTCGGGTCTGTCGGTGTTTCGCAAGAGAAAAGGTTGGTCTGCCTGCATATCAGCCATTGACTCGGATGATCAGTGCGAATCAAATAACTCCTCGGCGATCTTTCCCCGAAGATGAAAAAGGTACCTTGTTCCGTCAGAAGTTCGACGTGTGGGAAGCGATGCTGTCGTCTGTCTCTCGTCGGTAGCCTGCAGCTGCTTGATCTCTCCTGGGCCCTTGTCAAGCGAGCTCGCCTATTGTCTGTCGTTTCCGGCCGGGTGGTGTATCCGCCTTGGAGTCTGTGTTGCCGATCGCCTCGTCGTTCCCGCTTTGAAATCCCCCTTCTCTCGCAACTTCCTTCGTCTGAGCCGGAAGCGTCTAGTCGTCACCGTGCTCTGGAATCGTGCTTAATTTTTTCTGCGGGTCAAGGCAATGGTAACACGCCGAAATGCCCCTCCGAAATTGTGCCCAGATTATATATTGGGAATATGTATGGGTCCACTCCGCGGCATGCTTTGGGCGTAAAAATTTCCCACTTACCACGAGGGGGGCGAGGTAAAATTCGAAAATGTCGGCTTCCCAGCCAATCACAGGGCCCACAATCCCATGGATGAATGGCCGAGTCAGGTTCCAGCGCTTTGGCAAAAGGCTCTATCCCTATAAGGCGCCCTTCGATTAAATTAGGTAACTTTGCGCACTCTTATTTTCCCACGACGGCAACTCAAAGACTCAATTTCTCTGGAACAGTGAATATAATCTAATCTGCCTGCAGCCAGCGTCCTCTACAATAACTCCCGGATGGGGGCGTCTCACACTGTTGCCACACGACGACACACACACCACCGTCCAGCTCCATTCTTATCCATCTATTTCTTGTCCTGAGATTCATGAGGTGTCCAATAAACGGGGGTGCGTAGGGGAGACACAAAAGCTTCCGTTCAGGTGGGTGGGGGTTCGGGAGCCGAAAGCCATTTGCTCACCCAAAGCGTCGTAAGCACATAACTCTATATCCCCATGCGCCCAACCGGATCCATCCATCTGGGCATCTCAGCACAAGGTTCAGAGGATCGACATTTGCTTTGGGCCCATTGCAAATCTTGCAAATCCTCGACGAGGCTTTGCGCGCGTGGGGTGAAATGTAGGCCGCCCCATTGATGGCCATTTTGGGAACGTCCCGCACAGCAAATGTGTCATGTGTGGCCGACCGGAGCAATCCTTCCGAGCGCCACCTAAATACTGTATTGAAATTGCGTTTGAGTGTGCAGATCAGGGTGGAACTTTTCGCTGGATTGCGGATCAATGATATCGTCCGACTTATCTGCCATAATGAACACGGTCAATTCATCACTGAGATTCTCCGTTTCATACACAATTGCGTGATCCCGGATACTGCTGTCCCTGAACCGACGCGATGGCACCATGCCCGTGATAACGGTCTGCGGTTGGTCCCTCGGAAGCTCCACCCGCTGTGGAGCCTTTGACCGACCCGGAGGCCGGACCAGGGTGTCTAATCTGATCTATCTCTCCCCACAAGACAGGCTGTAGGCCAAGTCGGCGATGGGATTTAAGTTTGCCACGTGGGGACATCAATCCTGGTAACGGGGTGCGGCAATACGAGAGGGCCGCACGCCCACATGGAATCCAGAGGAATGCATCCCGCCGAGTCGGCCGCGGAGGTGGCGAACGGAGATATCTATCTAATTAAGGCCAGCTGCAGCTCGATCGCGGGGCCTCCCCCGCGCCATGGGCGTCCTGTCCTTGGCTGTCATTGGCCTGCATGCAACCGACGCTGCAATTCCGAGGAGTCGGCCGCGTCGCACCTTGCGCTGCCAACTGTGGCGAGATTGCGAGAATTGGATGCCAATGGAGTGCGAGATGTCTTGGCGTGGCTGGTTTGGCCCGTCGAGAGGGGTGGTTTGATTGGCGATGGATGGATGCAGGATGTCCGACGGCAAGGGAGCGTCCCGCGCGAGATACAATCTGTCGAAACGTTGACTGTGTTTTGCGCGGGTTAGACGGAAATCTGTGGGCTGATTGATCTCCTGTCCCCCTGTAGGTACTGGCAGCGCCACTGTCGGCAGCGCCATCTGGCTTCCAATGCTTGTCGAGTGTTAAGCATGCTTGGAAGGTGTCGTATCTCCACAATTCGGGCCACTCCAATCGGAGCAATGAGTTTGTCGATCAATCACTCAGATCACTTTCGCTCAGGGCAGATCAACTTTGTCATCCATCAGCGAGCGAGCCGATGGTCGTGGCTGCTTAGCAGGGACCCATCCCAGCCGTCTGTCATGCGCGATCGCCACCAGCATAGCTGACAACAGCCTGGACAGGGAGCAGCGCGGCCTTCAGACTCTGCTGACTATCACTACGTCTTGCGCAATGCTGTAGGAAAGTCAGCGTACAAATGTTTTACGCAGCAGCCACGACGCCTTATCGTCCGCCAAACCTCGATCGGCGTTCGGCCACCGCTTCACTCAGGGACTTGGCAACACTGTCATAGACAACGTCCACTCATCTACGCTACAGCCTAGTACGTCACCATCGCATCTGAGACACGTAGCCGCAAACGCATTATTCGGTACTTTCGCTGTTGTTGTTACATTGCGGCGACATATTCAACAACGACTATCTAGGTGTATACTTTGCAAGGCAATCATAACCATCCTATTCGATACAATCCGCTCCTGATGTTGTCTACAAATTCAATCCAAATTCAAACAGGATTAGCAATGCGTTCCTGTCCCTCAACCCATTCCAATACATACATCCGAGTCACATCCATCAGATGAAACAACAACAAGCTCAAGAGAAGGATGAAATGATTCACATCAACAAGTATGAAATACATTCCCATACATACATCACGTCCCTCAGATAAAACAACAAGTTCAAGAGAAGGATGAATTCATTCACCTGAACAAGTATTCCTCAGCCATCCGAGCCAAGAAAAAGCATTCTATCCCGCTGCAAAACGCTCAATTGTCCTATTCTTTGGCACGGTTGTTTTCCCAAGATTGTTCCGTGGCGGTTGTCGTCCATGATAATCCATGCAGCATTCGTGACACCGATTGTCGTGCTTACACTATCGGTTTTCTGTAAACTCGTCAGAATCATCTGAGTTCGTATTAGGTACCTCTCCCCCCGAATCCTTTCTCATATGAAGTTGTCTTTCTACTACCCCACTATCCTATCCTCGGACCGCTGCACGCAGAAACAGATTATCAATTGCGCATAAATACTTATCCTATCTATATTTTTTCAACTTACCAGAACAAGACAGGAGAACTACGTATCAAACCTTGTGATCTGAAGCGCTGACTTTTGCAAAGGTCATTATCGGTCACAAGGTGTGAGAATTGCGCGGGGATTGTTCATCTGCACCGCCCATGGTGCCGCCAGAAATATGCACCAGAAATATCAGTCGTGGAGAGTATGTCCGTTTTGAATTGAAATCGATTCACGTGAATGGTCCCTTCCTTGTCTTTCGACTGTTTCCTGATTACTAGTCCTACGAATTGGGATTAGAAAATTCGAGTACGTCTCTTGGATGAACTTACCCACCCCTCGGCTCCCAAATCACCTGGTCAAAGTATCAAAAAGGATTTATTGAGCGGAGAACTCCTTACAATTCTTACAAGCACAATATTCCAATATCCGACTATCCGATCATCGAAAAAAAGTATTCACCCATCGACTCCGAGAAACCTCCATGATCTGAAAACAAAATAAGAGATAAGTATTCGCGATACATAAAGTTTTCAAACTTTGGTCCTGCAACGAGAGCCGAAACTCAACTCCTTGGATATGGGGGGGTGGGGGTTAATTATGCGTTCCCTCTCACGGTAACGGGCAATTCGCGCGGATTAACTAACATCTTCGGATGGTCACTCGCACTTGGCAATTCACATATTCACACGGTCGTCGGCCCGCTATGGCATATTCTCAGCTTTTCAAACTGTCTATATCCATTGTATGCTCAAAGACCTCGGATTGGCGGACGCGAGAAAGTCTGAACGCTGATCTGACGACTTTTGATCTATGGTGTACTTGGTAAGTTGGTATCAAAAGGACCGATTCGCCCCGGGATATATACAAATATCGTGTTATATGTCAGGTGTCAATAATATGACATATTGGAGAAATGGGGAACGATGTTGAGCCCTTGCCGAAACCCTTTCATCGCAACATGGAACAGAAAATCGAGGCGATTCATGCTGGAGGACTCCCTCGGAACTCCTGTCACGACCTTTGACAGACGGACAATTGGCCCCCCAAATCAGCCGGATACAACGATGAATTCATCGCTGCCTTGAAGCAGAATCTTGAAGAAGTGGGGTGCGATCATTCGGAGTACTCGGACGTGGATTTCAATACTCCAGCAGCATTTCCCTCGGCATTCCCCCCTGTTCCGGCGGATCCGACAACGCTTACCCCGCTCCTTCACCGATCCGTCTCTGCAAATCAGTTGGGCAGGATTGTCCTGTATACGGAGGATATAGCCCTCCGACAAAGGCGCTTGATGCTCATTATTAAGGATTGCCAAGACCGCCTCCGTTGGTTAGCGGGACGAAAGACGCAGATCTTACATCAGTTGGATGGGTACCGTAAGACCAAAGACTTTCTCTCCGAGATGATGGAAAAGGTGAAGTCGGGCTTAGCAGTGAAAGATGTGTATATTGAATTCAGCGATGAAGCGCCGGCTCCCGAGTATGCCGTCAAAGTAAACAACGGATCCCCTACAAGAGCATTGTTGGAGAAGGCCAAGTGTCCGTATTTGCTTGTGACATACGAAGCCCAGGATAGGACAGCAACGGCGGTCGAAAGAGTTCTCACATATCGATCTCATGCAAGAACTTGAAACGGCACGGGAGGACCACGATTACCAAATGGCGTTCGCCGACTCACCCTTTGGGCTTCAGGAGTCATTCCAAGGACCCGGAAGTCAGTTTCAAAGTATGCCGAGTAGCCAGTTTATTGGGGTTGCGTGAGGCGGCGGAGGCCTCTATCCTCCTCCAACGTTGTCTTTCGAGGCCTACTACTGCGACCGGAAACTTGCTTGTATATCGCACCAAGTCATGGAAGACGGAGCGCCATTCTTATGTACCCATCCCGATTACAGTACATCCCAAGCCTCAAATAGTGCCTTTCTATTCTCCGCCTGGAAGTAGCGGCAACAATCCCTCAAACAACCCCCCCATCAAACGAAATTCACCGGAACTTTTTATCAGACGAAAATAATGACATATCTATTGTCTGAAAGTATTGCTGGAGCGAGGAGATTCTTACAATAAAATCATGGGTATGTATACGATACTCCTAGTCCACAGAGAACTATTCTCGGCAACGGTTGGTGGGGCTTCACGAATTCACTTGGTGTAAGAAAGGGTATTGTTTATTCACGCAAATGAACCATTCGAACAATTTGATTCGGGTTGGCAGGTTTCATGAGTCCTGGATCAAGCACCCCCCCTCTACCCAAATACAGATTCAATGAGGTAAGTATACGGGATCATCTCTTCCGCGAGACGTACTTTCCGGGGTATTCAAGATTGTCTAATTGTCGTCAATATTTCACAGATACTCATTCCCCCGTGAGGACAAAGATTACTCAGTGTATACAAAGAGTAATTACGAGGGTTACTTTTCGTCGACTGGCCCTGTGAGATTCTGTGCAGAATGCAGCGGGCTGATATCTCAAGTGTCTTGCGGAGGGTATCAAACGTATTGCCTCTTTTGCCGGAGTATTCTGGTACTTCCGAAGCGTTCAGAGAAATGCCGCGACAGTCAGGACTTTCAGTGCCTTTATTCTGCGTTTCGGAAATCGATCGGTCACTATTATCAAGATGAAGTTCATGCTTTGTGCTTTGGAATATCCCTTTGTCGATTATGCGCATTGAGTATGTATATCGATAAGTTGATGAAAGGGATTCCCAATGGAAGATGATTATTGCGGGATACTTCTGGACTTTCTGAGGACTTTGTCTTTTGGGAACTCGATTTTCGAATTAGGCCGAAAAACATGCATGTTTTTTTGTTCATTCGACGACGATTAAAGGAATCCTGCGAGTGACAGATCGATTTATTTCCCCGCCGAGTAACGTCTCGTTTCTTCTCATTTCCCGAAAGCTAGAGAGGAAGAAAAATTGTTTGGAGATATTGCAGTATGGCGCCTTGGTATTGCCAGACAAACGACGGGTTTCGGGGGTCTATTCGGATCTCCTATGGAGCGTTCGCAACCGTCCTTTTATTGCGCTGCAGCAGCCGACAGAAGTTCGAATCATATGCGACGCGCGCCCAAAAGTCCACCTGACCAAACCATTCCCGCCGCAGAATATCATCAGAGAACAAGTTATCAAATGACTATTCACCATGGGATAAAAACATACGCCATCGGGGAGGGGAAACGGAAGCTCTCCCATTCGGAGAACTCTCCCTCCGTCAAGCGGAATCGTATCCAATAATTAATCTGGAGACCTGGAGGAGTGGCCATATTCGCCCGGGGCGTATATTCGCGAATAGAAAGGGAAAGGGACTTCCAAGGTGGGTTTCCTGGAAGGGTATTGTTGAAGACGGGTTATTGTTGGAGATGACGAATTGATGTACGCACGCAACAAAGAAAGGTTCGGGTTCTCAGACGTGGGGTGGGTGGGCTGGACTAGTACTAGGCTAGGCTAGGCTAGTAGTTGGTCGATCAATTCCTCCGCTCACCTCTCGGATCAAGCGTGTATGTATCCGACTCGACCACCCACCAGCGTACAAAATACAGTGCACGGCGGCAGGACAAGGCAAGGCAGTTCACATCACATCACATAGCACCATAGAAATATAGTGTAATCTCATATACTTATAAATCTCCTCATACAACCCAACAAAACAAGCGACGGCCCCCGCGGG
>Ga0302325_10027705_pt1 | contig 11740 bp, 11 predicted proteins | sample Palsa_T0_2_FD_201948 | JGI IMG/M metagenome (GOLD analysis project Ga0302325, IMG submission 201948) | Peat permafrost microbial communities from Stordalen Mire near Abisko, Sweden - Palsa_T0_2 | ecosystem: Environmental > Terrestrial > Soil > Palsa > Peat permafrost | place: Sweden: Abisko... | reverse complement strand
CGGCTCGCCAGGAGCTGCGGGTCCTCATGGGCGAGCTTGGTCTTGGCGTCCACAGCGCGCCCTTGGCGGCGGCGGAATAGGGAACGGCGAGGAGGCGGTGTTCGCCATTTTCGCCCTCTGCGCGGCCGTCCTGGTAATTCTCCTCTGGGCCGGTCGGCGCCCGACGCGCGTCGCCCGGCCGCGTCAGATGCTGCGCGCCTTCCTCGCCACCCTGGCGGCCGCGGCGGCCGTCGTCGTCGGCGTTCGGGGGATTTGGGAAGGAAGCTTGGCCCTTGTCGCCCTGTCCCTCTGGCTTGGCTGGGGCCCGCGGCGCGTCGCCCGGCCGCCCTCCCGCGTCGTTGAGCCCATGAACGTGGCCCGGGCTCGCTCCATTCTGGGTGTTGGCGAGCGCGCCGGACCGGCGGAAATCGAAGCCGCCTATCGCCGTCTCATCCGTCGCGCCCATCCCGATAAGGGTGGCTCCACGGGTCTGGCCGCCGAGCTCAACGCCGCCCGCGACTTGCTCAAGCGATAGAGGCGCTGCGCCTCGCCGGCCGCCCGAGCTCCTGACTTCCTATACCGGCCCGTGGGCCTCGCAGGGAATGCCGCGGCTCTTCACGGTCGAGCAGGCATCGCGCGCGGCCGCTTCGCTGAGGCCGGAGAATTCGGCGGCGTAGGCCCGGCGACCGCCATCGACCCGGCCGACGGCGGCGTCGAAGAGATGCGAGAATCGGCGCGAGACGCTGTCTATCCGGGCCTGCGCCTCTCGCTCATTGCGGAAGATCCCGACCTGCACCGACCAGTTCTGCGCTACTCGAGGGGGCTGCGCGGGAAGTGGGGCCGGGCGGCGGCCGAGGTCGGCCACCAGCATCGGGCGGCCCTGCAGAGCGACGGCCATGGTCGGAGCGGCGGCGATCTTGCCCGGCTTGGCCATCGCGCCGGTCAGGACCACATCGATGGGATCGTCCTCGGTGTCACCCTGTTCGGCCCGCATCGGCGGCGTGAACCGGTAGGAGGGCGCGGCCTGGAAGAGGTTCTGCGCCACCTGGATGTTCTCGCCACGGGCGCGACGCTCAAGGACATCGAAGCCTGTGAGAAGCAGGCTCTCGACGTTGTCGTTACGGCTGGCCCCGGAGGATCCCCCCATGACCACGGCGATCAGGCGGTTGCCGTTGCGCATCGCCGATGCGGCCAGGTTGAAGCCGGCGGCGTTGGTGAACCCGGTCTTGAGGCCATCGACGCCCGGCATGCGGCCAAGCAGGTGGTTGGTGTTGACGTAGGTCTTGCCGCGATAGGTGAACTGCTGTTGGCTGAAGAAGGCGTAGTACTGCGGGTAGTCACGCAAAAGCGCCCTGGTGAGGATCGCCAGGTCGCGCGCGGTCGAGACTTGGCGGCTGTCGGGCAGGCCGTTGGCGTTAACGTAGCGGGTGTTGGTCATGCCCAGCTGCTGGGCTTTCAAGGTCATCAGGGCGGCGAAGCGCGACTCGGTCCCGCCGATCTTCTCCGAGACGGCGACGGCCATGTCGTTGGCGGAGTGGACGGCCATGGCGTGCAGCGCATCTTCGAGCCCGATCGTCTCTCCAGCGCGCAACCCGAGCTTCGTGGGAGGCTGAGCCGCGGCCAGCGGCGAGACCATGATCTGGTCGGTGAGGTGCGCCCGGCCGGCGGCGAGGGCCTCGAAGGTTAGGTAGAAGGTCATCAGCTTGGTGACCGAGGCCGGATAGCGCGGGCTGTCGGCGCGCTCGGCATAGAGGACTTCGCCGGTGCGCGCGTCCATGACGATAGCCGTGTATTTTGGTTCGGCGGTCGAGACGCGATACTCGCCTTGGGCCATCGCCAGGCTGGGCCCGGTGACCATTGAAAAGCCGACGAAAAGCGCGGCGAGTACTGCGGCCAAACGACTGGAAGTCTGGAACATGATCAGGCTCCGGCGACGGGTAGAAACTCGAAAAAGCAGCCGACGGGTCGGGCGCCCGCGACTCTGATCATTACCATGCGAGGCAGAGGGTTGATTGGAGGTAAACAACTCTTGAGCGAGGAGGCTTGCGCGAGCTTGGCACGGAATCGTGATCGCTGCGCTGCGACAAAATGGTGCGGCGCACAAAAATCTCCTTGACTTGTGCAGTGCAGCATAGCATTTTTGGTGGGCAAATTCCCCCGCTCAGCCTCGAACCCTTTATCCAGGAGCCCAGCCAATGGCCGCCGAACACAAGACCTCTTCCGACCACGCCAAGACCAACGGCGATACCGTCAAGGCCGCCGCCGACAAGGCGCGGGCCACGATGGAGCCCTTTGCGACCGCCGGGGCCAAGGCGTTCCGCGAGTCGATGGAGAAGTCGATGGCCGCGATGAGCGAGATCAACGCCCATTCGAAGAAGAATCTCGACGCCGTGGTCGCCTCGGCGACCGCTGCCGCCAAGGGCGCCGAGACCGTCGGGGCGCGTGCCGTCGCCTATTCCAAGAAGTCGATGGAAGAGCAGATCGCCGCCGCCAAGACGCTGGCCGGCGCCAAGAGTTTCCAGGAAGTCTTCGAACTTCAGACCGCTTTCGCCAAGAAAGCCTTCGAAGGCTACGTCGCCGAAGCCGGCGTCATCGCCGAGACCGTCGCCGCCTCGATGAAGGAGAGCTTCTCTCCGCTCAACGAACGCGTCACCGCCCTGGTCGAGCGAGTGCAGACCACGCGCTGACATTTGGCCTCCGAACACTTGCCTTCGGAGTCCTTGCAAGGTTTGGGCCCGGCGCTTGAGACAAGGCGCCGGGCCTTTTCCTTTCATCGGCGGTGAGGGCGCGCTAACAGTCCGCCGTCATGTCCGATCCTAGCGAACGACTCGCCGCCCTCGGCCTCGAGATCCCAAAGCCCATCGCTCCCGTCGCCAACTACGTCCCATTTGTCCGTTGCGGATCGCTGATCCACATCGCCGGGCAGGTCTCGATCGATGCCTCCGGCGGCATCCGGGGCGTCGTTGGCGAGGACGTTGACCTGACGACCGCCGTTGCCGCTGCAAGGCTTTGCGGCTTAAACCTCATTGCCCAGATGAACGCGGCTTGTGAGGGTGACCTTCGCCGCATCGTCCGAGTGGTAAAACTCGGCGGGTTCGTCCAGGCCGGAGCGGACTTCTTCGACATCCCCAAGGTTGTCAACGGCTGCTCCGATCTGATGACCGAGGTCTTCGGCGATATTGGTCGGCACGCCCGCTCTGCGGTCGGCGTCTACCGCCTCCCGCTTAATTTCGCCGTGGAGGTCGACGCGGTGGTGGAGGCCTTGTGAGGGAGGTCTTTGGAGAATCCTGGGACCGGCTCTTTGCTCCGCCGATCGCCCATCGGGGCCTGTGGAAGCCCAACGGTCCGCCGGAGAATTCCTTAGGCGCCTTCCAGGCCGCCTGCGCCGCCGGCTACGGCATCGAACTGGATGTCCAGCTCTCGGCCGATGGCGAGGCGGTCGTGTTCCACGACGCAACCCTCTCCCGGATGACTGGGCGGGAGGGACGGATCGCCGATCATACGGCCGCCGACCTTGGCGCCATGCGGCTGGCAAACACCGACGAGACGATCCCGACGCTCGCAGACGCCCTCACCCTCATCGGCCATCGGGCGATGGTCCACATCGAGATCAAGATCCCCTATGGCGAGGTCGGGCCCCTCGAGCGGCGGGTATGCGAGGTGTTGATCGACCACAACGGCCCGACCTGCGTGATTGGCTTCAATCCCTATTCCCACGCCTGGTTCGCCGAGCATCACCCGAAAATCCTTCGGGGTCTGGACAGCTACAGCTACGCCAACGGTGATGCGCGCCACCTCGCGCCGGAGCTGCGTCGGTCCTATGCAAGGCTCGAGCACGTGCAGGTCGCCAAGCCACATTTCCTCGCCCTGGGCCTCGACATGCTTCCCAACGCCAAGGCCGCGGCCTTTCGCAACAGCGGAATGCCGATCGTCGCCTGGACCGTACGATCCACTCACGAGTGGAGCGTGATCGCCGACTACTGCGACAATTTGATCTTCGAGGGCTTCGAGGCGTGATGGGCCTGAGGTCCCAGGTACGCGTGCATCGGGCAATCTCAGAGATCGGACGCGGGGCCTGGAACGGCTGCTCGCAGTTTCCCGCGGCGACCGCCAACCCCTTTGTAGACTATGACTTCCTCGACATCCTCGAAGTGAGCGGATGCGCTTGCCCGCGGACGGGGTGGGCGTCTCATCATCTGAGCGTCGAGGACGAGGCCGGGGCGGTCGCTGCCGTCACGCCGCTCTACCTGAAGTCGCACAGCCAGGGAGAGTATGTGTTCGATCACGCCTGGGCCGACGCCTACGAGCGCGCCGGAGGCCGTTATTACCCTAAACTGGTGTCGGCTTCGCCCTTCTCGCCGGTGACGGGACCCAGGCTCATGGTCCGCCCCGGCGTCGATGAGAAGGCGGCCCGGAGCCTGCTCCTGGCCGGAGGCTTGGGGCTGTGCGAACGCTTCGGCGTCTCGACGCTGGGATTCAATTTCGCCACGCAGGCCGAGTGGCGATTCCTGGGCGGCGAGGGGCTGCTGCTGCGCGAAAACCAGCAGTATCACTGGGTGAACGGCGGCTACGCGAGTTTCGAGGATTTCCTCGGCGCCCTCTCCTCGGCTCGGCGCAAGACCATTCGCCGCGAGCGGCGTGAGGCGAGCCGGGGCCTGGAGATCAAGGCGATCAGCGGCGACGAACTCACCGAAGCCCACTGGGACGCCTTTTTTGCCTTCTACATGGACACCGGATCGCGCAAATGGGGCCGGCCGTATCTCAACCGCCTTTTCTTCTCTTTGCTTGGAGAGCGGATGGCGGAGAAGGTGCTCCTCATCATGGCCGCTCGCGACGGCCGATGGATCGCCGGAGCGCTGAACCTGATGGGCGCCGATTGCATCTACGGCCGCAACTGGGGTTGCCTCGAGGACGTACCGTTCCTCCACTTCGAGCTTTGCTATTATCAGGCGATCGAGCAGGCGATTGAGAGGGGACTGGGGCGAGTGGAGGCGGGCGCGCAGGGCCAGCACAAGATCGCCAGGGGCTATCTTCCGACGGCGGTGTACTCGGCCCACTACATCGCCGACCCGGCGCTGCGCGCGCCGGTGGCGAGATTCCTCGAGGAGGAACGCCGAGCCATTCACGGCGAGATGGACTGGCTCGCCGAGGAGTTCTCACCCTTCCGACGCGCGACCGCATGAGCAGGGCCGCAACCCGGAATCGGGATCCCTGGCCGCCCGAAGTTGAGCTGAGGGGCGAGCACGCAAGCCTCGTTCCCTTATCGCTCGATCACTCCAGCTCCCTGGCAGAGGCGGCTAAGGATGGGGAGTTGTGGCGGCTGTGGTACACGACCATCGCCGAGCCCAAGGACATGCCTCGCGACATAGAGCGGCGGCTGAAGCTCCGCGCCGAAGGTTCGTGCCTGCCGTTCACGGTCATCGAGGCGGCCAGCGGGCAGCCGGCGGGGATGACCACCTATATGAACATCGACCGCTTCAATCGGCGGCTCGAGATAGGCGCCACCTGGTATCGCCGTTCGGTGCAGCGCACGGCGCTCAACACCGAATGCAAGTTCATGCTCCTGCGCCACGCTTTCGAAAACCTCGACTGCATCGCCGTGGAATTCCGCACCCACTTCTTCAATGTCGCCAGCCGCCGGGCGATCGAACGCCTGGGCGCAAAACTCGACGGCATCCTCCGTAGCCACACCCGGGACACCCAAGGCGCCCTGCGCGACACCTGCGTCTACAGCATCATTGCCCCGGAGTGGCCGACCGTTCGCCGCAACCTTATCTGGCGCCTTGAGGGATCTCCGGGCCGACCCTAGGGCTTCACGACCTCTCCCAGGCCTCTCGCAGCAGAGCTTCGATGCGCGGGGAAATGAGTTGCGGCGAGGCGATGGGAAGTCTGCTCTTGAGCCGTTCTGACCAGGATTCGTTGCGCGGCGCTTCCAAGGTGGGTTCGGCCGATGTCGCTATCGCCAGACCCAGCATGGCGCCGCCGCCCTTGATGGGTCGCAAGGCCGCGAACTGAAACTCCCGAGTCCAGGCGGTGTAGCCCTTGCGCGCGGTCTGGATGGCGCCAGGCAAGGCGCGGGCGCGAACGTCGATCGCCTCAAAAATCGCGCGAGAAGATGGATCGACCCACAGCGCCTCGATGAGCGCCGCCGGCTCGCGCCAGGTCATCTTCGACGGGAAGGTCTCACTAAGCACATGAGAGGCGCGATTCTGCAGAAGACCGTGGTTGTCCTTGAGCCATTTGAGGCGGGCGCGATGGCCTGCCTCCGGGCATGTGCGCGCAATGGCGACCCATTCGCTGAGCGTCTTGCCGGTCTCGCGCTCGAGACTGGCGCGCACCGAGTCCATCCACTTTTGCTGGCGGGGGCTCAGGTGCGGTTCGCTCATGGCTCCCTCGCGGTGATGGTTCCTGATATTGACGATGCCGCGAAGACGGGGTGAAGGGCAAGCATGTGAGTCTCGACGGCGTCTACGACCCCGGGAACATCTTCGGCCGGATCATCCGCGGCGAGGTCCCGACAGCCAAGGTCTTCGAGGATGAAGAGACCCTGGCCTTGATGGACGCCTTCCCTCAGGCGCGTGGCCACCTGCTGGTGGTGCATAAGACCGCGCCCGCGCGCAACCTGATGGACATCGAGCCCGCGGCCCTGAAGACACTCATCCTCACCGTCCAACGGATGACCAAAGCTGTCCGTTCGGCCCTCAATCCCGATGGAATCATCGTCACCCAGTTCAACGGGGCGCCGGCTGGTCAGACGGTCTACCACCTGCACTTCCACGTCATTCCCCGCTGGGCGGGGACGCCGCTCGGTCGCCACGGCGTCAACGCCGCCGATCCTGCCGAGCTTTCGGACTTGGCTCGAAAGATCGCCGCCGAGGTATCCTAGATGGAGCTCGAGAGGCCCGCCGCCCCGCGGGGGTCGGCCTAGGCCAGAACCGGCTCCTCGGCGTCGGCTTCGCCGACCTCGTCGGAAACGTTGGCTTCCACGATCGGGACGTCGCCTTCGGCGTTCTTGTCGTCGAATTCGAATTCCAGCTTGCCATCCTTGAGCACGACTTTGACATGGCCGCCCTTGGCCAACCGGCCGAAGAGGATGTCGTCGGCAAGCGGACGCTTGATTTCCTCCTGGATCACCCGGGCGAGCGGCCGGGCCCCGTAAAGCTCGTCGAAGCCGTTCTTCGCCAGCCAGTCGATGGCCTCATCGGTGGTCTCGATGGTGACATGACGATCGGCGAGTTGCGCTTCCATCTGCAGGACGAACTTCTGGACCACCATGCGGATGACTTCGGGGGTCAGGGCCTTGAAGCCGACGATGGCGTCGAGGCGGTTGCGGAACTCCGGTGTGAAGAGGCGCTTGATGGCTTCCTCGTTCTCGCCTTCGACCTTGCCGCGGCCGAAGCCGATCGAGTTGCGCTGTGCGTCCTGGGCCCCGGCGTTGGTGGTCATGATGAGTATGACGTTGCGGAAATCGACCTTCTTGCCGTTGGCGTCGGTGAGCACGCCGTGATCCATGACCTGAAGCAGGATGTTGTACACATCCTGGTGCGCCTTCTCGATTTCGTCGAGCAGCACGACGGCGTGGGGATGCTGGTCGACGGCGTCGGTCAGAAGGCCGCCCTGGTCGAAGCCGACATAACCGGGTGGCGCGCCGATCAGGCGGCTGACGGTGTGGCGCTCCATGTATTCGCTCATGTCGAAGCGCAGCAGTTCGATGCCGAGCGTGAGGGCGAGCTGGCGCGCCGTCTCGGTCTTGCCCGTGCCGGTGGGGCCGGAAAACAGGTAGCAGCCAATGGGTTTTCCGGCGTCGCGCAGGCCCGCGCGGGCCATCTTCATGGCCGAGGAGAGCTGCTTGATCGCCTCGGCCTGGCCGAACACCGCGCCGGTGAGATCGGTCTCTAGTTGCTTGAGCGCTTCAGTGTCCGACTTCGATACCGACTTTGGCGGAATACGGGCGATCTTGGCCACCACCGCCTCGATCTCCTTGAGCCCGATCACCTTGCGGCGCCTAGCCTCCGCGACCAGCATCTGCGAGGCGCCCGCTTCGTCGATGACGTCGATGGCCTTGTCCGGCAGCTTGCGGTCGGTGATGTACTTGGCTGACAGCTCGACCGCCGCGCGCAGGGCCTCGGCGGTGTACTTCAGCTTGTGAAATTCCTCATAATAGGTCTTCAAACCCTTGAGGATCTTCACCGTGTCCTCGACCGACGGCTCGTTGATGTCGATCTTCTGGAAGCGACGGACGAGCGCCCGATCCTTCTCGAAGTGCTGCCGGAACTCCTTGTAGGTGGTCGAGCCCATGCACCGTAGGGTGCCCGAGGCCAGCGCCGGCTTGAGGAGGTTCGAGGCGTCCATCGCCCCGCCGCTCGTGGCGCCGGCGCCAATGACGGTATGAATCTCGTCGATGAAGAGGATCGCCCCCTCCTGGCGCTCCAGTTCCTTGATCACCTGCTTGACGCGTTCCTCGAAGTCACCGCGGTAGCGGGTGCCGGCCAGCAAGGCGCCCATGTCGAGACAGAAGATCGTCGAGCCGGCCAGGACATCGGGGACCTGGTGGCCGACGATCTTGCGCGCCAGGCCCTCGGCGATGGCGGTCTTGCCGACGCCCGGATCGCCGACCAGAAGCGGATTGTTCTTGGTGCGCCGGCAAAGGATCTGGATGCAGCGCTCGACCTCATTCATGCGTCCGATGAGGGGATCGACCTTTCCCTGACGGGCCTTCTCATTGAGGTTCACGCAATAGGCTTCAAGGGCCTCGCCGCCGGTCTTCACCGGCGGCTTTTCTTCGTCCTCGCCCGTTGGTTTGGGCGGACGGGTTTCGGACGCCCCGGCCTTCTTGGCGATGCCGTGAGCGATGAAGTTGACCGCGTCGTAGCGGGTCATTTCCTGCTGCTGGAGGAAGTAGGCGGCGTGGCTCTCGCGCTCGGAGAATATCGCCACCAGGACATTTGCGCCGGTGACATCATCACGGCCCGAGGACTGCACATGGATAACGGCGCGCTGGATGACGCGCTGGAAACCAGCCGTCGGCTTGGCGTCCTCGGCGTCGTCGACGACCAGAGACTTCAATTCATTATCTACGTAGTGCGCCAGGTTCTTCTTGAGAGCCGCCAGATCGACATCGCAGGCGCGCATGACCGCCGCCGCGTCGCTGTCGTCGATGAGCGACAGGAGCAGGTGCTCGAGCGTCGCATACTCGTGCTTGCGCTGCTTCGCGTAGGCGACCGCGCGGTGCAGGGATTCCTCTAGATTACGCGAAAACGACGGCAATGAAGGCCTCTCAATCCTTTTCCATGGTGCACTGGAGGGGGTGCTGATGCCTGCGCGCGGTTTCGATGACCTGGGCTACCTTGGTCTCCGCCACCTCGTAGGTAAAGACGCCACATACGCCAACTCCGTTTTGGTGGACGTGGAGCATGATGCGAATCGCAGTCTCCCTCGATTTGTTGAAAAAACGCTCCAGAATGTAAGTGACGAACTCCATTGGTGTGTAGTCGTCGTTGAGAATCAGTACGCGGTACATAGCTGGCTTCTGGGTCTTGGTTTTCGTCTGGGTGACGACGGCCGTACCCGCGCCGATAGTTTGATCTCCCTGCTGTTTGTCCGCCACGACGGCTCTCCAAGGCGGTGGGCGCTGGCCCCCTTCGACAATTAGATATGGCAGCTTGCCCCCATTGAAAGGCCAGATTCAAGCTCTGCGCTGTTTCAACGCGGCAAAGGCCGTTTGGCGCCCGCCCCGAGGCTTCGTCCGCTCACCAAGACGGCATCGCCGAAGCGCTCTCGCAGCGAATCGGCGGTCCGCTCGCCGATGAGGGCGCGTGATTCGGACCCGCCGAAGAGGTCGTCGGCGCCACCGCCCGCAGGCTCAAGGTCGGAGAGCCCGACACCGATGAGGCGGTAGGCGCCGCCCGATCCTTCGCCACGCAACAGAGCCCGCGAGGCGGCGAACAAGGTCTTCGCGGTCTGAGTCGGGGCGTCGAGTGAGCGCCTTCGGGTGACGATCTGGAAGTCGGGGCGCCGCAACTTCAGGGTGACGACACTACCCGCCGTCGATTCGGCGCGCATCCGGCGGGCCACCGTCTCGCACAGCGGCCAAAGGCGATCCTCGAGCTCGACGATCGAGGCGAGGTCCTCGTCGAACGTCGTCTCGGCGCTTATGCTCTTGCGCGGCGAGACCGGATCGACCCGCCGCGCATCGAGACCCTGGGCAAGGCTCGCCAGACGCGGCCCGGCGCCGCCGAACCGCCTAGCCAGATCACGGGGATCGGCCCGCGCCAGGTCGCCGACCATGGCGAAACCGGCCCGGGCCAGGCCCTGGGCGAAGACCGGTCCGACACCGGGCAGGATGGAGACCGGTCGCGGCGCCAGAAAACTCTTCGCCTCGGCTCTGCCAATCACCGCGAACCCCCGTGGCTTATCGAGATCGGAGGCGATCTTGGCCAAGAACTTCGCCGGCGCCAGGCCGATGGAGACGGCGATCCCGACCTCGCGTTCGATGCGGCCCTGAAGACGCGCCAGGACGACCGCCGCCGGCGCGCCGTGCAGGCGCGTCGTGCCCGAGAGATCGAGCCACGCCTCGTCGAGGGACAATGGCTCGACCAGCGGCGTCAAGTCACGCATCGCCGTCATGACCCGGCGGCTCTCGAGCCGGTATTTGGGAAAGTCCGGACGCAGGACTACCGCCTCGGGACAGAGCGCTTTGGCCTTGAACATCGGCATCGCCGAGCGGACCCCGAACGTGCGGGCAATGTAGCAGCAGGTCGTGACAACTCCGCGCACGCCACCGCCGACGATCAGCGGCCGGTCGCGCAGTTCGGGTCGATCTCGCTTCTCCACGGAGGCATAGAAGGCGTCGCAGTCCAGATGGGCTATAGCCAGGGTTTCGAGTTCGGCGTGGCTGACGACGCGCCGTGAACCGCAGACGGCGCAGAGTCCGCCGGCCGCCTCCACTATCGCCTCGCAATCGCGGCAAAGGCTGCTCACGAGAGCGGCCAAAGCCAGGCTGCGCCCCGCACGCCCGACGAATCCCCGTACCGCGCCGGGACGACCGGCGTGGTGAAGACATCAGAGAAGATACGTCGGCGGATCGCCGGGACGACCTTGTCGTAGATCTCAGTGACGTTTGACATTCCCCCGCCGCAGACGATGACGTCCGGATCGAGGATGTCGCAGATGACCGCGAACGCGCGCCCTAGGCGGTCGATCCAGGCTTCGAAGGCTTCTGCGGCCGCCGATTCGCCCTCCCGCGCCGCGGCGACCACTGATTCGGCGCTGAACCGCCGGCCCGTCGCCCGCCGGTATTCGGAGCCCAGAGCCGTTCCTGAAATCCACGTCTCCAGACAGTTGCTCCGACCACACCAGCAGCGGAGGACGTCAAATTCTTCCCGTGTCGGCCAGGGGAGGGGGGTATGTCCCCATTCGCCACCGATATGGTTGCGCCCTTCCACCGTCCGCCCTCCGACGACCACCCCGCCTCCACATCCGGTCCCCAGAATCGCCCCGAACACCACCTCGGCGCCGTCGGCCGCGCCACCGCGTGCTTCCGAGAGGGCAAAGCAGTTGGCATCGTTCGCGAGCCGGACCGGCCGACCCAAGATCCGCTCGAGGTCCTGCTGGAACGGCTTATCGTTCAGCCACACGCTATTGGCGTTGCGCATCCGCCCGGTGACCGGCGAAGTAGATCCCGGAACACCGATTCCGACCGGCGAACCGGACACGGCGGCCATGCGCTCGGCGTCATCAATCAGGCTGCGCACAATCTCGA
>Ga0302325_10027704_pt1 | contig 11740 bp, 10 predicted proteins | sample Palsa_T0_2_FD_201948 | JGI IMG/M metagenome (GOLD analysis project Ga0302325, IMG submission 201948) | Peat permafrost microbial communities from Stordalen Mire near Abisko, Sweden - Palsa_T0_2 | ecosystem: Environmental > Terrestrial > Soil > Palsa > Peat permafrost | place: Sweden: Abisko... | reverse complement strand
CGCGGAGGTGGTCGAATGGACCAAAGGCACACTGCTTACTGCTTATCAAGAGCAACTCTCCCGGGATCAATTCGCCCAATTCTTGGAAAATTACCAGCGCGACCTGATAGAGAGAATCGGTAAAGGCCCATACTTTTACTCCTTCAAGCGGATACTGATCTGGGGAATGAAAAAATAAGTTTTCCGTTGCCCGCGAACGCTGACAGCTTGCATCACCGTGAGGCAGCCGCTTCGGGAGGCTTGACCGCCGGATTCCGAACGGAGAACGTCGCAACCTCCTCCGAGGATTTTCCATCCGCCGCCGGCGCGCTAAATTTCAAAAGCAAACGTTCCGCGTGCGGCGGGATTTTCATGGCCACCCAGCAAACCAAGTACGTGCCCGAAATCGAACAGGTTGAGCCGGGATCGCTGGTATCACAAATCACGCCGTGATCATCGCTTAGAGTCATTTTGAGATCAGCCATGGCGGAGTTTGCAGCGGGCGGCTTGCGAATCGTGAATACGGCGAGATAAGGAGGGTCTCCAGGGTCCGCATGGCTGGAAACCGAGCCGCCGCCACCAAGCAGGTTAAGCCGCACCCTCCATGATTGCGGCAGATGGTCGCTCAGAAGCTGCTGCCACCGGTTCAAATCTGAAATGCTGTAAGAATGGTTGGTGCCGTAGGAAACTGCAGCGATTCGCAAAGTCGAGCCGTCAGGCAGTCGCTTGATTTGGGCCGAGTTCCTAAGGAACTCGTTCAGCAGGAATCCTGCTATGACACACAACGCGAGCGCAAAACCAACTCGCCACGAATGCTTTGCGCTCATGTTTCGGACCGCAGAAACTGTCGAAGCGCGCGTTCTGCGCGCTCGTTTTGCGGACTAACGGCGCTCTTCAGGCCGCCGATGGGGTTCGCCACGGCCACGCGGATCAGGACGATGCCCTCTGTCGTAACGAACAGCGTGGCCACGCCAATCCGGATGACCTCTTTCATAACCATGGAAGCGACCCGTCACCACGACGTCGGCGGTCAGCCAAACGCCGCCCGGACCGAGATAAACATAACCGCCATTATATTCGCCAACGTATTCGACGCCGTCCCAAACATAGTAGGGAGGAGCCACCTCAACCACCGGCTCCGGAACCGTTGCGACCACGCCCACAGGGGCCACTTGCACTTCGCAGCCCGCCATCGCCAACGTCGAAACGGCCAGCAAACACACCTTAATTTTCACATTCATTTTCATGCCTTTTTTTCTTTCAGTTCCTCTGGCCCTTGAAGAGCCCTTCCGCAATGTTACGCCGAATCGGCAAATGTCAACTAAAGGCAACACCCCATATGAACTGTGCCAATCTCGCGCTAGCCAGTTTGGCCATGCCCAAAGTGAATATCCTCTGGACATCGTGGGCAAAAGTTCCGATAACCTTCGTTTGTCTAAACACCCTTGCAAGGAGTTTGCTTGAGCTCATGATTGATTCTGTAAATCCTGAAACGGGCGCAGCGTCGGCTGATTTGAAAAAATCCCGGCGCAAGTCTTCCGCCACGGCCGGCACGCCGAAGATAGACCGCCTGCCTCCGCATTCCAACGAGGCTGAGCAAGGCGTGCTGGGGTGCATTCTGCTTTCCCCCAACGATTGCCTGGGCGAGTGCATCGAGAAACTCAAACCGGGGCACCTGGTTTTTTATGACCTGCGCCACCAAAGCCTTTTTCAAACGCTGGTGGAGATGTTCGATGTAAAGCAACCCATCGACATTATCACCTTGCAGCAGCGCCTCAAAGACAAGCAGCAGATGGAGAGCGTGGGCGGCCTTGCTTACATTTCAACTCTGCCTGACGCAGTGCCGACGGCAGCCAATTTGCAGGTGTACCTGGACATCGTCCTGGAGAAGTATCTGCTGCGCAAAGTGGTGCAAACCTGCACCGACCTCGCTGGCCGGGTTTATGATTACGAAGGGGAGGTCGATGCCTTATTGGACGAGGTAGAGCGCGACGTCTTGCAAATAAGCCAGGAGCGCACTTCCGGCGCCAGCGCAACGATCAAGGAACTCGTCAACCGCGCCATCACCAAGATCGAGGAGTATCACGCCAATCAAGGGATGTTGACCGGCATCTCCACTGGCTTCGTCGATTTCGACAAAATGACTACCGGCCTGCATGAAGGCGAAATGATCGTGGTGGCCGCGCGGCCTTCGATGGGCAAAACCTCGCTGGCCATGAACATCGCCGAACACGTGGCGTTGGAATTGAAAGTGCCGGTGGGCGTCTTCAGCCTGGAAATGACGGCGGACCAATTAGTCTTGCGCATGTTGTGCTCGCGTTCGCGCGTCAATTTGCGCAACGTCCGCGACGGCTTTCTGGCTGAACGGGATTTCCCCAAGTTGACGGGCGCGGCGGGCAAGATGGCGGGAGCGCCGCTTTTCATCGATGACAGTTCTGGGTTGTCCATTTTGCAGTTGCGGGCCCGGGCGCGGCGCATGTGGCAACAGTCCGGCATCAAGCTCTTTGTCATTGACTACTTGCAACTGCTCCATTCTACTTCGCGCCGAGCAGAAAACCGTCAGCAGGAGATCTCGGAGATTTCCGGGGGCCTCAAGGCCCTGGCCAAGGAACTGCATGTGCCGGTCATTGTGCTCAGCCAGCTTAATCGCGAGCTGGAAAAGCGCGGCCCCGGAGAGCGGCCGCGCCTGTCGGATTTGCGCGAATCAGGCGCGATCGAGCAGGACGCCGATTTGGTAGGATTATTATACCGTGAAACAAAAAATAAAGATGGGGAAGACGAAGTAGAAGTGGAACAAGACGCTATTCCTGTGAAGCTTTACATCGCCAAACAACGCAACGGTCCGACGGGAGACGTGGATTTGACTTTCCTCAAGAGCTACACCCGTTTCGAAAGCGCGGCCAGAGTGAGCGCGGAGGACATGCCGTCGGATGCCTAAGTATTGATGAAAATTTCTCCGCGCCTGGTCCTTGTCCTTTGGGTCTGGCTGGCAGCCGTGCTGTCGCCAGCCTCAGCCCAAGTGGCCGGGCCTCCCGTTAACAAGATACTCATCCGCTACGTCGGCCCACCGCCGGTGAGCGATGATTTCATCCGGGCCAATATTCGCATCAAGGTCGGGGAGCCGTTCACCGGCCCGGCGGCCAATGAGGATGTCAAAGACCTTTACGCGACTGGGTATTTTTTCAAAATCAATGTGGCGGTGGACCCTGAAGGCGCCGGGGTGAATGTGACCTATATCGTGCAGGGCAAACCCATTCTGACTGAGCCGGTCAGAATTGTGGGCAATGTCAAAATGAGCACCCGGAAAATCAGAAAGAAAATTACCTCCAAACAGGGCCAACCCTTGGACGAGCGCAAACTTTTCGACGACGCCCTGGCAATCAAAGAAGCGTATGAGAAGGCGGGCTATCAAAAAACAACCGTGACCGCTGAGCCACCCGTCATCAACGAGGCCGCGGGCCACGGAACGGCCACCATTTCCATTCACGAAACGCCCAAGGTAAAAATCAAGGACGTTATCTTCGTTAATGCCACCGCTGCTACGCAACGGGAGTTGCGCCATGTGTTTAAAAAGACCCGCCGCCGCTGGATGTTTTCCTGGCTGACCGGGTCCGGGGTGTTGAAGGAGGACGAATTCGAGACTGACAAAGACGCGCTGGCAGAGTTCTACCAGAACAAAGGGTATATCGATTTCGCCATCCAGGATATCAAGTTCGACTACATCAATCCTCAATGGATGATTATTCGCGTCATATTATCCGAGGGACGCCAATACAAAGTAGGAGCTTTGGATTTCAAAGGAAACACGATTTACACGACCAATGATTTCGTTAAAGGAGTTAAAGTCCGAGGCAACGTGTTGCGCTTAAAACTGGTGCCTGGAGCCATTTTTAAGCCTTCCCAATTTAACGAAGACAAACAAACCATGATCGACATGTATGGGTTCAAGGGCTATCTGGACCCGAACCAGCACGGCACGACGTTCATCAATAGCCAATATGCCCCGAATCCGGTCACCGGAACTATTGATTTGTCCTACGACATCCAGGAAGGGGAAAAGAATTACGTCGAGAAAATCATTATCAAAGGCAACGTCAAGACCAAAGACCGCGTTTTGCGCCGGGAGTTGGCCGTCTATCCAGGCGAGGTTTATGACATGGTGCGCGTCAAAATCAGCCAGCAAAAGTTGCAAGGCTTGGAGTATTTCGCCAAGGTGGACACCCAGGCCCAGGACACCGACGTCGTCAATCACAAAGACCTGGTTATCGGCGTCGAGGAAAAAAGCACTGGCAACTTCACCATCGGCGCCGGCTTCAGCACGGTGGAGAGCATCGTGGGCACGGTGGAAGTTCGGCAGGGTAATTTCGATTTGTTTAACCCGCCTACGTTTACGGGCGGCGGGCAAAAGATCGAGTTGCGCCTCTCCATCGGCTTACTCTTGCAGGATTACGATTTGCATTTCACCGAACCTTGGTTTCTGGGCAAGCGTTTAATCTTTGACGTCGATCTCTTCCACCGGCAAAACTACTACAATGCTTTGCATGGCGATTATAATACCACCACCGATGGCGGCACGATTAGCCTAACCAAAGCCTTGGGCAGTCAATTTCTCAAAGGAACCGTCAGCTACACGGTGGAAAACGTGCATTTGGCCATTACGCCCGGCTTCTACCCCTACGACACCACCAATTATTCGAGCACGGCCGGCGGTCTCTATAACCAGGAAAGCTATAACGGCCCGCAGGTGAGCACCAACATCCTCGCCGAACGCGGGAGTTACTTTATGAACAGGTTTGGCGTCTCGCTGGAATACGATACGCGCAACGGGTTGCGCATACCCGATGGCGGCCAGGACACCTCCATTTCGGCCCAGGTGACCACGCCGCCCGGCGACACTGAGTTTTACCGGTTTGAATTGCGCTCGGCCTGGTTCTTCAAGGGCTTTGCCACCAATCAAGTTTTGGAATTGGCCGGCCGCGGAGGCGTCATTTCACCCTGGGGCGATTCCTCCCACGTGCCCATCTTTGAACGCTGGACTTTGGGCGGACTCTATTCGCTGCGCGGTTACCGTTACGAAACCGTCGGGCCGTTGGACAATTTGGGCGAAGCCTTAGGCGGCGACACCTATTGGTTCGCCTCGGCTGAATACACCATTCCTTTGGTCAGCATCGTCCGCTATTCCTTCTTTTACGACATCGGCAACGTTTATGCCGACCCGTTCAGTTTTCGGCGTGAGGGCGGGAGCCAGTTCTTCAACGACGACGTCGGCATCGGGTTTATTATTGTTTTGCCCATCGGCGGCGGCACACCACTTCGGCTGGACTATGGCGTGCCCATTGTGCACAATGCTACCGCGACCAAGTTTGGCCGGTTCCAATTCGGCTTCGGCTATTCTCGTCCGTTTTAATTGAATTATATGAAAAAATTGACGCACATTGCGCTGCTGATCCTGGGTGTGGCCGGGTTCGGCCTGACCAGCGGAGCTGCTGAGCAGAAGATTGCCATTTTCAACCTGCGCAAGGCTTTTGAGGCTTACTATAAGACCATCCAATCCAATGTGGCCCTGAAACAGGAAGCATCGGAGGCGGACAAAGAACGGTCGCAAATGATCGAGAATGGCCGCAAACACGAGGAGGACTGGCGCAAACTTATTGACAAAGCCAACGACCAGGCTGTTTCCGCCGAGCAACGAGCCCAGAGCAAGCAGGAAGCTTCCCAGAAATACGCCGAATTGGAATCCGATAAACAATCCATCAATGATTTCGACCGCATGGCGAGCGCGCGCCTCAAGGAAAAGCAAAACTTGCGGCGCACCGACATTGTCAAAGAAATCGTGGGCGTTCTTGACGCCAAAGCCAAGGCCGCCGGCTATACCATGGTCCTCGATGTTTCGGGCGAAAGCTTCAACATGTCGCCCGTGGTGCTTTATACGAATGGCTCCGACGATTTGACCGACGGCATCATCAAAGAACTCAACGCCGTCGCCCCGCCGGGCTCGCTTGACACCAATGTCCTCGGCATCGGCACGTCCTCTATCGTAACCAACATCCCTGGAGCCAGCCCGGTGAAGTAGGTTCGCCGTGACAGCCTCGGAAATCTCCGGTTCGCTTAGTCGCTTTCGCAGGACGACATGGCGTTATCAGCGAACTTTTCTGACGCGCCCAAAAGATCGGGGCACTTTTGCTGCAGCTATTGTCTCCGCTCAGGAATCGATGGAAACGGCCTTCGTCGTGATTGATGAGGTTATCTTCGAGCCACGACGTTTGGGATTACTATTGGCTAAGCATCTCTTGCCCTCGGTTCAACTTGTTCGTGACTCAGTCTTGACCGCAAACAATCGTGAGGAAATCACCGAATTGCTCGAAGCATCATTAACAGACGGAATTAATTTTGCCTTTGTCCCTACACCCAAGCCTTTTGTGATCTATGCCGATCACGATGAATACACGACCTTGTTCGCGAACACGAAGTCCAACTTAAATGTCAGTCCACTTTTAAAATCCGAGTTTAAAGAAATTCAAAATTACGAACGGCACCTGTAGCTACGATTCGCGCTTTCCCGCGCGTGGATGGAACTTCCGATGGATATCGCGCAGGCGCGAGGTCGTCACGTGCGTGTAAACTTCCGTCGTGGTGATATTGGCGTGCCCGAGCAATTCCTGGATAACCCGCAGATCCGCGCCGTTCTCCAGAAGATGCGTGGCAAAGCTGTGCCGTAACGAGTGAGGGGTCACGTTGCGGCCAATCGCCGCCAGGCGCACCCGGGCCTTGATGCGCGCCCACATCGTCGAAGCCGCAAATGGACGCCCGCGGCGGTTCAGGAAAAGGTTGGCCGGTGATTTTGCCGTCAACAATTTGGGACGACCGGCGGCCAAATATCTGTCGATTGCTGCCACCGCGGTGCGGCCCACGGGCACCACCCGCTCCTTGTTTCCCTTGCCAATAACGGTCAGAAAGCCTGCCTCCAAATGCAAATGCTCCAGGCGGACGCCGCGCAGCTCGGCCAGGCGCAAGCCCGAAGCGTAGGCCAGCTCCAACACTGCCTGGTCGCACAACGCCGCCGGATCTTCCAGTGGCCCGGCGGTGAGCAGGCGCTCGATCTCGGCATTGGACAGCGATTTGGGCAGGCGCTTCCAGCGCCGCGGCAGGGCCAGATTTATGGCGATGTTTTGCGGCAGAAATTTTTCCGCCTCGGCAAAATTGTAAAAGGCGCGCAACGCGGCGATTTGCAGATAGAGGCTTTCGGAACTGAGCTTGTGGCCACCTTCCTCGGGCTCTGTTTTCAGCGCCCGGGTCCGCTCAAATTCCAGGAAAGCCGTCAAATCGGCGAGTTTGACTTCCGCCCAATCGTTCAAAGCCTGCGCTTCCGCCCAAGCTAGGAAATTCAGCAACAAGGCCGCATAGGTCTTTTGCGTCTGTTCCGACTGGCCGCGCTCATGCCTCAAATAAACGAGGAAGTCATCGACCAGATTGCGCATGAGTTACAAAGTCTTACCCGTCAATCGGCTATACGCGTCGAGGTAATTGGCGGTCGTTCGAGCGACGATGTCCGCGGGCAAAGCGGGCGCGGGCGGTTGCTTGTTCCAGGAAAGCGTCTCCAAATAATCGCGCACATACTGTTTGTCAAAACTAGGCTGGCCGCGTCCGGCTTCGTATTTGTCGGCGGGCCAAAAGCGGGAGGAATCCGGCGTGAGCACTTCGTCAATTAAAACCAATTGCCCCTCGAACATCCCAAATTCGAATTTGGTATCTGCGATGATGAGTCCGCGTTGCAAAGCATACTCGGCGGCGAAGGAATAAATCTTCAAACTCAGATCGCGCGCCTTTTCCGCAATGCCGCGACCCGTGATCTCGCAAGCTTGCTCAAAGGAGATGTTTTCGTCGTGGCCGGTCTCGGCCTTGGTCGCGGGCGTGAAAATGGGCTCGGGCAGCCGCGAGGAATCCTTCAGACCGGGCGGCAATTTGACCCCGCAAACTGTGCCGGTCTTTTGGTAATCCTTCCAGCCGGAGCCGGAAAGATATCCGCGCACCACGCATTCGATGGCGAGGGGTTGGGCCTTTTTCACCACCATGCTGCGGCGGTCCAGGAACGGCGAAAATTTTTGCAACTCGCCAGGCAGCGGGTCGCCCGCTTTGGAAAGCAAGTGATTGGGCACCAGCTTCTCGGTTTGCGCGAACCAGAAGTAGGAAATTTGCGTCAGCACTTCGCCCTTGCGCGGAATGCCGTTGGGCATGACGCAGTCGAAGGCGGAGATGCGATCGGACGCGACGAATAAAAGGCTTGAGCCCAGATCGAAGACTTCGCGGACTTTGCCGCTTTTGAGTTTTTTGATGCCGGGCAATTCCAGCGTGAGCAATGGTTCGTTTGTCATAGCGGGCAGAAAAATAACTGCAACGGCCCAAGTTTAAAGGTTAAAATTTCAACGGTAAGCGCAGCGTTTTGCGCAATGCCGTTCATGCAGGCGCGAGAATGGTTTCGATGGATTTTAATTCTTCCGCGCTGAAGGACAGGTTGTCGCAGGCTTTGATGTTTTCCTCGATCTGCGCCACGCTGCTTGCGCCCACCAGGACGGAGGTCATCGACGGGTGCCTTAAGACCCAGGCCAGGGCCATTTGCGCCAAGGTTTGTCCCCGCACGGTAGCCAGCGCATTGAGGCGAGTTACCTGGGTGAGTTTCTCGGTGGTCACATGGGCTGGTCGCAAAAAGCCATGGGGCTTGGAGGCGCGAGAGCCTTCGGGAATTCCTTGCAAATACTTTTCGCTCAACAACCCTTGCGCGAGCGGACTGAAGGCGATGCAGCCTGCGCCTTCGTCAGTTAAGGCTTGCAGCAGGCCCCCTTCGATCCATCGGTCAAACATGCTATAGCGGGGTTGATGAATCAGGCACGGCGCGCCCATTTCCCGTAATAATTGCGCCGCCCGCCGCGTTTCATCAGCCTTGTAATTGGAGAGTCCGGCGTAGAGCGCTTTGCCTGAGCGGACGGCATGAGCCACCGCGCCCATGGTTTCTTCCAGCGGCGTGTTCGGATCGGGGCGGTGCGAATAGAAGATATCCACATACTCCAAACCCAGACGGCGCAGGCTTTGATCCAGGCTGGCCAGCAAATATTTGCGCGAACCCCACTCGCCGTAGGGGCCTGGCCACATCAGGTAGCCGGCTTTGGTGGAGATGATCAATTCATCCCGGTATTGGGCTAGGTCGTGCTTCAAAATGCGACCGAAATTCTCCTCGGCCGAGCCGGGCGGCGGCCCATAATTATTGGCCAGGTCGAAATGGGTGATGCCCAGGTCAAAGGCTCGATGCACCATGGCGCGCCCGGTTTCCATCGCATCCACGCCGCCGAAATTGTGCCAAAGGCCAAGCGAAACAGCGGGAATCTTCAACCCCCAATGACCGCATTTGCGGTAAAAGCCGGGCTGATCATAGCGGGTCTGAGCGGGAACATATTTCATAATGGCGTCCTCAATTTGCGAATGGACGAAGACTGTAACCCGGCTCGATCCTTTTTGTCATCAACTTCTGGCGTTACGGGCGCGTTGGCCCTTGACATGGCCCATGGCAAGCCGCAACATTCGGCTACGGTAGCCAGCCCTTTGCCACCAAGTTTTTTACGGGCTCGCGAGAGATTGGATGTATCCATGAACAATGCCAAATTGACGGGAACCGGAATCAACCGCGTCTTGCGCAGCGAGACCAGCCACGCCTTCACTTTGATTGAACTGCTGGTGGTGATTGCGATCATTGCCATTCTGGCGGCCATGCTTCTGCCGACGTTATCCAAGGCCAAGACCAATGCCACGACCGTGACCTGTTTGAGCAATCAGAAGCAGCTTGGTTTGGCCTGGGTGGAGTATGCCAATGACAACAAAGACGCCATGATCAGCATGAGCCCGCAGGATTGGAATTCGGGCGTCGTCTCCTGGCGTTGGGATAACTACAATCCAGCCAAAGTAAACCTGGGCGGATTGTCCTTGGTGCAACAGAACCTAACCGAGTTTTTGGCGTGTTATCAAGAGGCCGGTTTTTGGCCTTATGCCCCCAACGGGAATGTCGTTCATTGCCCGGCTGATCTTCGGCAGAACAATCCACCCAACCCTGACATCTACACCGAGGGCACGGGAGCCAACGGCAATTTCGCCTGGGGGAGTTACTCGGGCGCGGGCGGTTTAAATGGCCAGAGCGGTTTGTCCTTGTTCAAAGTGCATGACCTTGCCCATCCGGCGGCGAGGTTTGTCTTCGTGGAAGAAAACGATCCACGCGGCGAAAACGAAGGGTCGTGGGAACAGGATTCGTTTACCACTCCGCCGAATTGGGCGGGTTCCTCGGAGGAGGATTCGACTGCGGCCTGGCACGAGCAAAACAGCACGTACTCCTGGGGTGACGGGCACACCGAGACGCATCGATGGGTCGATCCCGTCATGATTAGGTATGCGCTGAGTATGAACCCCAACAAATATGGAAGCGGCGGGGTTCCCACTTTGACCAGCGCCCCGCATGACATGCGTTACATTATTCAAGGCTACGCCAGCACGCTTAATCCGTAGAACAGACGGCCAGAGGGCAGGCTTTGTAAAACTTTAGTATCTCCTCGGCGAACGGATCTGCCATTGGTCCATAAGGTCAGCGGGCAATTCGCGCAAAAATCGAGAAGGCTGCTGCGCTTGTTCCACCCATGTTCCCCTCGTCACACGCACTGTCGGGTAAGTCAAATATAACTCGTCGCGCGCGCGGGTGATGGCGACGTAGAACAGCCGCCGTTCCTCTTCTTCGCCTTCAGGAATTTCAACTGATCGGGCTGCGGGAAACGAGCCATCGCACAACATGATGATGAAAACCACATCGAACTCCAAGCCTTTGGCTTGGTGTATGGTTGAAAGCCGGACTTCTTCATCATCGCGCCGCCCCGGGGCAGACTCTTCCGCTTCCACGGTGGTTTGCAGGGCCAATTGCGTTAGAAATTCCTCCACGCTTTCAAATTGGAGGGCGAAGCTGGCCAATTGCTCGATGTCCTCCTGGCGCGCGCGGTAGTTGGCGAATTCCTCTTTCAAGTAATCCTCATAACCCGCCTCGAGAACGAACTGGATCATGCGGGCGGCGCTGCGCCGAACTTCGGGGTCTTCCAATTGTTTGATGGTCTCATGAAACTGATCCCAATGTTGGACCGCCTTTTTCGGGACGGAAGAGCCGGCCTTGGCCAGAGTCTCCGCGAGACCGGCGTCTGGCGCGGAGGAGAGCCCTGTCAGAAAGGCGCTCCAAATCCTATCCGCACTTTTCGCACCCACTCCCGGCAATAACCTGACAATGCGCCTAAATGCCGACTCGTCGCGCGGATTGGAAACGAATTTCAAATAGCCCGCGATATCCTTGATATGGGCTTGCTCAAAAAAACGGATGCCGCTGGTGATGCTGAAAGGGATTTGACGCCGGGTCAGCTCCAATTGCAATTCCAGCGCGTGAAAATGCGAGCGGTAAAGCACGGCCATTTTTCCCAAAGACCGGCCTTCCTCGCGCAATTGCAACAGGCGTTGCGCCACAAAGGCGGCCTGCTCCGCCCCATCAAAGCAGGTTACGAGAACCGGCTTATTGCCCGGGGGACGGGCCGGCGTCAATTGTTTGGCAAACTGTTGGATGTTGGCGGCAATGGCGGCGTTGGCCAGGTTGAGGATTTCCGGCGTGCTGCGATAATTGGTTTCAATGCGGTAAACCACAGCCTTGGGATGTCTCTCAGGGAATTTGAGAATGTTCAGGAAATGCGCGCCG
>Ga0302325_10027703_pt1 | contig 11740 bp, 13 predicted proteins | sample Palsa_T0_2_FD_201948 | JGI IMG/M metagenome (GOLD analysis project Ga0302325, IMG submission 201948) | Peat permafrost microbial communities from Stordalen Mire near Abisko, Sweden - Palsa_T0_2 | ecosystem: Environmental > Terrestrial > Soil > Palsa > Peat permafrost | place: Sweden: Abisko... | reverse complement strand
TCGAAGACAGAAATGCAGCACTACTTCCCCGACTCGTCGATCATTAGCGAACGATTCGCGGGATTCGCAAAGTCTCTAATTGCCGTGAAATCATAGATCTCAACAGGATCGAGTCGTTTGCCCGGCCGGATGGAGTCGTCAGGAGGGTGCCCGGGGGCCGCGCAGCCCGTCATATTCCTGTGAATTCCGGCGTGAATCGGGTCGTTGCCCTCGCCCGCAACCAGACGGGTAGGAACAGCGGTGTCCTCCACGCAGGCTTGTATTATCGGCCACGCGAATGCTGAGGTCGTACTGCGTGCGGTGGGTGGCATTATCTGACCGATGCCAGGGCTGACATCTGCGGATCGTGGGTTGCCGTTGAACGGGTGTGGCAGGCTCGTTGTCGCGCTCAATGACGATGCAGCCGAGAGTCCGCGATCCCTTGCGGCACGTACCGTTGAAACGGACTGACGAGTGTGCGGCGAGTCGTCCCGTCCGAAATGACCGAGATCGAACCCCACGTTCTTGGCGTTCTAGGACACCGCAGAGGGCGATCGTTGCCGTTCGGAATACGCCGTCCCCTGCGGCAACAGCGTCGATGGCTATCGCGTCGTGTGTATGCGACGAGTACCTCGATGAACTTCCAATGAACAGGATCTAGCTCTCGGCCGGTCTGTCCGTGTCCCTGTCGGACTCGAGCGTGACAACCGTTCGATGGAAGTGCATCCGTGGCACCAGATCCTGGAGTCTGGTGAATCCCGACGCTCGCCTTCGCATCAACGCGGTAGTCACAACGAACTGGTGGCCCGAGGCAATGTGCCGAAATACACCCCGCGGTCAGAGTGCTGACACATGCGCGGCGATGGAGGGTCGGGCCTCGTGGCTAACCCTGCCTACTAGCTTAGCTAACCGTCCTCGCGCTGAGTTCGAAGCTGACAAGTCCCATCGCGAGTGGCCCCTTGCTCTAGGATGAGAGCGGTTACCGGATGGGTGATCAGGGGGCAGGGGTATGATCGTCTCGTACCCTCGAACATGCGATGGAGAAGTGTTTTCTTTAGATCGGTTGGTCGGGCAAGTGTCCGCATGATTGAGCATTGTGGACCGACTGGATGGCCCGAGTGACAGACTCTTCCGGAGGGCTGAACAAACACCGAGACCCACGCGAACCCAACCGGGTTGATTGCGGCGTGATCATCGTCACCTATAACAGCGCCGGCGACCTGACCCGGTTGCTCGCATCGCTCCCTCTGGCGACGGAAGGCCTGCGGATACGAACAGTCGTCGTCGACAACGCTTCGTCGGACGACACGTGGGACGAGATCCTGGCACACGATGACGTGTTAGGCGTTTCCGCCGGAGCCAACCTGGGCTACGCCGGGGCAATTAATTTGGGCCGCCAGTACGTGGAGCCCTGCGACAGCTTGCTGGTTCTCAACGCGGACCTCATTCTCGGGCCGGGGTCCGTGGTGGCGCTCTCTGAAACCCTGAAACAATGCAACGCAGGGGTGGCAGTGCCCATGATTCTCGACGAGCAGGGGCGCCTCTACTTATCACTTCGACGCGAACCAACCCTGATTCGCGGATTGGGTGATGCTTGCTTCGGTTCTCGACTGGCCGCCAGACCGGGATGGTCGAGTGAAATGATTCACGATCGTTCGGTATATCTCGGGGCCCAAATGGTCGAGTGGGCCAGTGGTGCGGCGCTCTTGATAAGCGACGGGTGTAATCGCGACGTAGGTTCGTGGGACGACGGCCGCTTCTTCCTGTATTCAGAAGAGACCGACTTTTTCAGGCGTGCGAGGCTTGCCGGGCACCGATGCGTGTATGTACCTAACGCTCGGGTCTTTCATCGACTTGGCGGGTCCGGAACGTCACCTGAGCTGGCAGCTCTAATGGCCGTCAATCGGGTGCGCTATTACGAGAAGTATCACCACCGCCCGGCGTCGAGCGTGTTTCGCGCGGTCGTAGGTCTAGGCGAGATGTTGAGGGTTGCCCATCCGTGGAACCGTTTGGCGTTTCGTACCGTGCTGCGCCGCAAGTCCTGGGCCAAGCTTCCCGGAGAACCGCGGCCTTCACGCACAGATTTACGGAGCGACCGCTCGGGTTAATCTCTCGGGGAAATCTCCCCATCCAAGACGATAGACGCCGCAGATGCGAGATCAAGCGCAACGGCGTCAGCTCGTGTTGTTTCTCGGCGCCCGGCTAATCGAATTGTCGCAATGCCTGCGGCGATGCCCGCTGCAACATCACTCTCGCTATCTCCGATCATTATGGACGTGGAAAGCTCAATGGCAGGATCGTTCCTTGCGGCCAGCTCTATGAGACCTGGAAGCGGCTTTCGGCAGCGGCACGTCTTCTTCTCATGGGGACACACATAGACGGCATCTATGTGGGCCCCCGCCGCCCGGAGCAGCGCCTCCAATCGGGAGTTGACAGCCGTCACGTCATCCATGCTCAACAGACCTCTGGCAACGCCTCGCTGATTCGACACCAGCACGACCTGCAATCCCGCCTCGTTGAGACGGCGGATGGCTTGCCCAGCGTTGGGCAAGAGTTCTACCTCGCCAGGCGTACCTATATATTGGCCGTCAGGTGCCCGTCGGTTTATGGTGCCGTCTCGATCCAGGAACGCCGTCGAAAAATAACTCATTCGGTCATCGATACGATGCAAACAGTTCCAGTTCGACGAACTCGCAGATTGTATGTCCGAGAACCATACAAGCCTCCTGGATCCGGGGGGTCTCATCGGACGGGACCCGGATACACACGTCAACGAAATCAGCCACGCGGCCCCCACAGCGACCCGTGAGTGCTATCGAGAGCAGATCGAGTCGACGCGCTGTCTTCATCGCTTCTATGACATTGGGCGAGTTGCCACTCGTCGTGAGAGCAATCGCAACGTCACCACTACGTGCCAAGCCCTCTAGCTGGCGTGAAAACACCTGATCGTAACCGTAATCATTGGCGATGGCGGTCACGGCTGCAGTCGGGTCGGCAAGACACAAGCCCGGAATGGCTGGCCGATCAAAAGCGAATCGCCCAAGGAATTCAGCAGCAAGGTGACCCGCGTCCATCGAGGAGCCTCCATTACCAAAGAAGAAGATCCTTGCCCCGTTTGCAAGACGCCCTGAGATCTCGATCGCCGCCTTCGCGCTATCGGACAGGCATCGAGAATCGATGAGTTGCTCGACAACGTCGATGTGATCGCGTACTCGGCTAGCGAATAACTCGGCCGCGTCCATCGCCGCTACCTCCGCCACGTCCTCACACCCTCACCGACGAATGCAAAATCCGCGGTCGATACCCCCAACTTGTCGAGCTCGGCAATCACCTTATGACGCAACTCAAATTCGACGTAGAGCAGAATGTACCCACCCCCACCTGCGCCCGTGACCTTTCCACCTCTCGCGCCGGCGCGCATGGCGACGTCGTAAATCTCATCGATGAACTGTGTGGTGATCTTAGGAGACATCTTCTTCTTCGCCTCCCACGCCTGGCCCAATAGCCATCCGAATTCGTCCAATTGTCCCCACAGAAGGGCATTCTTCATGGCGACTGCCAGCTCCTTCTGCGCCCTCAGTCCCTCCAAGGTGTCGGGTGTTTCATTTTTGAGGCGAGCTGTCTGATCACTGATGATGCCATCCGACCGACGGGTCAGGCCGGTGTAGCACAGGATGAGGTTCATCTCGAGTTCTGCGATCGTGTCGCTCTGAATTCTGAGTGGGTTCACCACGACGTGATCAGAAAACTCGATGAAGTTGAATCCGCCGAAGGCCGCTGCGTAGTGGTCCTGAAGTCCACCTTCGATGCGAAGATCTTCGCGCTCAATCTCTGCTGCGGCGCGAGCAATATCGTAACGGCTCATGGTCATGTCGTGATACTCGTTGAGCGCGGCGACCAACGCGACGATCACGGCTGACGACGAGCCGAGTCCCGAGCCCGGCGGGGTGGCGGAGGATAAGACCAGCGAGTATCCCGGCTCTTCTCCCCGCCAGACTCTTCGAATCGCAGCCTTCACCAGGTCGAGGTTCCCATCGAGCTCGAATCCGGTCTCGTTGGAAAGGTCGAGTGACAAACCATAATCGACTGATTCAACATTCACGTGTCCGAGCGTGTGGGGGCACAGCGACGCATGCACGAACCGGTCGATGGTGGCGCTCAGGACTGTCCCGCCCTCGGTCTCAGGGAAGGGCGAGACGTCAGTCCCCCCGCCCGCAAAGCTGATACGGACCGGCGCCTTTGCGCGAATGGGACGCGACGGGTGCCGCGCTGCATCGGCAGTGAATGAATAGGTCTCGTCTCGAGTGCACAGAGTCTGGATCATGGAGTTCCTCCATCGGTAGCGATGCCGACCTCAGCGCCGTGGCTGGGACTGGTTCGTTCGGACATCGGCGCGAGCGATCGCTTCCGTGCACTCGCAATGAGGAGTCGAAATGCGAATGGCAGGTCGTGAATCACATAGCGAGAAAACAACCGTCTGGGTTCCTGAATTAGCCGAAACAGCCACTCAAGACCTAGCCGCTGCATCCAATTCGGTGCGCATCGCACTCGTCCGGCAGCCATGGTCAGAGTGGCTCCTGATCCGATGAACCACGTCGATGGCAATCGTTCTGCCAGGAGTGACATCAGCCGCTCTTGCTTGGGGAAGCCAAGTCCGCAAAAGACGACGCCCGGTCGTGCGCTGTACAACTGGGTGAGAATGTAATCAATGCAGCGCTCATCATCCTCGAAGCCGTGGGGAGGGCAGTGCGTTCCCACAACGTCTAGGTTCGGAATGTATCGGGTGAGCGCGGCAGCGGCCTCCACGGCCACTCCCGATTCTCCCCCAAGCAGGAACACAGAGACGCCCCGCGACGACGCTGCGCGGCACATCGTCCAGATGAGCTGGCGTCCTGGGACTCTCTCCACTAGAGGAGTTCTCTGGAGCCGGCTGGCCCAAATCAAGGGCATACCATCGGCTACCGCGAGGTCAGCTTGGCGGGATAGTTCCTTCAGTTCTGGATCGTTGGCTATCTGACGAAGTACATCGACGTTGGGATTGATCAACCATCCACCACGACCGGAAACGACCTCGCCGAGAATCCGTTCTGTGACCTGTCGCTCAGAGAGATTATCGAGCCCAAGTCCCATGAGGACCACGGATTTACTCACTGCGGCGCCTCGGCCTTTTGGGCCTTTTGGGCCTTTTGGGCCTTTTGGGTTGCGGCTCCATTTGCATATGAGGGCATGTGATGCGCACCCTGCGGATGATCGGAAACGAGCGCTGGTTCCCATGTCGATACCGAGTTATGGCCTCCTGCGCTGGGAATCTCGTCGACCATGGCGCGCATCGCTTCAGAGCGTCGCTCGGCCCGTTTCTTTTCGATCGCGTCTCCTAGCGACACCACTACGAAAAGCAGTATGGCGCCGATAGCCAGTACAGCGACCACCGAACGTAGCTTGCTCGACAGTTTCACCTGGGGAGGACCGCTGCTGGCGACTTGAATCGCGGTGAACATGTAGTACGGATTTGTGCCCTGGGCACTCTGGAGTGCGTACAAATTCTGCTTCAGCGCGGCTCCCACCAGGTTGCTCGTGTTGAGAGCCTCAGCCGCCGTAGACCCGGTACCTAGGACCTCTACACCTGGTTCGGTCGTACCGTTCACGGAAGTCAGGGTCACAGTGTTGCGCGGGTCCGCTCCCTCCTTTACAAGCAAACTTTGAATGGGCTGGCTGCTCATCTGTGCGGCGACGGCGTCGGCAATAATCGACTGGTCGTAGAAGCGCGCGTACACATTTTCTGGGTTGATTCCTGCCAGGCTTGGGTTCTGGAGGATCTGTGCCGCTGTCGGCGCGGGGGGCGGGGGGGCGAACACGTAATCGTCGGTCATCTCGTAGAGGGGCTTCGAGAGCGCCAAGAAATAGAAAGCTGTAACGAGCGTGAGGGCGACCACAGGAAGCACCAGCAGCTTGTGCCTCCAGATGGTCCGTGAAATTGAGAGTAGATCCATTAGCTCACCTTGCCTTGCTATCTGTCGATACCAACTGATCGAGGTTGCGCAACATAATCCTCCCGGGGATCTTGCGACCGTGCGGCGAGCAGCCAACAGGCGCCGCAGAGCCCCAGAACCAGTGCGTCCACATACGCGAACATCGGGAAGGAAAAAGAGTCGAATGTTCCACTGCAGAATGCAGCTGCAAGCGCTGCACCTGCCAAAGCTCCACAGAGCGTTCGCAATTCGGCATCGGCTGTTCGGCTTCGCGCCACGAGCGCAGTTGCTACTGGAAGGACGAAATAGAACGCGACTGCGGCAAGACCAAACAGCCCCAGTTCAATGGTGGTGGTCAGGTATTGATTGTCAAGAATATGCAGCGATGTGGGTACGTACGTGCCGCCCCCAGTTCCGAACCAGGGGGCCCGGTGCACTAGCTGTTCGACGTATGTGTAGTTGTTGGTTCGATGTGTGATGGAGGAATCACTGCTACCGAGAAAGAAGTACTTCCAGATTGTGCTGACTAGTCCATGGCCAACAGCGAAGACGGCAGCGATGACAACGGGTAAGGCCGCAAAGAACGGCACTCGACGTGCAGATGGAAGAAGGACCAAGAAAAGTCCGCATGCCAATGCCAATGAGACTATGGCTGAGCGCGACACGGTAATGAATACGGCTAAGGCGATACACATTACGGGAACCCAGCGCCTCCAGAGCCGTCGCTCCTTGTCGTACATCAACAAGTAAAGTGCAAGGGGCATCAACATACCTGCGACGACACCCAGCTCGATGGGATCGATAGCCGTCCCGGTCACTCGCTTGACACCGTCCCTGTAGGTGACATCTGAGTTGACAAAATTGATCGTGAAGCCGGGAACCATGCGCAGATAATGGGCGGGGTCGAAGTTGGTCCAGAATTGGAATGCTGCCACGATGCTGCAGAATGCGGCTGCACCTACGAGGGCCCGTAGCACTCGCTTCACGTCTTGGAGTGACTCCAGGCACTCAGCGGCGATTAGGGCGACGCCGGTCATGGCGGCTAGCTGCATGATCCAATGATCGGTGGCTAGCTCTGCAGCACCAGTCTGCGGGGTTCTGTGCATCAGGGCGAAGGAGACCAAGGTGACCAGCCAGAGTGCGCCCAGTGCGGCTCGAGTTGGATGCCGGTGGTCGAGGGGATTGTGGAGGCCGAGGACCGTCGACACCAACCAGGCGGCAAACCCGAACATGGCAACCAATGCGGCAACGAAGCCGGTTGCGCCGATTGCCTTAATGACCGTATCGGACGGAAACACCATCAGCGTGATCGCGAAAATCTGTAAGAGAACCACGGCATGCTGTCGTGTCGACGCGTCACCGCCAGTTTGCGGCTCAATTGGACGAAGGTCGGTGAGTGTGGTCACCTCAGGCGATCCTCGAACTTTCGTCTCGTTCCCAATTGTCGGTCCGTCCGACGTGGGTCATGAGACGACCGGTCACTGCGACCGCCGAGTAGATGAAGGCATCGGCTGCTTGACGTGGGCCCTCGAGCGCCAAGTCGATTACTTCGCGTGCTGTGTCTCGGGTTGTTGTCTTGCGGTTGGATCCGTACGAGCCATTGCTCAGCTCAGCCTTGCCACGGTATGAGCGACGCATGATCCGAACCAGATCCGTTGACCGGCGCGGGGCCTTCACGATAGCGGGAGCGCAAGAGACGATTTCGATTTCATGCTCTGCAAAGTGCCGGTCGACGAAGAGGTCCTCAGCGACGATGTCCGGATAGTCTCCAAAACGGCTGCGCCCCTCCTCTGACAATCCGTAAATGCCGGCACCCCAGAGGCAGCTCATTACAGCCGGAAGACGGACGCGCGCCTCGTAGTACCGACGCACCGGGCGTGAGGCACCATCAGCCTCGTAGGTGATGGGCGGCCGCACTGCCTGTGCCGGTCCGTTACGCAGGTGATCCAGAAGTGTGAGAGCCGAATGACCCGACAGCACGACGTCGGCATCGAGGTACAGGCGAGGGAAGGTGGTCAGTGCCTTCTCTCCCATCCGCAATGCCCCGGGCTTCGATGGCGTGTCGAGCTCGAGAACGAGGACCTCATGGCCTGAGGTGCGCGCCAATTGCGCTGTGTTATCGCTGCAACCATTGCACACCACGACGACTTCAAGATCACCTGGCTCGATTGCATCGAAGAGCGCGTCGAGACACCTGACGATCACCGCAGCCTCATTGTGGGCCGGGATCAAGACTGAACCTTTAGGGGTGGTCATAGTCAAATCGAGATTTCGTATGCGTTGACCACAGAGGGAGCCCTGTGAGGCGCCTGCAGTTGGTCTTCTGCTCCTATTGATGTAAGAGGGGCGCCGTTAGTTGCTCACACAAATGAGGACCGGGGGACAGCGCCTGATACATCGCTAAGCACAACGGACCGTACCGTCCGTGGCCTGGTCATTCGGCGGAGCGAGCCCCTACACGACTGAGCGTCCAACCCGGGCAGAGCCTCGTCGATTCGTATCAGCCTTCAGTCTGAGGGCTCACTACTGACGATAGGGGGTGGGCATCGAGTTCTGTAAAGAGGGCCTCGGTATGCAAGGGAGGTCCATTTAGTGGGAAGGAGCGAGGTGGTGGTAGGTCTCCGAGCCAAGTCGAGGGCGAGTTCGTCAGGTTCGCGGGAGGCGTTGTCCTCGTCGCCATTGGTCACGTCGTGGACATCGCCGGTCTGATGTCCTGCGTGGATCGCTCCCGTCACCACTCCACAACCAGTGGAGCGTTCTCGACGTTGATGAACGTCCAAGGCGAGTGCCTGTTCGTGGACGATCGTACCCGACGCGTCCTTGCCTCCTGAAGAGGCACTCCTTGAGGGATCCGCTTCCGCCACTGACTTCTTTGATATCGGGTCGTTGGCTCTCGTGCGCAAGCTCGTGGAGTACATGGTGGCCAAGAACGCTTCAGGTGTATTCGGGAACAGTCGCTCGTCCCGAGACGCTATCGACTGGGAAGCAGTGGAGACACTTGTCACCGACCTCCCGCTCGTTTGAGCAGGCCATCGGACGAGCACTTGTCATTGCCGACAAAATGTGCCGAGGCGTGTTCGATGACACACCCACTTCCGATTTCAGCACCTGCGAGGACGAGGGCCGCAAGCACAGGGTCACTGCCTCCTGAACCTGACCTAGTGATGATCAGGACGCCCTCGCCAGAAGGAGAACAATCCGTGACAGCCCTTCCCGAGGTGGGGGCGCCTGAGCTTGACACCCCAGTCCCGCTTGGTGCCGACCTCGGCACGATGGTCAAGCGCGGCCTGAAGTGGGCCTTTGCGGGGGCCTTTGCGGTGCGCTTTGGAACGTTCCTCACTGGCTTGATTCTTGCCCGACTTCTTTCGCCTAAGGAATTCGGCGTTTACGCTGTCGCCTTCGTCGCCTTCCTCATCACGTCCAGCGTCAATGACATGGGCATTGAGGCAACGCTGGTCCGGTGGCCTCACGACCTTGACGAGGTCGCCCCTACGGCGACAACGGTCGTGATGGCGTTCAGCACTGCATTATTCCTCGTCTTCTGGTTTGCAGCGCCTGCCTTTGCCAATGCGTTCAACACTCCGAGTGGGGTCGGAGTCATTCGTCTGATGTCGGTGGGCGTGATCATCAGCGGAGTGTTCACGGTGAACTCCGCCGTGAACACTCGGACGCTTCGGGTACACGTCCGGAGCTCTGCCGAGATGGTGGCGACGGTCGTGGGTCTGTGCACGACTATCGTGCTCGCGAAGGCAGGCCTTGGAGCCTATAGCCTTGCGTGGGGGACTATCGGCGGCAACCTTCTCGTGGGGATAGCGCTGCTTGTCTGGGCGCCGATACGCTACCGACCCGGCTTCCATGTTCCGACTGCGCGGGCCCTCCTACAACATGGGCTACCGCTCGCAGGCGCTGGGTTACTCTTCGTAGCCACTCTCAACACTGACAACATTGTCGTTGGTCACTACCTAGGGCCCGTGGAGCTCGGGTTCTACTCTCTCGCGTGGAATGTCTCTAGCTGGCCCGTGGTCATCTTCTCAGGTGCTGTATCGATGGTGTCGTTATCGGGTTTTGCCAAACTGCAGCACGATCGAGACGAACTGAACCGAGCATTTGCGAAATCAGTCGGTGCAGTGGTCGCTGTAACTCTTCCCTTCTGTGTGCTGCTGGCAGTACTTAGTCTGCCGACGATACATGTGCTCTATGGTCAGAAATGGGCTCATTCTGCAACCGCCCTCACGTACCTCGCGATTCTCGCCGCGATGAGAGTGATCGCTCTCATCGCCGGTGAAGTGTTGATTGCGGTCGGCCGGGGCCGAACCGTCCTTGGTCTGCAGGGTCTATGGTTCGTAGCTCTCATTCCGACGCTGATTATTGGCGCTCGCTTAGAAGGTATCGCCGGTGTGGGATTGGGGCACGTTGTGGTAGCAGCTGCAATAGTTCTTCCGGCATTCGCGTGGGCGCTCCATCGCAATGGTTTCTCGTTGCGGCTCATTGGTGCAGCGGCGCTATGGCCGGCTGCGGGAGCTCTTTGCATAGCTGTCGTGGGGACCGTAGTCGCGCATCTCTCTCTGTCTGATATCGCCCGACTTGCTGTGGCGGTCCCGCTCGGCCTTGCTGTCTATATGTTTGTCATCAGATCGATGTGGGTCCCCCCCCTTCGCGCACAGCGGTTGAAGCGGAAACAAATGACCAAGTGACCCACAATTGGGGTGGGCCCATTGTCAAGTCTGTTGTGCGGCGCAGAGGCAATGGCAATGTGCGTCCAATGCAATCGACGCCGGAACATTAGGAGATCCGACCGCTGTGAGATGGCGGGCGGATTCCACTACAGGTTGGCCGCACAGTCTCATCTAGTCGGTCGAGGAAATGATCTGGATAAGGCCGCCGGGCGATCGGCGTACTCATCACCCGGTGTCCCATTACTTCGCGTATCAGCCAACAGTCCGAACACTCAGTATTGGTCGATGGGGTAGGCATCACGTCCTTGGACGGAGCCGCCTAGGCACGCGAGCGAAGGGTCGATTGCCGGGTCTATGGGTTCAGGTGCACTCCTGATCGACGGAACTTCTGAACGTTGGCGATGAAAGCGAGACCGCTGGTGAGTTGGAACACGATGCAGACCCGGGGAGCGATTGGGGTGGCAGTGATCGGCACGGGTTACTGGGGCCCGAATCTCGTACGGAATATCTCCAGCTCGTCGATGTGCGAACTCAGATGGGTCTGCGATCTCGACGTGTCGCGGGCCGAAAGTGCTGTCGGTCGCTATAGCACGATCCGAGTAACGGATGACGTTGAAGACATCCTGTCTGACCCAAGCGTTCACGCAGTCGCAATCGCGACTCCTGCCCAAACCCACCTCGAAGTGGCGCTTTCGTGTCTCGATGCAGGCAAGCACGTCTTGGTGGAAAAGCCCCTCGCCGCAACGGTCGCAGAGGCCGAGAAGCTGGTTCAGGTAGCGGAGGATCTCGGACTCGTACTCATGTGCGACCACACGTACTGCTATACGCCCGCCGTTCAGGAGATTCGACGCCTGGTCTCCGGAGGAGAAATCGGAGAGATCCACTACGTCGATTCGGTGCGGACGAATCTCGGATTGCTTCAATCCGACATCGACGTGTTCTGGGACCTAGCCCCCCACGATCTAGCCATTTTGGATGCTTTTCTGCCCGAGTGTTCGCGACCGGTAGCCGTTTCTGCGCTCGGGGCCGATCCGCTTGGTACAGGTTTAGCCTGCATGGGGTACCTGACCCTTCACCTGGAAGGCGGAGGCCTCGCGCACTCGCATGTCAACTGGC
>Ga0302325_10027702_pt1 | contig 11740 bp, 13 predicted proteins | sample Palsa_T0_2_FD_201948 | JGI IMG/M metagenome (GOLD analysis project Ga0302325, IMG submission 201948) | Peat permafrost microbial communities from Stordalen Mire near Abisko, Sweden - Palsa_T0_2 | ecosystem: Environmental > Terrestrial > Soil > Palsa > Peat permafrost | place: Sweden: Abisko... | reverse complement strand
TCGTGGCGGTGTTCCTCGCGCTGGCGATCGGGATCGTCCTGGGCGCCGCCGAGCTGCAAGGTCCCACCTACAACATCCTGAACCACACCACCGCCAAGCTGCAGAACGAATATGACCAGACGCGCGGCCAGCTCGCCACGGCCCAGGCGCAGGCCAACGAGGGTGAGTCATATGCCCAGGCGGTCGAGCCCGCCGTGCTGCGGGACCTGCTGACCGGCCAGCGGCTCCTGATCATCACCGAGCCGGGCGCGCAGTCCTCGGTCGTCAGCGGTATCACCGCCGCGGCGGCCGACGCGGGGGCCAGCGTGACCGGGCAGATCGCCTTGCAGCCGGCGTTCTTCGACACCAGCAGCACCACCCAGGACAGCCTGAACCAGACCACCCTTGACGTGGCTCACTCGGCCGGCATCTCGCTGGCTAACAGCGGAAGCTACCAGCAGCAGGCCGTTCAGGTGATCGCCGGCGAGATCCTGACCAAGTCATCGAAATCGGCCGCCAGCCAGCTGGCCAGCCCCCAGCTGGCCATTTCCCCGTCCGGCAGCGCCGATCAGAGCAGCAACGCGCAGACGATGCTCGCGGCTTACGCCTCGTCCGGGTTCCTCAACACCACCGGGCAGCCCGCCACCCAGGCGAGCCTCGTCGTCGTCGTGACCCCGCAGAACGTGCCGTCCGACGGCACCGCGGACCTGCTGGACCAGGTGCTCCCGCCGCTGGTCGCCGAGCTGGCGGCCACGAGCTCGGCCACCGTGGTCGCGGGCTCGTCGGCGGGCTCGGGTCCGGGCAGCCCGATCGCGGTCGTGCGGTCGAACAACGTGGCCAACCAGGTGTCCACCGTCGATGACGCGGACCTGGCGTCCGGGCAGAGCGTGGTGATCCAGGCGCTGGCGGTCTTGCTGGCCGGAGGCAAGGCCGGGAGTTACGGGTTGGCGGGCAACGGCGCGAACGCCGTCGCTCCGACGCCCGCGCCCGCGCCGTCCGCGTCCGCGTCCGCGTCGGCGTCCCCGACCCCCACGCCCACCACGTCGGGCAAGAAGGCGAACAAGTGAACGCGCAGCGGCCTGGTCGGCTCGCGGAATACACCGCCGGCGCGACCGCGGCGGGCGCCGCCCGGCTGGCGTACTCCGCCCTGAACCGTCGTCCTCCCGGCGGCGCCAAGACGTGGTCGCGGACCAACCACCGGGGTGAGCCGGTCACGTTGCTCGAGGGACCCGCCGTCGCGGCCGGCGCGATCGCGGGCGTGCTGGCCCAGGCAGGCGTGCGGGCCATGGGCGGATCCCCGGGTCAGGGCCGGACCGCGCGAAGGGGCTCTTCGCTCCGCGCCGACACGGCGTCGATCGTGGCCGCGGTGGGGGCGGCGGCGTTCGGGGCCTATGACGACCTGGCGGGCTCGGGGGACCGGCGCGGGTTCCGCGGCCACCTCGGCGCGCTGTGCCAAGGTGAGGTGACCACCGGAACGGTGAAGCTGGGCGGCATCGGCGTCACCGCGATCCTGTCCGCCGTCGTGGCCGGCGGGCCTGTCACGGACGTGGTCCTCAACGCCGGGCTCGTCGCCGGGGGCGCGAACCTGCTGAACCTGTTCGACCTGCGGCCCGGGCGGGCCATCAAGGTCGCGGTCGCGATCGGGACCCCCGGGGCGATCAGCACCGCCGCCCCGGTCGCGGCCGCGCTGGCCCTGCTCCCCGAGGACCTCGGCGAGCGCTCCATGCTCGGCGACGCCGGCGCGAACGCTCTCGGCGCGCTGCTCGGTGCGCGCGCGGCCGCCCTGCCCCGGCCGGCCAGGGTCGCCCTGCTCGCCGGGATCGCTGGGCTGACCGCCGCCAGCGAGAAAGTCAGCTTCACTAAGGTGATCGAGCGCACCCCGGCCCTGCGCTGGCTCGACATGCTGGGCAGGCGCCCGGCGAAACAGGTACCCGACCTAGCGCCGCCGGACGAGTGACCGTGCCCGTGGCCGAGCGGGGGAATGCTCGGCAGCGGAGTCTGCGGGTCGGGGGGATAGGCCGGGCCGCGGTGCTGATCGGCGCCATCACCATGCTGGCGCGGGTGATCGGGTTCGGCCGCCAGGTGGTGTTCGCGCACACCGTCCAGGCGTCCTGCCTCGGCACTGCGTACACCACCGCGAACATGGTGCCGAACATCATCTACGACATAGTCGCGGGCGGCGCACTGACGGCCGTCGTGGTGCCGGTGCTTGCCGGTCCCGCGACAGCCGGGCTGGCGGCTGCGTCCGCCGCCGACCGGGAGCAGGTCCGGCAGATCTCCTCCGCGCTGTTTAGCTGGGCCGTGCTGCTGCTCGTCCCGGTCAGTGCCCTGGTCGCGGTGATAGCGCGGCCGCTGGTGTCGGTACTGCTCGGCGGCACGCCGGGTTGCCCGCGGGCCGCCATGGTCGCCATGGGCGCCCGGATGCTCGCGGCGTTCGCGCCGCAGATCCTGCTGTACGGGCTGGCCGTGGTGCTGTACGGCGTCCTGCAGTCGCACCGCCGGTTCGCCGCGCCCGCGCTGGCGCCGGTGCTCTCCAGCCTGGTCGTCATCGGCGCGTACTTCTGGTTCGGCGAGGTGGGCAACGGCTACCAGGACATGCTCCGGCCGGTGCCCACGCTGGCCTGGGTGGTGCTGGCGGCCGGAACGACCGCCGGGGTCGCGGCCCTGGTGGCGACCCCGCTGATCCCCGCGGTGCGGCTTCGGCTCAGGCTGCGGCCGGTGCTGCGGTTCCCGGATGGGGTGGGCACGCGGGTCCGGTCGCTGGCCGCCGCGGGCGTCGCGACGCTCATCGCTCAGGACGCCTCGGTCGCGGTGGTGATCGTGCTCGCCAACTCCCGTGGCGGCAGCGGCGCGCTGGTGCTCTACAGCTTCGCCTGGGCGGTGTTCTTCGTGCCCTACGCCGTGCTGGCTGTGCCTATCGCGACCAGCGCGTTCCCCGAGCTGTCCGCCCGTAATGACCGCTTCGACGCCACCAGCGCCACCTCCACCCGGGCCGTGATGGTGGCATCCTGGCTGGGCGTGGCGGGGATGGCGGGCACCTGCGTCCCGCTGGCCCGCGTCTTCCAATCCCACGTCGGCCAGTCGGCGGACGCCCGCCAGCTGGCCATCGCGCTGGCCGCGTTCGCGCCGGGCCTGGTCGGGTACGGCCTGACCGCCAATCTGTCCCGGGTGCTCTACGCCTACGGGCGCAGCCGGGCCGCCGCCGTGGCGGTCAGCGGCGGGTGGCTGCTGGTGATCGCCGCGGACCTGCTGATCGTGCCGTTCGTGGCCCAGAACTCGGTCGTACCCTGGCTCGGCGCCGGCACGACCATCGGGCTTACCGTGTCCGGTGTCGCGTTGCTCATCCTGGTCCGCCGGGCGCGAGGGAAGGACGCGCTGAGCGGGTGCGCGCGCGCCGCTCTGGCTGGCCTGGCTGGCGCGGTGGCCGGAACGGCGGCTGGCCTCGGGGTGGCGCTCGGCTTCCCGGCCACGGGCTTCCTGCCGAATGTGGCCCTCACGCTGCTCGCCAGCGCCGCCGCGGGAGTGGCCTTCTTCGCGGTGGTGGCGGTGGCCGACGGGGGAGACTTGCGCGCGGTGGTGCGCCGCGTGGTCCGGACATGAAGGTCGCCTTCGTGCTGGGCACCAGCACGGGGGGTACCGGACGGCATGTGCGCATGCTCGCGGTCGGCTGCGCGGCGCGGGTCATGCCGGCCGAGGTGTTCGGCCCCGCGCAGACCGATCGTGACTTCGGCTTCAGCGCCGTCACCCGCGTCGGGTTCACCGCGGTCGACATCGCGGACCGCCCGCGCGTGCTCCGGGACGTGGCCGCGATCCGGCGGCTGCGCCGCCTGCTCCGGGCCTGGCGGCCCGACGTGGTGCACGCGCACGGCCTGCGGGCCGGGGCGCTCACCGCTATCGCGACGGCGTTCGTCCGGCCCAGTGCGTACGACGCCGGGCCGGCGTTGATCGTCACCGTGCACAACGCTCCCGCCGCGGGCGGCGTCACCGGCGCGATCTACCGGGTCCTCGAGCTGATCGTCGCGCGCCGCGCCGACTCCGTGCTGTGCGTCTCGCAGGACCTGGAGCAGCGGATGCGCGCCGCCGGCGCCCGCCGGGTCGCCCACGCCCCAGTCCCCGCCTACCTAGTCGCCGCGGACGGCTCCTCGGAGGAACGCCCGCCGGGAAGTGTGCCAGCCCATAGCGTTTCCGTGGCTCAGCCAGCCCGGGGGACGATCCCAGGACCCCCGCGGGTACCGGCGGTGATGGACGCCGGCCCGGGCCGTGCCGTTGTCCTCGCCGTCGGCCGCCTCGCCGTCCAGAAGGGCTTCGGCACCCTGATCGAGGCCGCCTCCGGATGGCAGGACATCACGCCCGGGCCCGTACTTGTCATCGTCGGGGAAGGTCCCCTGGAGGCCCAGCTGAAGAGCCAGGCGGCCGCGCTGCACCTCGACGCGCGTTTCCCCGGTCAGCGCGACGACGTGCCCGCGTTGCTGGCCGCCGCCGCCGTTTTCGTGCTGCCCAGCGGGTGGGAAGGCCAGCCGCTCGTCCTGCAGGAGGCGCTCCGCGCCGGGGTGCCGGTCGTGGCTACCCGCGTCGGTGGTACACCGGAACTCACCGGCGAGGACGCCGCCCTCCTCGTCCCTCCCGGTGACCCGGACCGGCTCGCCGACGCCGTGCGCGCGGTGCTCACCGATCCCGCGCTGGCCGCCCGGATGCGCCAGGCCGCCCTCGACCGCGCTCGCGCCCTGCCGTCGCCCGACGACGCCGTCGCCTCGGCCCTGGCCGAATACGCGCGGGCCGCAAAGAGCCGCGCCGCGCGGACGCGGTAATCTGGGGGAACTCACGTGCCCTACCGCCCGGCTTTCGCGGCTACGGGCGTGCGGAACAGGAGCCGGCCGATGGATGACCAGCACCACGCAGCCTGGGGCGGCGCCTTGCTGCGGCGTCCGGCCGTCGACCCTGGCATCCCGCGCTCCGAGCGCGCGTTGCTGACCGCCCCTAGCACGCTCCTGACCCCCGCGCACCGGAACCGGCCCGTCCGGCACCGCGACTACCTACCGACCGACCCCGGCCAGCGGGGAGCCACGATCGACGCGGCGGTCACCGGCATGACCGCCGCCGGGCTTATCGCGGTCTTCGGCGCGTTCCCGCTGGCCATCGGCGTGCTGATCTTCCAGGGGGCAGCCGGCTGGGAATCCGCCTTGGGCCGTTATGCCCTGCTCCTCGCGGAAATCATCGCGATCGTCACCTCAGTGGTCCTCGGCACCCGGATCGTCCGCTTCGGGCAGCCCGACGGCAAGGTGCCGGCCGAGCTGGCCGCCCGCACCTACCACGGACGTTACCTGACCGGCGCCGATTTCGACGCCCGGTCCAGGGTGCTGCTGCGGCGCGCGCAAGATGCGGTCGACGCCGTGACCTCTTCGGAGGTCTACCGGGCCGGTCTGCTGGATGAGGCTGCCGCGGGCGCGGCCCTAGCCGGTCAGGAATGGGACATCGCCCTCGCGCTGCGCGAGCAGGGTCGGCTCCGTGCCCGGCGGGCTGAGCTGCCTGCGGCCAACGCGGGCGCGGTGACCACCGCGCTGCTCGACCAACAGTTCCAGGCCGCCGAGCTCGCCGACGCCAGTGTCGCTGCCCGGGTCGCGGCGCTGGAGCGCTTCGCGGCCGAGGTCCGCGAGGCAGACGCCGCTTACCGGGATTGGGAGCAGGCCGCGGCGCTGGCCGAGCTCAGCGACCAGCACCTGGATATGCTCGCCCGCACTACCGCTGACGAGCACGGCATCGCCGAGATCCACGGCATGTCGCAGCAGGCCCGCGCGGTCCGCCTCGCCCTCCGCGAACTACTCGATTAGCCAGGGTTCGCAGTAGTTGCTGGCTGAGTGAGTAATAGCCAGTAAGAGAGCGTTACTGAGTGATAGAGCGCGTCCCCGCGCCGGACTATCCGGACGGCTAAGCCGATCCACCGATCGGCTGACCGGGGAGTTGGTCGCGGCGGTCGCGGTCCTGCTAGGGCTACGCCGGGCCAGAAGCCGACGGGGTCGGCGTCGCGGTCGGCGAGGCGGTCGGCGAGGCGGTCGGCGACGCGGTCGGCGACGCGGTCGGCGATTTGCTCGAGCGCGGCGTGCCGGTGATCGTGGGGGCCGAGCTCGTTGTCGTAGCCGGCGCGGATGCGGTCGACGTGACCGACGAGGGCGAGGTGGGGAGGTGAGGCCCCGACGGGGTCGACGAGGCTTGGTTAGGCGTGACCTGATACCAGGCCGCCAAGGCGACCAGGAAGACGACGATGACGATCCAGGTGGAGGTGCGTACCCGTCGTATCCGCTGCATCAGTCAGTCCCGGCAGGCCCGGAGGAGCTGAAGGGATCGGGGGGACCGGCGGCACCGGAGGCATTGGAGGGGTTGGAGTTGCCGTCCGGTTCAGTGGTTTCCGGGGTGGCCGGCAGATTGATGCCTGCCCGCCGGAGCCCCGCGGCGATCCGGAACCCCAGCATCCGGCTGACGTCGAACTGCTTGCCGGGCAGCGTAACGGCCACCATGCGGATCTGGAAGTGGTCCACGCCGATGCTCTGCACGCCCATGACGGTCGGGGGACGCAGCAGCAGGTTGCGCAGGTCCGTCTCCTTGTAAGCCTCCGCGCCGATCGTCCGCAGCAGGTCGCTGACCCGGTTGACGTCCGCGGTGACGGGCACGGGCACGTCCACCACCGCCCGGGCCCAGTCGCGGGACAGGTTGGTCACCTGGGTGATCTGCCCGTTGGGGGTGATGACCACCTCGCCGTCGACGGTGCGCACCGTGGTTACCCGGAGGTTGACGTCCGCGACGGTCCCGATGGCCGGCTCACCGATGCCCGGCACCGACAGGCGGATGAGGTCGCCGTAGCCGTACTGGCGCTCGGTGATGATGAAGAAGCCGGCCAGCAGGTCCTGCACGATGCGCTGGGCCCCGAACCCTAGCGCGACGCCCACCACCGCGGCCGGGGCGACCAGGTTCGTCAACGGGACACCCAGGCGCGCCAGGATCTCCACGGCGGTCGCGCAGTAGATGACCACCAGCGTGACCCAGGTGATCACCGAGGCTACTGCGTGCCGGTGTTTGGACCCCTCCGACCGGACCAGGGCGTCCGTCTCGCGCGCGTTGGCGTCGATCCGGGCCGTGATCTTCCCGCCCAGCCAGGTCGCGAACCGGGTGAGCAATATCGCGCCGGCCAGGAGCCAGACGATCTCCAGGCTGTTGTCGGCCCACGTACTGACGGGCAGAGATTTCAGACTCAACGACATAGTCTTCCATCTTGGCCGAACTGCCGTCGCTAAGTCGAACTGGCGCTACCAGGTGTTATGGCGCGATCCAGTCGCGGGCCAGGATGACGGCGAGTTCTTCGAGCAGCGGGCCGGCCTGCTCCCGGCAGCGGGTCAGGTCAGGTTCGATGTCGGCCAGCGCGTAAGCCGCGGTGATGTCCGCGGAACGAAGCTGCTCAGCGGTCAGCGAGCAGATCCCGGCCACCGCCACCACCGGCACGCCCGGTGCCGCCGCGGCGGTCGCGCGAGCTACCCCGGCCGGGGCCTTGCCGTGCAGGGTCTGGGTGTCGAGCGCGCCTTCTCCGGTGATGACCAGCCGGGCGCCGGGCAGGTGATCGGCAAACGAGAGCAGGTCGAGCAGCAGCTCGATGCCGGGCCGCATCCTCGCGCCGAGGAACGCCAACGCGGCGAAGCCGAGTCCGCCCGCCGCGCCTGCCCCCGGATCATCCCGCATGCCGCGGCCCAGCATCCGCTCGGTCACGTCCGCCCAGCGGGCCAGGCCGTCCTCTAGGATCGTCACGTCCTCCGCTGAGGCGCCCTTCTGCGGTGCGTAGACCGCCACAGCGCCTCGCTCGCCGAGCAGCGGATTGTTCACATCCGTGGCCGCGATCACCTCGATGCCCGACAGGTCCGTCAGCCCGGAGACGTCGATCCGGTGCAGCCGGGCCAGCGCCGCGCCACCCGGCGGGAGCTCGGCTCCCGACTCGTCAAGCAGCCGGGCGCCAAGCGCCGTCACCAGGCCCGCGCCGCCGTCGGTGCAGGCCACGCCGCCCAGGCCGAGTACGATCCGCTTCGCCCCCATCCTGACCGCCGCACCGATGAGCTCCCCGGCACCGCGGCTGGAGGCGGTCAGCGGCGCCGGCACGCCGCCCGGCAGCCTGCTCAACCCGCTGGCCTGGGCGGACTCGATGATGGCGGTTCCCTCATGGAAGGCGAGGGCAGCCGTGGTAGGCCGGCCCGTCGGCCCGCGCACCCCCAGCTCGACGCGGCGGTAACCGGCGGCCTCCGCCGCGTCGACGGTGCCGTCTCCGCCATCCGCCACCGGTACCTGGACGTTCCTCAACCCAGGGCAAGCCCGGTCGAGCCCGGCCGCCACGTGCGCGGCCACCTGGGCGGCGGTAAGCGTCCCCTTGAACTTGTCCGGAGCTATAAGTACACAACCCATGTCAGCCTGTCTGGCCTGGGGCAGCAACGGAGTGGAGGCGGTATGGGGAGAGTCCTCGGCGTCCGACGGTTGTCGCATGACACCGACGCTAGTACGTCAATCGAGCGTCAGGGAGAGTCGATCGAACTTTGGGCCATGGCGCATCAGCACACGGTGGTGGCCATGACCGAAGACACCGAGGCCAGCGAGCCGGTGCCTACAGAGCTTCGTGCTCCTGCTCCCTGAGCATCTCGGTCAAGCGCTCTGGCGAGTCCGCTTGTGGCTCAAAGAACACGCCAGCGGCGGGTGGAACCTATCTCGTAAAACTCACCTCACCGTGTTCGTCTAAGCCGAATAAATAAGGCGTCCTAACCGGCTAGTGTGTTGTCCTTGTTGAGGGAGATAGTGGGGGTAAGCCGATGGCTAAATCGGAAACGGCGAGTGATCACGGAGGGTCGTCGCGGGTCCAGCGGTCCTTCCTCCATTTTCAAGGTTGGCTACTGCAACAGCGTTTCTTTACCAGCACTTTGCTGCCTGCCCTGCCGCGCCGGCTTCGCTGGGCACTGCGCCGCGCGTACTTTGCGCCTATGGACCTGATGGAGAGGCTTCGGCGTGACCACGACGACATGGTGCCGCCCTACGCCGAGCGATTTACCGGCTACGCAGGTTGCGACTACATTGAGAGCGGCCTGGGCCTCCTCCAGGTGCTGGTCAGCTACGCGGGCCTGCAGGCCGGCAGCATTATGCTCGATATCGGCTCGGGGATCGGGCGGCTCGCCGTTCCGCTGACCAAGCTGATCACCCCGCCCGGCTCCTATGATGGGCTCGAAATCGTCGAGCGCGGCGTGCGCTGGTGCTCGACCAAGATCACGCCCGGGTATCCGCATTTTCGGTTTACCCACGCCGATATCTTCAACGCCGAATACAACCCGGGCGGGACCGTCAAAGCCGCCGAGTACGTGTTGCCTTACGACGACGCCAGCTTCGACGTCGTATGCCTGTTCTCGGTCTTCACCCACATGCTCACCGCCGACGTGGAACGCTACGTCACCGAGATCAGCCGGGTCCTCCGGCCGGGCGGCCGACTGGCGGCCACGTTCATAATCATTAACGACGAGACCACGAAGTCGATGCAGGCCGAGAACGGCATCTACAACTTCACCTACCAGGAGGGCCCGCAGTGGCTGTTCGAGGAGGGCATGTCCTGCCCCGAACTGGCCGTCGGATATGAGGAGAAGTACGTACGGGACCTGTACGCCAGTAACGGCCTGGACGTAAGCGGCCTTTACCTCGGGCAGTGGAGTGGCCAGCCCGCCACGTCGGCCACCGAGCCCCACGGCCAGGACCTCGTCGTCGGCATCAGGCGGTAGTTCGAGGAGGCGCTGCCGGGCGTGGCGAACCAACCGGGCAGACACGGCCCGGTGGCGCTGTCCGAGGCCGACCGGAGCATCACGCGGCCAGCATGGTCTGCCCGTGCGTGGCGGCCGGGTGCTCGATGTGGACGAAGCTGATCACCGCAGCGATGCCAGCGACCACCAGGACGGCGAACGTCGTGAGTATCCGGATCGCGTTGTCGCCGCGGTTCACCGGGCACCCCGGACAGCAGGATCTCAGTGTCGTCTCGGAAGCAGACCGGGAAGAACAGGTCGTCGTCGGGCGTGCCGTCTGGTGCGGGCGATCCGTCTTCGAGCATCATGCAGCGGCGATCTCGTCGGGTCCATGGCCGTCAAACCGGTAAAACGCGGCCTAGCCGATCCAGATGAGGTCGAAGATCCGGATCAGCTCGGCATTGTCATCGACGTGGAAGGTCAGCAGGCCCCAGCCAGAGCCGAACACGGTCTGACGATATGCCGGATCGTCGCCGGGCGGCATTACCACTGCGTCCCAGGGCGCCTCTACCAGTTCCACGACTCGGTCCAGCAGCGCGTCGAAAGCCCCGCTGGGCAGGCCGTGGAGTTGGACCAGGGCGTAGGCCTCGAACCGAACGCGATAGGTCACCGGCGATTCAGGCGGGCGGGCCAGTCCGGGACGATTTCCTCGATCGGCACTGCCCCTTCCAGGCTGCCAGCCAGCACTGCTGCCCGGACACTAGCGAGACGGGCCTCAAAGCCCGGCTCGGAGTAGGCGGCTGCGCTGAGTCGCCACAGTCTGAGCAGGTCATGAAGTCCCCGGTAGCCCTCAGGTCTCCGGGCAGCTTCCGCCGCGGTCGCATACTCGTTGAGAAACTGCTCGCGGAACCGTTCGGGTAGCACGCGCAGGATCTCTACCGGGTCATCCGGATCATGCTCCTGCACAGGCTGAGCGCTCATGATAACTAGGCTATCGTTCCGACCCGCCGGTTCGGGGCTGGCGACACGTCGAGCCCGCGTTGACATCATCTCCCGCCTGAAGCTGAAGGCGGGGATTCCACCCCCGCAACCTGCATATCCGTTGCTACGCGGCCATTGCTACGGCAACCTCTCTCTGTCGAGCGCGCCTCAACACCTCTTTACCGCGGGCGCGATGAGTTCCGACCCCACCGCCGGTATGTATTGACGAGTTCGCCGGAATACCCCGGGCGAACCGATCACAAGGGAGAAATCCGATGTCAGACAGTCGTGCGGAAGACGAGGCCGCCATCCAGGCCGTACTGGGTGACTCCTACAAGGCGTGGGAGGCGGGCGACGCCGACGGCATGGTCGCCAACTACACCGCGGACGCGACCGCCATCATGACCGGCTCGCTCCGCGACAGCCGTGACGTGATCCGCGAGAACATGGCCCTGGCCTTCGAGGGGCCACTGAAGGGCAGCTCGACCTGCAACAAGCAGCTCAGCGTCCGCTTCGTCGGCAGGGACGCCGCGATCGTCGTCAGCGAATCAGGCATCCTGTTCGCCGGCCAGACCGAGGTTCCGGTCACGGGTAAGGTGAACGCGACCTGGGTTTTCGAGAAGCGGGACGGCCAGTGGCTGATCGCCGCCTATCACAACAGCCCGGTGCTGGCGCCTGGGCAGTGAACCCTTCCCTGTAACCGGCAGTGACCTTGTGTAGTGGCGCAGGGATCTGACGTCGCTGGCCTCGATGTTCGAACCCTGCCGTGGAACGGCGTGAAGCCCCTGGTCGAAGTAGGTCTTGACGAGAGATCAACTTCATAGGGGCTTCACGTGGACACCATCGTGACATGCACCGCCGTGCTCGACGTCCGGGAGGGCACGTGTTCTTCCTGGCCCGGCTGTTGTGGTCGTGACAGGAGTAGAGAAGGGGCGTGGGCGTGACGACGAAGGTAGAAGGCTTCGATCGCCTGGTCGAACCGTTCCGGACGGAGCTGCTGGCGTACTGCTACCGGATGCTCGGCTCGGCTCACGACG
>Ga0302325_10027699_pt1 | contig 11741 bp, 11 predicted proteins | sample Palsa_T0_2_FD_201948 | JGI IMG/M metagenome (GOLD analysis project Ga0302325, IMG submission 201948) | Peat permafrost microbial communities from Stordalen Mire near Abisko, Sweden - Palsa_T0_2 | ecosystem: Environmental > Terrestrial > Soil > Palsa > Peat permafrost | place: Sweden: Abisko... | reverse complement strand
TTGTTTGAGAACTTGGAGGTAGTAATAAAGCGAAACGGCGCTGGCCGCGACGCCCAGGACCACCAGCCAGAGCAGGCTCAGTTTGGGCGGCGTGTCGAGGATGGCGGTGAATATGTAGAATTTGCCGAAGAATCCCGAAAGCGGCGGAATGCCCGCCAGCGAGAGCATGAATACCAGCATGCAAAAGGATAACAACGGCGCGCGACGGCTTAGACCGGCGAAATCCGCCAGTGAAGCCCGACGCCCGTCGGATTCCACCACGCCCACTACGGCGAAGGCCCCCAAAACCGTGAACGCGTATGTGATGGTGTAAAACAGCAGCGCGGAAAGCGCAAAAGTTTTGTCGGCCATCAAAGCCAGCAACGCATAGCCAGTGTGCGCGATGGCCGAATACGCCAGCAAGCGCTTGACATTGGTTTGCACAATCGCGGCCACATTTCCGACTACCATCGAGGCGGCTGCGAGAACCACCAACACGGGCAACCATCCGGGAATGCCGGTCAGAAGTATTCGTGCCAGCACGAAAAAGCTCGCCACTTTGGAGCCGGAAGCAATGAACGACGCGACTGGCGTAGGAGCGCCTTCGTAAACATCCGGCGCCCACAAATGAAACGGCGCCGCCGCCAGTTTGAAGGCAAATCCCACCAACGTCATCACCAGGGCCGCGTAGAACAGCGGCTCAACCGGCCGCGCGCTTAAATCAATCGCGATGGCGTCAAGCTGAATGTGCCCGGTCACTCCATAAAGCAAACTGACGCCAAAGAGCGTGAACGCGGCGGATGTGCCCCCAAAGAGCAGATATTTCAAGCCCGCCTCAGATGAGGCCGCGCTTCCCTTGTCAAACGCCGCCAGCGCATAGAGGGAAATGCTCAGAAGTTCCAACGAAATGAAAATCATCAGCAGATTGTCCGAACTAATCAGCAGCATCAGACCCGCCGCGCCCAAAAGCAGCAGGGCGAAATACTCTCCAACGTGCGCTGTGAAACGCGCGTGCCAGGACAAAACGACCGCAAAAATAGTCAGCAGGAGGAATGCTATTTTAAGCCATTGCGTCAGCGGACTGATCGCCAGCATGGCGACATTGGCCGAACCGGGCAGCCGCGGCAGCCACACCATGGACACGGCGCATCCCATACACGCGAGCACGCCGATCAATTTGGTGCGCTCCGCGATGGGCCTCTGCCGCAAGGCGGCCAGATCCACCAGCAACACGACCAAAGCCGTGGCGATGACAATGATCTCCGGCGTCACGGCAGTCAAACACTCGAGGTAGTACTGGTTCACGGAATCCCCGCCTTCCAAAGCGGCCGCATGAGCGGCGAGTTGAGCGAGGGGGTGATGAATTGCAGCAGCAGTTGCGGCCATAGACCAATGACCAAGGTGCTCCCCAGCAACAGCAGGGCGCCGGCGCGTTCGGGCAGGGAAATTCGTTGACAGTGCGGCGCATTCTGAGTCGCAACTCCGTCCTCGGCAAAAAAGGCCTTCAGCAAAACCCGCAAAGTGTACGCGACGCCGGCCAGAATGCCCGCCGCGGCAAGGATGGCGAAAATGGGAAAGGTTTGCCAGGCTCCCACCAAAATTTGCAATTCGGCCACAAAGCCGCTGAATCCCGGCAACCCCATCGAAGCCGCGCAACCCACCACAAACGTGACCGCCGCGAACGGAAGAATCCGATTCAGGTTCATCGGTTGCAACAGGGCAAGATCGCGCGTATGAGTGCGGTCATAGACCATTCGGCCCACGACGGCGAACAGCAACCCGGCAATGATGCCGTGGGAAAACATTTGCAGGACCGCGCCGCTAAGGCCGATTTGCGTCAGCGTCATCAAGCCCAGCAATACAAAACCCATATGGCTCACACTGGAATAGCCGATGACAAATTTGAAGTCCTGCTGCACCAGCGCCACGAGCGCCCCATACAAGATTCCCACCACCGCCAAGACCGCGATGGTATTCTGCCAGGTGTGAAGTCCGATGGGAAACAGCGTCATGGCGACGCGCAACGCGCCGTAAGCGCCGAGCTTCATGACCACGCCCGCCAGAAGCATCGAGGCGGCGGTGGGCGCGGCCACGTGGCCCGTCGGAGCCCAAGTGTGAAATGGCCACAGGCCCGCCAGGATGGCAAAACCGACGAAAACGACAATGAAGGCCCAATTTTGGAAGGCGGGCGGGTAGGAATTGGCATGATTCGCCAATTCTGTCAAATCAAAGGTCCCGGCCCCCGCAACCACGTAGGCTGCCATCAGCCCGACCAGCACCATGGCGCTGCCGACGAACGAATAGAGCGCCAGCTTCATCGCGCCGTATTCGCGTCGGGTCGATCCCCAAATGGCGATGAGAAAGTATTTTGGAATAATCGCGATCTCGTAAAACACAAAGAGCAGAAAAAGATCGACACTCAAGAAGACTCCATAGACACCGCCGATGAGCGCAAGGTAAAGGGCGAAAAATTCCCGGCTTCGCGTCTCCACATTCCACGAAAACAAGACGCCCGCGACGGACGCAATGCCCGTGAGCAAAACCAGCACCAGGCTGATCCCGTCGGCCGCAAGATGATAGCGGATGCCCAATTCGGCGACCCAAGGCAGGTTGACCACATCGGTCAACGCGCCGAACCGGGCATGTTGTTTACACTCGATCATTCCCATAACGGCGCAAGCCAGTCCGGCTGCGGCCGCGAGCAGCGCCGTCCATCGAGCGGGCCGGGGATTTTTTCCCGGCAGGAACATCAGGACGGCCGCTCCAAGGAACGAAATGTAAATGGTCCAGGCCAGCATGGTTTAAAGAAGTTTGAGCATCTGCATCACAGCCGGATTGGCCACTCCTGTCAACAATTGCGGAAAAAGGCCGAGCACGAAAATCAAAGCCATCACCGGCAGAACGGTCAGCCGTTCGCCCATCGTTAAATCGGGCCAGCCGCTCCATCTGGCGGGCAGCGGGCCGCTGAACACGCGCTGCAAAATGGTCAGCAGAAAAATGGCCGTCAGCAGCAGGCCGAGCGTCGAAACGACTGCCGTCTGCGCCGCCAAATGCAGAGCGCCTTTGAAAATAAGGAATTCGCCCGGGAACCCGTTCAGGCCCGGCAAACCAAGGGAGGCAAAGAGCGCAATGCCCATCAAACCGCAAAACACCGGCGCGGCCTGGCGCAAGCCGCCAAAATCGTTCAGCCCGCGCAAGGCGCCGCCGCGCTGTTCGATCAGGCCGACAAAATAGAAAAGGGCGGAGGCGGTCAAGCCGTGGTTGAACATTTGCACGATGACCCCATTAAGCGCCGCCGCCTGGTCATTGGAGAATAATTTGGAGCCGCCGGCCAGCGGGATGGCGGCGAAGATGCCGAGCAGGCAGTAGCCCAGGTGATTGACAGAGGAGTAGGCCACCATGCGTTTCAAGTCCTTCTGCGCGAAGGCGGCCGCGGCGGGCAGCACGATTGTCGCCGCCGCCAGCGCCAGCAAGGGCAGGCGAAACTGCCGCATTTGATCGGGAAAGATCGGCCAGAGAATGCGCAGAAAACCATACACGCCCATTTTCGACATGGCTCCTGTCAACAACATCGCGGTTCCCGTCGGCGCTTCGCTGTAGGCTGCCGGCAACCAGGTGTGAAACGGCACCAAAGGCACTTTCACCGCCATTCCCAGCAAGACTCCAAAAAAGCAGGCCGTGCCCAGCGTTCTGTGATGGGCCAGCCAATTTCGACCGCGCCCGGCCTCGGCGAGTTGGACAAAATCAAAAGTGCGGGCGGCGGCATCCGTCGCGGCGTAGATGGCCAGGAAAGCCGCCAGCATCGCGATGCTGCCGAGCACGGTGTAAATGAAGAATTGAGAGGCGGCGCTGGTCCGTTGGGGGCCGCCCCACAATTGAATCAGGAAAAAAGCGGGGATCAGACTCAATTCCCAGAAAAGAAACCAATGAATGAAATTCTGCGCGGTGAACACGCCAAAAAGGCCGGATTCCAGGAAGAGCACCAACGAAAAATAGAGCTTGGGATTGTGCTCGATCTTCCAGGATGCCAGCAACGCAAACGGCACGATCAAAGCGGAAAGCAACACCATCAGCAGCCCCAGGCCATCCACGCCGAGGTGATAGTCTATCTTCAAAGAAGGCACCCACGGAACATTTTCAATGAATTGCATTCCGCTGTATTTGGTGTCGAAGGCCGCCCAGAGTTCCAGCGCCACGGCGAGCGCCAGCAGACTGGTTGCGAAGGCCAGATTGCGCCCCAGTTTTTGCCGCGAGGTGTCAAGCAACGCAATCAACACGCCCGCGGCCAGCGGCAGAAATGTGAGGATGGTTAAAATCATCTTGACCCCCACAGCAAGAGGAGCAGCAGCCCGCAAAAGGCCAGCCCGATCATCCGCAAATATCGCTGCACCTGGCCGTTTTGCCAGCGCGACACCCACTTTCCCGAACCACGAACTGTCTCCGTACCAACGTCAAAACCGCCGTTGACGACTGATTCATCCACATTGCGATCAAGCCGTCCCAGAGCCAGGGTCAGCCAGCACATGGCCCGAACCAGACCGCCCAAAACCACCCGGTCAAGCCAGTCGGCAAACATGGCAAACGCCGCAGTCAAGCGGACAATGGTGGCGTCGTACAATTCGTCCACAAAAAACTTTCGCCGCAGCAAGGCAAACAGGGCCGGTTGGGCCGTTTCGAGCGGATCGTTTTCCCGCGAAGCCCGCGAATAAATCCATCCACTCAACACGATGGCGGCGATGACTAGAGCCGTGGACAGGAGCACGATGGGCCAATCGAATCCGGCCTTGCGGCCGCTCAGATAAGTTTGGAACCAGGGCCAGATTGGTGTTCCGAAAAACCCGGCCACCGCAGCCACGCCTGCCAGAATCATCAGGGGAAAAGTCATGACGAATGGGCTTTCGTGGGCGTGTTCCGCCCCCCCGGTCGCGGGTTTGCCAAAAAAAATCGCGCACATTTGTCGCGTCATGTAAAAAGCAGTCAGAAATGCCCCAAATAGACCGAAGTAAAAGGGCACTTGCGAGATGCGCCAATCATGAGCCGCGTCCAGGATGGCATCCTTGCTCCAGAAGCCGGAGAACAGCGGCACGCCGCACAGCGCCATCATGCCCACGGCATAAGTGGCGAAAGTCACGGGCATTCGTTTCCGCAAGCCGCCCATGTTTGCAATATTCTGTTCTTTGTGGCATCCGTGAATGACTGACCCGGCCCCAAGGAAAAGCAAAGCCTTAAACCCGGCGTGCGTAAGAAGATGAAACATGCCCACTGACACGCCGCCAACTCCCAATCCCATCATCATGTAACCAAGTTGCGACACCGTCGAATAAGCCAGAATGCGTTTGATGTCGTTTTGCGCGACGGCGATGCTGGCGGCAAACACCGCCGTCAAAGCGCCGACCCACGTCACCACTTGCAACGATTCGGGGGTCATCAAAGGATACACGCGCGCGATGAGAAAAACGCCGGCCGCCACCATCGTGGCCGCGTGAATGAGCGCGCTCACCGGTGTGGGTCCTTCCATCGCATCCGGCAGCCAGACGTGCAATGGAAGCTGGCCGGATTTGCCAACGGCCCCGCAAAAAATCAGCAGACAAATTAAGGTCGAGGCGACGAAACCACCTTCCAGGCAACCGCTTCCGCCATCGTAAAAAAGAAGCGTGCCTTTGCTGGCGTATAGGAACAGCATCCCCACTAGAAAACCCAAATCGCCGATGCGCGTGACGATGAACGCTTTCTTGGCCGCCGCCGCCGCGCTCGGTTTTTGAAACCAAAAACCAATCAACAAGTAGGAGGCCAGTCCGACCAACTCCCAGCAAATAAAAAACAGCAAGAGGCTGTTGGCAAGGATCAGGCCCAGCATGGCTGCCGCGAACAGAGCCAGAAAACAAAAGAAGCGCGTGAAATTTTCGTCCTTGGCCATGTAGCCCAGGCTGTAAATAAAAATCAGCAGGCTGATCCCCGTGACCATGACGGCCATGATCGCGCCCAGCGGGTCAAGCACAAAGCCCAGTTGGACCGAGGTGGTTCCGTAATCGAACCAGCGGAAATTGCGAATGGCCCGTCCTCCATGCAGCGTGGTCAAAAAGGCCGCGCACGACACGACAAAGGAAATGCTGATCGCCCCAATGGCCAGTCCCGCGCTTAATCGCCGCTGCCGCCGCGCCAGCAACGCGCAGACCCCGGCTGCCAGCAGCGGCGACGCTGGAATGAGCCAGAGAAATTTGATCATGGATTCCATGTTCAGCCTTTGAGCGAATCGAGCCGATCCAATTGCGCGGTGCGGCGATGGCGATAAATGGCGATCACCAGCGCCAATCCAATGGCCGCCTCGGCCGCGCCGATGGCGATGGAAAAAAGAACGAACATCAGACCCGTCAATTTTTCGGGGTGCGGGCCGAATCGCCAGAAGGCGATGAAATTCAAATTCGCGGCATTGAGCATCAATTCGATGCCGAGGAGAACCAGGATCGCGTTGCGCCGCGTCAACGCGCCAGCCAAGCCGATGCTGAACAGCAGCGCGGCCAGGATGAGATAATGGGCCAGGGGCGTGGTCATTTGTCTGGCGGTTCGCGCAAGGCGATGACGACAGCGCCCAACAGCGCGGCTGTCAAGAGCAGGCCGATGGTTTCCAGAGGCAACACGTATTGATTCATCAATTGTTCTCCGATTTGTTGCACGGACGCACGCGCGGTTTGCGAGGGAACTCGAAACAAGCCGGGACTGGCCACAATCGAACCAATCAAACATGCCAGAACCAACACGCCCACCAACAGACCCATCCACGGCGCGGGAGAAGCGGTGGATTCGCCGGGTCGGATTTCCGCGCCTCGTGTCAACAGGACGGTGAAGACAATGAGAATGGCAATCGCGCCGACATACACCAGAAACTGGGCGAAGCCGACAAATTGCGCGTCAAGCTGCAAGTAGAGCGCCGCCAATCCGGCGAAAGCCCCGGCGGCGCACAAGGCGCAATGCACCAAGTTCCGCAGCGTCATGGCCGCGACCGCGCCCGCCAGCGTCAAGGCGGCGCAAAGCAGAAATGCGAATTCATTCAGCATACGTGTATTTGCGAGGCGGCGGCAAAGGGCCGCGCAAGGCCTGGCCAAGCCAATGCCAGGGCAGAACGATGAATGCCGCGCCCAACAGCCAGCGAATCAGCAGCGCCGGAACGGAATTCCAGCCGCGCGTCCAGAACCAGACCGCCGCCACCAGCAAGTTGATCAAACAGAGCGGCACCAGGAATCTCCACGAGAAATTGAGCAATTGATCCAAACGCAACCGGGGCAGCGTGGCCCGCACCCAGATAAACAAGAAAATCAGCGCGCCGAATTTCACGCCAAACCAAAGCCACGACGGCACCCACTCCAGCCACGAGAACGGCGCGTGCCAGCCTCCCAAAAACAGAGTCACGGCCATTCCAGTCATGGCGAACAAACCCAGGTATTCGCCCAGAAAAAAAAGGGCGTACTTGAACCCGGAATATTCCGTCAGAAAGCCGGCAATGATCTCCGATTCGCCCTCCGGCAGATCGAATGGCGAACGGTTGGATTCAGCCGTGGCGGCGATGAGAAACAACAAGAACCCGGCCAACCCCCACGGCGTGAACACATTCCAGCAGGCCAACCCCAGGTAAGTGTGAGTTCCTTGCGCGGCCACGATGTCATTTAGCGAAAGCGAACCGGCCAGCATCAACACGGGCACGGTGGACAACACCAGCGGCACTTCGTAACTGATCATCTGCGCGATGGCGCGCATCGCCCCCACCAGCGAATACTTGTTCTGGCTCGACCAACCCGCCATGAACACCGCCAGTTCCGAGGCCGACCCGATGGCGAAAAAAAACAAAATGCCCGCATCAAGATCAATGGCGCTCATGTTGCGCCCGAAAGGCAGCACCGCGAACGCCAGCCAAATCGGAACCGTCAAAACCAGCGGCGCGAGAAAGTGCAGCGTTTTGTCCGCCGAAAACGGCACGATGTCTTCCTTGGTGATCATCTTCAAGCCGTCCGCCAGCGGTTGCAAAAGGCCCCAAGGACCCACGCGATTGGGGCCGAAGCGGTTCTGCATCCGGCCCAAAATTTTTCGTTCGGCGATGGTGGTTAGGGCAAAGCAACTGCCGAAGACCACTATGATTCCCGTGATCTCTCCGATCCATACGAGAATTTGATGAAGGCCGCTCATTTCGCGCCCCCTGGCGCGGCCGGTGGTTTCGGAGCGGCGGCTTTGGCGGCGGCGGCGGCTTCGGCCTTGCGCTTTTCATCATCGCGGCGGACATCGATTTCGGACGCCTCGGTCTTGTGCAATTTGACAAAGTAATCGTTCGGCTTGGCCAATTGCGTTTTGTCCAACAACAGCGCGCCGAATCGATCCTTCGTGCTCAACTCGAACACCTGGTCCATTTTGATTGCGTCAAAGGGGCAGACCTCGACGCATATTCCGCAACTCATACAGACGGAAATATCGATGTCGAACACCTTCGGTTGGATTTGCATTTTGCCCACGTAATCCGGTTTCTTGACCGGGTCTTTGATGATGTAAATGCACTGGGGCGGGCATTCTTTTTCGCAAATTTGGCAAGCAGTGCAACGAAGTCCGGCCATGGCCTCGTCGCCGTCAAAAACCAGAAAAGGAATCGTGCGCGCGTTTTCCACCGGCGGCAGTTTTTCTTCGGGATATTGCACGGTCGTCAGCCTCGCCTTGTCATGGTAGCTGCCGACGAAATTCCTCGCCGTCTCGATCATACCCTTGATGATGCCCGCGCCGTTCATCAGCGATCCACCTCCCCTAACACGATATCGACACTGCCCAGGATAACCACGGCGTCCGCGATGGTCCGGCCCAGGCACATGTCTTCGAGAATGGTCAAATTGATCAAACTCGGAGGGCGAATGCGGTAACGATAGGGATTCGGCCCGCCGTCGCTAATGAGATAGAAACCCAGTTCGCCTTTCGGCCCTTCGATGCGGCCATAAGCTTCGCCAGCCTTGGGCCGCAAATTGCGCAGCTTGGCTTTGGGGTCGATGATGGGACCTGCGGGAATGTCGCGCAGGGCCTGTTCGAGGATTTTCAAGGATTCGCGCATCTCCAGAATGCGAATCATATAACGATCAAACACATCCCCGCGCTCCCCCAGCGGCACACGGAATTTGAAACGGCCATAGACCCCGTATTGGTCCACTTTGCGAATATCATAGTTGACACCGGTGGCCCGGAGCATCGGGCCGGTCACGCCCGCATTGACGGCCAGTTGCGGCGTCAGCACGCCCACGCCTTCGGTGCGCGCGCGCAGGATTTCGTTGCCGGTGAGCAAGGACTCAAATTCATCCAAGAACTTCGGAAAATTCGCCACCAAATTCTTGGTCTGCTCGATCCAACCGGGAGGCAGGTCGCAACGGCAGCCGCCAAAGCGCATGTAATTGCACATCATGCGCGCGCCCGTCAGAGATTCGAATAAATCCAGAATTTTTTCGCGTTCGCGGAAGGCGTACATCAGCGGCGTCCCCAGCGCGCCCATGTCCTGCAACAGAAAGCCGGCCAGGGCCGAATGATTGATTAGGCGCGTCAATTCGCTGAGGATGACGCGAATGTATTCGGCCCGTTCCGGCACACCAAGGCCGGCCAGCTTTTCGACGGTCATGGCGTAGGCCCAATTATTGGTCAGCGAGCAGATGTAGTCGAGGCGGTCCGTGTAAGGAATGGAGCCGAGATAACTGCATTTTTCGGCGATCTTTTCGTGATTGCGATGCAGATAACCGAAAACCGGCTTGAGTTTAACGACCGTTTCGCCATCCAGAGAAACATCCATCCGAAACACCCCGTGCGTGGAGGGATGTTGCGGCCCCAGCGAGACTTCCAACAATTGGGGTTCGCCCGACTCGCCCAACTCCAAGGTTGCGGACGGCGCGATCATGCCGGCGTTCCTCCCGGATAATGCTGGCGCGCGCGGGTCAGCACGTCGTCGTGCGGCGTCGGTTCGTATTCGTAGTCGTCCGGCTCGACGTAATCCTTGCGCATGGGATGATCGGTGAACTCTGGCCACATTAAAATTCGACGCAAGTCGGTATGGCCCTCGAAGATGATGCCGTAAAGATCGAAAATCTCCCGCTCCTGAAATTCGCAACTCCGCCAGACCGGCGTCAGCGAGGGCAGGGTAACTTTGTCCGAGCGGTTTTCGGTGCGCAGGCGTAGGATGAGAGGGCCGTGTTTGCGCGCCATCGAGTAGAGGTGATAAACGGCCTCCAGATACGCGGGCGTTTTTCTTTCGCAAACCTCCTCCACTTCCTTCTCCACGCCGGACACCAATTTCTTGACTTTGATTTTTTCCTTGATCGTTTTTTCCGGCCAATCCACGCCGGTTACGTTGGAGGCGTAATCGAAGCGCAGATCGGGATCATCCCGCAGGAATTCCGCCACCGTCCGCGCATGACCGCAGTCCAGCGACAGCGATGGCTGATTGGCCGGGCTGCCGTTGGGAACAATCTCCGCTTGCGCGCCGGGAACCGCGGCTTCGACGCGGGCTTTCAATTGTTCGAGCGCTTCCATGCGGTTTTATTCGGCGCGCGTCATCGGCGGCGGTTGCCAGAGGGCAGGATTGTTGGGCGGCTCCAGATCGTGCTGGCCGAATGCCGGTATGGGAAATTCACCCGGCGCGGAGGCGTCAAGGTGAGGCGGGCGATTGTCGCCGGTCAAAGGTTGCTTGTCGATCTTATCTTGCAATGTCATCAAAGCTTGCAACAAAGCCTCCGGCCGCGGCGGGCAGCCGGGAATATGAACATCGACCGGAATGTAACGATCAATGCCCTTGAGGACATTGTAGCCTTCCTTGAACGGGCCGCCCGAAATCGCACACACGCCCATGGCAATGACGTATTTTGGCTCCGGCATCTGGTTGTAAAGGCGGACGATTTGCGGCGCCATTTTTTTTGTCACCGTGCCCGCCACGATCATCAAATCCGCCTGGCGCGGCGACGGGCGAAAAACTTCCGCCCCGAAGCGGGCGATGTCGAATCGCGCCATGGAAGTCGCAATCATTTCAATGGCGCAGCAGGCCAGGCCAAATTGCAGGGGCCAGAGGGAACTTTTGCGGCCCCAATTGTATAGCTCCTGCAAGGTCGTGGTCACGACGCCTTGTCGGCTTAATTCGGTGCGGAGTCCTTCGTCTATCATAAAAGTGTCATTTCCTCGCCACAACTCCTTTGACGCACAACCATACCAGCCCTTCGACCAGCAGGAGAACAAAAATCAGCATCGCCACGCAGGCCCCCGCCGAAAGACCCTTGAAGGCGGCGGCAAAAGGCAGCAAGAAAACAACCTCGACATCAAAGACCAGGAAAACGATGCCGTAGAGGTAGTATTCGGACTGGAACTGGACCCAGCCAGTGGCTTGGGAATCCAGGCCGCATTCGTAATTGGCGTTTTTGCTGGGGCCGGATTTGCGCGGGGAGAACACGCGCGCCCAAAGCCATGCCAGCGCGAGCGGAGCGATGGCAAAAGCCACCCCTGCGACCGCGAAAAGCGCCAGAAATGAGTAAGGGCCGAGGTTCATTCTGAGCCTGTGAAATGCCCTACCGTACTTGTGTTTGCAAGAACGAAAAAAGCTCGCGGTCGCTCTCGACAGTTCCCTTTTATAAATTGGTCAAGAGCCGGCGCTTGAGGCTGGAGTAATTCACCCTGAGCACTTGCGCCACAGGACTTGCGCGATAGTCTCGCGCCAGCCGCACGATGTCCCCCCACAACGTTTCAGGGATGGGTTCCCGATGTTTGCG
>Ga0302325_10027697_pt1 | contig 11742 bp, 9 predicted proteins | sample Palsa_T0_2_FD_201948 | JGI IMG/M metagenome (GOLD analysis project Ga0302325, IMG submission 201948) | Peat permafrost microbial communities from Stordalen Mire near Abisko, Sweden - Palsa_T0_2 | ecosystem: Environmental > Terrestrial > Soil > Palsa > Peat permafrost | place: Sweden: Abisko... | reverse complement strand
GTAAGCTCCGATCAACAGCAGGTGTCGCACGTCCGGATCGGTAATCAGGCGCTCCAGCAATTCCAGAGTTGCCGGGTCCAGCCATTGCAGATCGTCGAGAAACAGCGCCAGCGGATGCTCCGGGCGGGCGAAGGCGGCAAGGAAGCGTCGGAACACCAACTGAAAACGGCCCCGCGCTTCTTGCGGCGGCAGTTCTGTCGCGGGTGGCTGTTTGCCGATTATGAATTCGACTTCGGGTATGAGGTCGACCATCAGTTGGCCATTCGGCCCCAACGCTTTCAGAAGAGCGTGTCGCCATTGGTCCACCTCGGCTGCGCTCGCAACCAGGATCTGACGCACCAGCATCTGGAATGCCTGCGCCAGTGTCGCGTATGGCACGTCGCGCTTGTACTGGTCGAACTTGCCTGCGGCGAAAAGCCCCCGCGGTGGAACCAGCACCTTATGCAGTTCGTTCACTACCGAAGATTTGCCGACACCTGAATACCCGGATACGAGCACCAGTTCAGCGGTGCCCCGCGCCACAACCCTGCCGAACGCCGCGAGCAGAGCATCGACCTCGCACTCCCTCCCGTAGAGCTTCTCGGGTATCAGCAACCGGTCCGACGAGTCGTGCGTGCCCAGAGGAAATGGATCGATGCGAGCATACGACTCCCATTCCGACAAGCACCGCCGAAGATCGGCTTCCAGGCCCGCGGCGGTCTGATACCGCTCCTCCGCGTTCTTGGCGAGGAGCCTCATGGTGATGGCGGATAACGGCTCCGGAACTGCCCGGCGATCCGAGGGAGCGATAGGCTGACGTGCAATGTGGCAGTGGACCAACTCCAAAGGATCCGCCGCAGTAAACGGGAGCGCGCCCGTAAGCATCTGGTACAAAGTGACACCCAGAGAATAGAGATCACTGCGGGTATTGATCGAGCGATTCATACGCCCGGTCTGTTCCGGGGACATGTAGGCGAGGGTCCCGGCAATGATTTCCGGAGGTGCAGGCGCCTGGCGCTCGCGCGGCAGTCGGGACGCGATGCCAAAGCCGGTGAGCCACACACGCCCGGCGTTGTCGACGAGCACGTTCTCGGGCTTGACGTCTTTATGGATCAGACCCCGCCGATGGACGTGGCCGAGCGCAGTTGCCAGGTTAACGGCAATGGATAGAACACGACTCAGATCGATAGGCTGCTCCCTGTTGCGCTCAAGAACGCGGTCGAGAGGCTCACCGCCCGGGTCCGCGAGAACCAGGATTGTCCGTCGCTCGTGACGCGTGAGCGCGAGAGGCTTGGCCGCCCACGCAGGTTCCAGTTCGGCAGCGAGCGAGTATTCGTGCTCCAGGCGCCGCAGAGTCTGCGGCAGCGGTGGTTCCGCGGTAGAAGCGACCACCAGAAGGGGCATCGAGTTGCCGCGCTGCCTGCCACGGTGAAGCGTGAATTCCGCTCCAGTGCGGATTGGCTCCAACACGTACTCAGATGCAGTTGCCATTGAGATCGTCTTCGTCGCCGGGGCCGAACGAAGCCAGGATTTCATTATGGCAAGAAACTAGGGAAGCACATCCTCCGATCCACGTGCGACGATTGGTCCGACGGCCTTCCAGTACCCTTCAGAACGTAAACCGGCCGGCCAGTTGAATCTGGCGCCCGGCGCCGACGGTGGTCAGGATTTGGCCTGCGTTATCTGCGAAATTACCCGCCGCATTCTTGAAGACGGCGTCCCCGTTACCTCCCAGGGCCAGCGGACTTTGTGTGTTGCTCGGAACCCCAAAATTCGGATGGTTGAACAGGTTATAAGCTTCCACGCCAACCGTAATCTTCCCTCGATCGGTGATCGCAAAATCCTTGTGCAGCGCTGGGTCAAATTGTGCGAACGCCGGCCCCCGCAGGATATTTCGTCCCGCATTGCCAAACTCACCAGCCGGCGGTACCGCAAAAGCACTTGGATTGAACCAGCATGACGGAGTACCCACTCTGTCCCCATTCGGGCAGATGCCTGTGTAAGGGTTGCCAACAAGGTCCGGACGTTCCCCAGTAAGTAGCGATTGCACATCGGCATTGTCGAAGTCGAGCACGGGAGTAAATGGGACGCCGCTATGAACGTTGGCAACAGCCGAGACCTGCCAGCCGCCCAGGAGACGTCCGCGTCCAGGCAACTCATAAACGACATTTGCTACGAAATTATTCCGAACGTCGAAATCTGACGGGCCTCGGCTTCCCTTACGATCGAAGGTGTTCTGAGATACGGGGGGATCGTTCACAGACTCCACGGAGAAATCCACCGAAGCATCATCCACGGAATGGGCTAACGTATACGACGCCTGCCAGAAAAGGTTACGTCCATAGCGCTTCGAAACGGAAGCCTGAAAAGAGTTATAGAAGGATTGCCCGTCGGTCAAATCCGTGAGAAGGGGTGACGCCAGGTTCGGATTGTAGCGCTGGCCTAGCGCCGGCTCAAAGGGGTTCTCCTCGGCTTCGCGGGTGAGGTGATTGCCGCGCGCGCCAAAGTATTCCGCGCTGAGGATCAAGCCCCGCGCGAGTTCGCGTTCCACGTTGAGGTTATACTGCAACGCGTATGGGAACTTCGGGTAGTAGGTTATCGAGAAAACGTCGAGCGGCTGGGTCAGGGCAGCATTTTGTGGGTTTAGAAATTGAGGGAAAACGAATTCCTCCAGGCTGAAAAAAGGCGGCAGCAAGCGGTCGGCGCCGAACAGGAATGCCGGGAGATTGTCGCGGTAGATACCGAATCCGCTCCGCACCACAGTTTTGCCGTCGCCGAAGATGTCCCATGCAAAGCCGGCCTGGGGCGACAGAAGATCCAGCGGTGTCCCGGCAAATAGCTTGCCGACGGTTGGCGCGGAATCCGTAGCCGGGTTTGGAAAAGCTGACTCGCGCCCTAATGCCTCGGTCGGATTGGAGTAGAAATCGTAGCGCAACCCCACATTCACGGTTAGACGGCTGTTTACGCGCACGAAGTCCTGGGCAAAACCAGACGCGATGTCTTCACGGTATCCGCGGTCGGAATTGGCGTTGGAGGGATTGACCCCCACGTACGACAGAGGCAAGCCCTGAAGGAAGAATTCGAGAGCAGGGTTGTCGCTGGATGCCTGAAACCCGTAGGGGGTCAGGTCCTGGAAGGTATACAATCCGTTCGCAACGAAATCCAGCGCCCCGTTGATTTGGAGCCTTCGGAACTCCACGCCGAATTTCAAGGTGTGACGACCGATGGTACGCGACAGTTGGTCCTGAACCTGGTAAACGGTCGAAAAATCGCCCAAAGGAAAAAACGGGCTGTTGCCTAACAGGCTCATACCCCCGATATCGATCATTCCGAACGGTAGGCCGGGAATCAAAGAAGTAGAGAGACCCGGATGCGTATTATCGACCGAAGAAGAAGCAGTTGTCCGGTTGACACCGAAGCGCAACTCGTTGATCCATTGTGGCCCGAACGTCAGGCGGTCCTGAACAGTGCCATACTGATTCCGCGCCAGGTGAAAAGCCGGGAACCCCGGCACATAGGTGCCCGGCGGCGTCCCGACGTATGGAACCAGAGCCGAACTGTCATCCATGGTGTAGCGTGCGAATAGCGAATGGGTGCTGGAAAAGTTATGGTCGATGCGAACCAACCCGTGATCCTCGCGGGTGGCGCCTTTGTTGGCGGTGATCAGTTCGCCGGTTCCATCCCCATTGCCTGGTCCGTTCGAAGGAGGAAGCAGATTGAGAAACGGTTGTATCTGAGGACTGATCGGGATGACGACACATCCGCTGGGAGTAGCGTTGCTGCAAGCGGACAAATTACCAGCGGACGGCAGCAGCCCTTGATGGGCGAGTGCATCCGGTACCGTGGCAATTGCCGTAGATGCCTGTACTTCGCGAAAACCCTCATAGTTAACAAAGAAGAACGTACGATCACGCTTCAGTGGCCCTCCGATTCCGGCGCCGAACTGATTGCGGATCAATTGCGGGATCGGACTGCCGGCCAAATCGAAGTAGTTCTTAGCATCGAGTGACGCGCCCCGATACAATTCCCACAAAGATCCATGAAATCGGTTAGTGCCTGACTTAGTCATCATCTCGATGACGGCGCCACCATGCCCGCCATACTCCGCGTTGAAGGTTTGGGTCAAGACGCGGACCTCCTCCAATTCATTCAGGCCGAGGAAAAATCCGGAAGCGCCAGCCGGGGAGTTGCCCCAGACCGGATCGGTCGCATCCATCCCGTCGATCAGAACGTTAGTCATATTCGGGCGTATCCCATTAATTGCCACTTGCCCAGCCTTGCCGTTCGAGAGAAACGAAGGAGCACTGCTGGGATTAGGCGCGACTCCAGGCTCCAGCATAACCGCGCTAAAAAGATCGCGGTTGTCGAGAGGCAGTTCCGTCAGGCTCTGCCCTTGAAGTAGTCCATTGACAGTCGACGTCGTGTTATCGATCCCGGCGGCGTTCGCGCTGACCGTAGTTTGCTGGGAAATGTCGCCTATCGCGAGTTGCGAATTGATCATCACTTCGACAGCCGAAGTGAGTTCAACTCCTTCGCGAACCTGCGAATGGAATCCTGGTTTCTCGATGCGAAGCGAATAGTTCCCGGTTGGCAAGCCGGCAAAACGATATTCGCCGGCCGTGTCTGTAAGGACGCTACGTTTCAATCCAGTGCCTTGGCTGACAATCGTAACGCTGACTCCGGGGACAACGGCGCCACTTGGGTCGGTAATGTTGCCGAAAACAGTCGCAAGCTGGGTTTGCGCCCACGCAACGACCGAAAAGAGTGCCGCTAACGCAGGTATGCAAGGCCGGAACCATGGCCGGGAGGGGCGATGGCGCGACTCCTCCGCACAGAGAATCGCTTCCAAAGAGGCTGCAGCCCGCGGAATTGACGCCACCGTGTGGAAATCATCTTGTGGTCCGGTCGACAAGGTTCCACCTCCAAGCGTCGAATTCGATTCGCCCTTCTGACGAGCATGTTCTTACCGACGATTTGTTGGTATTTTCCCACTTCGGGCGATCACTTGCCACCACCAGCGAAGGTGCTCTTGTAAACTCCGGGCTTTCGCGAGGCGCCGCGTCGACCCGCCGACTCTGGCCGCTGGCAGTTGCCGATCTCGTTTGCCACATTTGCTCGTGATTTCACGACGTTAGTCGCGGCATCTGCCTTGCTCTAGTCACGGTGAAAATCCGATTGAGGAGGACATCGTGGCAGTCATCTCGGAAATCGCGCCGAATATCTTTCGCATCTCGATTTTTGCTCCATTGGCCAATTTGCAATTCAACCATTTTCTGGTGAAGGACGACGAGCCCTTGCTATACCATACCGGGCTCCGCGGATTTCACGCAGAAATTCACGAGGCCGTCTCCAAGCTCATCAACGTTTCCGAGTTGCGCCACATCGGCTACAGCCATTTCGAGTCAGACGAGTGCGGGTCGCTCAATGAGTGGCTGACTGCTGCGCCGAATGCCGATGTGATTTGCAGCCAGGTGGGAGCCTTCGTGAACGTGAACGACTTCATTGGCCGGGAGTCACGCGCCCTCCCCGATGGCGGGACGTTTGCGACCGGGAAGTACCGCTTTCGCTATTGCCAGACTCCGCATTTGCCCCACGGCTGGGACGCTGGTTTGCTTTTCGAAGAAACGCAGAAAACGCTGTTCTGTTCGGACCTGTTCCATCATGTCGGCGACGTCGAACCGCTCACTACTGCCGATGTCGTTGGCCGCTCGCATCAGTCGTTGAAGGAATATCAGGCGGGCATTCTCGCGGCCTATGTGCCGTACACACCGCTCACCGCGCAGAACTTGAAAAAGCTCGCCGACCTAAAACCCAAAACGCTCGCCATCATGCATGGCTCCAGTTTCACGGGTGACGGCGCCCGGGCACTTGACGACCTTGATGTGGCGTTACGCGATCTCTTCGGCCCGCAGAAGTAGAGATGAATCCGCGATCGGAGTTTAGCCTCGTCCGGGAAATCTGTGGGTGACATTGGCTGGGATGTCGGTCCCGAAGTTCAACGCAGCCCTTGTTGACAGTGGTTTCAGCGATATTGCTTGCCTCCCAGCTGCGTCTCTAACTCAATTGTTACCTTTTGTGTTCGGGGAGTCCTTTCGCCACTGCTCAATAACCTCGTGCTCGACGAACTCGAGCAATCCCGCATATCGAGGCACGGCTTGCTATGGCAAGACCGAGCAGCGGCTCCGGCAGTGTGTCACGCGCCCTTAGCGTCAGCGAAAGGCCCTGCCGAGTCGCGAGGTTGGTGGTCATGAACGGCCTCGGGCAGATTGGATTGAGGAGCCTGAGCGTGCGCTGCTGAGCGAAGAGATGTTCGCGCTGGCGCAGGAGCAGTTGGAAAAGAACAAACATCATTCGCCGCGGCGCACACCGACGACTGAGGGAACCGATTTTGCGGTAATCGGCCAATCAGGCAAGATTATCTGGATGGGTTCGTATGGGACGAGGTCATTCGGCTGCTGGAAGATCCGGGGCTTGCGCCAACAGCACCGCTCACCAAAGTGCGGGTACTGAATCGGGGAAAGCCTAACTGAGCCTGAGTGAATAGCATTCGGACTCTCGCGCCATGCGCCATCGGCGGTTTTTTCGGACAGCGAAGTAGAATAGAAACTGAGTGTCCCATACCCAAATTTCCCGCCGGGCCCTGTTGCTGGCGCCTGTGGCGGCTGCCGGCTGCCGCAGGGCCAAACCTCTACGCGCTTCCGGTTACTGTTATGTGGCCAGCCAGGGGAGCCGCACGGTGACGGTGGTGAGCCTGGAACATTTTCGCGTGGTGCGGCAAATCCAGCTCGATGCCGCTCCCCAAGCGGTCATTGCGCATCCCCAACGGCCCAAGGTCTTCGTGCTGGCGCCGGAGAACGGGACGGTATACGAAATCGATGGCGGCTCCAATGCGGTGAGCCGCAAAGTGCGCGCCGGCAACCAAGCAGTGGCCATGCAATTGTCACCCTCGGGCGATGCGCTCTGGGTGCTGTATCGCGATCCGGCTTCCCTGGTGGAATTGCCGCTTAACTCGCTCAAGCCCGGCCGCCGCATCCGGCTCCCCATGCTGCCCGACACTTTCGATCTGGTGCTGCACGCGCAACGCCAGGTTCCCATAGCTGCCGTGGCCGGCCGGCAGGACCATACCATCGTATTGGCGTCGCTTGCGAGCGGGGCCGTCGAGCGCACCTTTACCGCGGGCGATGAGCCGTCGCTGTTGCGCTTCCAATGGGATGGCAGCCAGTTGATTGCCGGCAGCTGGCGCGACAAGAGCGTCACCATTTTCGAAACCGCGGCCGGCAAAACCGTTGTCCGTCTGCCGCTGCCGCTATCTCCCAGGCAATTCTGTATGTCGGCCGATGGCGGGCAGCTTTTCATCACCGGCGACGGCATGGATGCTGTGGTAGTTCTTTTCCCCAGCACCACCGAGGTCTTTCAAACAATTCTGGCCGGCCGCGCACCGGGCGCAATGGCGGTGACCGCCAGGGATGTGAATCCGTCGTACCTGTTGGTGGCCAATCCCGAGGCCGATGGAATCACCGTGCTGGACGTCAAGTTCTACAGTCTGGTGGCGGTGGTCCAGGTGGGGCAGGGGCCCTGCCAGATCCTGTTAACGGACGACCGGCAGTACGCCCTGGTCTTGAATTCCAAATCGGGTGACATGGCGGTGGTTCGCCTGCTCTCATTGAGCACGGCGCCCAACGGCGGACACCGCAAGTTTCTCTCGGCGCCGATTCTCACTCTGATTCCAGTGGGCGACCGGCCGGTAAGCGCTGCTCTGCTGGCGTAACGTCGCTAGGCCGGCGCTAGCCTCGATTCGCATCGGTCTCGACTGCAGGAAGCACTCTAAGGCCGCCTTCCGCACTTTTGCTTCGCCGCCGTTGAATAGGCGCTGCCTGAGTCCCACTAAACTTTCCCGGATTCCCGACGATAAGAGGAATATGAACCAGCGGCTCGAAGAGCGCATTCCATTCGATCGAGCCGTAGCGGTCACGCTTCTTGGAGACATCGACACGCCCCTCAAGGCCCGGGTCAAGGATATGTCCGGACTCGGAATAGGTCTCGAACTGGAACACGCGGTGCCGGCCGGGACGGCTCTCAAGATTGAGCTGGACGACGCGCTTGTGCTTGGCGAGGTAGTCTATTGCCGCCGGGACGGGGCATCGTTCACCGTGGGGGTGCACCTTGAGCAGGCACTGACCGGTCTGGCGGAACTCCGCCGGACGATGGAAGCCCTCACCGGTGACCGCCGTGCTTCCTTCTTGCACTCCGCAGTTTGAAATCACAGAATTGGTTCGTGTGGGCGATGGCCGCAATCATCTGGCGGCCTGACGGCGCTCATCGATGTCACGGAGGTTCGTTCTTGGACAATTTTGGCGCATGCCGGCTTGTCGACGCCCATTCACGCGGCTCTGGTTAGACCTCGTTACTCGGACATGGTAGTGCCAGTCTTTGCGCCAACCCGGTTCAGGCGGTCTGTTGGGCGGCCTTGCGAGCTTCCGCCGCGTCGTAACTCTCGCCGTAAATCGAAGGCACTTTCGCTCCCATCGGCCGAAGATACACAGACAACTGGCCGCGATGGTGGACCGTGTGATGCAAGATGAAGTTCAAGTACATCACGGCCGGCAGTTGGAACATGCCGCGGAAGTCCACGATCTTGAGGAGTTGCTCATCCGATAGCTTGGTCACAGCATCCACGTGCGGCTCGAAGTGTTCCACGTACCAGGCGGAGAGATCCGCGGAGGTTTTCACGGAATCCGGCCGTGGCTTCGGCGTGAAGTCGAACGCGCCGGCTGCCACCGCCTCCAAGAACCGCATTTCCGTGGCTACAATGTGCCAGGCGAGTTCGATGGCGCTTTTCGCGACGGCGTCGGGACGATAATCGTTCTTGTCCACGGGAATCGCTTCAATCACGTTCTTGGTGAGGCGCTGCTCATTGCGGAGATTGGGAAGATAAATCGCGTTGAGGAGGAAGCGGGCTTGGTCGGGTTGCATTGGCGTCATGGGTCCAGCATAGCGCAGCGCGGCTCGCCAGCCGCCGGTCTTATAATCGGAAGAGTACGAAAATGTGCCGTAACATTAAGCCTCTTTTTAATTTTGACCCGCCGGTAACCGAGCAGGAGGTGCGCGCGGCGTCGCTGCAGTTTGTCAGAAAGATTACCGGCTTCAATAAGCCTTCGAAGGCCAATGAAGCTGCCTTTCTGACCGCGGTGGACGAAGTGGCGGAGGTTTGCGCCCGGCTGCTGTTATCGCTGGAAACCAATGCGCCGCCCAAGAATCGCGGGGAAGAAGCGGAAAAAGCCAAGCTGCGGTCGGCAGAACGATTTGCGAAGTCGATGTGAAGGCGACAGAGAAAAACGGTGGATGACGAAGAGTTGAAGTTGGGGAGGGCGCCGATGGACGGCGCCCTCAATTGCAGGTTAGGCGACTCTTAGTCGCCGAATTCTACAGTGGTGGTGGAGCCCGCGAGGTGAATCGACTTGATAGCGTCGCCGCTGGATTCCACGCTGGTGAATTCGAATTTCTTGCCAGTGCCCGTTTCGAGCTTTACAGGGACCGAGACGGTCTTGGATTTCGCGTCGGTGAAGATCGCCTTGTCGCCTTCCATGTGCAGTGTGTAGCTACCCTTAGCCAACTGGGTGGTACCAACTTTGGTGGGTGTGGTGATGGTCAAGGTGTACGACTTGGCAGCCGCGAAGATCATGCTCGAAAACGTTAGAAGTCCTACAAAAAGCAGAGATTTTTTCATGGGTGTATCCTCCTGTTTATTCTTTATTTTAGTGGGTGTACTCGCTCGCGAAATTACGAGGAGTTCGAAGTTTGGGCTGAGATTTCTGCGCCCTTGAATCCAACTGGGTTCTCTTCTAGAATAGGCCCCCGGACGCCAATGGGCAAATTCAAAGTTTTTATGGTCTCCATTTTAGTATGAGTCTCAAACAAATTAACCTTGGTTCCCGGCTGCGGCGTACAAGGGATAGAATGAGGGAATCGATGAAAAAGATCTCCCTCGCCCTCATTCTGGCCGCCAGCCTCTTCGCGCAAAAGCCACCGAAGCCTTTAAAACCAGGAATTTACGCCATTTTCAAGACGGAACTGGGAAACATCCGCGTACTGCTCTACGAAAAGGATACTCCCAACAGCGTGGCGGCTTTCATAGGTCTCGCACAGGGAACCCAGGGCTGGCGCGACCCTAAAGGTAACGTGGTGAAAAAGCCGATGTACGACAACACCACCTTCTATCGCATTATCCCCGGGGATGTAGTGCAGGGCGGCAGCCCCACTGGCGACACCTCGTACAACTGCGGCTTCACCATTAAGGATGAAATCCTGCCTGGAATCCGTTTTCAAGGGGGCAGTCTCGCAATTGCCAACGCTGGCACTCCGGACACGGGCGGCTGCCAGTTCTTCTTCACCACCGGGCCGGAACACGCCTTCGATGGGAAGTTTGCCATCATCGGGCAAACCGTGGAAGGCGAGGATGTGGTCCGCAAACTCAGCCAGGTTCCGGTGCACGACGAGCATCCCGCCAACCCGCCCAAGCTGATCAGTGTGACGATCGAACGCGTCGGTCCTGTGCCCGTGGTCAAGAACAAGAAATGACCATCCGCCTTCCATGAGCGGAGTCCTCAGTGGCATCGCCCGGCAAGTCTGTCCACGCTGCCGGGAGGGCGCCATCTATCGCGCCTCGTTGTGGCGCGGATACTTGTCGATGCACGAAAAATGCTCGGTCTGCGGTTTGAAGTATGAACGCGAGCCGGGCTATTTTCTGGGCGCTATGTATTTCAGCTACATCCTGTCGATTCCCCCCGGGCTGGGGATCGTGCTGCTTCTCTGGCGCTGGACGGGATGGCCTTTCAATACCGTGATGATCGGCGCTTTTTTCTGTTACCTGCCCCTTGTGCCGGTAGTTACCCGCTGGGCGCGCGTAGTCTGGATCTACGTGGACCAGTATTTCGATCCAGCGCATTGAGAAGCCGTAAACGAATCGGAAACAGCGACCGGTCGCGGTAGGGATGGCCGTCACCGGGCCACCCCCCGCACGGACCCGTGCTTGCGCTGCTACTGCATATTATGTGGCGCGCCAAGCGAGTGGGTCTTCCCGATAGCCGTTCAGTTTTTGCGTCCGGGGAGATCCTTCGCGTCCACGCTGTCCACGCGGCGATTGGAATCGCGGGAAACGCCGATGATCAAAAACTCGAGCGGCTCCGCACCGGTGTTCGCGACAGCGTGAAGTTCGTTCAACTGAATCGGAATCGCATCGCCCTCTTTGATAGGCGCCGTTTCCGCGCCCGCGCCGCCGCGGCCGCCGTTGGCGTTTACGGTAAGCGTGCCCGAGCCCTTCATCACGAAGTAAACCTCGGCCACCTCGCGATGCATGTGTGCGCCGGTGGAGGCGCCGGGAGGAAGCAGCAGGTGGTCTACATAAGCCCAGGGGCCGAGAAACACCGAGGGGTCGAGCGCACGCCGGTATTGGGCTGTCCCGGTTCCGCCGCTCATGGCATTCACGGGCCGCAGCAGCGTCCGGTCGAGTGACATCGTCATGAATGTGGGGATGGGGTCGAGTTGCACATCGACGCGCGGGTCATTCAGGTTGAAGGCGTCGTAAGTGTCCTTCATGGCCGAGACGTTGATGTTCATCCATTGCACCGGCTTGTCCGTGGCATTGTAAATGGCGTGCGAGTGGCCCATGCGGCAGGGCGCCCCGGCCGGTCCCTTTAAAGTCGAAGTGCGGCCGTCGATGGTGAACTGCGCTTCGCCATCGAAAATGACGAACATCTCCTCGCA
>Ga0302325_10027695_pt1 | contig 11742 bp, 5 predicted proteins | sample Palsa_T0_2_FD_201948 | JGI IMG/M metagenome (GOLD analysis project Ga0302325, IMG submission 201948) | Peat permafrost microbial communities from Stordalen Mire near Abisko, Sweden - Palsa_T0_2 | ecosystem: Environmental > Terrestrial > Soil > Palsa > Peat permafrost | place: Sweden: Abisko... | reverse complement strand
AACTCGAACGTTTTGAAGGGTACGGCCTTTAGGCCGTACGTTTAACAGTCAATATGAATCGGCTTTAGCCGCTGAGGGCTGCTTGCGCGAGTACAAGAGGTGCCCTCAGGGGCTAAAGCCTGTCCTAAATCGCATCGTTAATGTACGGGCTGAAGCCCGTACCCTTCAAAGAGTAGGTTCTCACGCGGACTCTTTAGCCCCTGAGGTACGTCTTTCCTGCCTGGTCCCGAATCTTTCCGCAGCCTGCTAATGGATCCGCGTGCCGTGTGGCACGGCTGAACCCGTGCCCTTCGTTCTCTAAAGCTCACTGCCATCTTAGACAGCAGCCGGTCAAACAGAAGTAACCTGATTTTGCTCGGTCCCATTCTCCTCAAATCAATCAACAAGTTACATTGCTAAAAAGCCAGTTGATCCGCTAATTTTGACAGCCCTGAAGTTCAACCGTCCCTGCGGGACTCATTTGCAATCGATAGGTTCTTCACGCACACACAATTGCATGCAAGACGAAACCGTAACTCAGCATTCAAACTACCGAGAACCACTCGACGAGGGATCCCCGGTTGGCGGTTCTGTGCGGCTCAGCATGTCGTAGAGCGGCTGCGCCTGGGTTAGCTCCCGATTCTCCTCTGCCACCGAAACAGCGAGGATGCGGATTTTGTCGTTGTTGGGTAAGGTGATCGTCCGTGTGCCTGGCGACATCGGGATCGAGTACGCGAAGAGGTAGGAGTATTGATACGGCTGGTTGAGCCCATCCGCTGTGTGATGATGAGAGACATACCACGCGAGGCTGGCGGGCTTGACGTAGCCCGGTTCGAGCCCCACGTAATCCTCAGGATAGCGAGGTGACGGTGCACGTTGCTCCCGCTGTTGTTCATCGGCAGGAGGCCATGGTGCGTGGTGAGCCGAGATGGCCCAGTTACGGTCGTCCTGGTTTTTGAAAATACGTGTATCCCACTGGCCGATGAATCCGCCCCAATCCTCGATGTTTAGATTCGTCGTCTTGGCGCCTACTCGGAAGGCCGCCATCTGGTCTCCACCCGTAGAAGCGGCCAGAAGGTAAACCCGGTTGTATTGGCCGGAAGGCAGAGGAATGGCTTGACCTTTGGCCACCACCGCATCCGGCACGCCGGTTTTTGCAGGCGCCAACTTGAACTCGACCCCGTGATAAGCGAGTGCACTGGGCAGCATTTCCGCCGGCATCGCGTTGCCTTTGCCGTCGAAGCCGCCGCCTTCGGTTTTAGTGTCATCATTGCTGGCTGCGGCAAGGTCGTACTTGAGCTCAACCGGCTCCGAATGAATGGCCGTCAGGCTTGCCGTTGCCGGACCGAGGCGCAAGGCGAAAGTGCGCGGTTGATAGGCGGAGAAGGAGGTGACCAGCTCTCCGCTGTTCAGGCTTGCAGGCTCCGCTTGCTCCTCTTGCTCCTGCGCATTGACTTCGCGCGCGGCGACGATCGGCCCCGCTAAGGAGACGCGCACATCTTGCGCCGCATGACCGTCCAACTCGACCATACGGAGAATGATTTCGTCGTCCGCTTCTGCTTTCTTGAGCGCGAGCACGCGAACCCTGGAGTTGTTGAGATGAACCAGAGACATGCTCTTGCCCAGCCCACCCGCATGCTCTGTCGTCTGGAAGGCAATGAGCGGATCGCCCAGGCGGTAGGCTTGCCAGTCGGTTTGCGCTTGAGCCCAACCATTGGCGTGTCCCGCCAGGCCGAATAAGAATTCGTGGTGACCCCAGTCCTGGTTCGCCTGGTCGCTGTAGCCTTGCGGACGTCCGTTCGTCGAAGGCTGCATTCCGGGCGAGCGCAGCAGGGTCAACCGGATGGTCTGGTCATTTGGCTTGTCGGAGCCGTTCTTGTATTCGGTCAGGATGGTTGCTCCGAAGGCACCGCTCTTGTCAGTGAGATCGATCCAGCGGTGGGAGGCGACTTCGAATTGCCGCTCCTGCGCGTTGGGCCGCTGAATGGTGCCGAGGTCCCAGTTGTAAGTGGCATTTTCATTCGCTGGGCTGAGAGGGAAAGCTACTTTAAGGTTGGCAGCCAGGGTTCGCCAATCGATGGCGTTGGCAAACTCCACCCGGTTGCCGGCATCGCCTGCGGAAAGCCGAATGGTCTGAACGAAGGTAGAGTTTTCGGCTTTGCGCGTTACTTCGAGTGATACCCGAACCGGGCCGTTCTCCTTGATACGGATCTGCGCCGGTCCGCTCACATACGCGCGCGGCGCTGCCTGCTCCTGATCGAAGTCCATATTCCAGGCGGGATATTGCTTGGGTACATCGGTTGATATGGCGAGCCGGATGGGCGCGGAGAGCAGCTCTTTGTTCAGGCTCTTGTCGTAGATGCTGGAGACATCTCCATCCTGGTTGAGCTGAACGCGGTAGCGAGCATTTTCCAGCGACGATTCGGTTACTTTGACAGTTCCATTAGTAGCGGATTTTTCCGCCGGCAGCAGATGATAGACGGTATAGCCCACAGACGGCGCCTGAGAGACGAAAAGCACTTTCCCGTCTTCCAGTTGGGCCGGCGCCTCCTTGCCGTCGGGACCAATGACCCGGACTGCCTTAGGCATACCGCCGGGAAACGCGATGCGGGCTTCCACCACATCTTCCCGAGCGATATCGAGCGGGTTGTACACCACGACCGCAGTTCCCTGTCCTTCGGTGTTCAATCCGGAAGCGATCGCCTCGGTGGCGCTGGTAAGCACGCCGGCAAACTGGTTGGCCGCAATATTGTCGTCGTTCCAGGAATACTGATAAGCGCGCGGAGTCGCGGTCCCGGCAGCGAGATCGTGAAAATGTCCGGCAAGTTCCAGGGTCCACGCATCGTTCAAGCGTTGTTGGGGATACGGCCGCCCGCCCATCCAGGCAGCCGCCACCGAAGCTTTCTCTGCAGCGTCGGCCAGGAGCTCGTTCTTGAGGATCATGCGCTTGTGATAGGCCTGGGACGTCAGCGATCCGGCGGAGTGGTTGATCAGCTCCAGGTCGCCTTTGTACTGCGGCATGCGCGAAGTCATGTCGGGCTTGATGTCGTTGAACATCTGATCGGCAGTCGCCTCGACAACGTGGACCGGGCCTTCTCCTACGCGCACGGTTGGCCCCTGCGCTTCAGAGCCAGGCTGATCCTGCTGGCCGAAACCGCGAGGAGGCAGCGGGAGTACGGTCTCACTCTTGTCGACGATGGCTTCCAACAGCTTGACCGTCGACTCCCGAGCTGCACCGCCCACGTCTCCGGTACCGACGTAGTGATAATCGGCAAAGACGCCGGTAACGTGGCCATCCAGATCGATACGCTTGACCCAATCTTGTTCCCACTCTCGTGGCCGTTCCAGGGCACGTCGCTGGCCTGGCGTGAGCTTTGCCTTCTGCTCATCGGTCAGGGAGGCCTGCGGTGGCGGCGATCCGGGATCCTTGCTGAGATCGGTGTAGACGCTGCTGCCATACCCGCCAGGGTTCAAGGCCGCAATCACGCTCTTGCCGTCAGGGCCAATCCATAGGCCAACGTTGAATGGGATCCCCTCCGGGGTTTGTTCGGGGGAATCGGGGCCACCGATTTGCGGCGCCGGCTGCCAGGCTGCACTCAGCTTCTGGGTGGAGAAGCCCTTCACTCCGGCATGAGCGAGGATGCTGGGCAATGAGGCGGGAAATCCGAAGCAGTCGGGCAGCATGTACTCGGCGCTCGCTTTACCGAAATCTTTTCGGTAGTACTCGTTGCCGTAAAGAATCTGGCGGAAAATTCCTTCGGCGCTAGGCAGGTTGACGTCGCCTTCCTCGACCGAAGAACCGGCGGGATACCAGCGGCCCGCGCTTACATACTGCGTCAACCTGGCGTAATCGTCCGGGAAGTACTCCTTCATCATGCGATAGCGGTTGGAGCCGGTCCAGTTGAAGACATAGTGCGGATACTTGTCGATGTAGTCGAAGTTCACGCGCAGGGTTTTCAGCAGATATTCGCTGATGGTTTGCGGCATTTCCCAACGCCACTGCGTGTCGAGGTGTGCGTACGGCACGACATACAGGGTCGGGTCCTGGGTGATGTCCGGGGCCTTCATGGTTTGGGCATGAAGCGCAGTGGAAAACCCATATACGGCGAGAACGGGTAAAAGACATCTAGCCATGGTTCGCAGCCGAACGGACCATCTCATGGTCACGAGCAAATTACGATAGCGCGTAGCTCCGATTCGCTTGCCCAATTCAGTGATGGTTTGTAACATTTGGCGCCCCCGGGTTTTGGCTAACACGAATTTCACCAGCCCGGAATGAGGCGAAGCGGGGCTGGACGATTCTACAAAGGCGTTGCGTGGGAAGTCATTTCGCTACCCTCCCAAAGTTTGACTCCCCGGCATCAGGACCATTTGCACAAAAGTAAAAGGGGACTCCCGTACAGTGTTTCTTGCGCGGGGGTTCCCCTTAGGTTCGCTACGCAGCTAGAAGCGATAACGCAACCCGACTTGCAGAGTCCGCGGATTGCTGGTGGTCTTGGCGGTCACTTCCCCGAACTGGGCTGAAGTGGGAGTATAGTTCGGCGAAGCCCAGTTGGGATGATTAGGGAAGTTGTATGCCTCGGCACGAAACTCGAAGGCATTCTCCCTGAAGACGGGGAAGGCCTTGATCAACGCGATATTCCAGTTCACCAGGCCGGGCGCGTAAATATTGTCGCGAATGCCTTTCTGCAGATTAAACGTCCCGGTGGGGGGCGCAGTAAAGAGAGGAGTTCCGTCTTGAGCTGTAGTAGCAAACCACTGAGGGCTGCCGGCGCCACCAGCAGAACCGGCAAATTTGCCTACATGCCTCACCCCGCCGTGCTGCACCCAGAATTGGCCCACTGATCCTGATGGAATACTGGGAGGTTCGCAGTTGAAGCTCCCAACCTCTCCAACTCCGGCGTAGTCGTTGGCGACCCCGACGGAACAAGGAAGGCCGGTTTGGAGTTGCGTGCTGCCGCTAATCTGCCAACCACCCGCCACCTTGCCTACCAGCGTCTGCTGTCCCTTAAAGAAAGGCAGCACATAGAGGTAGTTCGCGATGAAAACATGGCGGATGTCGTATTCGGAAGGTCCCCAAAGGTTGGATGTGTTGTAGGTATCGGGGACGATTGTATGGTAATTGGAACCATTATCCATGTCCTTGGCCCAGGTATAGGCAGCTCCGAACATAGAACCGTCGCCGAATTGCCAATTCCATGCGGTTTGTAACGAATTGTAAGTTTCGCTTACACCGCTTTGCGCTTGCTGAATGGAGGCGAAACCCCTATAAGGCCGGAGATAGTTGGGTTTGACGCCCGGATTGTTGGTCAGCGAACCAACCGTGGGTTGGTTGATGTCGAAGATGTCCCAATTATGCAGACCGCGGGCCCCCACATAGGCGATCGACAACGACGAGTGCCGCCCTGGAAGCTGCTGCTGGACGGTCACGTTCCAATTCCACCTTGTCGGAGGCACCAGGTGGGCGTTCATCGTAGTGAGCTGGATGGGAGGTTCTACCGTAGGAGTCAACCCCGCACCAGGGTTGTCGACCGAAACGTTATTGACCGACACCGTGGGCTGGAACGGAGAATTGCCGCCGGGGAAAATGTTGTCGATGATCCCCTTATTCTCTACAAATCTCCCACCCCCCATGCGGACCACGGTAGTTGGATATAGCTGATAAGCGATGCCGATACGTGGCAGAACCGCGGTCTTGGTCTGCACATACCCTTTTGGCAGGTTGGGGGCAAACAGGCCGGTGCAGGGTTGCCCGGCGCAGGCGTTATTTGCCGGATTCGCGGCAGGGACTCTACCGCCTGCAAGAGCAGAGCTGGGGAATTTACTAAGCCCGGGAATCACGATGCCGTTATAAGGATTGCCGGTACCCAGGGTCACAAGGCCCGTGGTTGGACTTACCACTGGAACACTCGACGGATTGAATGAGGCAGGATCGAAGTAGTCCGCATTGCCATCCTGCGCGTTCGGAGCAATGATGGTCGTGATGCGAAGACCATAATCCAGATTGAGTTTGTGAGTGACCTGCCAGTTGTCCTGGATAAACTCCTCAAACAGCTCTCCGCGCCAGGTAGTGAATGCCTTGGTGCCAATCTCGGTATAGGTGTCTGCTAAGCCGAGTGCCAGGTTGGCCAGGCCTACGCCAGAGGTACCGCCCAGGCCGGTCCGTGTGTCGGTGAAAGCGAACGTGCCGTTCTGGTTGCTGGCCCCCCCGGGAACCGTCGAGACATTGATCTGATCGTTGTCGTTTTCGCCCATACGGTCGAAGAAAAAGCCCCCCTTGACGGTGTGGTTCGCCCATACCTTGGTCAAGCTGTCGGATGCCGTATAAATGATCCCGGATGAGTGGGACGGATATGGCCCACCGGCAATGCTGGAGAAAGTGGGTAGGGTGGCAGTGGGAATTTTCTGCTCAGACGCTTTCGAGCCAGGCACGATATAGGCAAAATCGATGCCGAATGCTCCCCGATCATAGCCAGCTCCTCCAGGCGCGGCCTGGATATAGACGTCGTCGACGCTGACGCTGGTGTGGGCCTCGTTGATCATCGTGGGGCTGATCGTCCAGACCCAACCCACAGAGATTGTTTGGTTGGGGCGCTCGAAAATGATCGGAACCTGGGGGTTGCTCTGGTTGTAAGGGGAGAGCTGGTAGAACGAGTTGTCGGAGCGCCGAAACAAGAGGTGGTTGTTTTGCGTGATGAGAAAGTCGCCGTTGATTTGGCCTTTACGCTGATTTTCCGGGTTGGGCAGCGAGCCGGCATAGTTTTGCGATCCCTGTTGGAATCCGGGAGTGGGCAGAGGATAGGAGTTCATGATCCCAACGCCGTTTGGACTCAATTGCGCCGCCGGAATGATGTTGCCAGGGTAAGCTACACAGGTTGCAGCACCGTACACTGGGCACGTACCCGGCACGTAGAGCTGTTTGCCACCCGCATAGTACTGATTGTTCGGATTCAGGAGTTCGCTGAAGTTGCCTTGGCGCATCAACGCGGTAGGCACCGTCATGTCTTGCGTGGCTGCAAAGCGGTAGCGAACCCAGTCCTCGTTGACGAAGAAGAAGGCCTTGTCCCGCAGGCCATCTAAGAAGGGCACCTTTGGGGCCCAGATAGGGCCGCCAATGGCAAATCCGAAATTATTGTAAACAAAGGGAGAAGGAAACCGGGTTTGGGAGTTCAGGTTCCGGCTCCAGGTGTTGGCGTTCATCGCCGAATTACGCAGATACTCGTATGCAGTGCCGTGGAAGTTGGTGGTTCCACTCTTGGACACAATGCGCACCTGGGCGCCGGATGCACCCCCATACTCCGCCGAGTAGGCGGCGGTGATCACTTGCATTTCCTGCACCGCGTCGACATTTACGCCAGCGATGATCTCTCCGTCGTCTCGCGTACGAACCGCCGGAGCGCCATCGATGGTGTACAACGTATCCTGCGTGCGCGCCCCATTGATGTTGAAACTGTCCCCACTGTTGAAGGCGAAGTTAAAGTCACCGAGGGTCGCCGTGCTGGAGACGCCAGGCAGAAACTGCGTCATGTAGATGGGATTGCGGCCGTTCAACTCCATCTTTTGGATCTGCTCTCCCGTGATCTCGCTCTGTACCGCTGCGGACTGAGTCTGTAAGAGAGCGGCGGTGGCCGTCACTTCGACGGTTTGGGTAGCCGCTCCAAGCGGAAGCACTGCATCAATCGAGATAGTGCTATTGGATGCCAGCGCATTGTGTGTACTCTCGAACCTCTGAAAGCCAGTGGCCTCAGCCGTCATGGTGTACACAGTCGGTGGCAGGTTCGGGACCGCGTAGTGACCTGACCCATCCGTGGAAACCGTACGGCTTTCGCCCGTTCCCTCATTCTTGATGGTTACTTTGGCATTGGGCACGACCGCCCCGGAGGAGTCCGACACGAATCCGACAATGGAGCCAACGTCATTTTGCGCCATAGCGGCAACAGAGAAGAAAAGGAAGATGGCTGTAGCCAAATGAACGAACCGTGAGCTGGTTGAACGGCGCGCAGCACTAAAAGCAGGAATTCCGATCCTTGACATAAGAGGCCTCTCCCAAAAAAGACTGCAATGGGGCCATGTTATGCTCCTCTGCTACTCGGTTTGGAAGGGGTCTACCCGGTGTTTACACCGGGGGATTTAACAGGTTAACTGTATCGATCTGGATTTCTACCGGAATGTGTACCATCAATGGAGAATTGCGTAGGCTTTACCAAACTTTAACGGAAACCGCTTCACTATTGCGTCCTGGATCCGTTAATCTTCTTTGCGACGAAGCGTAGCGAGGTCGAGGGATCTGTGCGGGGAACGACCATGACGAAATCGAGTCCCGTTGGACGGCTGAATTTTGCCTGGGACGCAGTCCTGAGTCAGCATGAGCGATGGAAAAGTCCTGCAGGGCCGGCTGAACTTCAGACCTGTCCAAATTAGATTTTTCAGCTGGCCAATTTGGACAGCACATGAATTTTCGCTGACCTTCTAAGAGCCTGGGAAGAGACCGTCGCACATGATCGAGCATACGTCGGGCTATAGAGCCCGCGTGAGAACTATTCCCGAAAATATCGATGGACCCAAGTCTGCGGAAATGCGCGCGTTTCAGATAGCCACTGCTCTGATGCTCTGTATCAGGGCACGACTTTTAGTCGGGCCGTACCGGGGGAGCCAATGAGGGCTTTAGCCCCTGAGGTACTTTTTCAGGTGAGGAAAACTCTAGACGAAGGGCACGGCTTCAGCCGTGCCGTAAATGCTCCTGCAGATGAGGGCTTCAGCCCCTGAGGTACGTCTTTCCTGTCCCATCCCGAATTTTTCCGCAAGCTGTTTAGCCGCTCAGGTACGCTCTTCGAGACCCATGGGGCAAAGTCATGTCTTTTCGCAATCACGCCCTGAGTTTTCCGCGGTAATAGACGCTGCCAAGCGTTCCCATGAAAACAAGGGCGGCAAACAAGTACGGAAGATACCGCCAGGGTGCGGCAGGGATCGGGATCAGGCTTAGAAAAAGCACCGCGCCAATCACCAGCAACGTGATAGCCCCCACAAGCAGTTGCACAGCCGTCAATGCATGGCGGCGCGCGAGGTAAAAGGGCGCCGCGACACAGACGGAAAAATACCCGCCCAAAAATCCGAAGGAGGCGATTTGCATCAGGTAGTCCATGGCGTTGGCCATAGCCACCCCGCACACAACAAGCAAACCGGGGATGATCAGGGCTACCGATACCATGACAAGTAGAGCGCGTGACGGAGTTCCGTTAGCGGGATGAATTTTCGCGAAAAAAGGCGCAAACAAACGCTCCCGGGCCATGGAGAAGATAACCCTCGCTCCAGCGTTCAAGCCTCCCAAAGCACACCCAAAACAACTGAGAGCAACCCCCAGCGAACTCATCCAGCCAAGCGCAGGTAGATCGATCGAACGGGCGATCAGGTCCAGGGGTGCGTTGGTTTGATCGAAACCAATATTTCGACTGTGCGACAGCGCGGTGGTCGAGTAAATGCCGGCCATGAATAGCAAGCCTATGGGCAAGAGACAGAAAAACATCACACGCGGAGTGGTGCGGGTGGCGGACTGAGCTTCCTCACCCAACGTGGTCGCGCTCTCGAAACCTGCCAGCATCATGAAAGCCAGCACCAGGCCCATCTTGAACTGCGGGAACCCGGCGCCGGCAAGATGCAGCTGTGCCTGATCAAGGGCATGGCCACTCCGGCTCATCGCGATGCCCAGGATGCATGCAATCACACTCACCGAGACCGCTTCCGTGCAGAGCAGGATCTTGGTGGAAAGCTTGATATCCCGGTAGGCGGGGAACCATGCCAGCACCACCACCAGCATGGTGAGCAAAATGGAATCCACCTTACCGATGGGGCTATGGGTAAAGTGGGCCATCACCATGCCGAGATAGTAGGAACTGGCGACCGCGGAACTGGTCACGATAAATGTCATGGCTACGATATAGGACCAGCCGGTGAGAATCCCGGGCCATCCGCCGAGCCCTTTTTCCGCATAGCTGCTGAGCGAACCAGCCGAGGCGAATCGGGAAGCGAAGACATTGATGTTGATCGAGATGAGGATGAAAACGGCGAGGATGCCGAGAAACAATAGCCAGGTGCCGTTGCCGGTTTTCGCAATGAGCAGAGGAATCACGGTGCCGAGAGTTGCGGCCGGGCCCATGGTGCCCACGGCTTGCGCGACATTCTCCAAGGCGGAGAGATAGTTCCTGCGCAGGATAGCTGTCCTGGGAATTGCCGGCGGCGGGGCGAGTCCTTCAGTCATGATCGTTTAAACGCAGGGCGATGCGAAAGCCCGTCTCGTCGTTGCGGCTATCCGGAAATTTAGGGTTTCGATTCGCTGATTGGAGGTAGGCGGGGCGGTCGCTCCCCCAGGAGCCGCCTCGGATAATCATGGCCAACCCCCCGGGGCAGTAAACGTCTGCACACCATTCCCAGACGTTGCCGGAAAGATCATGAAATCCAAGCGCATTGGGGGCGAAGCTGGCTACAGGAGAGGTGCGGGGAAATGGATCGACGTAGCCGCCGGGGACGACGCCCCACCATGAAGGCATATCGAGACGGGACTCAGCACCGGCATAGTTGCCGAAGTTTGCAGGCGGAGGCCAGACAGGGCCCCAGGGATAAGTTCCCGCACTGTGGTAGAGACGTTCCTCCGGAGACGCACCCCTCTCTCCATCCAGTCCGATGGCTATGCTCCACTCAAGATCCGCGGGGAGAGCGTAGCTTTGTCGACCATCGATTTTTCCCAACCAGCGCTCTTGCCGGGTGAGCCAGGCACAAAATGCAACGGCGTCGTGGTAGCTGACTCCAACCACGGGATGATCCGGGGTCTGGACGAACCCAGGCGAATCCCAAGTATGCCCGTGGGGAAGCCAATCGAAGTCATCCTTGCCAAGAGTCAGCATGTTCCCCGTGGCGTCGTATCGCGTAGCCTGCACAAAAGCCGCAAAATCCTGTACGCGGGTAGGCCACGCCGCAAGCCAGGTGCCCTGGGTCAGCAAGATGAGCGGGATTCCCAGCGTGTTGATCTTGTTGGTCATCCTGGTCAAGGCCGGTCTTCTTTCCGGTACACGGCCTGCAACACCGAGAAATTCACAGCTTGGATTAAGCCGCGATACTGTAACTGTAGCCGAATGTTTTGCGAGCTTATTTTCTCACGGCCCGCACGGGAGGGCCCGGTTGCATGGGTCACAACCTCGTCCCGGCAACAGGAGGATGGATTGCTCGCGGAGGATTGTGACCGAGGGCCGCATGAGGTAAGATCGTCTTACCATGCAGACCAGGGTTTCCACCAAGGGTCAGATCGTGCTTCCCGGTCCGATTCGCCGCCGGCTGGGTATTCGCGCCGGCGATCCCCTCGATGCCGAAGTCGAGGCGGGATGCATCATCCTGACCCCGCTCAAAAAGCGACCTCATAAGGGCAGGATCATTGCCGATCCCGTTACCGGCCTGCCGGTGCTGAGCGCCGGTGCTGATGCTCCCGTTCTCAGCAGCAAAGAAGTCGAAGAGATTCTTGCCAACTTCCCATGAAGTATCTTCTCGACGTGAACGCGCTGGTTGCGCTCGGATTCATTCACCACGAGTTTCATGGCCGTGTGGCCGCGTGGATAAAAGCACAACAGTTCCCGGAGCTGGCGACCTGCTCCATCACAGAGTTGGGGTTCGTGCGCGTCCTCTCCCAGGCTCCTGCGTACGGCTTCACGACGGTGCAGGCCCGAACCGCGCTGCTTCGCTTGAAGCGGGCTAAGGTCCTCACGTTCACTTTCATTA